>ENA-OQCZ01000115-OQCZ01000115.1-human-gut-metagenome-genome-assembly--contig:-NODE-115-length-33004-cov-8.549046_pt1 | contig 33004 bp, 30 predicted proteins | sample MGYA00242505_ERZ504594 | MGnify/ENA primary metagenome ERZ504594 (study PRJEB26092, sample SAMD00036329) | human gut metagenome | host: Homo sapiens | study: EMG produced TPA metagenomics assembly of... | reverse complement strand
CGAGCAATACGAGGTTCATGAGCAATCCTCCTCTAGCCTATTTAAAGAATCCATCGTAATCATACATCTTGATCTGGCCTTCGAGCTTATCGACCGTGTCGAGCACGACGCCGACCATGATGAGGATTTCCTTATTCATTTGAATTATCAGGTTTTGGTGCCATTTACCTAATTTCCGCACGTATTCGTGGTAATATAAAACCTATCGAGCGCGTAGAGTATTCAGTTGGAGGAAGCATGTTTCAAATCGGACAGCACGTTATTCACCCCGGGCAAGGTGTTTGCACCGTCACCGGATTCACCGAGGACAAAGCCCATCCCATGATTCTACTCTGCGCAAAGTCCGGACATGCGGAAACCCACCTCATGTACCCCCTTGCCCAACAGGACCGCCTGCATGCTATTATTTCACGCGAGGATGCCGAGAGCCTTTTGGGGAATTATGCCGATTTGCCGGTCGACACCTTTACGGAACGCAACAGCGCCCTCGAGGAAACGCACTTCAAGCAGCAGCTCAAACTGGGCGCACCCGAGACGGTGCGCGTGGCGAAAACCATGCACCATCGTATCAACGAGGCGGAGGCGCGGGGCAAAAAGCCCAGCAGCTATTATGCACGCGTGCTCAAGGAGGCGCATCGTCGCTCGGTCGAAGAGTTCGCGTTCGCGCTGGATGCCGAAGAGTCGACTGTCGAACAGCTCTTTATCGATGCGGCCACGAAGGCCGGCGAGATTCCTGCGGTCAACTAATCTCAATTGACGTTGCCGCGCGAGGGGCACGGGCCACATCGAACGAGCGCGTGCTATAGTGTGATGCAGCAAACCTCCCCCCCTTCACCGGATGGGGGAATCAAGGTGTCCGATCCCCGACCATAGGTACGGCGCTCACGCGCTATAAGGCAGGGTCTCGGGCACCTTTTGTCTACAGGCACCGTCATTTGGAGGAAGCATGGCGCAGCTCAACGCCGGTATAACCCACGAGGCAGCGTTCAATCTGCTCAGCGAGCACAACAAGGATCCGTTCCACATCGAGCACGCCGAGACGGTCGAGCAGACCATGCGTTACTTCGCGCGCGAGTACGACCCCGAGAACGAGGAGTTCTGGGGCATCGTGGGTCTGCTGCACGACCTCGACTGGGAAGAGCACGACGATGACCCGATGAACCACACCATCTACGCCGCCAAGGACATCGAAGCGGCAGGCGGCAGCCCGGAGCTCATCCGCGCCATCCAAACGCACACGAGCGACTTCAACACAAGCCTTCCCCGCCCCGAGCTCATGATGGAGAAGATCTTGTTCGCCACCGAGGAGCTCACCGGCCTCATCGGCGCCGCCGTGGTGATGCGCCCCTCCAAGAGCGTGATGGACTTCAACGTTAAATCGCTCAAGAAGAAGTTCAAGGACAAGCGCTTCGCCGCCGGCGTGAGCCGCGACGTGATCCGCTCCGGAGCCGAGATGCTCGGATGGGAGCTCGACGAGCTGTTCGCCCGCACCATCGAGGCCATGCAGTCCTTCGCGCCCGACCGCGACAGCTTCGTCGCCGAGTAACCGTCCCCGCAGGCGGGTGCACCGCACCGCGTAAGAAACAGGATAGGCCCCACAGCTTGATCGACGAGCTGCGGGGTCTCTTGCTAAGCAGGTGCCATCATGCGCTACGGGCGCACCTGGCCGGTGCCGCGAAGCTCGTACTTGTAGGTAGTGAGGGCCTCGGCGGCAAACGGGCCGCGGGCGTGGAGCTTTTGGGTGGAGATGCCGATCTCGGCTCCCAGGCCGAACTCCCCGCCATCGGTGAAGCGCGTGCTCGCGTTGGCGTAGACCGCCGCCGCATCGACCTCGCGCAGGAAGCGGTCGCATGCGTCCGCGTCCTCGGCGACGATACACTCAGAGTGACCGGTTCCATAGCGATTCACGTGCGCAATGGCATCGTCCAAACCATTCACCGTGTGCACGCTGATATCGAGCGAGAGGTACTCGCGTCCCCAATCCTCGTCCGTTGCATCGACGAAGGAGCCGAGGATGTCGGCGTCGCGCGCAGCCTCTCGGGCAACGGAGTCTCCGTGAATAGTGACGCCCGCGGCGGCGAGCTCGGCGAGCATGCCGGGCAGGAACGCGTCCGCCACAGCCTCGTCCACGAGCAGGGACTCGCAGGCGTTGCACACGCCCACGCGCTGCGTCTTGGCATTCATCACAATGGCTCGCGCCTTGGCGAAGTCGGCACTCGCGTGCACGTACGTATGGCAATTCCCCGTGCCCGTCTCGATGACCGGCACCAGGCTCTCGCGCACGCAGCGCTGGATAAGGCCTGCGCCTCCGCGCGGAATGAGCACATCAACAACGCCCCGCAGGCTCATGAGCGCAGCGGTGGCTGCACGGTCGGTGGTCTCGATAATGGATACGCAGGCGCGGTCGAATCCGTACGCCTCAACGGCATCCGCCAAGATATGAGCGATCGCCACGCAGCTGTTCTGGGCGATGGAGCCACCACGCAAGATGCAGGCGTTGCCCGTGCGGACGCAAATGCCCGCGGCATCGGCTGTGACGTTGGGACGCGCCTCGTACACCATGGCGACCAGTCCCAGCGGCACGCTTACACGGCGCAGGCGGACGCCCTGGTCGATATCGCGCTCATCGAGCACGCGCGCCACCGGATCGGGCAGATCGGCAAGCTTTTCCAACCCTGCGGCCATCCCCTCGATGCGCACGGGGGTGAGCAACAGGCGATCGAGCAGACCCTCGGACGTACCGGCGGCGCGGGCAGCGTCCATGTCGGCAGCATTAGCGGTCAGAACCTCGTCCGCGCGATCACGCAGCGCTACGGCCATAGCGCGCACGGTGGCGCAACGGGCCTCATCGGAGGCGAACCCAAGGGAGCGCGAGGCCTGCTTTGCCCTGCGGGCGAGATCCTCGACATATCCGGCAATGTCGTTCATGGCAATCTCCTCACATATGTACGTACGCTTCCACGTGTAAAAAGTGCCCGTGCCCCTGTTGCACATCGCGCGCTAGGCGAACACGATGAGGTTGTCGCGGTGGATAGCGGGCTTGTTGGCGAGCGCCGCGAGCAGATGGTTGCCCGCGATGTCCTCCTGGTGGCGGCCGGCGGCAAGTTCCAGCTCATCGTGACCCGCCTCGGCGATGCCGCGAGCGATAACGAGCCCATCTGCATCTCGTACGTCGAGTACATCGCCTGCGGCGAAATCCCCCTCGACGCCCGTAATGCCCACCGGCAACAGCGAGCTGCCGCGCTCGACCAGCGCGCCCGCGGCGCCCGCATCCACGGTCACGAAGCCGTGGGCGCTGTCGCCGAGCGCGATCCACAGCTTGCGCGGCGCGATCTCGAGGCGGGCGGCGGGCGGAACGAACCTCGTGCCCACCTGCTCCCCCGCCGCGAGCCGCACGAGCGGCCGCTCCTCGGCGCCTGAGCAGATGACGCTCTCGATGCCCGCCGTCATGAGGATACGGCAGCTGCGGATCTTGGTGATCATGCCGCCCGTGCCCACCGTGGTGGTCGAATCTCCCGCAGAGCCGATGATCGCGGCGTCAATCTTATCCACCCGGGGGATAAACTTCGCAGTGGGGTCGAGAGAGGGGTTGGCGGTGTAGAGGCCGTCGATATCGGAGAGGGTCACGCACAGGTCGGCAGAGACCAAGCAGCTCACAAGTGCCGCGAGGGTGTCGTTGTCACCGAACTTGATCTCGTCGACGGCGGTGGTGTCGTTCTCGTTCACGATGGGCACCACGCCCAAATCGACGAGGCGCGTGAGAGCATCGCGAGCATGCAGATACGAGGTACGGCGTGCCGTGTCACCACGCGTGAGCAAGACGAGTGAGGTGAGAAGACCCACCGCCCGAAACTCCTCATCGTAGGCGGCGGAGAGTACGCACTGCCCCACCGAGGCGCACGCCTGCAGGCTCGGCATGTCCACGGGCCTGCGCTCAAATCCGAGCAAAGGCGCGCCGCACGCGATGGCGCCGGAGCTCACTACGACGAGATTCCACCCGGCCTCGCGCAGGTCGCGCGCTTGGGAGGCGAGGGCGGAGATGAAATCGCGCCGCAGCTCACCGTCCTCGACCAGTGTCGAGGATCCGATCTTCACGACCATGGTCTTACGTGCAGTCATCACTTTGCCTTCCAGGGAAGAACGGAGGACGTGGCAGCCATGCGCTCGCGAACGAGCTCGTCGCGCACGGCGGCGAGGCCCGCCTCCATGCCCACCACATACGACTGTGGATACAGGAAACGCTTGTAGACATCGTCAAGTGACTCCAAGGCGCTCGCGCAACGAGCCCGCGCAACCTCGATGTCCTCGCGCGGCGACGCCGCCGCGCCATTGCGGACCTGCGGTACGAGGAGCTCGCGATAGGAGAACTCGGAAACGTCCGTCACCAAGGCCGCGTCATTCACCGCCACCAACGTGTGGCCGCGGCGCTCGCCCTCCCCCATGAGATGATCGGGGTCGTAGATCATATCGCACACCGGCGCACCCGCGGTATCCATATAACGGCGAACCTGTTGCACGCCAGGAATCGTGCGTTTGAACGGCTGCTCGGAAAACTTCATGACAGGCGTCCAGGGCTCGTTGGCGCCGCCGCGACGGGCGGAGAGCTTGTACACGCAGCCCAAAGCGGGCTGGTCGTAGCATGTCGCGAGCTTGGTGCCCACGCCAAAAGCATCGACCGGAGCGCCCTGATTGAACAGCGAGGTGATGGTGTGCTCGTCGAGGTCGTTCGACACGACGATCTTCACGTAGGAAAGCCCCTCCTCGTCAAAGCGGCGCCGCGCGTAGGCGGAAAGCTTGGCGAGATCGCCCGAATCGATGCGGATGCCGGACAAGCGCTCACCTTCCGCCTCCATCTCGCGGGCGACGGTGATGGCGTTTTCCACGCCCTCGCGCACGTCGTAGGTGTCCACGAGCAGAGTGCAGTTCTTGGGCGAGCTCTTGGCGAACGCGCGGAACGCCTCCAACTCGGTTGGGAAACTCAGGACCCAGCTATGAGCGTGCGTACCGGAGACGGGAATACCATAGCGACGACCCGCGAGCACGTTGGAAGTCGAAGCGCACCCCGCCACATAACTCGCACGTGCGACCGCCACTCCGCCGTCCGGGCCTTGGGCGCGGCGCAGGCCGAACTCCGCGACGGGCCTGCCCTGAGCCGCCTGGACCACACGGGCGGTCTTGGTCGCCACGAGGGTCTGAAACCCGATGATGTTAAGCAGGGCGGTCTCAAGCAGCTGGCAATCGAGCATGGGGCCGCTCACGCGCACCATGGGCTCGCGCGCGAACACGAGCTCGCCCTCGGGGATGGCGTCGATATCCACCTGCGGACAAAAGCCGCGCAGGAACTCGAGAAAGCCGGGTTTGAACAGGGCACCGCCACCCGGAGCCTCAAGCTCGGCCAGATACGCGATGTCCTCATCCGTGAACCGGAAGTTCTCGACGAACTCCCCCAACTCAGCGGTGCCGCACATGACGGCGTACACGCTCCCAAACGGCGCCTCGCGAAAGAACGCGGTAAAGCAACCCTGCTCACCAAGCTTGCCGTTCTCCCAAAGCCCCTGGGCCATGGTGAGCTCGTATAAATCGGTGTTCATTGACACATCGGTGGAACGGGTGATATCAGTCAAAGCCATGAGACGGCTCCTAACGTGTCTGCGATTGAGGACCTCGTCGATTTGAAGCGCCATCGACGAACGTGAACGCGAGAGAAGGGCAGCGCGGGCGGTCTAACGCGTAACCGTGTAGATGATGAACGCCACGAGCGCGATAAGGGCGGCGGCGATGATGATCTTTTGCGCAACGGGCATGGTGGGGATACCGTCGCCGTCGACGGCGCTCGAGGTGACCATGCGCTGACCGAACGTCTTGTCCTGCGGGGGGTTGTGGTCCGCGGGGGCGGGAGATGCGCCTGAAGAGACGCGGCGCGAAGACGCGGATTCAAGAGGATCCTGCGCGACGCGATGTTCCCGCGTGGCGGCGCGCTCGGCAAGGATTTGGGCGTCCACCTTCGCCTGCTCGGCACGCAGAGCATCGAGCTCCTCGCGCTCGGCTCGGGCGCGCTCTTCCTCCTCGCGACGGGCCTTCTCGGCACGCAGGGCCTCAAGCTCCTCGCGCTCACCATCGGTTAGCGTCGTCATATGTGAATCGGCCATATGAGGGCCCCTTCCAAAACGCACATGCAAGCAGATGGCAAGCAGTATACCCGTTCAGCGTGGGAGATTATTTCGAGGAGCGGGCGTGGCGATGCCCGCGAAACGAGCGCGAAACCCCAGCGCCGCGTTATCCGCGGCAAGCTGAATCGGCGGCATCGACGGCGTCGGCGGCGCGAAGCACGCCGGTGGTATCGAACGCCGGGGTAAAACTCTCGTCCACGGCACCGCCCTCTTGCCAGAACATGGTGCTAAAGCCAAGTTCGTCGGCGTGATCGAGCACGAGCTCGTACTCCGACGCGCTCACCGCGCGAGCCAGATCCCCCTCGGAGGCGCGCATCCGCTCATTCGGGGTGTACTGGTTCATCACCGAGATGGGTACATCCCCGGCGATTTCCCAGATCCGATCGAGGACCGCGCACGAGTCGGCCGCGCTGCCGGGAAGCACGAGATGGCGGACGATGACGCCGCGCTCCATGATGCCATCCTCACGAATGAGCTTTCCCCCGCGCCGTGCGACCTCGGCGCACATGCGCTTGAGGGCTCTCGATGCGACCTCTGGGTAATCGGGCACATGCGAGAGCGCACGCCCTAAAGAGGCATCAGCATACTTGTAGTCAACGAGCCAGATGTCAACGAGATCGCCCAACTCCGCAACCGCTTCCTCGCGCTCATATCCACTTGTGTTGTACACGATGGGAATGGAGAGACCTTGGGAGCGGGCCTCGGCGATTGCATCGGGCAGCAGATGCGCGAAATGGGTCGCCGTCACCAGGTTGATGTTATGCGCACCCTGGGCCTGGAGCTCGAGCATGATCTCGACAAGACGCTCCGGTTCGACTTCGATGCCGAATCCCCCCGTCGAGATCTCGTGGTTCTGGCAATAGACGCACTTGAGTGGGCATGCGGAGAAGAAGATCGTACCGGACCCCGCCTCTCCCGAAATGGGAGGCTCCTCCCAAAAATGCAGGGCAGCACGGGCAATCTTGAGCGCACCTCCGGCCCCACACACGCCGCGCTCACCCGCGGCACGGTTGGCGCGGCACCGGCGGGGGCACAGCTCGCAATGGATAAGAGATGACGGATCGAGCAAGGCGATCATAGCGTACGTCCTTCAAGACAAGCGGCTCGCGCCGCGGAAGTCGGGCATCGACGCCGAAAATGCGGACCGCAGACACAGGCGCCAGCGAGCGCTTGAGGCGGAACGAGCGACCCTGGGCACCCGAAGCGGATCGGGCCCCCGAACACCCGCCGCAAGCAGGTCCTCTACATATGAAAAAGGCTCCGTTGCCGGAGCCTAATCAAATCCTGTGGTGGAGACGAAGGGGATCGAACCCTCGACCTCCTCGATGCGACCGAGGCGCTCTCCCAGCTGAGCTACGTCCCCAGGACAAGTGAACATTCTAGCAACCGCACGCGCGATGTCAACGCAAAAACTGAGTTTATTTTCTACAGCATCGGCAACCCGAACGTGGTGCCGCAAGCGCGGTGGCTGAAGAGGTCGATAAGATGGCCGGGATATTGTGAGGAAACGTCGATTTGAAATCAGGGTGAACGTTTCAAACCCATGATAAATCACATTACCAGGCCTAAAAATGTGAGGGAACGTGGGTTTGAAAGAACCTCTGTTGTTTCAAACCCACGTTCCCTCACATAGGCTCTCTCACGTAGCGACACAAAAAAGACCGCCCCCCACTTCACGAAAATGAACCCACCTCTGCAAGGTGGGTGCCCTCATCGTGCGGTTCCAGCTTCCTTAACAACGAAGGATACCTGTACTATGCCGACTGTGTGGGCTCCCTAAATAAACGCGACGGTTCACCCAGTTGCTCCGCGGGGGGCGGAACACCTTCATCATACGGCATGTCGATTGCGATACCAGTCTTGACTTAGAAAAGTTGTTGGTGGAGGATTGTGTACAGGCCGCGTATATGCGGCCAATTTTGTGCGCCATGGCGCGGATATGCCCCCCGAACTGCAATACTTGGCTCATTCGAAAACGCTCCACAGGAGGCGCTATGAGGCTCAGCATCGAAACCATGACCTACGGACCGAACGGACTCGCCCACACGGATGAGGGGAAGGCGGTCTTCGTGTCTGGTGGCCTCATCGGGGATACGGTTGAAGCCCGCATCACGGAGAACGGTCCTTCGTTCTCCCGCGCCACCGTCGAAGAAGTCATCGAGCCCTCCCCTATGCGCGAGCACTCTCCCTGTCCCTTTGCCGGCATCTGCGGGGGGTGCCCGTGGGGCGGCCTGGCATATGACGCACAACTCGAAGCCAAGGAGGAAAACCTCCGCAGTGCCCTCATGCGCATCGGTAAACTCTCTGCAGATGAGGTCTCCGCTCTCATGCGCCCCATTCGCCATGCCAAAGAGCCCTGGGGATACCGCAATAAGATCGAGCTCGCCCCCATCCGCGAAAACGGTAAGTTCCGCCTTGGCCTTCATGGACGCGATCCGAACCAGATCATCAAAGTTGACACCTGCCCCCTCTTCAGCAAGAAACACGCCAAGGCGATCAAAGCCGTCACGGGAGCCCTCGGCTTCCTCGGCAATTCTCGTGACCTCGAACTTGAACGCGTCGGCATCCGCTCAAGCCGTCGCACCGGCGCGCTAGAAGTCGCCCTGTGGACCCCCACCGGAGCGTTCCCGCGCGCCCAGGTCTCACGCGTGTTGGGTGATGCCGTGCGCGCCACGAGTGTGGTGCGCGTCATGTCCAAGGGAGAAAAGCGCGCCCGCCGCGTGGCCGGCGTCGAGGCTCTCGCCGGCGAAGGTTCCTGGACCGAGAAGATCGGCGAGGAGAACATGCGCCTGTCCGCGCCCTCGTTCTTCCAGGTAAACACCAAGGCGGCCGAGATCCTCATCGACCTGGTCATGGAGGCGCTGGACCCACAGCCCAACGAGCTCGGTATCGACCTGTACTGCGGCGCCGGCACCTTCACCCTGCCGCTCGCCCGCCGCTGCGATTTCGTGAGCGCCGTCGAGTCTTATGGACCCGCCGTGCGCGACCTGCGCCGCAACCTCGACATCGCCAACCTCACCAACGTCGATGTGATCGGCGGCGACGCCGTGCGCGAGTTCCCCGACGAGGACGCCGACGTACTCGTTGTCGACCCGCCGCGAGCCGGCCTTGCGCCCGAGGCGATCGACCTCATCGCATCCACAAGCGCCCGCGACGTCGCTTACGTGTCATGCGACCCCGCCACCCTCGCCAGGGACTTGCGCCGCTTTGTCGAGGAGGGCACCTTCCGCCCGGTCTGGGCAACACCTGTCGACCTGTTCCCGCAGACCTTCCATTGCGAGACCGTCGTAAGGCTCACCCGCGCATAGACACGTCCCCAATTGCACCATGTGCGTCATTGATATGGGCGCGGGCGAATCGGGTATAAGTCCGGCATCGCTGCACCCAATCGAGAGGACCTGCCATGGCCGGAGTTGCCGTACTCGCCGCAGATGGTTTCGAGACCATCGAATGCCTAACCGTCGTCGACGTGTTGAGAAGGGGTGGCGTTCGCACCGCGCTCGTCTCAATCATGGACTCGCGCGATGTGGTCACCTCCCAGCAGATTCCCGTGACCTGCGACGCCATGCTCGACGAGATCGACTTCTCGGACTACGACTACATCGTGCTCCCCGGAGGACTCCCCGGAGCCACGAACCTGCGCGCCAATGAGCGTGTATGCGAGCTCGTGCGCGAGTTCGCCGCCACCAAACACGTCGCCGCCATTTGCGCCGCCCCATTCATCTTGGCCGAACTGGGCGTTTTGGAGGGGCATCGCGCCACGTGCTTCCCAGGTTTTGACAGCAACTTCCCCGAGGGCTGCCATGCTGGAGAGCGTACCGTGATCGTCGATGGCAACATCATCACCGCCTCCGGCATGGGGCAGGCGCTTCCCTTCGCACTCGCCATTTTGAACGACATCGCCGGCAAGGTCGCCGTCGACAAGGTTAAGGACGGCATCCAGCTGTGATCCTCGCATCCCAATCTCCTCGACGCATCGAGCTCATGGGCGAGGCGGGCTTCGAGATCCGCGTGATCCCCGCCAACATCGACGAGTCCGTCCTCCCCGGTGAGGGGCCGTTTGAGCTCGTTGAGCGCCTGGCTCGCGCCAAGGCGGAGGCCGTTGCGCGGCAGCACGCCGAACTCGACGAGCCTGTGATCGCCGCCGACACCATCGTCGCTTTGGACGGCGAGCTCCTTGGAAAGCCCGCCGGCAAGGCCGATGCGCGCCGTATGCTGCATAGCCTGTCAGGCAAGACCCACCAGGTCGCCACGGGCGTCTGCATCGCGCGGGGAGATTCCGTCAATTCCTTCGTCGACATCACGGACGTCACTTTCTACGAGCTGACCGACGCCGAAATCGACGCTTACGTCGAAACCGGTGAGCCGATGGACAAGGCGGGCGCCTATGGCATCCAAGGCCAACATGGCCGCATGCTCGTCGAGAAGATCGACGGTGACTTCTACAACGTGGTCGGTCTTCCCATCGCGAAGGTCATTCGTAGGCTGCGAGGATAATTGCGGGCGGCGGATGGGCATATAAGGCCCGATACTCGGACAGTTCTGGCTCGCGCGAAGAGCCCACTGGGCTCTTCGTCTCATGCGGAACTCGTCTCGGGCCTTATATGCCCCTCCACCGCCCCCACCCCCGCCTCGCTTACATCATATTTCCAGAAGAACGGATTTGATATGAGCCTCACCCCCATTCCCATCACGTCCATCCCGGGGTTCAAGTTCGGGCATTACACGGACCGAGCTGGAGGCACCGGGTGCACCGCGATCATCGCGCCCGAAGGGGCGACGGGTGGTGTGGACGTGCGCGGCGCGGCACCGGCGTCACGCGAAACAGACCTACTTAGGCCGGAAAACACCGTCGACAAGGTGCACGCCGTTATACTGAGCGGCGGATCGGCATTTGGACTCGAGGCCGCTTCCGGAGCCGCCACCGAGCTCGAGAAGCACGGGATCGGGCTCGATGTGGGCGTAGGCCGTGTTCCCATCGTGTGCTCCAGCTGCCTGTTCGACCTCGCCTTCGCCAACCCTCATGCGCGCCCCACGAGCTTCGACGGCGCCATGGCGGTGCGCGAGGCGCTCGTCACACCCTCATCGCTCCCCCTTGCCGAAGGATGCGTCGGAGCGGGCACCGGAGCCACCGTAGGCAAACTCGGCGGACCCGACCGCTGCATGAAATCGGGTCTTGGCGCACGCGCCTTCCAGCTGGGCGCTCTTCAGATGGGAGCCATCTCTGCGGTAAACGCCGTGGGCAACGTGATTGATCCCGCGACGCTCTCCCCCATCGCGGGTATGCGCACCAGCACCGACGGAGCCGAGATCGTCGACATGGAGGAAGCGATGCTCGACATGGCGGAGCAGCTGACCATGCCGCTCGACCGCACGAACACCACCATCTCCTGCATCGTGACGAACGCACACCTCACCAAGGCACATGCCACCAAGGTTGCCCAAATGGCGGCGGACGCCTATGCGCATACCATCCGCCCCACCCACACCAGCAATGACGGCGACACGATCTACATCCTCGCGAGCGGCGAGCTCGATGAGGAGACGAGCGCCGCAATCCCCATCGACCTTCTCGGACTCATGGCGACCAGGACGCTCGAGGCGGCTATCGTCGCCGGATGTACCGAGGCTACGGGGCTGCATGGCCTGCCGGCCCACCGCGATCTCGCCGCTTCATAATCGCCGGCCCTGCGCCATGATATGTCGATGACGCGACCGTTGGCCGCTCCGCTTGCCGCGTCCCCGCTCGTGAGCCCGAAATCGGCTAGGATTAACACGTCTTAAGCGCCGAAGGACTCGGCGCGCATCGCTCGCCACAGGAGGCAATCAATGAGCTTTATCTCCAAAATCACCAGCGTGTTCCACAGCACCGACGATGCCCAAACGCCGGTGCCGGCGATGTTCGCCACGCGCGGCGACACCGTGTATGCGCCCATCTCGGGTATGCTCGTGAGCCAAAAGGAGATCGACGACGAAGCCATCGCCCGGGGGCTGCTCGGTAAGGGCTACGGCATCCTGCCCGTTGGCAACGTCGTGTACGCACCTGCAAACGGCCGCATTGACGCGGTCACCGTCACCAACCACGCCATCGGCATGCTCACCGAGGGAGGTGCCAAGATCCTCGTCCACATTGGACTGGACACCGTCAACATGGACGGCAAGGGCTTCATCCGCTATGTCGAGGCGGGCGATATCGTCGTTGCCGGGCAGCCGATCTTGTCCTTCGATCAAGAGGCAATCAAGGCCGCGGGCTGCGATGACGTGGTCACCTGCGTGGTGAGCAACCCCGATGAGCTCGAGTCCATCGACCTCGTGGGCTCCTCCAACACACTGCTTGGCGGACGCCCGCTCGTCAAGGTCGGTGATGCACTCATGCTCGTAAAGTAATCCGCTCCGCATCTAACGTCCCGTTTCAGCAAGAACCGGGCACGCATACGGCCCGGAAGGCAGTACGTTCGTTACGCCTTCCGGGCCGTTTGGCAACCTTTCGCCTTGGACGATCAGCTCTTGTTCTCGATGCTGCCGATGTTCTTCAGCTCGATGGAGATGAGGCCGTTGGGCTCGTTCACGAACTGAACGTACTCGGTGTCCTTGAGCATCTCCGCAGGGAAGCTGATCTCGATACCCGTATCGGTGCGGATCTTATGATTACGCACCGGTGCGCGCTCCACCACGGCGCGCTCGACGGCAACGCGCTCGGGTAGGCGTTCCTCACGCACGCGCTCCTCCACACGCTCCTTGAGTACGGGCTCGTCCTCGAAAATGTCCTCGGCGATATCCCAGGGGGCGATCTCCTCATCCACCTCGACCTTCTCGGCGACGGCGGCCTTCGCCTTCGCGAGTGCCACCGCGGTGTTCGCCCCATGCTCCTCGGCGACCTCCTCGACGATGCGGGTCACCGCCTCGATGACCTCCTTGCCCGAGACGCCACCCTCGCATTGGAGCAGGCCATCGGGAATCACGAACGTGTCCTCGCCCATGATCTTGCGCTTTTTATCCACGTAGAACGCCTCCATGGAGCTCGCACGGACGAGCGCGTAAGAGGATACCTTCTGCGAGGGCCCGGGCAGGATGGCATAGCGCTTGGCGATGTCGTTGCGAACCTCGCCTCCCTCACGCGCCACCTCGTGCATGAACGCGGTGCGGCTCGCCATGAGTAGAACCGCGAACCAGCGCACATCGTCGTCGTCCTCGAAATCGGCCACGAGCACGTCGGTGGACTCGAGCTTGTCAGCCTTCGAGAGCTCGGAGGCGAAGAACTCCGCGATCTGCTGCGAGAGATCGACGAACTCACGATCGCCGAAGAAATACCCCTTGAGTTCGCCGGCAAACGCGCTGTCCTGCGCGAAGGCGGCGCGGCGGTTGTCGACGCTCGTGCGGGCTCGACGCAAATGGGAGCTCACGAATGAGCGCACGGCACGGGTATCGAAATCGAGCTCACGCTCGCTCAGCACATTGACGGCGGAGTCGAAGTCGAGGATATGCAGGATGGCGTGGTTGATCTTCACGAAGCGGTCCCTTCTGTATCATCCGAACTTCGCCATTATACCCGCGGCTGTTTGCAGCGCCTTGGTGACGAAGTCACAGACACGGAGACGGCGTTTGCGTATGGTAGATACCGATAGAACACCCGGGGCGCACACCCCGATGCAAGCGAAAGGCTAGCGCAACCACGAGGCACCGTCGGCATGCTTACTTGCCAATCGAGGGTAAGAATGTTGATAACAGGGTCTGAAAACCGGAGGATTTTCGACATTCTTACCGCCAGAGGTGTCGCATCGTCCAAAAGCCCCACGTCTCCCGCAACCCGCGATGCCTACATCCGGTCCACTTGTACACACCAGATTGTCCGACAACCACCGGGGCCCCAACGAAAGGAACCGAGCATGAAAGTCATTATCATCGGAGGCGTTGCCGAAGGAGCGATCGCCCCGTCACGACCGGACGTTCATCTCCCCATCGCCAACACGCTGCGCGATTGCCCCAAAGGCTGGATGCGCGCTCTTGAGGGAGTCGATGATGCCGCTCGCCGCCCCCGCGGCACGCTCGACCGTCGCCGTTTTCACGAACGATATGACCACGTCTTTAACGAACTGCTGCAGGTCCTCATCGAGCGTTTCGACGGCATTGAGCATGAGCGGCACATTCGTCTTGCGATCCGCCATGATATCCGAAAAATGCGTGGCACCCGTCACGCCGATGACGTCGAAGAGCGCATCGACGAACCTACCGCGCTCGGCGAGCGTGTACTTGTCCATCCATGCGTCGAGGGTTGCATCGAAGAGCCGTGATGATGCGGTATAGCCATCTGCCCGCACGAATTCGGCGGCATCGACGTCCACGGCCCAGAGGAAGGGATTGTGCTGGAGCATCGACATGCCGTCACTCTCGACGATAGTCGGTGTGAAATCCGGCGCCTCGGAAAGCACGGCGCCAATCATGGTCGACTTGGGCACCGTCTTCTCCATGATGGGCATAATGCGACGATAGGGCTCCGCGGCGCAGAACTCGCGATGGAATCCCGGACCATCGTGAGAGAATACGCGCCGGATGCGCTCCCGGTGCACGGGCACGCACATGGCGGCGGCGTACACCGCGAGGTTTCCGCCTTTGGAATGACCACCCACGTACAACGTGCCGGACGTCAGCTCGGCAACATCGTCTACATATGCGGCAGCCTCCTCCTGGGCGGGAACGGGACTCAGGAAGGTCATGTTGAAGTCTTCCTTCCAGCCCACAACGGTGGAATCAGTCCCGCGAAACGCGATATAGGACGAACCGTCGGGAAGCCGAAACGTCATGGCGGCGAATTGCTCCTCGCTCACGTTGTCCGTCCTGAACCGCAAGATGGACAGGCGGCACGACCGAAACCGCGGGCTCGCGCATACGGCGAATAGGAGGTCCCGGCTGCCCTGTACATCCCAGCTCGTTCCGAACATATCGTCGAAATCCTCAGCTCGGAGGAGCTCATGCAGGGCGACCCCGCGCACCGTGCACGCGCGCGTGAGCTCAGGCCCCACGTGCGTGTAGGAGAGCCAGGAGAACACCAGGCTGTCGACCGTACACAGGGGACGCTCTTCGAACGTATCCATGGCCGTACGCACGTAATCCAGGAAATTCCCGGCGGGTTTTGCCTTGAGCGACAGCTTTCCCTTTTCTTCCATGGAGCGTCCGCCTCCCATCGACCATCCGTTTGGACCATTCTAGCCCGTGCGTGCACCCAAAAGCCCACGGCGACGAGGCGCGGGCGAAAGAAACCCCCGGCTCCCGCTAGGGAACCGGGGGCCTGGACATGCTCTCGACGAGGGACGCACACACTATGCACCCGTCCCCACAAGTACGTTAGTCGTTGAGACCGGCGTCGTCGATGATGGCCTTGAGGGCGGCGGCGGACTTCTGGAACTCGGCGTTCTCATCATCGGACAGGGCGACGGGAACGCGCGTCACCACGCCGTTGCGGCCGATGACGGTCGGCACGGAGATGCACAGGTCGTTGAGTCCGTACTCTCCCACCATGAGGCTGGATACCGGCAGGACCGTGTCCTCATCGCGCATGATGGCGGTGCAAATGCGACGCACGCTCATGGCGATGCCGTAATAGGTGGCGCGCTTCTTCTCGATGATCTCGTAGGCGCTGTTCTTCACATCATCGGCGATACGAGCCTCCGCGGCCTTATGGTCAAAATGACCGTGCAGCTCACAGTAATCATTCAGCGGCACGCCGGCGACCGTGGCGCTGGACCAAGCGGCGACCTCGGAATCGCCGTGCTCACCCACGATGTAGGCATGAACGTCGCGCGGATCGACGCTCAAGTGCTCCCCCAACATGTACTTGAGGCGGGCGGTGTCGAGTACGGTGCCCGAGCCGATGACCTGGCGCTCGGGCAGGCCGCTCATCTTGATGGCGGCGTACGTGAGAACGTCGACCGGGTTGGAGACGATCAGCAGGATGCCGTTGAAGCCGCTCTCGCGGATCTGGGGGATGATGCTGCCGAAGATGGCGACGTTCTTGTTAACGAGGTCGAGGCGGGTCTCGCCGGGCTTCTGGGCGGCACCGGCGGTAACGACGATGACGGCGGCGTCTGAGACGTCGGAGTAGTCGCCGGCGTAGATCTTCATGGGGCTGCCGAAGGAGACGCCGTGGGCGATGTCGAGAGCCTCGCCCTCAGCGCGGTTGCGGTCGACGTCGATGAGGACCATCTCGGTGAAGAGGCCGCTTTGCATAAGGGCGAATGCCGAGGACGAGCCGACGAACCCGCAGCCAATCACGGCGACTTTACGATCGTTAACCATGTGAATACTTCCTTTCCAATGCTCGACCCATGCGAGCAATTACCAATTACGTTATTTGCGACACTTCACGGTACCACTCGACACGTTCGCCGAATTTGCACTTGTGAAAACTTGCAAAACCGATTATAAGACATGCCCCCGCTGGGACCTACCCTAAAATACCCGCCTCCTCGATGGCGGAGACGGCGCGCTCGAGGCCCTCAGGCGGCAGAACGAGCGCCATACGGACATACCCCTCGCCGTGGGGCCCAAAGCTTGCACCGGGCGTCACGATAACCCCGGCCTTCTCCATGAGCTCCTCGCAAAATGCCATCGAATCGGTACGGCCACCGGGCAACTTGACCCATACGAACATGGAGCCATGCGCGTTGGGGCGCTCCCAACCCAGGCGCTCGAGGCCATCGCACAGGGCGTCGCGACGTTCCTGATACGTGAGGCGCTGTTCCTCAACTTCCTCAAGTGGTCCGGTGAGCGCGGCGATGGCGGCTTTCTGGATGGGCAGGAACATGCCGAAGTCGATCTGGCTACGCAATTTGGCAAAGGCGGCGACCACATCGGGGCGACCCACCAAAAAGCCGATGCGCGCGCCCGTGACGTTGAACGATTTGGAAAGCGAGAAGAACTCCACGCCAACCTCGAGCGCGCCGGGATGCGCGAGGAACGTGCCGCCGCGCGGGCCGTCGAAGACGATGTCGGAGTAGGCGTTGTCGTGGACGATGAGCAGGTCGTGCTCGCGCGCGAACGCGATGATCTCGTCGTAGAGGGCATCGTTGCCCACAGACCCCACGGGGTTTGCCGGAAGGGAGACGATCATGTACTTGGCGCGGTCCGCCACCGCGGGGTCGATGCCCGCCACGTACGGCAGGAAATCATGCTCGGCATCGAGCGGGTAATAGGCGAGCTCGGCGTCGGCGATCTTAGCGCCCGCCTCGAAGACGGGATAGCACGGATCGGGTACGAGAATGGTATCGCCCGGGTCGAGCAAGGCGAGGCCCAAATGCCCCACGCCCTCCTGCGTGCCATTGCACGAGGCTACCATGTCGGGCGTGATGCCCTCGACGCCAAAACGACGGGCATAGTAGTCGCACACCGCCTGCTTGAGCTCAGGCACGTCGCGCAGGGAGTACTTCCACATCTGCGGATCTTGAGCGGCCTCGGTCAACGCCTCCACGACATGCGGGTACGGGGCGAAATCAGGCGTACCCACAGAAAGGTTGTAGATCGTACGGCCCCGTTCCTCGAGGGCGACGCGGCGGGCGTTGAGGGAGGAAAACACCTCGGCGCCAAAGCGGTCGAGACGGCTTGAGAACTGCATGAACTGGTCCTTTCTCGTGCGCAGCGGTTGCATGTCGTGCGCCTTCGGGGCGTTCGATCTCATGCGGTGCCGCGCGCCTACTCAAGGGCGACGGCCGACGCACGGACGCGAGGCCCCGTGACGGGATCGGCAACCCCACCACGTTGGGCGCTTCATCCATTATGCGCCTGTTGCCCCCAGAGGGGAACGAACGGGGAAAATAAGGCCCCGCCGAACGATTCGACGAGGCCAAAACGCGGTTCCACTGGACAATGAGCATGGCCGGGCCCGATAGCCACCAAGGGTCGAAACTAGCGTCCCGCTACTTGACCTGACGGACCTCGATATTCTTCTCGTACTCCTCAACATGGGCGAAGTCGCCCAGTCCGGCACACTCGACCACATTGGCGCCCGTCGCCATCGAACGGCGCAGCGCGTCCTCCACGCGGTCGCGCTCGGCAAACCAAATGGAAAGGAAGGCAGCGAGCGAGGAGTCGCCGGCGCACACCGTGGAGCGGACTTCCACATCGAAGGTGCGGTTGGAGAACCACAAGTGCTCCCCATTTGAGAAATACGCTCCGGCACCACCAAGCGTGAGCAGAACGTTTTGCGCGCCACGAGCATGCAGCTCCGCCATAGCGTCCGCCACGGAGGCATCATCACCGGCGGTGACGTCGATACCGAAGATGTCGCGAAGCTCGTCATCGTTCGGCTTGATGAGCAGCGGCTCGAGCTCGAGAAGTTCAGCGAGCTGAGGGCTCGAGATGTCGAGTACGAATTGGGCGCCCTTCGCGCGAACGCGCTCGATGGCGCCGCGCAGGAAGCCCTCGGAAGCATTCGGCGGCAGCGAACCCGAGATCACCAGGCAGTCGAGGTCCTCAAGCCCGCTGATAAGGTCGAACATGGCCTGCTCGTCCGCCGCGGTGATCGCGGCACCGGCGTTCACCATGTTGTACTCGGTATCGGGGCCGGCATTTAAAAAGACGTTCACGCGCGTGATGCCCTCGGTCCAAACAGGCTTGACGCCGACGCCGAGCTCACGCGCGCCCTCGACGATGTAGCGGCCGGAGAATCCAGCGAAGAAACCCAGAATCGCCGTATCGACGCCATAGTGGTCGAGGGTGAATGAGACGTTGAGGCCCTTGCCGTTGGGCGTGTACACGGCATCGCGCGTGCGGGTGACCGTATTTGGCTGCAGGCCATCGCAGCAGATGTTGTAGTCGATGGCCGGATTGGGAGTGAGAGTGTAGATCATGTGCCGCCCCTTTCTTACGACCTCGGGCACAGAGGGCAATGAATGAGAAGGTCGGCGGCGCGGTGAGGTGCGCCGCCGACCGACAGGCAAGCGTTGCGAGGAAGTCCTACGCCAGTCGCTCGTTGATAAGACCGGCGACCTTCGCGGGATCGTCCTCGGCCTTGCAGGCGGCGCGGAAGACATCGTCGGTCAGGGCCGTGGCGACCTTGGAAAGGATCTGTAGGTGAGCGGTGCCCGCCTGGGACTCCGGCACGAGCAGGGCGATGGCGCAGGTCACAGGAGCGCCGTCCATGGTATCCCACGCGGCGACACCATCTGCGGCCTTGAGCACGACCACCGCGGGACGCACCACCGCATCGGTCTTGGCATGCGGGATGGCGTAACCATCGACCATGCCCGTGGTTCCCTCGGACTCGCGCTTGAGGAACGCGGCGAGCAGGGCATCGGAGTCGCTGGCGATACCAGCCTCGACAGCGTGGGCGGTGATCGCCTTAAGGGCACCGTCGCGGTCAAGATCGGTGGCGGACAGGACATCGGAGTCCTTCACAAAGCCCTCGGAGTCGTCGGCGTCAACAGGAACCTCAGCAGGGGCTTCAGCCGCCTCAGCGGTAGCGTCGACAGGAGCGGGGGCATCGTTGACCGCCACCTCGGCCGTGGCTTCACGCTGGGCCTTCGTCCACTCGGCCTTCTTGAACGCGGTGAACAGGATGCCGCCCACGACCGTGCCGGCGAGGATGGCGAGGACCCACTGCAGGCCGCCATCGACCACGGGCAGGACCAAGAAGCCGCCATGCGGAGCGGGCACGTGAACGCCCAAGAGCAGGGTAAGCACGGAAGCAATCGCCGCGGAGAGCATCGTGATGGGCATGACCGGCCAGATGTTCTTGGTCATGAACGGAATGGCGCCCTCAGTGATGTGCGTGCAGCCCAAGATGATATTGACGATGCCGGCATCGTGGTCCTCCTGGGAGAAGTACTTCTTGCCGGCAATGACGGCGAAACTCGTGACCAGCGGCGGAACGATGCAGGCAGCGGAAACGGCAGCCATGAACGCGGTGCCGTCGGCGTACTCCGCGGTGCCCACGCCAGCCTCGAGGCCGGCGCCCAGCAGCATGGTGCCGGTCACGTAGGCCGCCTTGTTGACCGGGCCACCCATGTCGACGGCGCACATGCAGCCGATGGCGATACCCAGCGGAATGGCGCCGGCGTGCTGCAGACTACGCAGAAAGTCCATCATGGCGTTGTTGATGGTAACCATCGGACCGGAGATGCCGAGCATCACGAGACCGACGATGAGCGTCGAGAACAACGGGTACAGGAAAATCGCCTTCAAGCCGTTGAGGTTGGCGGGCAGCTTGGCGAAGACCTTCTCGAGCAGCAGGATGACATAGCCGGCGAGGAAGCCGCCCACGATACCGCCGAGGAAGCCGAAGCCCACGCCGGAGCCGCCGGCGTCGATGAGGCCGGTCGCGGGGTTCACGGGAAGACCCTGGATGGCGATCATGCCGGCCACGAAGCCGGGGACGAGCGCCGGGCGCTTGCCGATGGACTCGGCGATGTAGGCGGCGAGCACAGGAACCATGAGGTTCATGGCGGTGCCGCCGATGGTCTTGAGCATCGCGGCGAACGTGTTGTAGTCGGCCGCGGTGGAGTCGAACGAGGTGATGCCCCACAGGAACGAGATGGCCGTGAGGACACCGCCGGCGACGACGAACACCAACATGTGGGACACGCCGTTCATGAGGTGCTTGTAGAGCTGATGGCCAATCGATTCCTTCTCGGCCTCAGCGGTCTCGGCGACGGCGACCGCAGCCGCAGCGGCGGGATCGGCTTTGGCGGCGAGGGCTGCGTCGATCAGGGCTCCGGCGGGCTCGACGGCAATCGCCTTAGAGACGCCAACGGAAACCATGGGCTTACCGGCGAAACGCTCGGCCTGGACGTCCTTGTCGGCGGCGACCACGACGGCGCGTGCGGCCGCGATCTCCGCCTGGGTCAACTCGTTCTCGACGCCCACCTGACCGTGGGTCTCGACCTTGATGGTAAGGCCGCGCTCGGCCGCAGCCTTCTCGAGCGCCTCCTTCGCCATGAAGGTGTGGGCAATGCCCGTGGGGCAGCCTGTGGCAGCGATGATGTCGTACTTCTCTGCCATGTTCCCTCCCTACTTCTCGTGCACCCCTTCGGTGCTTTCTGACAGCTTCAATCTACCATGCAGCGGTTTGATTGGTTTCTTTCATATATTAAATCTTCTGTGAAAGGTATTTCAACAGCCGTGAACGGCAAGAATCTTCCATTTACGGCATTGTTAATGAAAGAAATCAGTCATTGGGTATCATAAAGGAAAGGCAACCCCCTAAGGAGAGTCATGACCGCCCAAGATCTTCCGAGCGCACTCCCGCTCATCACCTCAAGCCGTCGCTTCCTCGACAGCGAGCAGCGCATCGTCGACTTCATCTTGGCCAACCCCGATCGCGCGCCCCAGATGACCTCGGCGCAGCTCGCCCGTGCCAGCAGCACGTCCGAGGCGTCCGTGTCCCGCTTCTGCAGGAAGCTCGGCTTTAAGAATTTCCGCTCGTTCCAGTTTTCCCTTGCCCGCGACCTCGCTGTCCAGGACGATGAGCAGGTCACGCGCGAGGTCTCGCTCGGCGACTTCGCCCAATCGCTCGCGAACATCAAAAACGCCAAGCAGCTCGAGATCGCCTCGACGCTCGACGCGCTCGATGAGGCGACCATGCGCCGCGTGGTCGACCTGTTCTCGCATGCGGGCCTCATCATGTTCGCCGCGGTGGGCAACACCAACGCCGTGGCGATCGACGCCGCGATCAAATTCGGCCAGCTCGGCATCAGGAGCGTGGCGAACACGATCACGGAGAGCTCGACCTCGCTCGCCCTCACCATGCGCGAGAACGACGTGCTCGTCCTGATCTCCAACTCGGGAAAGTCGCAGAGACTCGAACGCATCGCCCACGCGGCAAAGCGCGGCGGTGCCACAGTAATCCTCATCTGCGGCAACAGTCACGCCCCGCTCGCGCGCCTCGCGGACATCGTGCTGCGCACCGTCAACTACGAGGCGCTCCTCACCACCGTGGACTTCGCCTTCTCCAAGATCTCCGCCACCCTCATCATCGAGGTCATCTACAGCTTCCTGCTCTCGGTGCTGCCCGGCGCGCGCGATGCCATCAGCGGCTACGAGGAGCTTATCCAGCCCGACAAGGAGATGGAGTAAGTCGAGCGCGGTCCCTATGTCAGACTATCGATCTCCTCGAGCCAAAGGGCTGCGGAGGCGTCGCTGGGCATGCGCCAGTCGCCGCGCGGGCTCACGCTCACCGAACCGACCTTGGGGGCCGTCGGGCAGGCAGCTGCGCTTGAACTGCTGGGCGAAGAAGCGGCGGTAGAACGTCCGCAGCCAATACAGGATCGTCGCCGGCTCGTAGGCGGGCGCGGCGCCCGCCACCGGGCCGCCATCCGCGGGCGTGGCGAACGTGCGGCACGCCATGCGGTAGATCTTGCCCGGTGCGAACCCATGGCGCAGCATGTGGTAGAGGAAGAAGTCGTGCAGCTCGTAGGGACCCACCAGATCCTCGGTGCGCTGTGCGATCTCGCCGTCGCCCGTGGGCGGCAAAAGCTCCGGCGACACCGGCGTGTCGAGCACGTCGCGCAGGGTCACCGCGGTCTCGCCGCCAAAGACATCGGCCGCGTATGCCACGAGATGGCGCACAAGCGTCTTGGGCACGCCCGCGTTGACGCCGTACATGCTCATGTGGTCAGCGTTGTACGTGGCCCATCCGAGCGCGAGCTCCGAGAGGTCGCCCGTGCCGATGACGAAGCCGCCGACCTCATTGGAGAGGTCCATGAGGATTTGCGTGCGCTCACGCGCCTGGGCGTTCTCGTAGGTGACGTCGGTCACGCTCGGGTCGTGGCCGATGTCGGCGAAGTGGCGGCTCACCGCCTCACCGATGGTAATGGTGCGGAAGTCGACGCCGAGGTGCTCGGCAAGGCACTCGGCGTTGGACTTGGTGCGGCTCGTGGTGCCAAAGCCCGGCATGGACACGGCGTGGACGCCGGAGCGCGGCAGCCCCAGCGCGTCGAAGGCGCGCACCGTGACCAGCAGGGCGAGCGTCGAGTCGAGACCACCGGACAGGCCGATCACCGCATGCTTGGTGAACGTGTGCGCCAGGCGCGTCTTGAGGCCGGCCGCCTGCAGGTTGAAGATCGTCTCGCAGCGCTCGGCTCGCTCGGCCTCGCCCGCGGGCACGAACGGAGTGCGCGGCGCGATGCGCGAGGTCTCGAGCGCAGAACGCGTGATGGGGTAGGCGCGCACCGGTGACAAGCCGTCCATCTCGGCGGCCTGCTCCGGGGTCGGGCGGGTTCCATCGTCGCCGACGGCGAAGGTGCAGGACAAGACGGCCTGCCCCATCTTGGTCGCCGGGTCGAGCATGCCGCCCATGCCGCCAAAGGAGAAGCTCACCTCGCGACAAGGGGCTTCCTCACCCGCCGGGCGCGCCCACGTGTTCGAACGGCGGCGCTCGGCGACCAGCATGTCGAGGTCTACATCGGCCACGGCCATGTCGCGCGTGAACAGCTCAGTGCGGGCGAGCAGGGATCCGTTCTCGGCGATGAGGTTCTCACCCGCGAAGACGAGGTCGGTGGTGGACTCGCCCTCCCCCGCGTTGGCGTAGGCGTAGGCGCTGTACAGACGGGCGGACTGGCCGCGCACGAGGTCGTGACGGTACGCGGATTTGCCGATCACCTCGTCACTCGCACTGAGGTTCAAGATCACGGTCGCCCCGCCATCGAGCGCCATCGACGTGGAAGGCGGATTGGGAACCCAGAGGTCCTCGCAGATCTCGACCCCGATCGCCACGTCCGAACACCCCTCGTCCACGCAGCGATACACGAGCCCCGCGCCGAGGGGAACCATCCGATGGGCGATGGGACGCATCATGAAATACGGTCCCGAAGGTGCCGGTGTGAACCAGCGACCCTCGTAGAACTCTCGGTAGTTGGGCAGGTGGGTCTTGGCGGTCATGCCGAGCAGCTGGCCCGCGCAGCAGCAGGCGGCGCAGTTGTAGATGCTCTCCCCACTCGCATACGGCATGCCCACCGTGTAGAACACGGGCAGCTCGCACGTCCGCTCGAGCAGCCAAGCGAGGGCGTTCTCGCATGCGCGCAGTAAAGCGCGATCATGGAAGAGGTCAGCGCAGGTATACCCCGTGAGGCACAGCTCGGGCAATACGAGGACGCGCACGCCCTCATCGGCCGCGCGCCACACGCACGAGAGGATCGCCTCGGCGTTGGCCCTCACGTCGCCCACGCGCACCTCGGGTGTCGCCGCCGCGATGCGAAGGAACCCGTCGCCGGCGTCCGTGGTGGCCATCTCGGCGCCTGCAAGCTTCAACTCGTCCATGCGAGCCTCCTGAACTGTCCTCGGTTCATATGCGTTTCATTGTACCCGCTGTCCTCGCCGATCGCCCGTGCCAAACCCGCGCGCCGGCGTGCGCCGTCGGCCGCTAGACGCGGTTGGGGCGCCGCGGCGCAAATAGCGGGCCCGCGACCCTGGTGTACACGACCAGCCAGGCCATAGAAGCGCAAAAACCGCCTATCACGTCCGAAGCGTAGTGCACTCCCAGGTAGACGCGGGAAAACCCCACGGCAACGACCATGAGGGCAAGGACGACGCACAGCGCGGCGCGCAGACGACGATCATCGACAAAGCGCCAGGTGAGCCACATGAGGAGGCCGAAAAACGCCATGGCCGCCATCGAATGCCCCGAGGGGAAGCTGAATCCACCGATATCGACCAGCCTGAGGGAGATGTCGGGGCGCGGGCGCTGTATGGCGAACTTGAGCGCTTGGTTCAGGACGGTCGAGCACGCCAGATTGACCGCGCAGAACACCCCCACGCCCTTATGACCGCGCGCCCGGGCGCCCAGGGAAATCACGAAGATGCAGGCGATGAGTGGGACCGGGGTGACCAGGAACGAAACGACCTCCATGATGGGCGTCAACCATGCGGCGCGCACATGGTCGACCATGAGCGCGATAGCCGCTCGGTCGAGGGCCATGATCTCCCCTGCCAACACGCGGTTGAGCAAGACGAGAAACACCAGCAGGCAGAGCACCATGATCGCCGTGCGACGATTCGACATCACGAGCGAGCACAGGCGGGCACCCATGGTCCCCTCGTGCAAAGGGCCATCATCGTGCGAGGGCTCGTCGATGAGACGCGTCCGCTTTTCCTCAACCATCCTGCCTCCAGGGGGGCCACGCCCGCCGAACATGTTGTGCCGTTTCCATGGCGGCATTGTACCCGCGCAGGGCGACAATCAGCGGCCTTTCGCCAAACCCACAGCTCCCACGGGCATTTGACGAATGTCCGGACGAATCTCTATTATCGAACAAAGGTTCTGGAACACACGTTCGAAGGGAGACACATGGGAGAGCGCACCTATATCTGCATCGACCTCAAGACGTTCTACGCCTCCGTCGAATGCGCCGCCCGCGGGCTCGACCCGTTCACGCAGAATCTCGTGGTGGCCGACACCACACGAGGGCGTTCGACCATTTGCCTGGCCATCAGCCCCGCGATGAAGAAACTCGGCATCCGCAATCGCTGTCGACTCTTCGAGATCCCTCAGCACGTTGACTACGTGGCCGCCAAGCCCCGCATGCGTCACTACATGGAGATCTCGGCACGCATATACGGCATCTACCTCGAGTACGTGAGCCCACTCGATATCCATGTGTATTCCATCGACGAATGCTTCATCGACGCCACCCCCTACCTTTCACTCTACGGGCTCACCGCGCGCGAGTTCGCCGATGAGCTGCGCAGCGCGGTGCTTGCCCGTACGGGCATCACCGCCACCGCCGGCATCGGACCCAACCTCTTCCTCGCCAAGGTCGCCCTCGACATCACCGCCAAGCACGACCCAGATGGCATCGGCATCCTCGACGAGGAGCGATTCCGGGCGGAGGTCTGGAGGCACCGCCCCATCACGGACATTTGGGGCATAGGCCCGGGCATAGCGGAGCGCCTCTCCAAGTACCGCGTGCACGACCTCATGGGCATCGCTGCGCTCGACGAGCGGATCTTGTACCGCGAATTCGGCGTGAACGCGGAGTATCTCATCGACCATGCGCACGGCGTGGAGCCGTGCACTATCGCCGAGATACAGGCGTACCGCCCGCAGGCGACCTCGATGGTGAACGGCCAGGTGCTGGCACGAAACTATAGTTATAGCGAAGGGCTCACCATCCTTCGCGAGATGGTCGACGCGTCCGTGCTCGATTTGGTGGACCGGGGCGTCGTGGCGAGCTCCATATCACTGTACGTGGGCTACGGCAGCGAGGCGCGCGAAGTCCGACGACTGGACGCGAGCGGCAGCGCATCGTACCGCGACGGCTGCGGTAACCGGCGCAGCAGCACGGCCGAGGACATCCCGCGAAGGACCTCGCGGCCGCAGCACAGCGCGGCAACGACGGGGATGGCGGCAGCGGGGACTCGCGATCTCATAACCGAGAACGAGCCGCGCGGGACCCTTATCACCGGCGAACATGGCACGCGGCGCGTGGGTGGCAAGGGCGGCTACGCGCACGCAGGCAAGCAGCGAAAGCTCGGTGAGCGCACCAACTCGCGCAAGAAGCTCATGGCCCATTTCGAATCCCTCTACGCCGAATCCGTCGACCCTCGACGGCCCATCAAACGCGTCAATATCGGTTTTGGCGACTTGCTGCCCGAGGAACTCGCGACCATCGACCTATTCACCGATGTCGAGGCCGAGGCACGCGAGCGCGACCTGCAAAAGACGATCATCGACGTCAAAGGTCGCTATGGAAAGAACGCCCTGGTGAAGGGCAGGAGCTTGCGCCCGGAGGCTACGGGGCGGGAGCGCAACGACCAAGTTGGAGGACATCATGCATGACGACATGCGCCCAGACGCGGCAGGCTTGACGGCGAACGGCCGACCGCGCGCCAGCCGCGCTTCGCAGTTCATGCCCTTTGCGGCGCTCACCGGATACTATGAGCTCGCGCGGCAGCAGGAACGCATCACCGAGCCGCGACATGAGCTCACCGACGAAGAGGCCCTGGAGCTCTCCCGTACCATCATACAGGTGAAGAAGGGCGACCTAGTACGCGTGACCTATTACGACTGGGATGCCTACCACACGGTCTCGGGCGTGATAGCCCATATCGATTTCGCCTATCGAAGGCTGCAGGTCGTGAAAACCGTCATAGGATTCGACGACATCCTCGCCATCAAGCGGTAACACATGGCGGCGAGGGAGCATCAACCGCATCGAGCGTGCCACAATGGGTGCATGTGTAGGCAACCGCGGAGGGGAACCGCCTGTGAGAAACCACCCCGCGTCGACAGAGGAGGAACCATGGACAACGTGAGAAGCGCAGCGTACCGCACCACGGCGGAAAGCATCATCAAGAAGCTCGCCCTGCGCAACATGATCGGCCACTACTGCGAGACCGCGTCCGACGCCGTCGAGCTCGTCCGCGCTCTCGTCGCTAACGGCGAGAGTGTCACCTGGGGAGGCAGCGTCACGTTCTCCCAAAGCGGTGTGAAAGACGCCCTCACAGCCGACGGCCACCCCATGATCGACCGTATGGCGGCCCATACGCCGGAGGAGCAGGATGAGATGTGGCGTCGGCAGGTGAGCGCGGACTGGTTCTTCATGAGCACGAACGCCATCACGCTCAATGGCGAGCTCGTCAACATCGATGGCAACGCCAACCGCCTCGCTCTGCTGCTGCACGGCCCCAAGCATGTCTGCGTCATCGCGGGCATGAACAAGGTCGTCGCCGACGTGGAGAGCGGCATCAAACGCGTCCACACCGTCGCATGCCCCCTCAACGCCGCACGTCTGCACACAAATACCCCCTGTGAGCTCACCGGCGTCTGCGCCAACTGCCATGCGGAAGGATGCATGTGCTGCCAGGAGGTCATCACGCGCCACTCGCGCCACGAAGGCCGCATCCACGTCATCCTCGTGGGAGAAGACCTCGGCTACTAGCGCATCCCGCCCCGCCACGCGACCCACCCGGTCCCTGGCGAAATGCACCAACCTCGAAAGGACCCCATGAACAACTTCACCTTCTGCTCTCCCACCAAGTTCGTATTCGGCCGTGGCGTCACCGACCACGTGGGCACCGAGCTCGCGGCGGCGGGTCACCGGCGCGCGCTCATCGTCTACGGACAGGGCTCCGTGGTGCGCACGGGAACACTCGACCGCGTAAGGGCATCACTCGACGCGGCGGGTGTCGCGCATGTCGAGCTGGGTGGGGTGCGCCCCAATCCGGAGATTGGGCTTGTGCGCAAGGGATCTGAATTGGCCAAGCACGAGGACGTCGATATCGTGCTGCCCGTGGGCGGCGGATCGGCCATGGACTGCGCCAAGGCCATCGCCGTCGGTGCCTGCTACGACGGCGACCCGTGGGACTTCTGGGCCAAAAAGGCGACGGTCGAGCACTGCCTGCCGCTCGCAGCGGTGGTAACCATCCCCGCTTCCGGCTCCGAGGCGTCCAACTCCTGCGTCATCAGCAATGATGCCGAGGGCCTCAAGAGCGGATGCACCAGTGAGCTCATCCGCCCCGCCATCGCCTTTCTCGACCCGGAGCTCACCTTCACCTTGCCTCCATACCAGACGGCGGCGGGCGTCACCGACATGATCGCCCATATCATGGAGCGCTTCTTCTCGGGCGAGCCCGCGGTCGGCGTGACGGACAACATCGCCTGCGGTCTCATCCGCGCCGCGATCGATGCCGCGTGCATCGTGATGGAAGATCCCGAGAACTACGATGCCCGCGCGGAGCTCATGTGGATCGGCACACTCGCCCACAACGGCCTCGCCGGCTGCGGCCTTGGCATCCCCGGCAAGCGCGACGGCGACTGGAGCTGTCACGGACTCGAGCACGAGCTGTCCGCCGTCGATCCGGGTATCACACACGGAGCGGGTCTCGCGGTCGTCTTCCCGGCCTGGATGCGCTACGTGTGGCAGAACCACCCCGAGCGGTTCCTCACGTTCGGCGCCGAAGTCTTCGGCATCGAGCCCGTCGATCCCGAGGTCGACGACCTATCGGACATCGACGAGGAAATCACGCCCGAACGCGCCGTACACGACGCCGTTGAGGCGACCATCGACGAGCTCCAAGAGTTCTTCGTCTCCATGGGTATGCCATCCACCTTGGGCGAACTCGGCATCGAGGAGACCGACATCGATCGACTGATCCGCGGACTGCGCATCAACCGCGGCGAGAGGTTCGGAACGTTCCAGTCGCTCACTCTCGACGATGCACGCGCCATCTACAAGAGCGCCTTGTGATCTCCAATTGAGGCAGGGGGTCATCGTTTCATGAACACGAGCGTGCGGCTGAGCTCCGCTTCACGAGAGAGTTCCGGGGCAAACGTATAGCCCACGTCAAACCGTTGGAGGGCGCTCGCGTCCTCCACGGAGTTCTCGGCCATCCAGCGGACCATGCTGCCACGGGCGATTTTGCTCGCCGTCGCACGCTGAACCGGCTTGCCCGCACGCACGTCCTCGCCAAAGACAATCGTGACGTGCGACGCGCCCTCGGGAAGATGGGGCAGCACCGCTTTCGCGTACTCCACGCTCGCGAGATTCACCACCGTGACGTCTGCGCCCGCCATATCGGGGTCGCATGTCCCCTCGGGCGCGGTCGCGCCGCAGACACTCGCGGCGATGTCAGCGCCCCAATAACCGTAGAGGTCCTTCGCTCCGTCGATCGACAGCTTCGCCGCCATCTCCAGTCGATACGGCTGGACCGCGTCGAAGGGTCTCACGCATCCGTAGAGCGCGGAGAGCACCCACAGGTGAGCCTGCAGCCACTCGAGGGCTTTCGCATCGAGCACGTCGGGTGCCATGCTGCGATACTGGATGCCCACGTACGATGTGATCGCAGGGCAAACCAGACGTGCCACGGCGGCATCCCGCAGCTCGCCTCCATCCATCACGCATCTGAACTCCGCGAGGCGCTCGATGTTCTCGACGAGCAGTTTGTCGTTGACCCGCCAGAGCTCCTTGAGGCCTGCACTCCCCCGCTCATCCTCGATCGTGCGCAACGCACGGACGATTCGCGCGGTCTTCTGCGGGAACGGAGGAATCCCCCGCGGGGCGAATGCGTCGGAGTCGACGCGCATCTGTTTCGCGGGGGAGATGATGACCTGGATCATGGGGGACCTTCCAAGGAGACAGTGCGGCTGCATACCAGGTCCTCATACCCAAAATCCGCACCCGTGAGCGTTTTGGGTCAATTGGCACTCGTCTCCAATTGCGCAGCGGCTAGGCGATGTGGCCCAGGAAGTCCTTGGTCCGCTCTGATGTGGGATGGTCGAAAACCTCCTCCGGCGTGCCCTGCTCCACGATGACGCCGCCGTCCATGAAGATGACGCGATCGGCAACGTCACGGGCGAACTGCATCTCGTGGGTCACCACGATCATGGTCATGCCTTCGCGCGCCAAATCGCGCATGACACCCAGGACATCACGTACGAGCTCGGGGTCGAGAGCACTCGTGGCCTCATCGAATAGCATGACGTGCGGGTTCATCGCCAGTGCTCGAGCGATGGCAACGCGCTGCTGCTGACCACCGGAAAGCTGGGCAGGCATGAAGTCCACGCGGTCGCTGAGCCCGACTTTGGTCAGCTCCTCGACTGCGATGCGCTCCGCTTCCTCCTTACTGCGCTTGAGAACCTTCTGCTGGGCTATCATGACGTTCTTCTTGGCGGAAAGATGCGGGAACAGGTTGAACTGCTGGAATACCATGCCGAGCGTCGACCGCACCTTGTTGATATCCACGCCCTTTTTGGTGATATCCACGCCCTCGACCACGATGGAGCCCTGCGTGGGCGTCTCAAGCAGGTTCACACAGCGCAGCATCGTCGACTTACCGGAACCCGACGGCCCCAGCACCACCACGACCTCACCGCGGTGCACGTCCAGGTCGATTCCACGCAGCACGACGTTGTCGCCATATGCCTTATGCAGGCCGCGGATCCGGACCACAGGCCCCTCCGCAGAGGCGTTAGACGCACCGGATACGTCCACGGTCTTTGCGTTGTCACTCATCTCAAGCACTCCCTACAGGTTCGCGATGTGATCGGCGGGCGTGGGGACCATCGTTCCCGCGCTCTTGGCGGGCTTCTTGCCCTGTGGTCCGGCATTCGTGCCGGCGGTGGCTCCGGTGAGGCGCGCCTCAAGCATGCTCACGAGACGAGCAAGCGGCAGCGTAACCACCAAATAGAACAGAGCGGCAACCACATAAGGCGTGATGGAGCCCGTTGTGGCCACGATCGTCTTGGCGTACATCACGATCTCCATGACGCCCACGGCCGCAAGTAGCGACGTGTCTTTGTACAGCAAAATGAATTCGCTGGTGAGTGTGGGGATCACGTTCCGGAACGTCTGCGGGATGATGATCGACACCATGGTCTGGGTGGCACTCATGCCCAGCGAACGGGCCGCCTCGGACTGTCCCTTGGGGATGGACTGGATACCGGCGCGAAAGATCTCACACAGGTAGGCGGCGGAATTCATGGCCATGACGATGACGCCGAGCGTGTAGTTGTCGATATTGACACCTGCAAGCGGCAAGCCGAAGAACGCAATGTAAATCTGCAGGAACGCCGGCGTGCCACGGATGATGTTCACGTAGACGCCCGCGATGGCGCGCAGGATGCGCGACTTGGAGATACGCATGAGCGCGAACATGAAGCCAAAGGGAATGGCGAGCGGGAACGCCACCAGCACGATGGCGACGGACATCAGAAAGCCGGAGAAGATGATGGGCAGGCTGCTCACAATGAGCACCGGATTGAAGAACAGGCGCAAAAACGTGTTCGAATTCCACGCCTCGACCCATGCCTGGTCCTCGAGAAAGGCCTTGAACTGGTCGAACGGGGTCACGCCCTTGACCTCGACCGCGGGGATTCCCTCCACATCGTGCTCGGTGCCGTCGGCGAGCGTGTACGTGCCCTCGCAGAGCATCTCGCCGCCAGCGGCAGGGAACACCACGTCGTACAGCTCGACACGGAAGAACCGACCCGCGGGTGCCGCCTCGGGAAACGTCAGGACGAGCGTCTCCCCATTCGTCTCGATATCAGGCTCGATGAACTCGCGATCCATGAGGTCCTCGCCCGAGAGCATCGTCACGCGCAGATCATCGGTGGTGAACGTCGAGCCATCGGGCACGGTGAGCGAAAGACCGGCAACGGCCTCATCGGTGTCTGCCTGCACCTCCCAGGTGATACGCGTTTCCGTACCACCGAGCACGTCACTGCCGGAATCCCCGTTGGGGCGACAGGTGAGCTTCTGGACCTCCAAGGCATGAGCGGGTCGCGGCACGGCGCATACAGCCGCCAACGCGACGAGCACGGCGCAGCACGGCAACATCGCGTGCGTGGCCCAGCGAATGACGCGGGTCAGCCCCGCATTCCCCGTCGACGCGCAATGCCGTCCGGTGTTCTCCATGGTTCTCCCCTTCCTCCGCCCACGTCACGGTGCGCTCATGGCGCTTCCGATCTAAGGGCGCTCCAGATACCAGACAAGCCCTCCCCGCACATACGGGAAGGGCTCGCGTTGATGCGGCGCGGGTGCGCTACTTGATGTTGTACTTCTCCATGAGGGCGTCGACGGTTCCATCCTCGGTGAGCTTGGCAATGGACTCGTTGATGGCATCCTTGAGCGCGGTGTTGTCCTTGTTGACGGCGATAGCATACTCCTCGCCCGTGGAGACCTGCTTGATGACCTGCTCGTTGCTGAAGGAGGTTGCGACCAGCTGAGCGGCAACGGAGCGGTTGGTCACCAGCGCGTCGGCCTGATCGGACTGGACGGCGGCGAAGAAGTCTATTATTGAGGAAGGTGTCTGTATTATGGCTAAGATCCTGATCGTTGACGATGAGCCGCGCATCCGCGAGCTGATCCGTGAACATTTACAATATTCCGGTTATATCTGTGAAGAGGCCG
>ENA-OQCZ01000102-OQCZ01000102.1-human-gut-metagenome-genome-assembly--contig:-NODE-102-length-36623-cov-8.444734_pt1 | contig 36623 bp, 25 predicted proteins | sample MGYA00242505_ERZ504594 | MGnify/ENA primary metagenome ERZ504594 (study PRJEB26092, sample SAMD00036329) | human gut metagenome | host: Homo sapiens | study: EMG produced TPA metagenomics assembly of... | reverse complement strand
ACCAACGGGCGGCACCGGAGCGCACCATGTCCCATTGATCCAAGCGCTCTCCCGCAGAGAGGCGCGAGTGGAACACCGCGACCGCGTCGCCGAAACGTGAACGGAAGCGGGCCCCACGGTCTGGGCCGTCAGCGAGATCTCGGGCACGAGCACGCAGGCGGAGCGGCCCTGGGCCAGCACGCGCTCGATGGCGGCGAGGTAGACCTCAGTCTTACCCGAACCGGTGACGCCGTCCACCAGGACCACATCGCCGGATGCGGTCTCGGTCGCGAGTGTGATCGCATCGATGGCGTTTTGCTGCCCCGCTGTGAGCTCTTTGGGCGCCGCGGCGTTCGCGGAAGACAGCGTGGTCGAGCCCTCGCACCCGCGCCAGCTGCGGCGCTCCTCCACCGTCACCACACCGCGCTTCTCGAGCGCGCGGATCGTGGCGGACAGGTCGCCGTTCATGAGATTGAGTTCACGCGTAGTGACGGGTCCGCAGGAGAGTGCCTCGATGAGCTGGCGCTGACGCACGGCGCGCTCGGCGGGCTCGAACGAGCGACCCTCCTCGGTGAGGCTCACCCAGCGAGCCGTGACGGGCGTTACCGCCGGCGGTTCATACGCATACGATCCGTCCTCCCGACGCACGACCTTGCCGGCGCCACCCGGGGGCAGCAGCAGGCGCAGGCACTCGGAGAGCGGCGCCACGTATTCGCGGCTCATCCAAAACGCGAGCTCGGCGGAGGCGGTGGAGAACGCCGGAGCGGCAACGACGTCACGAACCGGCTTGATGCGCGCGGGGTCGAGGCCCTCCGCGCCCGGGAGCTCCCCCAGGGTGCCCGCGCGCGCAACCACATACCCCGCCTCAACGCGGCGCCCAAACGGCACGAGCACCGTGGCACCCACCCGGCAGCCACCATCCAGCGCGGAAGGCACTGCGTAGGCGAAGGGCTCGGACAGCGCTCGCGCCGGAATGTCGATCACCACGGAGACATATCCCAACACGGGCTCCGAGGCCGCCCGCGCCACGTCTCCATCGGGCACGGCCCCTCCTAGGGGGCGAAGGGCGCCCGCTTGCGCAGACGCCCCCTGATCGGCCGTATTCAATTCGGGAAAGAGCGACTCCTGACCCGCCATGCGAAGACCGCTACTCGGCCAGCCCGCACGCGGCGCGGAGCTCTGCCACGCGGTCGGTGCGCTCCCAGGTGAAGTCCTCGTCCTCGCGACCGAAGTGGCCGTAGGCGGCCGTCTTCTCGTAGATGGGACGACGCAGATCCAGGTCGCGGATGATCGCACCAGGACGCAGATCGAACACATGCTTGACGGCCTCGGTGATGGTGACTTCGTCGACCGCACCCGTGCCGAACGTATCAACCATGATGGACAGCGGGTAACTCACGCCGATGGCGTAGGCGAGCTCGATCTCGCAGCGGTCGGCGAGACCCGCAGCAACCACGTTCTTGGCAACCCAACGCGCGGCGTACGCGGCGGAGCGGTCGACCTTGGTGCAGTCCTTACCCGAGAAGGCACCGCCACCGTGACGACCCATGCCGCCGTAGGTATCGACGATGATCTTGCGGCCGGTGAGACCGGTGTCGCCCATGGGACCACCCACCACGAAGCGGCCAGTGGGGTTCACGTAGAGGGTCGCACCCTCCCACGGGATGCCCGCGGCCTCCATAACGGGTGCGATCACGTGCTCGCGCATATCGGCCTCGATGATAGCCATGTCCTCGATCTCGGGCGCATGCTGCGTGGAGATGACGATGGTCTCGACGGCGACGGGCTTGCCGCCCTCGTAGCGCACGGTGACCTGGGTCTTGCCGTCGGGGCGCAGATACGGCAGCGTGCCGTCGTGGCGCACCGCGGCGAGGCGCTCCGCCAGGCGGCTGGACAGATAATGCGGCATCGGCATGAGCGTAGGCGTCTCGTTGGACGCGTAGCCGAACATCATACCCTGGTCACCCGCGCCGATGAGGTCGAGCGGGTCGGTGGTGCGGCCGGCCTGGGCGTCGAAGGACTCGTCCACGCCCTGCGCGATGTCGGGGCTCTGCTCGTGGATAAGGTTAAGCACACCGCAGGTGTCGCAGTCGAAGCCGAACTTGGCGCGGTCGTACCCGATGCGGCGCACGACCTCACGCGCGATGTTCTGGACGTCGATGTAGGCCTCGGTGCGGATCTCGCCGGCGACGATGACGGTGCCGGTGGTGACGAAGGTCTCGCATGCGCAGCGGACGTTCTCGAGCTTGGCCGGCTGGCCGCTAGGCGCGACGTATCCCTTGGCCTCGAGCTCGGCCTCCTTCGCGAGGATGGCGTCGAGGATGGCGTCGGAGATCTGGTCCGCGATTTTGTCGGGGTGACCCTCAGTGACCGACTCTGAGGTGAAGACGAAGGAGTCTGCGCCGAAGTCGGCGGCGCGAGTCGGTTCCATGGTGGAACGATTCTCAGTTGGCATGGATGCCCCTTTCATATAGACGCCCGGCGACCGTTACCATTCCGCCGGGCATGTAGCTGAACGATTGTACCGCGCATGCGCTTTTCGCGCGCATCGTCAAGCGAACAACATGCGAACGCTATAATGGCTCTGTTTGAACGTATGCCTTCTGCAACCACAAGGAGCACGAGAATGAGCGATTCCGTCCGCGTCCGCTTTGCGCCCTCGCCCACCGGCAAGCTGCACATCGGCGGCGCCCGCACCGCCATCTATAACTGGGCCTTCGCCCGTGCCAACGGCGGCACCTTCATCCTGCGCATCGACGACACCGACCCAACCCGCTCCACCGACGAGAACACCCAGATCATCCTGCGCGCCATGCGCTGGCTGGGGCTCGACTGGGACGAGGGCCCCGAGGTCGGCGGCGATTTCGGCCCCTACTCCCAGACCGAGCGCCTGGACCTCTACAAGCAGACCGCCGAGCGCCTGCTCGCCGAGGGCAAGGCCTACCCCTGCTTCTGCACGCCCGAGCAGCTGGCCGCCGACCGCGAGGCCGCCCAGGCCCGCAAGGACCCCTTCCAGGGCTACCAGCGCCGCTGCCGCGACCTCTCGCCGGAGGAGGCCCAGGCCCGCATCGACGCCGGCGAGCCCTACGTCCTGCGCATCAAGGTACCCGAGGACCGCGGCAACGTCGTGATCAACGACGCCGTCCACGGCGAGGTCGCCTTCGACGCCAAGGAGCTCGATGACTTCGTGATCTTCCGCTCCGACGGCACGCCCACCTACAACTTCGCGACCGTCGTGGACGATGCGCTCATGGGCATCACCCACGTCATCCGCGGCGACGACCACCTCTCCAACACCCCGCGCCAGGTCATGGTCTACGAGGCTATGGGCGCCCCGGTACCCGTGTTCGCCCATATCTCCATGATCTTGGGTGCCGACGGCAAGAAGCTCTCCAAGCGCCACGGCGCCACCTCCGTGGAGGAGTACCGCGACGCCGGCTACCTGTCCGACGCCTTCGTGAACTACCTGGCGCTGCTCGGCTGGTCGCTCGACGGCGAGACCACAGTCATCCCGCGCGACGTGCTCGCAAGCCAGTTCAGCCTCGAGCGCATCTCCAAAAACCCGGCGACCTTCGATCCCAAGAAGCTCGACTGGATGAACGCCGAGTACATCAACGCGATGTCCAACGCCGACTTCGCCGACCAGATCATGCTGCCGGAGCTGCTCAAGGCCGGGCTGATTAAGGAGGGTTTCGAAGCCGATGCGGCATGGCTCGGCGCCCTTGCCGAGATCGTTCGCCCGCGCACCAAGATGCCAGCCGACGCCGCGACCGTTGCCGCGCCCGTCTTCGCCACCGCCGAGACGCTCGCGTACGACGAGAAATCCGTGTCCAAGGGCCTCGCCAAGGAGGGCATGGGTGCGGTGCTCGACGCCGCCAAGGCCGCGCTCGAGGCGCTCGATGAGTGGACGCCCGCCAACATCGACGCCGCGCTCGAGCCTCTACCCGAGGTTCTCGATGTGAAGAAGCGCCTGGTATTCGGCGCCGTGCGCGTGGCAGAATGCGGCAACATGGTGAGCCCCCCGCTCGGCGAGACCATGGCGCTCATCGGACGTGACGACTGCCTCGCCCGTATCGACCGCGCGCGCCCGATGGCGCTCTAGTCCGTCAACCTGTCCGGAACCCCACATATCTTGCCTCTGCGCTCAGCTTCACGCTGCTCAGAAATCGCTTCGAGGCAAGATATGTGGGGTTCCTGCGTTTACCCACTCGAAGCCATCGGACGGGCGCGATCGCTCCGGTGCAGCTCGCCCCGACGATTCGCTACACTTATTTTGTTGTTGCGTGATTTGAACGCTGGATGTTCGGATTCGTGATGGTCAGGGCGCGCATGGGGTTTACGCCCTGCGCGATTTCCGAGCGAAGCGAAGCTGAGCGCAAGGCGTAAACCCCATGCGCGCCCGTCGACAAGGAGAGACCATGCCCACCAAGCCGCTTTCGTTTGCGACCACCTCTGCGTTCGAGATCTTAGGGCCAATCATGGTGGGCCCCTCATCGTCGCACACGGCCGGTGCCCTGCGATGCGCTCGCGTTGCCGCGACCTTGCTCGAGGGCGAGCCCACACACGTCACCTTTACCCTGTGGAACAGCTTTGCCCATACGTACCGCGGTCACGGCACCGACCGCGCGCTCGTGGCAGGTGTCCTCGGGCTTGACACGGATGACGAGCGCATCCGTGACGCGTTCTCACTCGCAGAAGAAAGAGGGCTCGACTATAAGTTCGTCATAGGCGGAGACGACCCCTCGATCCATCCCAATACGGTTGACATTGCACTCGAAAGCTCGAAGGGATCGTCGTGCAATGTACGCGGCGAGAGCCTCGGCGGAGGCAAGATGCGCATCAGTGCGATTAACGGCGTCCACGTTGAGATCTCGGGACTGTACACGACGCTCTTCGTCGCCCACCTCGACGCCCCGGGAGCCCTCGCCGCACTCACCGGCGCCCTCGCGGAAGCCCACATGAACATCGCCTTCTGCCGCACGTACCGCACGGAGCAGGGCGGGCATGCGTATTCGGTCTTTGAGACCGATGGCGCACCACAGCATGGCGTGCTCCCCATCGTCCGTTCGCTCGACCTGGTGACCTACGCGACCTTCATCGAGCTCCCCGGCTCGGTCACTACCCTAGGTCCCGGGATTTCCGTACCCGATCTATTCGATGACGCGGCGCGGCTGCTCCAAGCGTGCGCAGAGCACGATTTGAGCATCGGGCACGTCATGCGCATGCGCGAAGAGCGCATGGTTGGCGCTGATCGCACGCGGCACTGCATGGAACGCGTGATCGAGGTCATGCACGAGGAAACGACCAAACCCCTCGTTGATCCGCAACGCTCCCTTGGGGGCTTCCTCAACGGCGAAGCACAGTGCGTCCATCACGGAAGCGCCCTGCATGCCCCGAGCCTCCTGGGCTCAACGCAGACTGAGGCGCTCGCACGTGCGATGGCGGTGCTCGAGCGCTCGGCAACCATGGGCGTCATCGTCGCAGCCCCCACCGCCGGCTCCGCGGGCGTCGTGCCGGGATGCGTGCTCGCAGTGGCGCCAAAGCTGGCACATGACCGGGATGCAATCGATGCGATGACCGAGGAAGCCCTGTATTGCGCAGCGGCAGTAGGGCTCATCCTCTCAACGTCCGCCTGCGTGGCGGGTGCGGAGGGCGGCTGTCAGGCGGAAGTCGGATCTGCAGCGGCCATGGCGGCGGCGGCGTTGGTCCAAATGCATGGGGGAACGCCCGCACAGGCGCTCGATGCGGCGTCGATCACCCTTTCCAACCTTCTCGGCCTTGTGTGCGACCCTGTGGGCGGGCTCGTCGAGGTGCCCTGTCAAAACCGTAATGCCATCGGTGTCGCGGCAGCATTCACCTCGGCTCAGCTCGTGCTCTCGGGCGTGCACGCCCTCGTGCCGCTTGACGAGATGGCAAAGGCCATGCTCAATGTGGGGCACGCCCTCCCCTCGTCGCTACGTGAAACGGCCAAAGGAGGCATCGCCGTGGCCCCCTCCGCCCTGCGTGCCTGCGACCGGTGCGGCATGTGCATGGCCTAGCTGTGCACGATCACGCAATCGCCCACTTGAATGAGGTTGTAGAGCTCCCCCGCTTTATCCGTGGGAAGGTTAACGCAACCGTGGCTACCCGCCCATAGATATGCAGTCGGATTCGTGAACACGGAGGCCGACTGCCAACTCGCATCGTGCAGACCAATGAGATTGCCCACAAACGGCATCCAGTACGCGACAGGCGAGCGGTAGTCAGGCTCACCGTCTTTATCCATATCCATGCCGATGAGCGTCTCGTTTTGACGCTTGGCATTCAAGATGTACACACCGGTGGGCGTGGCGTCCCCCTCATTCGGGTTGCCCGTCACGCAGCCACTCTCCCACAGGATATTGCCCGACGCATCGTAATAGCGGCAATGTTGCTCGGTGAGGTCGATATCGCAGTAGGCGCCCCAGTCCTTCTCGCCCTTGGCCGTCCAAACGGCGGCATTCTGGAGCGTCGGGATATCGATCTCGCCCACCTGCTTATTCGCAACGGCCTCCTGCAGGAGCTTCACCAACTGCTGCTCATCGCTATTCCAACCATAGGTGCCGCCCGAGACCGTGACGACCTTGCCGTCTGGGCGCGCGTACGTCCTCTGGCAACCTATGGTATCGAGCTTGGTCTCCGCGAGATCACGTACCCACTGGGCAAGGGGTTCCGTACTCAATGTGGGCTTGAGGGACTCGTCGAACGTCATCCACTGGACAAACGTGGCCCCGTCGAGCGTAGCGACCACCGATCCGCCCATCTTCAAATCGACATCGGTTCCGATGAGGCTATTGGCTTGATCGATCGCGGCCCGCAGCTCAGACTCCGATGCCCCGCCCGCGAGCGGAACAAAGCTCCCCTCATCGAGCGTCACGTTTTTACTCAGGGTCGAAATCGCCCGCAACGCGGCGACCTCAATGGCCTCCTTGTCGAGCCTTTGATTGGAACGCGCCTTTTCCAGCGTGAACTTGCCCGCATCGGCGTCATACGCTCCCGCGGCGTCGAACGTACCGGTGCGCGTCTCGTTGAACGCATCGAGAGCAGCATCCAGGTCGGCGAGGAAGGCGTCGCGGTCGAATCCTTGCGGCAGGTCGATCTGGTCGAGCGAGACCTCCTCGCCACCATCGGCACTCGATTCGACGGCATCATTGAAATCAGTATTGGAAAGCGCCTCAACCAGGCGGACCGGCCACTCAAACGGATCGTTCGCACCGATAGTGCGATCGACCGCGGCCTCGGCGTCAATCACCTCACTGGCGGACTCCGGGTCGAAGGTCCAGGTAAAGCCATCACCCTCAACCGTGAGCCTATAGCCCTCCGCGGAGGAACGAACACGTGAAATCGCAGTGTCGCGGGTCATAAGCGACACATCGGTGTCGGCAATGACCGTGTTGGGGTAGCACACGTTGCCGAACAAAACGACACCACCACCATAGGCGATAACGAGCACGGCGAGAACGACGCCGAGCGCGATGAGAACACGGCGCCCGCGAGAGCCGTTCGGCTTGCTCCCGGGCGTTTCGCGCCAGTGACCCCCGCCGGCATGAACCCGCCCGCGGTCGCTCTCGAACGATCGCCCGCGCGCGCCATGGGAAAGCGGTGCCGGTGACATGACGGTCGTCTTCTCTTGCATGGGCGATGGCGTGTTCTGCAGTGGCGTGTTCATCTTGAAGATCAGCTCTCATGGTAATCGTTGTCTGAACGCAGCCATTATAGCTTAGACGAGCACCGACAACAGGAGGCCAATCGCTCGCAAATGGCGAGGTATCGCTTGCGTAAACCCCACTTACAGAAGTGTCACCCCGCGTTGGCTCCACTCGATTTTACAATGGAGACACATGCCCGAAATCACCGGCACCGTTCGCATCAAACGCGATTTGGAGGCACATCTTGTCAACCCGCATCCTTCTGGTCGAAGACGACCCCCTCATCATCGAGGCTCTCACCGAGCTCCTCGTCGAGTCGGGCTATCACGTCGACACCGCGGACACGCAGCAGCGTGCCATCGAACTCGCCGTGCCCGCAGCGGGATTGCACCCCTATCAGCTCGTGCTCCTTGACGTCACGCTCAGGCAGGGCAACGGATTCGCAGTCTGCGCAGCCATCAAGGAGAACACTCCGGACGTCCCCGTGATCTTCCTCACCGCATCCGACGATGAGTTCAACACGGTCACCGGGCTTCAAATGGGTGCCGACGACTACGTTGCCAAGCCCTTTCGCCCACGCGAGCTGCTCGCCCGCATCGCCGCGATCATGAGGCGCTCGCAGCCAAGCAGACGCATCGTGGGCCTCGGGCCCATACGTATCGACACCGATCGTGCGTATGTCGAACGGGCGGGCAAGGAGCTCACGCTCTCGGCACTCGAATATCGCCTGCTGTTGCTCTTCGCTACCAATCCTGGCAAGCTCGTGACACGCGACAAGATACGCGACGCCCTTTGGGACAGCGCAGGGACCTACATCGAGGCGAACACCCTGTCCGTCTACATCAAGCGCCTGCGCGACAAGATTGAAGACGACCCCAGCCACCCCAGGCTCATCCAAACCGTCCGCGGCATGGGCTACAAGGCGGAAGGGTAACCGATGCTGTTGAGGAATCGAGAGGCGCGTCGCGCGCTCATAGCTTGCATCGTCCTGACTATCGCGGGAAGCGCCGTGGCATATCTGGGAACCGTGCACATCATCGAGCACGCCCAAACACCATCATATCTGGTCGCGACGGGCGTGACGGAAGAGGATGTCGCGAGCACGTTCACACTGAGCTCTCTCGCTGGAAACGCCGCGGGGGTGGCCGCCCTCAGCACCCTCGCCACGGGGTCACTGGTCACCGGTGTCTTCATCATTACCACCCGTCATCGGTACCGTGAGCTCGCACGCATGGCGCAGAATCTGGACCGTGTTCTCGCCGGGGAACGCGACATAAAACTACGCGACATGAACGAGGGAGAGCTCGCCATTCTCTCCAGCGAGATCGACAAGGTCATCGCACGCCTGCACCTCACCGTCGATGAGCTGCAGGCAGAAAAGCTCGCCCTCTCGGACGCGCTCGCCGATATCTCGCATCAGCTCAAAACGCCCTTGACCTCCATCGCCATCAGCACCGAGCTCATCCGCGACCGTCTGGCCGAACGCGGGGACGCACGTGACATAGTCGAACGCCTGCGTCTGGTGCAAAGGCTCCAAGGGCGCGTTGAGGACCTGGTGTCCGCCCTGCTCAAGCTCGCGCGGATCGACGCCGGCGTCATCAAACTCGTGAGCGGCCCGGTCGACGCCTCCGAGCTTGTGCGCAAGAGCTTTGAGCCCCTCGCCATCGCCTTCGATATCGCTGGTGTGGATTTCTCCTCATCCGTTCAGGAGGGATCCGGATACGAGGGCGATTTGTCCTGGAGCATCGAGGCGCTCGGCAACATACTCAAGAACTGCATGGAGCACACGCCGGCAGGGGGACGCGTGACCCTGTGCGTCACGCAAGATGTCCTGGCGTGTCGCATACGCGTGGAGGACACCGGCCCGGGCATCGCCGAGGCCGACCTTCCCCACATCTTCGAGCGTTTCTACCGCGGGGAACGAGGTCGTGCCGAAGACGAGCCCTCGACCGAGGTGAATCCGGCGGGAGTCGGCATCGGACTTTCGCTCGCCAAAAGCCTCGTCACGGCCCAAGGAGGCACCCTCACCGCCGAGAACGTTCGAGATGAGGCAGGCGCGGTCACGGGGGCCGCATTCACCATCGTCTTCTTCAAGACAGTCGTGTAGGGGGCAACGAGCGATTGCGGATCCACACGCTTTGTGTCACGGACCGCTTCGCTCCAGAACCGCCCTTGCGACATGCAACACCGCCCAATGCCTGCTGCCACCGCCCCCCAACGCCACGGGATCATTGCGCACGTGACATATCTGTCACCCCGCGGTCATGGCATGGAAAGGACACTCGTCCAGTATCGTAGACAAGCATCCGCCAGGCGAAAGGACGGCCATGAACATACTCGAAGTCGAGCATCTCACCCGCGTATACGGATCGGGCGACACGGCCGTGACCGCCCTCGACGATGTGAGCTTCTCCGTCGAAGCAGGCGAGTTCATCGCGATCATCGGCAGCTCGGGGTCGGGCAAATCGACCCTCATGCACCTCATGGGCGGCGTCGACCGCCCCACCTCCGGCACCGTCAAGCTGCAGGGGCAGGACATCTTCGCCCGTAGCGATGAGCAGCTGGCCGTATTCCGTCGTCGGGAGGTGGGACTGGTCTACCAGTTCTACAATCTCATTCCCGTACTCGATGTAGTCGAAAACATGACGCTTCCCGTCCTCATGGACGGACGCACCATCAACGAGCAGCGGCTTTCGGCGCTCATGCGCGCGCTCGGCCTCACCGGTCGCGAGCACTACCTTCCTAACCAGCTCTCCGGCGGCCAGCAGCAGCGCGTCGCGATCGGTCGAGCCCTCATGAACGCCCCCTCCGTTGTTCTCGCCGACGAGCCCACCGGCAATCTCGATTCGAGAAACTCCGCCGAGATCATGAACTTGTTGAGGGCCTCGAACAAACAATTCAAGCAGACCCTCATCGTCATCACCCACGACGAGGATGTCGCGCTTATGGCCGACCGCGTGATCGCCATCGAGGACGGCCGCGTCGTGAGTGATGAGCGGAGGATCTAACATGCTGACGAACCGCGCCCCTCACGCCGCATCGGACGCGGCGCGCACTTCCCCACTCGCCTCGCATACCGGCATCTTCTGGCACTTCGCCGCCCGCTCGCTCAGGCTCAACCGCACGCGCACCGTTGTCTCCATCATCGGCATCGCCCTGTCGTGCGCGCTCATCACGGCCATCTTCACGAGCGTCGTCACCCTGTACGGCGGCCTGCTCAAAGCTGAAATCGTCACTGACGGCACTTGGCAGGTCGAACTGGTGAACGTGCCCGAAGACGAGCTCGAAGCCGTGCATACCGACGCGCGCGTGGAGGAAAGCTATGATCGCATCTCATACGGCGATGCCCTCATGCCCAAGAGCTTTGAGGGGTACTGGGGCCGCTACCTGAGCGTACAGGAATGGCCCACGGCGGACGCCGTGGGAGATCTCAAGCCGCTCCCCACCATCCCCGAGGGCCGCGCGCCCGAGGCCGCCGACGAGATCGTCCTCGACCTCGACCTCAAGGGCATGACCGTCGAGAACGGCAGACAACTCTACGACGCCCCGCCCTCGACCGTTAAGGACGCTGACGCCCCGCGTGCCAGCTGGGACGGTGCCCTCGAGATCGGTAGCACCATTGAGCTTGCACTCGGCCAGCGTATGTTCGTGGACGCCGAGAGCGGCACGGAGATTCCCTGCCTCTACGACGAGTCGCTCTATACCACCACGACCGATAAGGGCGATGTGATCAGTGAGTACCTGGCCGACATCGAACCCGCTCGGACGTACAAGGTCGTGGGCTTCTATGCACCCAAGAACGCGCAAGCCATGGACGTGTGGGGCTACTCCCTGCCTGGATATTTGGGCTTCGTCTCCTCGTCAGACCTCCCGGTGCGTCAGACGAGCGTGTACCTCACCACCAACCTTACCAGTCGCGCCGCGATCGACAAGTTCATCGGGGATTACACCGGCCTCGACCACGCCCTCTTCAACGGCGGCAATCGGGGCGACCTCGAGAACATGACCGTAACTGGCCAGACCGTCGCGTATTCGCATGACTCCCTCCTGCGCTACCAGGGTATGACGGACGACCGCTCCATCTGGGGAACCCTCTACACGCTTGCCGCGATCCTCTCAACCGTGGTGATCGTCGCCTCCATATCGCTCATCTACAACTCCTTCGCCATCGCGGTGTCCGAGCGCACCCGTCAGTTCGGGCTGCTGTCCTCGCTCGGAGCCAGTAAGCGCCAGTTGCGCCGCACGGTCTACGCCGAGGCACTCATGCTCGCCGGCATTGGCATCCCCATAGGCCTGGCCGTCGGGCTCGCAGGCACCTTCGTGGTGTTCAACGTCGCGGGCGAGGGCATAGGCATGCTCATCGACCAGGAGGCTTTCGCCGGCACGGGTCTCACCTCCATCACCGTGAACCCCATCGTGCTAGCCGTCTGCGCCCTGCTGGCACTCGTGACGGTGCTCGTCAGTGCCGCCATTCCGGCGTGGCGCGCGAGCCGCGTGTCCGCCGTGGACGCCATCCGCGCGAGCCGCGATGTGCGCCTCACCCGCCGTGAACGCCGCGGCATACGCGGCATGGGACGAGCCGCACGCACCGGAGCTAACGCACACCCCATCGCGCGCACCCTCGACGGCCTGCGCCTTCGCATGGGCGGCGTGCCGGCGCTGCTCTCCCATCGCAACCTCACGCGTGCCAGCTCCAAGGGACGCGTCGCCGTCGCCTCGCTCGCAGTCTCCGTCGCGCTCATCATCATTTCCGGTGGCATCTCGCACTACCTCGGCTTTCTCACCCAAGTGGTCGACAGCGGCGGTGGCGATATCGAGGTGAACCTCAGCCGCATGCTGACGGACGAAGAGACCACCGCTGACGGCGTCGCCGCGATAGACCAGGCGTATCGAGAGCTCGGCGGCGCGAAGACCGCTACCGGCAACGGCTACATGATCATGAGTTCGCTCTTCGCCAGCTTCGACGCCGGCATGATCGACTACGACGAGCTGTCCAGCCAAAGCGACCAATACGATATGCCCGACCGTGGGCAGACGGCGGACGGCACCGTGTACGCGCCCACCTCGGTCCTGTTCGTCGACGAGGACTCCTGGCGCGAGATCCTCGAGGCCAACGGGCTCGACGAGGCACGCTACGACGACCCCGACAGCCCCGTGGCCGTAGCGCTCAACGGTACGCAATCCAACGACGGCAGGCGCTATTCGGTGCGTGACCTGTTCGAGGGCACGGGCTCAGCGCGTATCTTCACGAGCATCTCGACCGTGGAGGACACCTCGCTCGTCGAGGTTGGAGTCGAAGATGGTGCCCCCATCGTGCGCTACGAGGGCTACGGCAGCGGCGACGAGGCGCGCTACGACGAAGACGGCAACCCGATCTTCCGCAACGTGACCCGCCCGCTCGAAGAGGTTCTGCTCGATTCGTACGACCTGCCCGTAGGCGCGATCGTCAAGACCTTCCCCGACTCCATCAAGTCCTACGCGTCCATCTGGCCCACCCTCGTGCTGCCCGTGAGCGCCCTGCCCGCGCTGGCAGCCGACACGGAGGACGTGAAGACCGACGTCGACACCGGCAGCCTCGCCGCGCCCTTCGCGTTCCACTCGGCGCAAGGGTCGTACGGCAATGCGATGTACGCCTACCTCTCCTACGACGCGGAGGACTCGCGCGCCGCCGAGACCGAGATGAACACGATGGTCGCCAGCGACTTAAGCGGATCCGAGTGGTACACCACGCACCTCACCAACAATGCCGAGAACGTGCGAACCTCCCGTCTCATGGCCGAGACCGTGCAGCTGTTCATCACCTGTTTCATCCTCATCACCAGCGCCATCGCCGTGGCCAACGTATTCAACACGCTCACGAACTCGATCATCCTGCGCCGACGCGAGTTCGCCATGCTTAAGAGCATCGGCATGGGCAACCGCGCATTCTGGCGCATGATCGCACTCGAGTGCCTGTCCTACGCATGGCGCGGGCTTGCCCTCGGGCTCGCACTCGGCGGCATCGTGACGTTCTTCATCTACCAGGCCATGATGATGAGCTTTGCGGGGCTTGACTTCGTGGTGCCCGCTGGCTGGGTATTCGCCGCCGTTGGCGTGGTCGTGCTCGTGCTCGCGCTCTCGACCATTTACGCTTTACGGAAGTCAAGTGTCGGGTCCATCGTGCAGACCCTGCGCGAGGACGCCATCTAATGAGCGAGGGATGCGCCGGGGGTGGGCGCGCCGAGCATTCCACGCGCATCCTCAAATGTGAGTGATGCGCAGGCTGCACCCGCCTCCTTCGCCCCACGACCGTATCAACACGACGAAAGGATCGACCGTGTCCGATTCCACGCCCGAGAACACCAACCCCACCGACGAGTTCCTGAGCACGCTCGAAGACGCTCCGCAGCCCACGCGGAAACTCAAGCTCCCCGAGGTCATACCGGTGATTCACCGCGGACCGAGCAGTGACGACGGTACAACCGGTGCGCCGACGGGCGACGGTTCGCCCTACGCTGAGGACGCCGACGCGACGCCGCTTGAGGGCTCCGATGCAGAGGCATACGCGGCCCTCAAGGCCAAGCGCGCAGAGCGCCGCAAGAAGAAGCTCATCCACCGCGCCATCATCGCCGGCATAGCGGGTGCCCTCGTCATCGGCGGCGTCGTTGCCGTGAACGTGCTCAACCAACAGCCCGAGCAGGTCATGGAAGCCGTGACCGACATCGCGACGCAGGGCACGTTCTCCACGGTCATCGATTCAAAGGGCACTCTGCAGCCCATGTCCTCGACGGTCATCACGCCCGAGGTGACCGGACAGATCGAGTCCATCAACGTCGTCGCCGGGCAGCACGTGAACGAGGGCGACGTCCTCATGACCATCAAGAACCCGGACCTCGACCGCGCCGTCGCCGAGGCGGAGCGAAACCTCAAACAGGCGAAGTCCGACTTAAACCTTGCCCAACAGACGCTCAACCAGGCCAGCCAGATCGCCGCGGCACCCACAAATGATCCGAATGCGGCCTCCGTCGATGACACCTCGAGCACGCAGTCGGCCGTCAACAGCGCACGATCTGCCGTAGAGGCTGCGCAGGCAGCGTACGACGACGCGGTCTCCAAAGCCGCGCTGCGCACGGTGAAGGCACCCGCAGGCGGCTCCATCGTCGCGCTCAACGCACAGGTGGGAGCCGACGTCGCCGAGAGCCTGGGCGGGACGAACGGGACGAGCGGACCCCTCATGCAGCTCGCCGACCTCTCCAAGATGAAGGTCACTATCCAGGTTGATGAGCAGGATATCGCGAGCGTCGCCGTGGACCAGACCACGACCATCACCTGTCCCGCCTTCACCGACCTCACGCTCACCGGGCGCGTCACGGCAATCGCCTCCATCGCCTCGGGCGACACATCGACGATGTCCTATGACATGGGCGGCTCCCCCACCTTCGCCGTCGATATCCTCATAGATGCTCCCGACGCGCGCCTCAAGCCGGGAATGACCGCCGAGGTCTCACTCACCACACAGCAACTCGACAACGTCGTGATGGTACCCGTGACGGCCCTTCTCACCGATGACGGGCAGAGCTACTACGTCAACGTCGAGACCGACCCCGAGACGCACGCCATGGAGCGTCTCGACGTCGATGTCATCGCCAAGAACGACGACTTCGCCGTGATCGGCAAACCCGCCGACGCGCCTGCGGACCAGAACCCCGACATGCCCGAATCTCCCCTTTCGGACGGTGATGTCCTCGTGATAGCGGGCGGGAGCATGCCCGAGGTCATGGCTGACGGGGTAGAGTCCGGCGGCGGAATGGCGGTGCTCTAATGGCCGTCCGCCCCGTCATTGATATACGCCATATCCACCGCATCTTCGAAAGCGACGCAGGGCTGGCGCACATCTTGCACGACATCTCGCTCTCCGTGATGCCCGGCGAGTTCGTGGCGATCACCGGCCCCTCGGGCTCCGGCAAGTCGACCCTCATGAACATCCTGGGCTGCCTTGATACACCCACCTCTGGACGCTATCTGCTCGAGGGCCTCAACGTGGCGGAGCTCACCGACGATGAGCTTGCTGAGGTCCGCGCACTGCGCATCGGGTTCGTGTTCCAGAGCTTCAACCTGCTGCCGCGCATGACCGTGCTCGACAACGTGATGCTACCGCTCTCCTATACCGATGTGCCGCGCCGCGAGCGTGAAATGCGCGCCGTGCATGCACTGCGCGCCGTGGGGCTGCCGGTGGACCATTACGACCATCGCACGAACGAGCTCTCAGGCGGCCAGATGCAACGCGTCGCCATTGCCCGCGCGCTCGTAAACGACCCGGCGATCATCCTTGCGGACGAGCCGACGGGAAACCTCGACTCCACCACCGGGCGGCAGGTCATGGACACCTTTCACGCGCTCAAGCGCACCGGCAAGACCATCGTGCTCATCACCCACGATGCCGGCATCGCGGCCGAGGCGGACCGTGCCGTGCAAATCCGCGATGGACGTATCTTCGAGGGTGCCTATATCCCCTCGCCCAGCCCTTCCTCCCCCTCACTTCAGAACGGAGGTGCGCGATGAGTTTCACCGACCTTGCGCGCGAAGCATTACGCTCACTCGAAGCCAACCGCGGCCGCAGCCTGCTCACCATCCTCGGCATCGTCATCGGCATCGCCGCCGTCATCGCCATGACATCGCTCATCGGAGGCGTGCGTAACAGCCTCATAAGCGGCATGGGCCTCAACGCAGCGCGCATCGTCTACATCAATTGCGGCTATCCGCTCACCGACGACGACCTAGAGGACCTCAAGCGCCTTATGCCCGACTACGAGGCCATTGAGGGGACGTGCGACAGTTATACGCAGGTGCAGGTGGGCGATAAAACCGTGAGCGCGGGCATCACGGGTGCCAGCCCAACATTCCTCGAGATGACCGGTGCTTCCTCCAAGCTCGCCGAGGGACGCATCTACACGTCCGCAGAGGCAGACGCGAGCAGCCGCGTGGCCCTCATTGGGCGCAACGGCGTCGAGGCGTTCTTCGGCAGCCCGGGTGCCGAAGCGGTTGGCAAGACCATCCAGCTCAACAACAAGAGCTACACGGTGCTCGGCATCCTCGACGACGGCATGACGGGCACGGACTACTGCAACATTTACATGCCCAAGGCCACCGTCTTACAGGATTTTTCCCAAGACTGGGAATATCTTTCGAGCGTCGTGGGCCTAGCGCGCGAAGGTGTTGACATCGAGACCATCCAAGCCCAGACGGGCGAGCAGATCGCTACGCTCAAGAACATCCCCGAGGAGGACCGCGAATCGATGGTCTCCGTATGGTCCATGAAATCATCGATCGACCAGCTTGATACGTTCATGATGTCCTTCCAACTCATGATGGGATCTGTAGCGGGGATCTCCCTGCTTGTGGGTGGCATCGGCATCATGAACATGATGCTCACCAACGTGACCGAGAGGATTCGCGAAATCGGCGTCCGCCGTGCACTCGGCGCCCGCGAACGCGATATCACGCTGCAATTCTTGGCAGAGAGCGCGACGCTATGCGTTGCCGGCGGCATCTTGGGCACACTCGCCGGATACGGAATCGCCTGGGGACTTGCGATCGGTGCCGGCGCCCTTGGCTTCGACCTGGGAAGCATGACGGGGATGGGTTCGACCGGAGCGGTGCTAACCCCCGCAGTGGAACCCGGTGCCATCGCACTTGCCGTCGGCATATCTATACTTATTGGCCTGGTATTCGGCTACTACCCAGCGCGGCGCGCGGCCAAACTCGATCCCGTCGAGTGCCTGCGATATCAGTGACATCGCCCGGGAGTGTAGAACCCGCGGCAACTGAACCTTGATCAGCCCCTGTGTGGCCCAGAATGTGAGACATTCTGGGCCACACATACAAATATCGACTATGTGTACCGTCTTCGTTTGATCCATGCGCGCCGGCGAACCTGTTCAAGGACATTTGTTCATTATTTTTCGATAATCAGCGTTGACATAGCCCGTCGGAGCAGAAGAATCGTGCTCCGAGCTGCAAGTTGACGGCGATTTTGGTACACATTGTCGTTTTTTGTAATCTGAGTTGGCGGGCAGCATCCCTGCACCGAAAAAGCGAACGATCTCATCGATAGCGGTCGTGATGAACGCTTGGACACGAGTTGTTGGAATAAAAATTTGGCGAACCAAAAGAATGGTTCGCCAAAAGAAAAGTTTGGTAGCCCGTACCGGATTCGAACCGGTGATCTCCGCCTTGAGAGGGCGGCGTCCTGAACCGCTAGACGAACGGGCCGTTATGTAGAGGGGCTTACGAGTGCCCCGAGAACTCATGGTAGCCCGTACCGGATTCGAACCGGTGATCTCCGCCTTGAGAGGGCGGCGTCCTGAACCGCTAGACGAACGGGCCAAAAGCGAGAAGCAAGCAGCGCATATGGCTGGGATGGAGGGAGTCGAACCCCCATTGACGGAACCAGAATCCGCTGTCCTGCCATTAGACGACATCCCAAGGTGATGCGCGTCACGCCTCAGCGCGAGGAAATACTATACGGAATCGTCTCTCTTCGCGCAAGCCCCAAACGCAAAGTTTTTTGAGTTTGTGGACGTATTACGAACGCAGCAGCTCAGAATACGACCTTGTGGCTATCCGGCGAACGAGCGCGGGGTGATGCGAGACGAAAATCAAGCCGAACCTCATCTGAACTTGCAGATGCAGGATCTGACGCCACAGCTCCGCCTGCGTCACCAGATCGAGCATCGCCGTCGATTCGTCGCATATCAAAATCGCCGGGCGCGTCATGAAAGCGCGCACAAGGCAGAACCTCATGAGTTCCCCACCAGAGAGCTCATGAGGCAGACGGTCGAGCCAGCCCCTGTGAATTCCAAAGCGCTCAAGAAGCTCTTGCGTCCACGGAGCATCGAAATCACCCGCCTCGGCAAGTGATGCCTCCATGCGCATACGGGGATCGAAGGCCTTCTCGGGATGCTGGGAGATGAGCTGCACGCGCCGCGGCGAACGCCCCCTCTCCCCTGCAGATGCCCCCTCGACACGCACCGATCCAGCTGAGGGCTCCATATACCCCGCAAGCACGCGGCAGAGGGTCGTTTTCCCTGCACCAGATGCCCCCAGAAGCGCCACGCGCTCGTTGGCGCGAACCGTAAGCTCAACGTCGGCAAAGAGCGGCTCCTTCGCAGCGTATGCGAAGGAGAGACCGTGAGCCTCCAGAAGCACCGGCTCTGCCGCATCGGGGCTCCCAGGTGGCAACGAAGCCCCCACGGCGTCATCCGGGTCACCAACTCCCCCACCTACCCCATGGAGGGCAATGAGCTCGCGACACAAGGCCTGCGAAAACGGATCCTCGAGCAAATGCGGGTTGGCGAAGCAGCGGGCCGCAGTCTCCTCAACCACGCGCCCATCCTTGAACACCGCAATGCGGTCCGCAACACGCACCGCCAGCTCAAGATCGTGCGTGATGAGGATGACGCCCGCACCGGTATCGGCAAATGCCCGAAGATCATCGACAGCCCGTACGGAAAGTTCGACGTCAAGTCCAGGCGTGGGTTCATCGGCAATCAAAAGGCGCGGCTCCTCCATAAGGGCGCACATGAGCAGTACGCGACGCGCCATGCCGCCCGAGAGCTCATGGGGATACATTTGCTCGACCTCGGGTGCCAGGCCATACAGCTCGAACAGTTCCCGCTGACGAACCTCGCGGCGGCAACGGTCGCGCAGCCGCTCCGCACGCGTAACGCCTCGCGGAGCGCCCTGAACCTGCCTGCCCACCCGCATGAGCGGGTCGAGATGCGACACACTCTGAGGAACGAGGCTTACACCGCTGCCCCTCAAACGTGCAAGCGAGCGGGCATTCATTTGCTCGCCATCGAACCAGATGTCACCCGAGACCGTGGAATTTGGCTCATAGAGCCCCAGTAGCGCATCGGCGAGCACGGTTTTTCCCGAACCGCTTGCGCCCACGACCGCCACCATCTCCCCCTCGTGAACGGAAAGCGTGAGACCATGAAGGACTTCGCCCCTCGAACGCTGAGAAAAGATACGGCTCAGGCGGGACGAGGGCCCCGAGTTGCCCGCGCGAGCCTCACCGCGTGAATCGCGCGTCTCAACGCAAGCGGCGGCGTACCGGTCAAATGAAACCGTTAGCCCCTCGACCGTGAGAAGATGGTGGCTGCCCGGATGATGAGATGACGGTGCGTGCGTATGGTTGTGGTGCCGCTCAGTGTCGGCATGGCGCTCCCCATGCTCTCCTGTGCCACACGGCGAATTCCCGCCCTCCCGACAAGCGGAGCGACGCAAGCACGGAGCGGCAGATTGGTCGGTCATCTCTCCCCCTTACTCCTGCGACGTGCGTGCGTCGATGAGACGCCTCAAGCTTGAGCCGAGCATATCGAACAAGGCGACGCAGGCAACCAGCGCCGCACCCGGCAAGACCGCAAGCCACCAAGCGCCAGCCGTGAGATATCCCATCGACTCGGACAAGATCACGCCAATGGCGGGCTGGTCGGGCGAGAGGCCAAATCCCAAAAACGTGATAGATGCCTCATGCAAGATCGCATGAGGAAACGCCAAAACCGCCCCAACAATGAGCTGCGGGGCAATCGCCGGAATGAGGTGACGCACGACCACGCGCGGCCAAGAGACGCCCAGGGCAGCACTCGCCTCAAGATACGGTTCACGCTTTGCCTGCAGCAACTCCGCCCGCAGCAATCGGGTCAAACTCGGCCAATGCGTGAGCGCGACGCCAATCGTCACGCCCCAAAACCCACGTCCGAGCGCATAACTTATGAGCAACAACAGCACGATATGCGGAACGCCCATTACGAGGTCCGTGAGCCATGAGACGGCCGCATCGGCCGCTCGCCCCCCAAAGGCGGCGAGTACGGCCAGGACAAGCGAGATACAGGTCGTGACGACCGAGGCCAACAGCCCGACGAACAGGGACGTTGACAAGCCTGCGAGGGTACGCAGCAGCATGTCCCTGCCCATCTGATCCGTCCCAAAGGGATGTGCGCATGACGGAGGCAGCATTTTAGACGCGAAGTCGGTGACGGAGGCTCGGGCGGCCACCACTCCCCCCGCAATGGCGACGACGAGTAGCACGGAGATGCACAGCGTGCACGCAGCCACAAGGCGCACGCGATTGTCCATTGCACGTGATGCGGGACGATGGAACACGGTCGGACCGTCGCGACGGGAGCTCCCCGAGCCCTCCGTGCGCAAGGTATCAGTGGGCGGCATGGGGCTTCCCCTCTCGCATGCGCGGATCGACAAAGGCATACAGCACGTTCGCAATCGCATTGCCCGCGAATACAAATGCGGCGCTACCAAGCGCGATACCCACGAGCAAGGGCGCGTCACCGCCCAAACCTGCCGTCACCGCCGCCTGACCCAACCCAGGATAGGAAAACACCTGTTCGACCAATACCGAGCCTCCAAAAATCTCTCCAACAGAGGCGAACTGAAGCGTCAAGGCGGGCAGAATCAAATTGCGAAAACCATGGCGCAGCAAAACGTCGCGACCCGATTCACCGCGAGCACGCGCAAAGCGAACGTAATCGCTCTCCAGCACGTCAACGACCTTTTCACGCGTATGGAGGGCGATGCTGGGAAGTCCGGTGACCGAGAGGGTGAGCACCGGTAGGGCCACATGACGCACACGCTCGAACAGGGAGATGTCCGAAACGCTTGCGCCAATGGGTGCCGAGAAACCAATGGGAAACCATCCGAGGGCGACGGAAAAGACCATAAGCGCGACGATTCCCACCCAAAAAGCGGGCGTGGACGAGAGCGCGATGCACGCTCCGCGGACCACTCGATCAACCGGGCCGTCACGATGCGCGCCCGCCGCAATGCCGAGGGTCACGCCAAGGACACCCGACAGCAACCATGCGCTCACCATGAGCACGAACGAACTTGCGAAACGCTCCCCTACCACGTGGATGACCGGCGCGTTATACCGAAGACTCGTGCCCCAATCACCCACGACCACGCCTTGAGCCCACAGGACATACCGCTCCCAAAACGGCGCGCCCGACCCCCAGTGCGCGGCGAGCTGGGCCCGCTTGGCGGCGCTCATGCCCAAGAGCGCCTGCTGTCCCACGTTCGCCTGAACCGGATCGATGGGAGAAGCCGCCACGAGCGCGAACGTGACGAAGCTGACGGCAATCATCAGCGCGCAGAACCTCAGCACCTCGCGCAAAGCGAACTGCCCCGCAAGGCCCACATCCAGATGCCTCACGTTATGCCCAGCTCCACGTGTCCACGTTGTTCACCAGCGACCAGCCGTGCCCATGGGGGTGCGGCTTTTGATGGGCGACATCCAGCCCCTCGCGCTTGAAATACAGGTGGTCGACGTTGGCGATCCATGCCCACGTCGCGGCGCCCTTGGGTGCCACGCCCTCAGTTCCGTCCCACATCGCCTTTTTCCAGAACTCATACGACGCCTCGACATCCGTCTGCGCGAGCGCTTGGTCGAGGTACGCATCGACAGTCTCGTTCTCATAGCAGCTGTAATTGCCCCAGCCCGTGGAATAATGCAGTTCATAGACCTCAACCGGCGAGTTCGAGCCCCAGCCCCACAGGATGGGCTGGCTAAATTGCCGAGGATAGATCTCGTCCCAGCTCCCGCCTCGAGGCGTCACCTCAAGGCCGAGTTCGCTCATCTGATTGGCGAATTCATTCGCCAGCGCCTGGCGCACGGAGTCGTCGGACGAATACCATATGTCGAAGGCGGCGCGCACGCCATCACGGCTCCGAACACCATCCTCGCCGCGGAGCCAACCCGCCTCCTCGAGCAGACGGTTGGCCTGCTCGCGATCGAAATCGACCTGCATGTCGTCGCTCGACCACGGCATGCCGTCGCCGACCGAATACGCAACCTTGCCGTACCCGTCTAGCACCTGCTCGATCATGGACTCACGGTCTATACCGCAGTTGATGGCACGACGGATCGCAAGGTCGCAGGTCACGTCATTGCCCATCTCATACGCAATGTCGCCCTCGAGCACCTTGGTCTGGCCGGAAGGCACCGTCGGAAGCGAGACACCACGCGAGTCGACCGTCTCGTACGCCACAAGCTCATATCCATCAAAGGACTGATGGGCATGCGTGGCGTACGTATAGGCGATGTCGACCTCGCCCTTCTGCACCGCGGCGAGCGCGGCATCCTCATCCATGAACACCACGACCACGCGCTCCATAGTCGGCGTCGTACCGTAGTAATCGGGATTGGAGGCGAACACGACCTGCTGCCCCTTGTCCCAACGCTCCAAGACATACCGGCCCGATCCAATGGGCTGCGCACCGTACCCCTCGCCATATGCGTGCTCCGGCACGATACCGAGAACGGCAAGCGTGTACAGCAGGGCATTATACGGTTTGTTGAGGTGAAGCTCGACAACCGTATCGCTCACGGCGACGGCGGTGTCGACCATGGAAAGATCTGCCTCCGAGGCCGAGCTTTGGATAACGCCGTTGACCGTAAAGGCGACGTCGCGAGCGGTAAGAGGCTCGCCGTCCGTAAACAAGACATCGTCGCGAATGGTGAACGTCCAAACAAGGCCATCGTCCGAGCACAGGTACTCGGTAGCCAAATCGCTCACGATGTTGAGCTGTTCATCGGTTGTCACGAGCGTCGACTGAATAAGCGGCTCATGCACGTGCTCGCCGCAGCCCCACGAGACGAGCGGATCGAATCCCGCGGCAGGCTCGCTCGTCGCGTTCATGGCGACGACGACCTGCGAGTGCCCACTGGAATCGGTGGACGGGCCGCTCCCCGTAGTCTCATCGGACGATGAGCACCCCGCGAGCACGCACGCCACGGCAAAGGCCGTTCCAGCGGCGGAACCGGCGAGAAGCCCCCTACGGCTGCATACCGGACATCGTCCATCAGCAAACTCGGGACGGGCAGGGGGCGTAATCAAAGCGCGGTGGGTCACGATAGCTCCTCAATAGTGTTACGCATATGTATATTCGTAATACTGGCAAGTGCCATGATACCACTGATGGATTGTCCTCGAGAGAAAAAGATGGAGAGGCGCCTCGCCGCCTCGCAGACCCGAGGTGCCACCTCAACCCGCCGCCCGATCGACTCGACCGCCACGACCCGGCCCAGCAAATCCCGCTACAGACCGAGAAATTCGAGGAGCGCGGCCTTGTCGTTGGCAACGGTCCCTGCGATCGTTGCCTCCAAGGCGCGCTTGAGCGCCGCCCCGACGTGCGGCCCAGGCGTCATGCCGCGCGCGATGAGGTCCCCGCCCGTCAAAGCGAGCGTCTTGATGCTAAATGCCTCGTGATTCGCCATGAGCTCGCGGCACATCTCGCGCATGCGCTCAATCTCGTCCACGTAGTAAAAGCAACTCGGGGCCTTGCCGAGGGTGTCGGCGCGCTTGAGGTCGAACAGCTCGCCCATAAGACGAGCGGTGTCGACCCCCGGTGCCGAGAAGCGTTGCATCATGCGCAACAAGTCAACGCGTTGCGGCCTGAGCGGCTGATCATGATACCGGATGAGAAGGGTCGCGTCGCGAATCAAATCGTTGCCGCATGAGAGGCGCCGCATAATCGTCTTTGCCATGACCTCGCCACGCTCCGGGTGGCCGTAAAAATGTCCACGCCCCCGGTCGTCAAGGGTAAACGTCTGGGGTTTGGCGATGTCGTGCAGCAGAGCCGCCCACATGAGCGACGCTGAGACGGGGGTATTGGGGTCCCCGCCGTCAATGCGAAAACTCGACAACTCCCCTGCAACCGTGAGAACGCGCGCAACGTGCTCGTACACGTCGAAGGCATGATATTTGGTGTGCTGGTCAAATCCGCGCGCGGCAGCGAGCTCAGGGATCGCCGCACACATGACCTCGGGATACCGCACGAGGGCGTCACCCCCGCGGCGAGTAACGAGAATCCCCTCGAGCTCAATACCCACACGTTCACGTGCCACCTGGTCGAGCAACGGAGCACAAGACGCCAGTGCCATCGCCGTGGCAGCATCCATGGAGAAGTCAAGGCGGCAGGCAAAGCGCACGGCACGCAGCATACGCAACGCATCTTCCTCGAAACGACGACGGGGCTCCCCCACCGCGCGAATCTGCCTACGCTCTAAATCACCACGACCGTCATAGCGGTCGAGCAGCCCTCGCTCGGGATGCCATGCCATCGCATTGACGGTAAAGTCCCTGCGCGCCAGGTCGTCTTCAACGCAGGAGGCTCGTTGCACATCCTCGGGGTGACGGCCATCCGTATAGAATCCGTCCAAACGGTATGCCGTGACCTCAATGCGCTCTCCGCCGACGACGGCAGTGATGCCCCCGAATTTGATGCCCGACTCGATTACTGAGATCCCCGCGCCTCGCAGAGCCGCCGCGCTCTCCCCCCACGAACCGCTGCAACAGATGTCGATATCGTGACCGGACGCGCCCATAAGCGCGTCGCGAACCCAACCTCCAACAATCCACGCCTCGAGACCGGAAGCCTCGAGCGTGCGCAAGACCATGACCGCGGCATCGCTCGGCACCGCGCTGTTAAGGGCGCTCCCCGCAAAAGACATGTCCGTGGAATGCTGCATGGTCCTCCTTGCTCCTGCGCCCCAGTATACCAAGCATAAGACCCCATTATCCTCAATCTAATGGCGCAATTGGGGGCGTACCCCAATTGCACCAGTTGAACCAAAAGGGCGCCACCGGCGAGAGGCCGACGGCGCCCAAAAGAGGCAAGATCAAGGTCGAGAATTACTTGCGCTCGAGCTTGCGAACAGTGACGCGCTTGGAGTACTCGTCAACGCGGCCGAAGTCACCCAGACCAACGCTCTCGGCGACGTTGGCGCCGGTGGCCATGGCGAGCTTCATGGCCTCCTCGACATTGTCGCGATCCTTGTACCACTTGAGCAGGAAGGCGGCGAGGGTGCAGTCGCCGGCGCAGACGGAGGACACGAGCTTGATGTTGAACTCGCGCTTGGCGTACCAGATGTCCTCGCCGTTGGAGAAGTAGGCGTCGCCGCGGCTACCGCGGGTGAGCAGCACGTTCTGGACGCCGGCCTCATGGGCGAGCTTCATGGCGACGCGGACCTCGTCGTCGGTGTTCACCGGAACGCCGAAGATCTCACGCATCTCGTGATGGTTCGGCTTGATGAGCAACGGCTTCTTGGAGGCAAGCGTCTTGAGCTTGTCGGAGGAGAGGTCGAGGACCACGTCGGCGCCGCGCTCCTGGGCATGCTCCATGACCTGATCGAGGAAGTCCTTGGAGGCGCGGGGCGGAACGGAACCGGAGACGATCAGGCAGTCCATGCCGGTGCTGGTGTCGAGGATGTCGTAGAGCTCCTGCTCGTACTGAGGGGTAAGCGGGGCACCGGGGTTGAGGACGCCGTACTCGTGCTCGCCGTCGTTGATATAGGCGCAGATGCGCGTCACGCCGTCAATCCAGACCGGACGGCACAGGCAGCCGAGGTTCATGGTCTCCTCGACGATGAACTTGCCGGTGAAGCCGCCAAAGAAACCGAGGGCGACGGAGTCGACGCCGAACTTCTTGAGGGCGAACGACACGTCGAGACCCTTGCCGTTGGCGGTATAGCTGGCGGAGTTCGCACGAACGTTCTCATCGGGAACGAGCGCGGGGCCGGCGACCGTCATGTCAACGGCGGGATTGGCAGTCAGAGTGTAAAACATACAGCCTCCTAATCAGACGCACTGACCTCCATAGCGTAGCGCAAATGAAAGCAGAACATCGGCCACATAGGTGATAAATCGATTTATCGGCAAATATACGATGGCCGGCTGCAGCCCGTACCGCGGTGGTGGAGCGTGCAGCCGGCAAATTTGCTCGCGTTTAGCGAGCGGCGGCCTCGAGCAGCACCTTGACTTCCTCAGCAGTTGAGCAGGCAAGCGCCTTCTCGGCAAGCTCATCGCACTCTGCCTTGGACCACTGGGAGATGGTCTTGCGGGCGCGAAGGATGGACGGCGCGGACATGGAGAACTCCTCCAGACCGAAGGAGATCAACAGCGGCTCGAGCAGCGGATCGGCCGCAGCCTCACCGCACATGCCCACCATGATGCCGGCATTGACGCCGTTCTCAATGATGTTCTTGATGGAACGGAGCACGGCCGGGTAGTACACCTGATAGAGGTTGGAGATGTGGTCGTTACCACGGTCGGCGCACATGGTGTAGCCGATGAGGTCGTTGGTGCCGATGGAGAAGAAGTCGGCCTCCTCGGCGAGCTTATCGGCGATGAGGGAGGCGGCAGGAGTCTCCATCATGACGCCGACCTCGATGTTCTCGTCATACTTGAGACCCTCGGCCTCAAGCTCGTGCTTGCACTCCTCGACGAGCGCCTTGACGGCACGGACCTCCTCAACGCAGGTGACGAGCGGGATCATGATCTTGACGTCGCCGAAGGCACCGGCGCGCAGCAGGGCGCGGAGCTGGACCTTGTACTGGTCGACGTACTCAAGGCAGTAACGCACAGCGCGGAAGCCCATGAAGGGATTCTCCTCCGGCTCCATGGCGAGGTAAGGAATCGCCTTGTCGCCGCCCACGTCAAGCGTGCGGATGATGACCGGGGCGCCCTTCATGGCAGAGGCGACCTTGCGATAGGCCTGGAACTGCTCCTCCTCGGAAGGAAGCTCGGTGGCGTCCATGAACAGGAACTCGGAGCGGAACAGGCCGATGGCCTCGGCATCGTGCTCGAGCGCGTTGGGAACGTCGTTGGGGCTGCCGATATTGCAGGCGAGGATCTTCTTGATGCCGTCGGCGGTGACGGTCTCCTGGCCGCGGAAGGCCTCGAGGGCCGCCTTCTCCTCGGCGAAGGTCTTGGCCTTGGCCTGGTAGTCGGAAAGGACCTCGGCCTCGGGCTCGGCGATGACGACGCCCTTGGAGCCGTCCACGATGGCGGTCATGCCGTTACGCAGGGCGGAGCAGCTGTTGGCGACGGAGAGAACAGCGGGGATCTCGAGGGCGCGGGCGATAATCGCGGAGTGGGAGGTGCGGCCGCCGGTCTCGGTGACGATGCCGGCGACGTGCTCCTTGTCGATGGTGGCCGTCATAGACGGAGTCAGGTCGTGCACGACCACGACGGTGTTCTCGGGGAGAACGGAGAGGTCGACGACCTCGACGCCCAGAAGCTCGGCGAGGATGCCGGTGCGGATGTCGGCGATGTCGGCGGCGCGCAGGCGGAACATCTCGTCGTCCATGGACAGGAACATGTTCTCGAACATGGTGCTAGCGTCGACGAGGGCCTGCTCGGCGCAGGCGCCGCCGTCGATGGCACCGTTGATGGCGTCGGTCATGCCGGGGTCCTGGGCAAGGATGATGTGGCCGGCCATGATCTCGGCCTCGTTCTCGCCCACCGCGACCTTCATGTGATCGGCCTGGGCCTGGGTCTTCTCACAGAAGACGGCCAGCGCGGCCTGGTAGCGCTCCTTCTCGGCGGCAGTGTCGGCGACCTCGTGGGGCTCGAAGGTGAGGTCGGGATCGACGGCGACCATAACCTTGCCGATACCGATGCCCTCCGAGGCGTTAACTCCCTGATACATTACGTTTCCTCTCTCCCGTTTCCCTCCCGTGCGCGAGGGAAACAAAAAGCAGGCGCCCACGAGTTCGCGGACACCTGCAATTACACCTATATGATTAGATGTCTGTCATCAAAGACAATGCTCGCGGGCGCGAACTACTCGCCGAGACCGCTCTTGATGAGCTCGATGGCGGCAGCGAGGGCCTCCTTCTCGTCAGCACCGTCGCACTTGACCTCGACCTCGGTGCCACAAGGGATGCCGGCAGCCATGAGGGCCATCGGGGACTTACCGTTGACCTCCTTGTCGGGGGCGACAACGGTGACATCGGAGGCGAACTTGCCCATGGTGGAGGCGAAGAGGCCGGCAGGACGCATGTGGAGACCCTGGGGGTTGACGAGGGTAGCCTTCTCAGAAACCATAACCTGACTCCTTTGAGTGATGCTCGCGCGGCATGACTATCCACGCGGCACAAAAACACGACTCGCTCATTGTATACCCTTTACGGAAGTTTGGGGAGTAGGTTTGGAATGAAACGATTTATCGTGAGGCGGAATGGTCGGGGCTTGACCTCAGAGCGCAAAATGCCCGGATGCCGTGACGGCATCCGGGCATTGGATGTAAGGGTGCGCCATGGGGGATTCGCGTCCGCCTACGGCGTCCGCAGCTCCGGGCGCTACGCGCCCTCGCACGCTCGCTGGAAAACGCTCACGCGTTTTCTCAGTCTCGCGACCCTAATGGGTTCGAATCCCCCGCACATACCCGATAAAAGCCCGGATGCCGTGATGGCATCCGGGCATTGGATGTAAGGGTGCGCCATGGGGGATTCGAACCCTCGACCATCGGATTAGAAGTCCGGTGCTCTATCCAGCTGAGCTAATGGCGCGTCATATGAACCGCATCGCGGCAGGGATGATTATAAACGAATGAGGCCTACTCGCGATACTTCGTGAGTGTTGGGGTGCTCATGAAGGTGAGTTCAGCAGCTCCAGGCGCAGTTGTCACCTCATAGGTGCATACGATTGACTCGCCTGCGCGCAAGTTGGGTCGAGAGGCATGAAAAACCTGCAGACCCTCATGCTCAGCCTCTACAAACTCTGCTCCATTCGACGCCTCAAGAGTCGAGATGGAACCCCCAGAAGGAGCATAGATGTACAGTTCGGGGTAAAGATTGTCTCGATCGAAGCCGTCTAAATAGCCCGAAATATAGTCCCCTGCGGTCTCGATAATATCGGACGTAGCGGTATTCGCAAAGGTCGTTTGCACGTGATATGTACGTGATCCATCGGCATTATCGCTCGAGGAGAGCACCTGATTGTCGATATCGATGTACCAGCCCATCTTCGAGCCAATCCACAACGAGAAATACGTGCCCACTGCAGGCTCTGAAGCATCGGTCAGCACTGAGCCCGAGCAATCGAGAGCGCTCAGTGCATCCTGCTCGGTCTCATCGGAGAGCCAGAACATGACAGAGCGATTGTCGACGCCCTTGGCCATAAGCTCTGCAAACTGCATGAGGGTACCGGAGTTGAGGCCCGAGAAAAACTTCTCGAATGCAAGGTCGGCAGCCTGGGCAAACAGCGCATCCGTTAGGTCGCCATTACCAGATGCGGAGGTCTCCTTAGACAGATAATTCCAGTACAGGTCGTGCTGGAGAACCTTTGTGGCATTCGAACCGTCGACAACCGTTCCGTCTTCAAGGGTGATGGAGCCCGCAATGGCAAGCAAATCTTGAACTACGGCAGGAGTCACGGAGATAACACCATCTAGCTGAACGCCGGTCTTCTCTTCATATGCAGCAGCCCAAATCGCCGCAACGCGCGGAAAATCGGGATCCATACCCGCATCGCGCGCAACGTCCATAAAACCACCGAACAATGCACGCTCGGCATCGGTGATGCCCATGGAGGCGGGAGTGGCCTCCTCCATAACGTCATACACCTTGGAAAACTCGTCGAGCTCGATCTTGCCGTCCTGAATGCGCAGGGTTCCCATTGATCCGGGAAAACCGCCCGAAGCACGCATCTCGGCGGAATTTTGAGCAACAATTAAGTACGTTCGATTACCTTCGGCTCCCAGAACGGGCGCAGCAAGCGGGGAGAAATCCGCAGCCCCCTGAACAAGCGCGTTAACTTCAGAAAGCTTTTGGCGAGCCGGACCCATAATCTCCTCCAGCTGCGGCAACGCGAACTGCGGAAGAGACTCGACGGTCTCAGCGCATTCCGCGAGTGACGGAGCGGCGTCCCCCACCGCCTCGAACAGCTGGGTTGCTGCTGCCACGTTAATTGTCTTATCAGATGAAATGAGTTCCGCAGGAGGATTCGCCTCGAGAGCATCGAGCACGGGCACAAGAGCATCGGTGGCGACCTTGTCCAAGGAGCCGACGAGCGTGCGGGCAGATGTAATATCTTGGCCATAGACCGGCATGAGAGAGACCACCGTCCAAAGCGGAGAATCAAGGCCGTCAGTCATTTCTCTTGTAAGGTCGGCGAGGCTTTGAGCCGCTTGGGAGGCGGAAGAAAAATCTTGCGCCTTAACCGAATCGGTAATGGCAGAAATTGCGGACATCGCGCCCGAGGCCTTTGCTTTGAGATTCTTGGCAGAGAAAAACGCGGACACGCCCACACCGGATATTGCGACGATCAGAACAAGGATTGCACCCAACAGAACAAAAGGAGCCTTCTTGCGATCCTTGCGCCGAGGGCTCTGAGCATGAGAGGAAGAGGACAGACCATAGACCGGCTTATAAGAAGAATCATAAGCATCGTGGACGCTGCTGGGAACATAAGGATTCCGAGGCTGAAGTGGCTCCGGATGCCGCTCTTCTTCCGTCTTAAAATGACGGCCTCGTGATTGGTTATCCATATCAGACATGCTGGATTATCCTCCTCAATGTCAGTCGCATTCGACCCTGTATTTTAGCCGAAGCCTTAAGCTGCCATCCTGACCCCGCAAAACTCTACTAAACTAACCACAGTGAACCATCGCACTGCCAAGCACCGGAGTGACACATGCCAAATCAAACGCCCGACATTTCCATCGTGGTCCCTTGCTACAACGAAGAAGCCAGCCTCCCCTTGTTTTTAAACGAACTGGCCCAAGTTGTCCGTAGCATGAGAGCCGCCAAGCCACTGGAATTTGAAGTAGTGCTCGTGGACGATGGCTCGAGCGACAGTACTCTTGCCATCATGAAGGAGCAGACAAACGTCTGCTGCAATGATTATTGTATTAAATGGGTGTCATTTTCGCGTAACTTCGGTAAAGAGGCTGCACTCTACGCAGGACTGGAACACGCGACAGGAAATCTAGTAGCGACGATGGACGCCGACATGCAAGACCCCCCATCGCTGTTACCGGAAATGTATCGAATCTTGCAGGATGAGAATTGCGACAACGTCGCCACGCGCCGCACAACGCGCGAGGGCGAACCGCCGATTCGCTCCTGGTTCGCGCGTATGTTCTACCGCATCATCAACAAGATCTCCAAAGCCGACATCGTGGACGGAGCCCGTGATTTTCGCCTCATGAAGCGTCCGATGGTCGACGCCATCCTGTCCATGCGGGAATACAACCGCTTCTCCAAGGGCATCTACGGTTGGGTCGGCTTCAAGACTGTCTGGCTCCCCTACGTCAACGTCAACCGGGTTGCCGGCGAAACCAAATGGAGTTTCTTCTCACTTTTGCTGTACTCAATCGATGGGATCGTCGCATTCTCCACTGTGCCGCTGTCCATCGCCTCGGTCATGGGCACGCTCTTTTGCATCGTCGCCTTTTTCGCCTTGATTTTCATTATCGTTCGGGCTCTGCTCTTTGGTGACCCCGTCGATGGATGGCCATCGCTTGCCTCGATTATCATCTTTATTGGAGGGGTGCAGCTGCTGTGCTTGGGAATTATGGGTCAGTACCTTGCTAAGACGTACCTTGAGACTAAGAACCGCCCGCTCTACATCGTGAGGGAGTCCAACCTCGATGAATAATGGTTCACATTACCCAGCCTCCGGCAATCGGCTGAAAACGGCTCTCTTTTGGGCAGCCTGCCTAACTTTGCCCGTTATGGTCCTGGTTGTCCTCTCCATATGGGGCGGAGTGTATCCCTTCGGACCGGAATCGTTCCTCACCGAGGACCTCAAATACCAGTACATCGACTTCTTCACCTGGTTTCGCCATGTGCTCACCGGCGAGGCGAATGTGTTCTACTCCTTCGCACAGGGCATGGGGTCCAACACCTGGGGACTGTACAGCTACTACCTTGCGAGCCCGTTCAACCTGATCATCCTGCTGTTCGACGAAGCCCACCTCACCTTGGCGATTTACGTCATCGTCGCCCTCAAGCTCGCGTGCATGAACACCGCGATGGCCTGGTATCTCCGTCGCCGCTTCACCCTGCAGCGCACCTGGGCGCTCGCGCTCGCCCTGTGCTACACCTGGTCCACCTGGACCGCGACCAACCTGCGCAATCCCCTGTGGCTCGACGCCCTCATCCTGCTGCCGCTCATGGCCTGGGGATGCCGTCAGCTGCTTCGCAAAGGGGCGATCGTCCCCCTAGCGCTCCTTGTTGCCGCCGACGTCATCACCTGCTGGTACATGGCCTACATCACGCTGCTCTTCTGCTGCTTGTTCGTTCTGTTTGAGCTTGCCGTGATGAGGTTCGACGAAGGCGAGCGCCCCAGCGGGAAATGGATCGCGGGCAGGGCGGCAAGATTCACCGCCGCGATCTTGCTGGGTCTCGGACTCTCCGCGTGGACGTTCGCCCCGACCATCTTCGCCATGATGGGCGGCTCTAGCTCGAACTCCAACGCATCGTTCCTGCTTACCGGCCCATGGGGAGTGGCAAAGGGCTTCCTCCCGTTTTACTGGCAGCTCAATGGTGTCCCACAATTCTATACCGGCCTCATCCCCCTTTTACTTTCGGTTAGTCTGCTCTTCCATAGAGATGTCGACAAGAAGCTACGTACGCGCATCTTTGCCTTCGCCGCCCTCCTCGTGATGAGTTCCGTGTTAAGTCCATTCATGTTTGTGTGGTGCGGCTTCCGTCAGCCTACTGGGTTCTATTGCCGCATCGCATTTTTGCTGAGCTTTTTGGAAATCTGGGCGGCAGCGTACCTCCTGATGCGACGCACCGAAGTCCACCCTGCGCACCTGGAGAACGCCCAGACCCCGTGGCACGAAGCGAACGCGCAGCGGAGGCACCTCAACCCGACGATTCGCGCGCTGGTGCCGTTCGGAGCTCTCGCCCTAGTCGTCGTCGACCTAGGTCTCAACGCCCATATGTGCTGGAACCAGCTGTACGTCAACTACCCGCAAGAGACCCATGATACATACGTGAGCGCCGTGGACGCTCAGATGAAGGAGCTCGGAGAGCTCGATGCGGACGCTTTCTATCGCGTAGACAAAACGTACAACAGGACGGGCGCCGCGTTCAACGAGGGCATCTCACATGGATTCAACCAGCTCTCGACATACTCCTCGGCGAATAACCCCAAGGCAGTCGCATTCCTTAACGCGCTGGGCTACAGCTCAGAGGGCGAATTTTCCAGCGTCTATGCGGCTTCGAATCTCGTCATGGACAGTTTGCTGGGTGTTCGCTACATGGGGAGCTGGACTCAACCTGTGGCATCGAATGCCACAGGCATCGCGGGGTCGACTATCGTCTCGCCCGTATATGTCAATCCGTATGCGCTATCGCTCGGCCTGCCTTGCGATAGCGATCGGATTGCCAGCAGGCTGCCCGAAGGAAGCAACCCCTTTGAGCGTCAAAATGACTTGTTTGCACAAATCACTGGCATAGACGAGCCGCTCTATACCAACTTGCAGACCGCAGCATCAACGTCAGACGCGACCCAAATCACATGGAATGTTGAGCTCCCTGCGAACACCATTGGCTATGTATATGTGCAAACAGGCGTGGAATCCAACTGGTCCAAAAGCGTCAGCCTCCTCATTGACGATCAAATCATCGCACAGGAGGGCACGCGCTTTTCACATAATGTCAGGAGCTTTGGAACGGCTACGGACGAACGCACCAGCCACACAATCAGAGTCCTCCCGAGCGCCGCAAACGTTTTCCTGCCCGGCGAGACCACCTGCGCCATCTATGCCTTGAACGTCGAGGTGTTTAAACGGGGTATCGAGCAGCTGCGAGCGGGACAATTCGTTCCCCAAGAGTTCTCCGACGGGTACGTGAGCGGAACGTATCGCGCAGAAGAACCCACAGGGCTTCTGCTCTCGATTCCCTACGACAAGGGATGGACCGTAACGGTTGACGGAGTTAAAAGTGACCTCTCCCCCGTCTTCGGCGGAGGCATGTCCATGCTAGAAGTAACCGAGGGAACGCACGAGATTGAGATGGCCTATCGCTCTCCGGGGCTGAGAGGAGGACTCATCGTAACCTGCGTTTCCGCGGTCCTGTGTGCGGCAATCCGCTTAATCCACAGGAGGAAAAACTGACTACGAGCAGTGTCCCCAACTCGCAGTCACAACTTGCGCACCACAGCTTGTCAAGAAAAGCGGGGCACGCCCCTATCGCTTGCCGGTCAGCTTGAAGCGAAGTCGTTTGGTCATTCCGCGTAAACCAAGGGCACGCAGCCGCAGCCAACTTTCTCGCGCGAAATATGCAGCCCTCGCCAGAGAATGTGAAGGGCGGTAGTCAATCCCCCTCACGTCACAGAACAGCCTCTTTTGCTTGGGGCTTATCTTGATGCTATTGAGCACGATGCGCTCGTCCATTGAGGAGAACACTTGTCGAGTTCCCTCCCGAACGAGCGAGTTGTCCCATCCGTCGTCATAGATGGCACCATTCACATACAGGAGACCACGAACGTAGTGGGACTCTAAGATCCCCTCGTCCTCAATGCCTAGCTCAGAAAGACGGCGTGTCATGTCGAGCCAACGCTCAAAGGGCAGGCGAACGGCCGCATCGGTTGCATGATTACGCGTAGATCCGGGAAGGTCCGCTCGATAGCAGTAATAAGGCCGATCAAGATAAATAATTGACTCCGCCTGGCAGAGCGTGTCGATGAGGAACGGATTATCGGCCCAGCCGGCACCGGGATACTCGGGGAAACGTATGCCCTTGCTCTCGAGAAAGCCCTTGCGATAGATTGCGGACCAGATACCTGGATGATGCTCTATGAGCACAGTGTGCTCCCCAAGCTTGAACGGACGCGTTGAGCGCGGTATTCGATGCATAAGAGGGCATATAGTGCGGGACTGCTCAGACTCGGGTCGATCCCAATCATTGATATTCCACCACGGAGTTTTGATGACATCGATCTGCTGGTTAAACTGGGCGGCAAAGGCAAGCATATCTGCATACATGCCAGGCTCAATCCAGTCATCAGGCTCGATGATGGAAACCCATTCACCGCGAGCCTCGTCGATGCCACGATTACAGCCCGCGCCGTATCCGCCGTTCTCCTTGTCGATCACGCGAACGCGAGGATCCTCGGCTGCATGCCGCTTCATAATGGACGGCGAGTCGTCCGTGCTTCCGTCGTTAATGCAGATAATTTCAAGGTTCTCATAGGTCTGGTTGCGAATGCTCAGCAGGCACTGATCGAGATCCTTTTGGGCGTTGTAAATCGGCACGATAACCGAGACAAGTTGAGTATGATAATTAACCATGCCTATGCTTCAATCCTGTTGGAAATAATGTTGCCAGTTTAACCCAATACAAACGCGTCTTGCAGGCGAAGCTGAGCAAACAATGGTAAATGAATGACAGTGGCACTCATCAGAAATGTTGCCTTATCATATGTACGACAATATCGACAAAGGAGGCTCAATGCCCGCGTTGAAATTCGCCAACATCCTTCTCGAGCAAAACGAACGCTCGATGAGCTACCCGTCTCTATACTGCAAGTCAACCGAGCCGGTTATATTTAATAAGAACGAGCAGGCGTGGGAACTCTCGGGGCAGGGAGACTTCGACTTCACCACTTATTTCAACTCCCTTTCAGTGGAGAAGCTTATGCGCTATACCAACGCCGAGGGTTTCCGTCTTCATCTGGAGCTAAAGGGCTCGGCAGCCAAAGTGCTTCAAACTTATGCCGATGCCTTTGCTTCACACCCAATTTTGATGGAAGACAACTGTATTGAGGTTGCGCCATCGGATGACTTTTACGAATACGAATTGGATATCCAAGTTCCTAATGGCTCTGTACTCACGGGATTCAAAATTGAAACCACGGGTCTCTTTTTCTTGGTAATTGCTACTATATCGTTAATCACAGCTCTCCCCAGAAAAATGTTGAGCTCGTCTTGGCAACCACGACATTTAAGAAAGAAAGCTTTATCAAGCACAATATTTCTCTCGTGAACCAATCGATCCTTTCATCGGGCGAGGATATTGCCAATCATTTCAATATGCACGTTGTGGATAACGGACGGACGCTTGACGTAGAAAAACTAACTACCGAGACACATCCACATTCATCCTAACAACAATGTCGGCGGGGACGGGCGGATTCACTTGATGGGCATTATTCTCGCAATGGAACAGCAACCAAAAGCCAC
>ENA-OQCZ01000097-OQCZ01000097.1-human-gut-metagenome-genome-assembly--contig:-NODE-97-length-38911-cov-19.490692_pt1 | contig 38911 bp, 33 predicted proteins | sample MGYA00242505_ERZ504594 | MGnify/ENA primary metagenome ERZ504594 (study PRJEB26092, sample SAMD00036329) | human gut metagenome | host: Homo sapiens | study: EMG produced TPA metagenomics assembly of... | reverse complement strand
ATTTTCCGCATGGTTACTCCTCCCCTCTAAGCTCGCGGCGGCTGGGCAGACGAACCGCGAACGATGCATTCTGTCGGGTGTCGGTCGCCTTCAAAAAGGCGAGCATGCCCCATGCCGACAGCATGGACGAACCGCCGTTGGATACGAACGGCAGCGTAACGCCGGTGAACGGCAGAATATCGACCGCACCGAATACGTTCAGACAGGTCTGGAACACCAGCAGACTGGTGGCCGCGCATGCGGCGATGGTGTAAAAGCTGGAGCGTCCGGCGCGGCAGGCGCGCACCGCGAACACGGCCAGCGTAATGATGCACAGGATGGTCAGCACGGCAATGACGAGCCCCCATTCCTCACACAGCATACCGAACACGATATCGGTATCCGCGGCAGGGAGATTCGAGAGCCAGCCCTTGCCTGCGCCTACGCCGATCATGCCGCCGGAGGCGGCTGCGGTCAGCGTATGCGTCTGCTGGAAGCCCTTGTCGTACACGTCCTCCCAGATATGTCCCCAGGAGGCAAATCGTGCGGCAACGTGCGGCTTGATGGTCAGCATGACCATGCCCGCGCCGAAGCAGCCGGCGCACACAAGGCCGATGGTGGCGAAATCGCCCGAACGCAGGTACGCGATGACAAGGAACGTCACGAAGAACACAAGTGCGGTGCCGAAGTCGTTCTGCAGCGCGAGACAGCCGCCGCAAATGGCGGTCAGACCGATGAACATCCACAGGTTGCGCTTGTTGAACAGGCGGTCGAGCGTTGCGGCGCCGGCGAAAATATAGCAGATTTTCGCAATTTCCGAGGTCTGCAGAGACAGAGGGCCGAGACGCAGCCATGCCTTCGCGCCGCCCTGCGACGAGCCGATCAGCAGTGTAATAGCCAGCAGTCCGACTGCCGTTGCGCTCATAAACCAGCGCACCTTCTGCGCCCGGGTCAGGTCGCGCAGGAAGAAGCCGAGCACGATAAAGATGGCAAGACCCATCAAAATCGCAATCAGCTGCTTGGGCAGCTCGTCTGGCACGGTCGAGCCGGTGACGGCGAGTGACAGCGTACATAGGAAGAACGCTATCGTCTCCATTTCAAAGCCGATGCGGCGGAACAGGCGCATGACGATGAAATACGCCCAGCAGATTACCGTAAAGACAAAAAAGGTGAGCGGAATGGTGGTGGTCGCCTTGTCGCCCTGCGCGATAATGAGCTGCAAACCGGTGAGGATCTGGAACAGCGTCAGCAGTACGAGCGAACCCCACATGCCGGCAGGCTTGCCCTCCATGCGGCGTTCGACCATCTGTGCACGCTTTTCCTCAGCGGTAATGGGCTCCATGATAGCGGGAATGCCCGCAAAGGTGACCGTGTCGCCGTCCTCGACGAGCGCATACTCGTCCACCGGCAGGTCGTTTACCTTGATGCCGCCCTTGGAACCGAGGTCGTATATCGTCCAGCTGCCGTCATCCTCGCGGATGAGCGCGGCGTGCTGACGCGATACCGACGGATATTCCAGCTGCACATCGCAGCTGGGTGCGCGTCCGATGATGTTCTCCCAGTGGGGACCATAGAACTCCCGAAATCATAGAAAAATATAGTAGAGTTTTAGGTGCAGTTCAAAGCAATACATGCTATAAGCAAAGTGCGCTTGCAGAGTGGTCAAGAGAAAGTGTTGCAGATCCATGGCTAATTGCAACTGCGGCAGTAAGAAAATTAACAATAGTAACATTTGAAAAAAAGAATGGTGGTCTGTCACCCAAAAATCCGAGTAAAAATGCTAAAATACCAGATGTGGCGATTGAGTTTGGAGTAAGCGTTTGTGATCTATATTATATGATGAGAAGTTTATCATTTCGTCTTTAATAGAATCTAAATTGCATTATGTGATATAACAAAAACAGGGTGCGCCCGCCCGGACGCACCCTGCCAAAAGCCACAGACAATAACGATATGTACAGCAGGAAGTTCCCCAACGGGAACTTCCTGTTTTTCTTTTCCTGCAAGATGAGCCTGTTCCGCCTGCCATGCGGCAAACTCGCGCTGGCCTTCCTCACTGTTCTAACAGGCAAGGATGGCTGGGTAGAACGCCCGCGCCAGACGGTCGATGACTTCATCGGGGTAAGGGGAAGTATTTGTGGACTTTTTCTTTTTGTTCAAACGCACGCTCCTTTGATCGTCCCACCGTGGCAAAGTCGGGCGAGAAAATCAAAGTTCCAATTTTTATCAGGCGCAAGGGCGCGGATGCTTTCCGCCCTGCTCTTGCGGCGGGTGGCTCGTTGATGGCTTACAAGTGCCTGTGGTTATGCCGTTTTAGAGGATTTACCGCTGGATTCTGCAAGAACTTCGCCCAGCGTTTTCAAAAACTCAAGATGAGACTTCAGGGCAAAGCGAAGAACTTTGACCTGTTCCGGATGCGTAAGAAGTTTCGGGTTCAAGTCGAACGTAACCTCCCAACTCTTTCGCATGAGAGATTCAGCATTGTGGAGCCGGTAGTACAGTTCGAGAAACTTTTGGGGAACATCATAGTTTTCATCAATGGTGTTGCTGGCGGCTTTCTCTGCCTGCTTCACCGTTACTTTGTTAGGCTTGACCTTCTTCGGCTTCGGCACATAATTTTTGATTTCCTCAAAAATTTCAGCCTGTTCTTCGGGCTTGGCCTTGCCGAGATTTTCGAGAAGATAATCGGGAATGTGCAGTTCCTCGCGGAAGAACCGATCACGGAAACCGGGAGACAGTTCATCCGCAACGTCAACGCCGTGGGCATAGTATTCTGCACGGCGGACTGAACTTGCGCTGCTGTGATTTTCCTGTGCGATGCGCTCACAGGTTTTCATAGGCTTCTGGTTGTGTTCAGACTGAACACTGCCAGATTTCTTTGCAGTATGCTGATTGCCGCGAAATGCCTCGGTACGCTTTTCAGAGGAATACTGCTTGCCCATCAGAAACTTCTTTTGCTCCGGCGTGAGGTTTCGCCGTCCCAACTGATTCCGGCAAATCCACGCAATGGTTTCTTCGCGGTTCTCAAATTGGAGCGGCGTAGTGGAAAAATAAATCGCAGGATGCTTCTGGAGAATGGCATAACGGTTGTGGCCGTCAACAAGGGTATTGTTCCAAACGATCAAAGGAGAGAGCAGCTTGCCTTCCTTGAGGATGTTTTCTTCAAGCTGCTTAAATTCATCATCGGTCAGAGGAGGAATCTGAGACTGGAACTCCGGGTCGATTTTCAGGTTGATCATACGCACACTCCTTTATCTCTCCTGCTGCGCCGGTTCTTCCTCCCGGAAAAAGGACGCAACATTCTGCTTTGCGGTTTTCAGCTTGAGCAGCTCGTTCTTGGCTTCCTTGTACTGCTCGTAGAACTGTGCCTTTTCGGATGCCAGCTGCGCATACTCGGCTTCCAGTTTCTTCGGGCTGGGCAGCTTGGTGATATCATTTGCCTTGAAATAGGCTGCTGCCGCCCGGTGCGCTGTCAGCTCTGCACGGTGCTGTTCTTCAAAGGCTGCGGGTCGTTTTGCAGCTTTTAACTGCTGTGCGATGTTCTTGGTGCTGGTGTAGGCTGCGATGTGATAGCGCAGTTCTTTGTTGGCCTTCATGCGACATTCGAGGTCTTTCACCACTGCTAGTGCATCGTGATACTTGGTTTCCAGTTCGGTGATGCGCTGGTTCAGGGCGTCCTCGTCGGTCAAGCCCTTTTCCAGCAGAAGATTCACGGTCTGTGCCATAACTTTGAGATTGTGTTTCGTGAGCCAACGCTTATAGCCGATGCCTTTGCCCTCGGTCATCCTCGACTGGATGTCAATCAGTTTCCCGATGGTATCCTGCTTGAACTGTGCCTTGGGTTTGCGCTCGGTGTTTGCCTGCAACGTGGCAAGCACTGCTGCCTTATCGAACTTGTCACCGAGATGTCTTGCCCGGATGAACTTTGTTCTGCCAGTAGGCAGATAGCTAAGCTGTCCACGGCTTTCCTTGACGGCAATGCCGTACTGCTGCATGAGCTTGTCAGAGAAATCTTCAAAGCTGGTGGCACGGTACAGCACCGAAGAAATCTGTTTCCGTAAAATGTCTTTCACGGTTTCAAACTTCTTCTGCCGGGGCTGCTGTCCAGCTGCGGTAAGAGCTGCGTTTTCACGGTCAAGTTTCAACTGACCACGCCTACGCGCCCAATACTCCGCTTCGTTTACGCGCTCTTTCGAGCCGTTGAGCAAATCAATCTGGTACAGTCCAGCACTCTCGCACAGTTCCATGACCTCAACACGCAAGTGCCGCATGGTCTGGGCAGTGCTGGAGTGCTTCATGCCCTCTAGCCAGTCACGGGGCTTCTGCATATAGGGCTTGCGTTCCACTTCTCGTGTTCGGATGCTGCCAATCACGATGTGGACATGAATATTTCCCGAACGGTTATGCCCATCCGGGTGAGTGCAGACGATGGCAGGGTGACCGGAAAAGTTTTCTTCGCAGAATTTCAGGCCAAGTGCCTGTGCCTTTTCCATAGTCAAGCCGTTGTCGGCTGCATCGCGTGGGTCAAAGCTGATGATATACTGATGGCTCTTGATATCACCATGCTGGGTATTCTTACCATACTTGCGGTTCGCCAGCAGACAGGCCGTTGCAAAGGAGAAATCGCCACACTCAAGGGTGTCGAGCAGGTAGGATTCCCGCAGCTTCGGTCTGCCTTGTTCATCCAGAAGTTGCTTTCCAGTGAACGCATCGTGCTGGTAAACGAGGTACGCTTCGATGGCGGTATAGTCCGAGTTTTTAGAGGCGATATGCTTGAGCGTTGCCATACAGTTCACCCAGAACTTTCTCGGCGCTGAGCCGGAATGCAGTCAGATCTGCAAGTTCGTCAAGGAGTTTCGCCCGGATCTGCTCGGTGTCTGCACCGCCGGAATTGAAGTGCCTTGCAAGCTGGTTGAGGTTTCCGCCCACCTTGCTGCACTGGGCAAGCAGAGTGGAAACAGCGTTCAGCGCTTCTTCTCCGCCGCCTGCAATGAAGACTGTTTTCTCGATCTTGACGTTGTGGATGGCGCGGCGGATAAAAGTGGAGAGGGAGAGATTCAGGAGTTTGCAAGTGAGTTCCAGTGACGTTTTTTCCTCCGCTGTCACACGGAACTTGATGACGTGCGTTTTGTTGTTCGGCGTGTCGTGGTGCTGGGAATTGCTAGGAATCGGTTGAACATTCGTTTTGGTCATTGTACCTCCTGTCTGTTCGACAACTTCTCGGTGAAACTATGTAAGCACGACACGCCGTTTGTTCGCGCCATCAGGCGCGAACTATGAGCAGGGTTTGGGGTGGGACCGCGTTTGCGAAGCGCAGCGCAGCAATGAAAGCCCCAGTGGGGCTTTTAAGCGGCAGCGCGGTCTGCGACAGCAGATGGAGGGGCGTTGCCCCGACAAGCGCTACCCCAACAAGATCACTTCGGAAATGCAGACGCATTGCAGAAGTGAAGTCCCGGATGGACAGGAAATTTTCAAGAATTGAAAATTTGTGGCCACGGGACGGTTCTTGCCCTCTACCGCTGCGCTCAAAACACATAGACCGCGTTTGCGAAGCAATGAAAGCCCCAGTGGGGCTTTTAAGCGGCAGAACGGTCTGCGATAGCAGATGGAGGGGCTTTGCCCCGACAAGTTCTACAAATGTTTCCAAATTATTAAGACGCAAAAAATAAGTAGCGGGGCTCTGCTCATGTAATGAGGTCACCGTTTGCTCCGAACGAAGTTCCTGCCCCTGTTTGCGCAGCGGCGTTGACGGAAAGTCGGTATCACGTCCGGTCGGCTCATGAAATTTTCAAGGTGCGTTACCCATAAAAGAAAAATACCGCCCACGCAGCGCAGCGATGATTTTGTCGGGTGAAACGGCGGCAAAATGAATCGGTGTGTTGCGGGGCGGTTGATCTTTTAGAGATGATCCACGGTGAGGCAGTGTTCAAAATGAACACGACCACATCTTGTGGATGGTTTTAGACCAATCCACAAAATCAGTGGGATTTGTGACAGAGAATATCATGGTTCGCAAGGCGCGTCAAGATGATTTTGAAAAATTTATTGTGGTAAAGCAGTGATAGTAGGACTTATAGGAGGCCGCTTGAGCTGTTTTTTCTATTTACAGCTACAATGATAGCCATTGGGGGATTGTGATTGGTCAGGGCTGAAAAGGGCTTTCATGATTTGCTGCAGCGCATCATGTCCTCGACGCTCCCAGCGTCCTCAAAGGACGATTTGATGGGTGTGTAGGGATAAGCTGTAAAAAGAAGCATGGACGCCCCCGAAAAGGAGAGCGTCCATGCTTCTTGCTGTATCCGAATGGAGGAGATTGCGAAATCAGTGATTGTCCGGGCAGACGATTTCCAGCATCTGATCGAAAACCTCTTCCATCTGCCGCACCAGTGTGAACTGGGTGCGGGCGCGGTCGAGGTTGTGATCCGGGCGAGCAATATGGAAATAATGGTCGCCCTCCAGATAGTCAGTCAGAAAACGGATGCCGCATTCCAGCGTCATGAGCCTTGCACCCCATGCAAGGCTCTTTTTTTCTGCCATGCTCATGGATGCCCCGGCAGTGGAGAGATACCCTTTGGCGAACACTTCGTACAGATGCAGGTCAAAATGGACTTTGCTCTGGTCAGGTTCGTCCTCAGCGCAGTCGTTGGCACCGGTGCGGATGGAATCGCCGAAGTCGTAGGCCGAAAGTCCCGGCATCACGGTGTCGAGGTCAATGACACAGATGCCTTTTCCGGTAGCGGCATCGATGAGGACATTGTTGATCTTGGTATCGTTATGGGTGACGCGCAAGGGGATTTCCCCGGCGGCCAGCTGATCCAGCAGGACATGGCAGTCCTGCTCCCTCGCATGGATAAATTCGATTTCCGACGTGATATTTTTTGCCCGGCCCAGTGCATCGGCGGCGAGGGCTTTTTCAAAATTGGCATAGCGGTTGGGCGTGTCGTGGAAGCGGGCGATGGTTTCGTGGAGGGTGGAGGCCGGATAATCCTCCAGCTGGTTCTGGAATTTGCCCAGTGTCTCGGCCACGGTGCGGAAGTCGGTTTCGCTGCCGACCTGCTGCAAACAGATGGTATCTTCTACAAAGTCGTAGGCACGCCATGCGCCGCCGTCTGCATCCAGATAGCAAGTCGACCCCGACAAAGTTGGGATGACATTCAGCGTTTCCCGTGCTGGGTCGCCGCCCTCGGCAAGAATTTTCGCCCGCAGATGCCGGGTCACGCCGCAGACATTCTCCATCAGGCCCACCGGGTTAGTAAAGGTATCTGTGTTGATGCGCTGCAAAATAAAGCGTTTGGAATGATCTTCCCGCCAGACCACAAAGGTGTCGTTGATATGCCCCTCACCATAGTGGTGAGCATCGCAGAGCACAGGCCCGCCAAAATCAAAGGCATTTGCAGCAGACTGGAGCAAAGAAAGGGTAACGGATTTCATCATAAATTCCTCGTTTTCGTTATACTTCATGCCGTTTTGTCGGGGCGGGGCGTTTTCCCTGCCGCGTCTGACGGCGGTATTCGTTGGGGGTCATGCCCTCCGCCTTGCGGAAGCACTGGGAGAAATAGCTGGGGGAGGAAAAGCCCATCAGCTCGCTGATCTGCGCCAGACTGTAGCTGGTGTTGCCCAGCATATGCTTGCTCTCCTCAATGCGGCGGCGGTTCAGGTAAGTAATGGGGGAAATGCCGTACTCCCGCTGGAAGGTGTGGGCCAGGTAGTATTTGTTCAGGTGGGCAAGCTCTGCCAGCAGGTCCAGCGAGATATCCTCGCGGTAGTTGGTGTCCAGATACCGCTTGATCTCGGCGCACTCCCGGTTCTCGGTCGGGGCAGCCTCCTCCAGCTGCAGCGAAATGGTGGTGCAGCGCACTAGCCAGATCAGCAGTACCTCCAGCAGGTCCTGACAAACGGTCTCGCAGCCGTCTAAGCTGCGGTCGGCCTCGGCCAGCAGCATGTGCAGCAACGTGACCATCCGCTCCCGGTTCTCCCGGCAATTGAAGATGGCGTAGTTCGTATCCGCCTTGCTGAACAAAAACTCCATGCTGGCAACGCCCAGCACGATATACTCCAAGGGCGAGGCGTTCAGGCTAAGCTCGGTATGCTCCACCTGCGGGTTCACAATGACCATATCGTCCGGCTTTACCGGGAACAGCTGCCCGGCAAGGTAGAACTGTCCCTCGCCGCTGAGGCAGTAGAACAGCTCCGTGCAGGAGTGGGTGTGGGTGGTACTGTTCCAATCGCCGCCAAATTTGCTTTTGCTGATGTACAGCAGCCGGAAGGATTCCCGCGGAGCGGGCGCGTGGCGGATATCAAAGCGCTGGGTACTCATAGATGATCGGCTCCTTCGGGAAACGCAAATTTTCTAAAAATAAACGCAACATTCTAAAAACATTATCAAAAAATGGTGCGTTGTTTCGTGCACTTTACCCTCATTATAGAGGGAACATACAAAAAAAGCAAGCCCTGATTTTAGGCTGATTTTTATATTTTTGTTTCTCAAGTCCCTTCGAAATATGTCAAAATAGTTACAGGTTGGGGATTATGCTGAAACTTCTAAAAGATTTTTAGCACTTTTGCTGGAAGAATTTTTTAGAAAGCAACATCTATAAAAAATGAAACAACAAACCTCTTGAGCAAGGAAGCGAAAGAATTTATATTGGAGGCAGAAAAACACACAGTCCTTCGGGCAAAGCCTGTTTGCCCGGCTGTGTTTGAACGGAACAAAATGATGGAGGCAACACAGTATGAATCGTATTTCTCGTCGTAATTTCCTGAAGGCGGCCGGCGTTGGCGCCGCTGCACTGGGTCTGGCTGCCTGCGGCGGCTCTTCCAGCTCCACCGCATCCAGCGTGGCATCCTCCACCGCCGCTTCTTCCGCAGCGGCGGCTGCAGACGTTACCATCAAGGTAGCCGCCATCGAGACCGGCTACGGCGCTGATATGTGGAAGAAGGTCGCCGAGGCCTTTACCGCACAGACCGGCATCAAGGTGGACCTGACCACCGACAAAAAGCTGGAGGACGTCATCGGCCCCTCCATGCAGGGCGGCGACTACCCCGACGTGGTCCATCTGGCCACCGGCCGTGAAGCTGCCCTGACCGAGCAGTTCATCAAGGGCAACCTGATCGCCGACATCACCGATGTGCTGAGCATGACCGTGCCCGGCGAGAGCAAGAAGGTGAGCGAGAAGATCGCCGGCGGCTTTACCGACACCTCCCTGACCAACCCCTACGGCGACGGCAAAACCTATCTGGCTCCCATGTTCTACAGCCCCTGCGGCCTGTTCTACAACGCCGGTTTCCTGAAGGAAAAGGGCTGGGACGTGCCCAAGACCTGGGACGAGATGTGGGCACTGGGCGACAAGGCTGCCGCTGAGGGCACCTACCTGTTCACCTACCCCACCACCGGCTACTTCGACGCCTTCTTCTATGCGCTGATGTACGCCGCAGGCGGCCCGGAGTTCTTCAACAAGGCTACCCACTACGAAGAAGGCATCTGGGACACCCCCGAAGCAAAGACCTGCTTTGATATCGTGGCAAAGCTGGCTTCCTACACCAACCCCATCACCCCCGCACAGGCCAACGATCAGGACTTTACCCAGAACCAGCAGCTGGTGCTGGACAACAAGGCCCTGTTCATGCCCAACGGCACCTGGATCGTGGGCGAGATGGCCGAGGCTCCCCGTGCAGACGGCTTTGAGTGGGGCATGACCGCCCTGCCCGCTGTCAAGGCCGGCGGCGACGGTTACAGCTACACCTGGTTCGAGCAGGCATGGATCCCCGCCGGTGCCGAGCATCAGGATGCCGCCAAGCAGTTCGTGGCTTACCTGTACAGTGACGAGGCCTGCAAGCTGTTTGCCGAGAGCGGCGCGATCCAGCCTGTGCTGGGCATCGCCGACAGTCTGGAAGGCGACAACAAGATGTTCTACTCCATCTACGACAACGGCGCAAAGGCCGCCATGGGCAACTTTGCAGCCTTCAGCGCCATCCCCGGCGTGGAAGTGCGCACTGTGTTCTTCGACCCTGTCAACTCTCTGGTGTCCGGCAGTATGACCGAGCAGCAGTGGATCGACGGCATCAAGTCCGCCAGCGATCAGATGCGCGCCAACATCATCGAGTAATTAAGCCCTGCCCAGCGGGGGCGGTTTTTACCGCCTCCGCTTTTTTGGGCTGTACAGTACCATCAAGAAAGGAGCGGTCAATCCCCTATGAGAACGGATAAAAGCCGCAAACGGTTCGTATTCCTCTGTGTGGCACCGGCTACCATCCTGTTTTTCCTCTTTATGATCCTGCCCACCCTCAACGTGTTCCGCATGAGTTTGTATGAGCGGGGTGCCTATTCTCCCAACGAGACCTTTGTGGGGCTTAAAAACTTCCAGCATCTGCTGCGGGACGCCCAGTTCATCCGCTCCATGCAGAATATGATCCTGCTGGTGGTAACGGTCACCCTGATCACCTTCGCCTTTGCACTGGTATTTGCCGCCATCCTCACCCGGGAGAAGATCAAAGGCCAGAACTTTTTTCGCATCATCTTCTACATCCCCAACATCCTGTCGGTGGTCGTCATCTCCGGCATCTTCTCTGCCATCTATAAGCCGGAAAACGGCATGCTGAACAGCATCATCGGCCTGTTCCGCAACATGAGCGACCCCATCCTGTGGAAGGGCGAAAAATTGGTCATCCCCTCCATCATCATTGCCATGGTGTGGCAGGCCATCGGCTACTACATGGTCATGTACATGGCCTCCATGTCTGCCGTGCCCATCAGCCTGTACGAGAGCGCCAATCTGGACGGTGCCGGGCGGCTGACCCAGTTCTTCCAGATCACCATCCCCCTTATCTGGACGAATATCCGCACCACTCTGACCTTCTTTATCATCTCCACCATCAACATGGCCTTCCTCTTCGTCAAGGCCATGACAAGCGGCGGCCCCAACGGCGCATCGGATGTGGCGCTGAGTTATATGTACAGCCAGAAGGACGCCGGTCTTTACGGCTACAGCATGGCCATCGGCGTGGTAATCTTCCTGTTCTCGTTTGCCCTGTCCGCCTGTGTCAACAAGGTCACCAACCGCGATACGCTGGAATTTTAAGGAGGGAAGAAGATGCAGAATACCACCGAAAAATCTTCCCGCTCTGCGGAAGGTCTGTACAAGTTTTTCATCTATTTTGTGCTGGTTCTGCTGGCCGTTACCATCATCGTGCCGGTGGCATGGGTGTTCATGGCCTCCATCAAGCAGAATGCAGAGTTCTACGGCAACCCGTGGGCACTGCCCGCCGGGTTCTACTGGCAGAACTTTGTCAACGCATGGAACGGCGCGAAAATGGGCGAATATATGCTCAACTCGGTCATCGTCACCGCGCTGGCGCTGGCGCTGCTGCTGGTCGTTGCCCTGCCCGCCGCCTACTGCCTGTCCCGCTTTCACTTCAAGGGGTGCAAGGTGCTGAACACCCTGTTCATGGCGGGCTTGTTCATCAACGTGAACTACATCGTGGTGCCCATCTTCCTGATGCTGCGGGACGGCGATGTGTGGCTGAAAAGCCATTTTGGTAGCGGCTTTCTGCTGAACAATCTGGTGGTGCTGGCGGTGGTATACGCCGCCACCGCGCTGCCCTTTACCATCTACCTGCTGTCGGGCTACTTTGCCACCCTGCCCCACGATTTTGAGGAGGCCGCCTATATCGACGGTGCAAGCTATTTTTCCACCATGACCCGCATCATCTTCCCCATGGCAAAGCCCTCCATCATCACCATTATCCTGTTCAACTTCCTGTCCTTCTGGAACGAGTATATCATCTCCATGACCCTGATGAGCTCCACCAAGGCACCCCGCACCCTGCCGGTCGGTCTTTTGAACCTGATGCAGGCGCAGCAGAGCGCCGCCCAGTACGGCACGATGTATGCAGGTCTTGTGCTGGTAATGCTGCCCACCCTGATTTTGTACATCTGCGTGCAGCGGCAGCTGACGCAGGGCATGACCGTGGGCGGCCTGAAAGGTTAAGGTGACAAACGATGAAAGCATACTGGAAAAACCATCCCGCCCTGCGCATGGTCCTGATGCTGGTGCTGTTCGTGCTGGCACTGGTGCTGGTGGTGTCCGGCTGGAAAATGACCGGACAGCTGGCAGGGCTTGGCATCATGCTGGTGGGCGTAGCGCTGCTGCTGGCTGTGCTGGCGCTGTATAACGCCGCCTACGATTGATCCCCTACGATTCAAAGAGAGGCAAAAGGAGAGTTTCCCATGGATGAAATAAGAAAGACCGGGCGCGTGACCATTCCCACAGACCTGGACGTTGTGCCCGAAACGCTGGAGATCTTAAAAAAGTGGGGTGCTGATGCCATCCGCGACTGCGACGGCACCGACTTCCCGCAACAGCTCAAGAATGCGGACGCCAAGATCTACTCCACCTACTATACCACCCGCAAGGACAACGCATGGGCAAAGGCAAACCCGGACGAGGTACAGCAGTGCTACATCATGACCGGCTTTTACACCGCCCCCGGCGACACCGTGACCATCCCGCTGATGAAGGGCATCAGCCCGGAGCTGATGCAGGTGAACACCAACGACGACATCACCCGCTGGTGGGAGGTCATGGATCGAACCACCGGTCAGCCCGTGCCGCCGGAGCAGTGGAGTTACGCCGACGGCAGTGTGACCGTACAGGCCGTACCGTTCCATGAGTATACCGTCAGTTTTCTGGCTTACCTCATCTGGGACCCGGTGCATATGTACAACGCTACCACCAACGGCTGGACGAATTTTGAGCACCAGATCACCTTTGACGTGCGTCAGCCCAAGACCCACAAGTATTCCATGGAGCGCCTGCGCAAGTTCATTGCAGAGCACCCCTATGTAAACGTCATCCGCTACACCACCTTCTTCCACCAGTTCACCCTGATCTTCGACGAGCTGAAGCGGGAGAAGTTCGTGGACTGGTATGGATACTCTGCTTCGGTCAGCCCTTATATCCTCAACCAGTTTGAGCAGGAAGTGGGCTACAAGTTCCGCCCGGAGTACATCATCGATCAGGGCTACTACAACAACCAGTACCGTATCCCCAGCAAGGAGTTCAAGGACTTTATGGCCTTCCAGCGCCGGGAAGTGGCCAAGCTGGCCAAGGAGATGGTGGACATCACCCACGAGCTGGGCAAAGAGGCCATGATGTTCCTGGGCGACCACTGGATCGGCACCGAGCCCTATATGGACGAGTTCAAGACCATCGGTCTGGACGCTGTGGTTGGTTCCGTGGGCAACGGCTCCACCCTGCGCCTGATCTCTGACATTGAGGGCGTGAAGTACACCGAGGGCCGTTTCCTGCCGTACTTCTTCCCCGACACCTTCCACGAGGGCGGCGACCCGGTGCGGGAAGCCAAGGAGAACTGGGTTACAGCCCGCCGCGCTATCCTGCGCAAGCCCATCGACCGCATCGGCTATGGCGGCTATCTGAAACTGGCCTTGCAGTTCCCGGAGTTCGTGGACTACGTGGAGAGCGTCTGCAACGAGTTCCGCGAACTGTACGAGAACATCAAGGGCACCACACCCTACTGTGTCAAGCGGGTGGCCGTGCTGAACTGTTGGGGTAAAATGCGGGCTTGGGGCTGTCACATGGTGCATCACGCCCTCTATTACAAGCAGAACTATAGCTATGCCGGTGTCATTGAGATGCTGTCCGGTGCGCCCTTTGATGTGAAGTTTATCAGCTTTGAGGATATCAAGAACGACCCGCATCTGCTGGATTCGTTGGATGTCATTATCAATGTCGGCGATGCCGACACCGCACACACCGGCGGCATCTGGTGGGAAGATCCGGAGATCTCCTCCGCTATCCGCAAGTTCGTCTGGAACGGCGGCGGCTTTATCGGCGTGGGTGAGCCTTCCGGTCACCCGTATCAGGGGCACATTTTCCAACTTGCCACTGTGTTGGGCGTGGAGGAGGAAAACGGCTTCACCCTGAACTACGACAAATACAACTGGGAGGAGCACCCGGACCACTTTATCTTGCAGGACGCCGACCAACCCGTGGACTTTGGCGAGGGCAAGAGGAATATTTATGCGCTGGAAGGCACCGAAGTGCTGGTGCAGCGAAACAAAGAAGTGCAGATGGCGGCACACGACTTCGGCAAGGGTCGTGCCGTGTACATCAGCGGTGTGCCTTACAGTTTTGCCAACAGCCGTACCCTTTACCGCGCTATCCTGTGGAGTGCCCACAGCGAGGAGGAGCTGCATACATGGTTCAGCTCCAACTACAACGTGGAGGTGCACGCCTACGTCAAAAACGGCAAGTACTGCGTGGTGAACAACACCTACGAGCCGCAGGACACCACCGTTTACACCACAGACGGCAGCAGCTTTGCTCTGCATCTGGATGCCAACGAGATCAAGTGGTATGAGATCTAAGTTCTCCTTTTCATAAACGAACACAACGGGCAGCTCTGTTATCAGAGCCGCCCGTTGTGTTTGCTGTATCTGCCGATAACTCAACCTGTGTCAATCGAACGCTGCAATGGAGATGGCTGGAAACGCAGAAATTCAGTAATGCGAGCGTAATAGACCTGCAGAAAAAAGAAACTGCCCGCGCAAGTATGCATAAGATGGTGAAGCACTTGCTGAAAAAATATAAGTATGCGCCAACGTCAAGCGGCGCAAGGGCTGCAACAAAAAGACCGTGCAGAAGGACTGGCTGGAAGATCTGGTCGTCCGGGAAACCATGAAGCTGATTCAGGACGATGCGGTGATTGACAAGATCGTTCAACTGGTCATGGATGTCCAGAATCAGGAGAACACCACGATCCCGCTGCTGGAAAAGCAACTGCGAGAGGTCAACAAAAAGCTGGACAACCTGATGAAGGCGATCGAGGACGGCTTGTACACCCGGACAACGAAAGAGCGTCTGGAAGAGCTGGAAATCCAGAAAGATGAACTGACTGCAAAAATCGCAGATGAAAAATTGAAGAAGCCCAGCTTCAATGAGGATTTCATCCGGTTCTGGCTGATGAAATTTAGAAAGTTCGATATTTCGCAGAAAAAGCAGCGGAAGGCGCTGATCGAGATTTTTGTCAATGCCATTTTTCTGTACGATGACCGGATGCTAATCACGTTCAACTACAAGGATGGCACCCAAACCGTCCGATTTGAGGACGCTTTGACCGCTGATTGCGGAGAAAAAAGTTTGCGTTTGCGAAGCAACGAAAGCCCCAGTGGGGCTTTTGAGCAACAGAACGGTCTTGCGCAAGCAAGATGGAGGGGCCGTGCCCCGACAAGTTCGGATTTGTCCGGCTCTGCTGGACCAAAAGCTCCACAGACGAATTTGTTCGTCTGTGGAGCTTTTTTGTTTGCCCACAGCGTGGTCAGAAAATGAAAAAAAGAATGCAAAATGTGGTGCGCTTGAAAAATGTCAGGACGGGATTTTTGTAAAAAATGTAGAATATCTTGCCGGAAACTGTGCATTCTCTCCAACAAAAACTGCCCAAACGTGTTGATATTGAGAAAAAAGCTTCACAAACGTTTACAAAAGGGTAACAGGTTGGTATACTTTATGGTGGTAAACGTAACAAGCCATGGAAGCTGAAAGGAGAATCTACCCGTGAATACCGCTGCACCGTCCCGTAAAAAACTGCTGAGCCTTGTGCTGACACTGGTGTTTATGCTCACCTGCCTGCCGGCGGCCTTGGCGGTTGATCTGAACGTGGACGCAGGCTTCTACTTCAAGCAGAGCCGCGGCGGCACCTGCACACTGGCATCCGCAGCCATGATGCTGCGCCGCCGTGCCTATTTTGACGGCCTGACCGACTGGTCCACTGTGACCGAGAACAGTGTCCGTTCCACAGCATGGTCCAACGGGCTTTCCCACAGCTTTACATATAAGGAGATGCAGGTGGGCTACGGCACACTGCCCTCCCGCAAACAGGAAAAAGTGCAGACCCTGATCACCCTGCTTTCGCAGCACCCGGAGGGCGTCGTGCTGTATGACCGCGGCCAGCCCCATGCAGTGCTACTCACCGACTACACCAACGGCAACTTCTATTGCTCCGATCCGGCAGGCAACATCTCTTCCGGACGCATCCCGCTGGAAAACTCCAGCGTTTCGGTCAATAGGTCCTCCTGCTACTGGTATGTGGCATCAGATCACAACTCCATTGCTGCAGAGGCTGACGGCCTGCGTCTGGAAGGCATGAGCTACCCCATCAATGTCCGTGCGGGCAAGGGCATGGCACTGACCGGCACTGCAAATGCTGCGCTGGGCACCACCCTGACCAATGTGCAGGTGGCAGTGCTGGACGAGAACGACCAGACGGTGTTCACTGCACAGGCGGCACCCAATACGGCGATCTTCTCCTTCAAGTCGCTGGACAGCTCCATCCGCTTTGGCGAACTGCCCGCAGGCAATTACACCTACATGGTGATCGTGACCGATTCTCAGGGCGATAACCTCTGCTTTACCAGTGACTTCACGGTTTCGGATGGCTCGGCAAGCAGCGGCGTTTACTGGTCGGTGAAGGATACCGAGGGCACCAAGCTGCTGGACAGCATTCAGGAAGTTCAGGATGCCTTTGCAAATGCAACTGAGTCCACTCTGGGCTGGTTTGGCGGTCTATTCCAGTAAAATCATAAACGACAAAAAAGAAGTCCCGGAATACACTTCCGGGACTTCTTTTTTTGCTGTAATTTGTTGTAAAAAAAGCTTATTTCAGGGTTCCGTCCAGTACCTGACTGTAATACCAGGGCTTTGGTGCGCGGAAGGTCTTGCCGCTGAGGAACTCGAAATCCGGCTGGTTGAAGTGGGGCATGGTGAGTTCCCATGCGCACAGGGCCTGATACTTGAGCTTCAGCTCGCGGTTGGCGGTGTTGTTGCCGTATTTGCTGTCGCCCAGAATGGGACAGCCGATGCTGGCCATGTGGGCGCGGATCTGATGGGTGCGGCCGGTGATCAGCTGCACCTTCAGCAGAGCCAGACGGCCGGAGACAGCGATGGTCTCGTACCGGGTCTCCACGTCCCTGGCACCGGGCTGCTTGTCCTCCACGATCTTCACGATGCCGCGGTCGGCGTCCTTGAGCAGATAGCCGCCCAGAGTGGCATCCGGCGGGGTCGGACGACCGAAGGTGACGCAGAGGTAGGTCTTTTTCACATCGCGGTTCTTGATGGCTGCAAGGAACAGCTCCTCGGCTTCCGGGGTCTTGGCAACGATGACAAGGCCGCTGGTGCCGGTGTCCAGCCGGTGGCACAGCGCCGGGGTGTACAGGTCGTTCTCCTTGTACTCACCCTGCTGGTTCAGGTAGAGCAGGGTGCGGTTCAGCAGGGTATCGTCCTCCGGACCATCCACGGCAAGACCGGCGGGCTTGTTCACAATGACGATCTGCGGGCAGTCGTAGACCACCTGTGCCGGGCCGCGGGCGTTCTTCCACGCCGGGCCTTCCACACGGCGGTCCGCATCCAGAACTTCATCCAGAATGAACAGCTTGATCTCGTCACCGGCCATCACGCGGGTGGAAAGCGGCTGCTTTTTGCCGTTCAGCTTGATCTTGTTCTCCCGCAGGGCCTTGTTCAGGCGGCCCGGGGTCAGGGCGGGGTACTGCTGGGTTAGATAATTGTCCAGCCGGGTAGGGGCAAGACATTTTACTTTTAAAATTTTCACGGGAAATTCCTCTCTATCTTAAAATCAGTTGCAATAGAATGGGTTCTTGATTCGTTTTTATTGTAGCGGAACAAAAACCGCGCGTCAAGCGCAGAGAAAAGGAAATGTTGACTTTTCCGCGCGGGTGACGTATGATACCGAGACAGGTGCGGAAAACACCGCCCCGACAACAACAGAAGAAGGTATAGAATATGAAACTGAATAAAAAGGTGCTGGCCGTTACGGCCATTCTGGCAGTGGGCATTCTGGCAGGCTGCGGCAGCAGCAACAGCACCGCAGGCAGCGCGGCAAGCGCACCGGCTTCCGGCGTGGAAAGCAGTGCGGCTTCGTCCGAAGCAGCCGGTGAGATGGGAGATGTGCTGCCCATCGACGCCGGGGATCTGAACGAGATCAAGACGGGTTCCTACAAGTTTGCAGCCAGCATCACCAAGGTGGCCGACGGCCAGGCGACCCTGAGCGTATACGGCTACGACAGCTACCTGCCCGAGGACATCGACGCCTTGCAGGAGGGCAGCGTGCTTCGGATCCACGACCAGGGCGACACCACCGTGACCAAGCTGACTGTGACCAGCATCGACAGGGATGCCGACAACGGCTATGTGACCATCAACGGCGGCATCGAAGCGGGCGGCGTGGAGCTGACGCTGGACCACGATGTGTACCGCACCGTGACCTTTGACGATTACCCCGTCTACTATGAGATGGGCGAGGTGACCCTGCCTCTGGCCGGGGGCGTGACCCTGAGCGACAGCTCGGCCGACCCGCAGGCTTCCGCCGTGGAGACGGACGGCGCCGATGCCGTGGCCGAGGCCGTCAACGCCGAGCCGGACGGCTGGATGCCCAACAACACCCTGGTCTTTACCGAGGATGGCACCATCAGCAGCATCGTCCGCATCTGGGTGCCGTAAATTTTGCTCAAAACCGTTGACAAACGTTTTGCGTATGCTATAATTTAGCTGTACGCAAAGGGGCGTTGTGTCTGCTTTGCGGAATGTAAAATTATGACAGATGGCAATGATGGGGTCAGAAATGCACACCGCCGTTCAGAGAGAGCGCTTCCAGCTGCAAGGTGCTCCGGTCGGGATCATTTCGCGCCACCCCGGAGCTTCCGGCGACACAAGTCGGACGCAGCGCAGCGTTAACGCGCCGAAAGCGGCAGGGGACACATTTTATCCTTTGCAATTTGGGTGGTACCACGGAGTTTGATGCACAAGCAGCCTTCGTCCCTTTTGGGATGAGGGCTGTTTTTTGATTTTTTTCACCGTGCCGCCCCTCTGCCATAACAGCATAAAAACGGCGCCTGAGCGCCAAAGACGATTGAGGAGAGAGAACCTATGCAATGGACCGGTTTGAATGAACTGCGTGAAAAGTACCTGAGCTTCTTTGAGAGCAAGGGCCACCTGCGTCTGGACAGCTTCCCGCTGGTGCCCAAGAACGACCCCAGCCTGCTGCTGATCAACAGCGGCATGGCCCCCATGAAAAAGTGGTTTCTGGCTCAGGAAGAGCCGCCCCGTCACCGCGTGACCACCTGCCAGAAGTGCATCCGCACCCCGGATATCGAGCGCGTGGGTATCACTGCCCGTCATGGCACCTTCTTTGAAATGCTGGGCAACTTCTCCTTCCAGGATTACTTCAAGGATGAGGTCATTCCCTGGGCATGGGAGTTCCTGACTTCTGACGAGTGGATGGCCATTCCGAAGGACCGCCTGCACATCTCTGTGTACGAAGAGGACGACGAGGCTTACGATATCTGGACCAAGAAGGTGGGCATCGCCCCCGACCACATGGTGCGTCTGGGCAAGGAAGACAACTTCTGGGAGCATGGCTCCGGCCCGTGCGGCCCCTGCTCCGAGATCTACTTTGACCGCGGCCCCGAGTACGGCTGCGGCAAGCCGACCTGCGGCGTGGGCTGCGACTGCGACCGCTATATGGAGATCTGGAATCTGGTGTTCAGTCAGTTCGATGCCGACGGCAAGGGCCACTACGAGCGTCTGGCACGCCCCAACATTGATACCGGCATGGGTCTGGAGCGTCTGGCCTGCGTGATGCAGGGCGTGGGCAACCTGTTTGAGGTTGACACCGTGCAGAGCGTGCTGCACCATGTAGAGCACATTGCCAACAAGACCTACGGCGAGGACGACAAGACCGATATCTCCATCCGTGTCATCACCGACCACATCCGCAGCTGCACCTTCATGGTGTCCGATGGTATCCTGCCTTCCAACGAGGGCCGCGGCTATGTGCTGCGCCGCCTGCTGCGCCGTGCTGCCCGCCATGGCCGTATGCTGGGCATCACCCGCCCGTTCCTGGTGGAGCTGGTGGAGACTGTCATCCAGTCCAGCGAGAGCGCATACCCCGAGCTGCGCGAGCACGATGCTTATATCAAGAAGGTCATCGGCACCGAGGAGGCAAACTTTGCCCGTACCATTGATGCCGGCATGAACATCCTGAACAACATGATCGACGGTCTGGAAAAGGCACATGAGCATCTGCTGAAGGGCCTGGACGTGTTCAAGCTGAACGATACCTTCGGCTTCCCGCTGGATCTGACCAAGGAGATCGCTGCAGAGCAGGGCATTGAGATCGACGAGGAAGGCTTCCACGCCGAAATGACCAAGCAGAAGGAGCGTGCCCGTGCAGAGCGCCTGAAGAAGAACATCTCCGGCTGGAGCGAGGATCTGTTCGGTGCGCTGGATGCAGAACCCACCGTCTTTACCGGCTACGAGACCCTGAACGACACCGGCGTTGTGGTGGCCCTGAGCGACGAGGAGACCCTGACCGATGCCATTGCTACCGACGAGGAAGCAAAGGACGGCGTGCTGGTGGTTCTGGATAAGACTCCCTTCTACGCTGAGATGGGCGGTCAGGCTGCGGACCACGGCATGCTGAACAGCGCCGACTGCAGCCTGCGCGTGCTGGATGTGAAGAAGACCCCCAAGGGCTACTACGTCCACACCTGCGTGCTGGAGAGCGGCATCGTGAAGGTGGGCGACCACCTGACCGCTCAGGTGGATAAGGAATACCGCATGGCCATTGCCCGCAACCACACCGCCACCCATCTGCTGCAGGCAGCTCTGCGTGAAGTGCTGGGCGACCACGTCCATCAGGCAGGCTCCTATCAGGATGCAGAGATCACTCACTTCGACTTTACCCACTTCAGCGCTGTCACTCCCGAGGAGCTGGCCCGCGTGCAGAAGATCGTGAACGACAAGATCTACGAGTCCATGAACGTCACCGTCCGGGAAATGCCCATTGAGGAAGCCAAGAAGCTGGGTGCAATGGCTCTGTTCGGCGAAAAGTACGGCAAGGTCGTGCGTGTTGTGGACATCGAGGGTTGGTCTACCGAGTTCTGCGGCGGCACCCACGTGAAGAACACCGCCCAGATCGGCGGCTTCAAGATCGTGAGCGAGGCCTCCGTTGCTGCGGGCATCCGCCGCATCGAGGCTGTCACCGGCCGCAACCTGCTGATCCGTGCAAACCTGCAGGAGGCTATGCTGCATACCGTGGCAAACACCCTGAAGGCCAACAACGTGACCGCTCTGCCCGTCCGTGCCGAGGCCGTGATGGCTGAGAACAAGGCTCTGGCCAAGGAGCTGGAAGAGATCAAGGCACAGGTCGCCGCTTCCAAGGTGACCAGCCTGTTTGACAATGCCGAAGAGATCGGCGGCGTGAAGATCGCTTCTGCATACTTCACCGGCACCACCGGCGACACCCTGCGCGGCATGTGCGATACCATCCGCGACAAGGCTGTGAAGCCCGCTGTGGCGGTTCTGGTGGGCAAGTCTGAGGATAAGATCACCATGGCTGTCACTGTGACCAAACAGGCACAGGAAAAGGGCCTGAAGGCCGGTGCTCTGGTCAAGGAGATCGCTGCCATTGCCGGCGGCAAGGGCGGCGGCAAGCCGGACTTTGCAATGGCCGGCCTGAAGGACGAGACCAAGATCGACGAAGCTCTGGCTGCTGTCGGCGCTATCGTCAAGAAGGCTCTGGGCGAATAAGAAAACGGGTTCGCCCTCTCCGTCAGCGCTGACGCGCTGCCAAAGTTTATGGTTTTGCCAAGGGCTCTCTCTTTGGGAGAGCTGGACGCAAAGCGGCCTGAGAGGGCGGGGACGTTTATAAAATATCAGGAAGGAGTTGTTTCCCATGGAAGATTGTCTGTTCTGTATGATCGCGGAGGGGAAAATCCCCTCCAAGAAGCTGTACGAGGACGAGCAGGTGGTGGCGTTTTACGACATCAACCCGCAGGCCAAGGTGCACTTTCTGGTGGTGCCCAAAAAGCACATTGTCTCTGCCGCTGCGCTGACCGAAGAGGACGGCGCACTGCTGGGCCATATCTTTGCAGTGATCGCAAAGCTGGCTGCGGAGCAGGGCCTGAACAACGGCTACCGCGTCATCTCCAATGTTGGCGAGGACGCAGGCCAGACCGTGAAACATCTGCATTTCCATGTTCTGGGCGGCGAAAAGCTGCCTGTCTGATTCCAATAAAAAGGGAGCGTTGAATTATGGCTGAGACCTATACTCTGCACGTTGCAGGCCTGACCCGTGAGCTGACCATCTGCAAGGTGAATGACCACATGGACATTGCTGCTTTTATCATGCTGGGTGATGCCGAGCTGACCGTGGCTGCTGCCGCTGAACTGCTGAAGAAGTGCCCGGATTTTGATATCCTGCTGACCGCCGAGGCCAAGGGCATCCCTCTGGCACACGAGATGAGCCGCCAGAGCGGCAAGCCCTACGTCTGCGCACGCAAGGGCGAAAAGCTGTATATGACCGACCCCGTGGTGGTGGAGGATCAGTCCATTACCACCGCAGGCAAGCAGAAGCTGGTCATCGACCGCAAGGAGCTGGACAAGATGAGCGGCAAGCGCGTTCTGGTGGTGGACGATGTCATTTCCACTGGCGGTTCGCTCAAGGCTCTGGACGCGCTGGCTGAGCAGACCCAGTGCACCATTGTGGGCCAGGCCGCTGTTCTGGCCGAGGGCGATGCAGCTGAGCGCAAGGATATCATCTTCCTGGAGCCGCTGCCTCTGTTCTTCCACTAAGCTGCAATGCGCCGCCCGCTCTGCGTTTTCTGCGCTGGAATGCTGGGTGTGGAGTTAGTGTGCGTTTTTTTTGCCGCAAACGGAACTTTTTGTGCCGTTTGCGGCATTTTTTGTTGCCGTTTGTCTGGTGCTGTGCATCTTTGATGCTGCCCGCAAAGCAGCGCTCTGCATCCTGCTGGGTGCTGCTGTGGGTATGGCATCGGTGCTGCACACGGCAAACCGGCTGGAGCGCATCCGTGTGCAATATGCAGGCCGTCCGCTGGTGCTGACCGCAGAGGTGGAAAGCACGGCGGATTCCTACGATCCCGGTATCGTGGATGCGGTTTTGCATGTAGAGAAAGTGAACGGCAGCGCGGCATCCTTCCGGGTGGAGTGCAGTGTTTTGCCGGAGTGCAAAGCCGGGGAAAGGGTGCAGGGAAGATTTATACTGTCGGCCCCGGCATCCGGAAGCCGGGTCAGCCTGTATGCGGACGGCATCGCTCTGCAGGCGGAAATGGACGAGGATGGGCCGGAGCTTACAGTTCTGGGCGAAAGCGACAGCTTCCGCGCCCGCACCCACCGCCTGCAGCAAAGGCTCAGTGCGTCGCTGCGCCGCCGTATGGACGGCAAGACCGGCGGTGTGCTGGCTGCCATGACGACCGGCGACCGGAGTTATCTGTCTTCGGCCATGCGCAGCGCCTACCGGGGCGCGGGTCTTGCCCATGTGCTGGTGGTAAGCGGAATGCATGTGTCCATTTTGTGCGGTGATATCCTCAGCACACTCCTGCCCTACGAGTGGGAGCAGAGCTACCGCAGGCGCAGACACCGGGCGGTATTCCGAAGTCTGCTGGCCTTTTTGCTGATGGGCGTGACCGGCTTCACACCCTCGGTATGCCGCGCCGCAGTGGCGGTCTGGGTCGGTGCACTGGGTGTGTGGCTGTACGGCCCGCCGGATACCCTTACCTCTCTGGCGGTGGCAGGTATCGTTATGACCGCAGGCAACAGCTATGCAGTGTGCGATATCGGCTTTGAACTTTCGTTTGCGGCGGTGGTGGGCACGGTGGCAGGCGGTGTGTGCATCCGCCGCGCCCGGGATGCGTGGTACCGCCAGTTCTGGAAAAATGCGAAAAATCCGGTGAAGCGCCCATGGTATTTCAAACTGCCGGAACGTCTTTGGGGCCTTGCGGAAAGCATTTGCATCTCATTTTGTGCTTCGGTGGCCACATTCCCGGTGCTGGTGCTGCGCGGGCTGAGTGTGAGCATTTATGCGGTGGCATCCAGTGTGGCGGTGCTGTGGCTCATCCAGCCCATGATGCTGCTGGGCCTTGGCACGGCCTTTGCCGGCCTGGTACCCGCTCTTGCTCCGCTGTATGGGGTGCTGTCCGCAGCGTCTGCGGCGTTGACCGGCCTGCTCGACCGCTGGGCCGTCTGGATCTCTGCAAAACCGGGCGCGGGAATCTACTTCGATACGGCCTATGCAGCCATCGTGTGTCTGGTGCTGATCCTGTTGTGCTGGCTGGCGTTCCACTGGCGGGTACGGCTGCGGGTGGCAGGGCCATGCATCCTGCTGGCGGCAGCTGTTTCCATCGGGCTGGGCAATGCTCTCAGCCGGGATGTGGTGCACATCGACCTTGTAGGCAGCGCCAACGCGCCGGCAGTGGTCGTCACCCAGAACGATACCGCCGTGGTGCTGTTCCGGGGCGGAGCTTCTGCCCAGAACGCAGTGGAAAACCAGCTTGCCCGGCGGGGCGTGCAGACTGTGGAGCTTGTGGCAGACCTGCGCACAAACCCTAAAACGGCCTGTACACTGGAAGCAGAGCGGACACTTCCGGCAGCAGAAATGGCGGTGAACACAGCACAAAAGCTGCGGTGCACACCGGCTCTGGTGGAAATGCTGCGCACCCGGAATGGCTGTCTTGTGCGGCTGACTGTGGGCAACCGGCAGTTTGCCGTGGTCAATGGAACTGTAGAACTGGCAAAACAGGTCACAGTGCAGTGGCTGCTGGCATCCCCTGCAAAGCCGGATGCTGTGCAGTATAAAAATGTTCTGGCCCTGCGCAGCTATGACTGGATGGACAACAGAAAAGAACTGGCGGCATCCATCAGCCTACGGCGGCACGGCGGGCTGAAAACGGAGTGATGCTTTGCAATCCGGGCAGAGTGTGGTACAATAGAACAACACCATAAGAGAAGGGAGGTGCCTGCATGGCGACCGAGACAAAACTCCGGCAGTTGGCGGACAAGGGCTGCCCGGTCTACTATTTTTATTCCAGTGAGCGGTATCTGGTGCGGCAGGCCGTAGCAGCGGCCACCCGCATCCTGACCGCAGACAGCGACGAGGATGCCACGGTTCTGGATGGAGTTGCGCCGGAGATCGAACAGCTCATCATGGCGGCGGGCACCATCTCATTTTTTGGTACCCGGCGTGTGGTGGTGCTGCCGGAGATCGACCCTGCAGCTTACAGTGACAAGGATCTGGAAGAGTTGAACAGCACCCTTTCCAGTCTGGAAAATGCTGTGGTGGTGCTGGGCAGCGTGTTTGAACTGGAGCGCAGCAAGCTCAAAACAGGCAAGCGCGCACAAAAGCTGATCGCGCAGTGCAAGGCGCTTGGCTACACCGAAGAATTGGCTAAGCCCAAGCCCTTTGAACTGAAAATGATGATGATCGATCGCGCAAAGGAGCAGAAAACCACCCTGCCGGACGGCGCAGCGGCGGCGCTGCTGGAGCGCTGCGGCGAGGATCCGTTCCTTTTGGAAAATGAGGTGGACAAGCTCTGTGCATTGTCCGGGTATCAGACGGTCACGGCAGCGATGGTGGCGGAAATGGGCACGGTCAGTCTGGAAGCAGACGTGTTCGAGATGATCCGCATGATCACGGCCAAAAACGCCACAGGTGCCTGCAAAAAGCTGCAGACTTTGCTGCGCCTGCAGCAGGAGCCCATTGCCATTACAGCGGCCATGATCGGCAGCTATGTGGATCTGTACCGGGTCAAGCTGGGGGCAGCAAAACGGAAAAATTACAGCACGGTATTCAAGGATTTTGGCTATAAGGGCAGTGATTACCGGCTCAAGCGGTCGGCCGAAACAGCCTCGCATTACACGCTGGGCCAGATCGAAAACTGTATGCAGGTGCTGCTGGAACTGGACCAGAGCCTGAAAAGCCAGCCTACCGATGACCAGATCCTGCTGGAAACAGCGCTGTGCCGGTTGGCAATGGCGGGGAGCGGACGATGAAGGAAAACGAAATGATCCATACAGGCCGGGTGCTCATTGTGGAGGGCAAGTACGATGCGGCCCGGCTTTCCCATCTGACCGATGCCATGATCCTGCTGACGGATGGCTTTGGCATTTACAGCGACAAAAAGCGCCAGCAGCTGTTCAAAGCGCTGGCGCAGAAAAACGGCCTGATTCTGCTCACGGATTCGGACGCAGCAGGCTTCCGCATCCGCACCTACATCACCAATCTGGTGGGAGAAAAGAATGTGGTTCAGGCTTACGTGCCCGCGATCCACGGCAAGGAAAAGCGCAAGGAGCAGCCCGGCAAGGAGGGCCTGCTGGGGGTCGAGGGCGTGGACGATGCCATTGTTCTACAGGCGCTGCGGGATGCCCTTGGCGCTGAGGCGGGTGCCGCAGCGGCCCGCCCGGAAGGACGGCAGATCACCTATACCGACCTCTACGAGTGGGGGATTTCCGGCAGGCCGGGCAGCGCCGAGCGCAAGGCAAAGCTTCTGAACGCGCTGGGCCTGCCGCCGCGTCTTTCCAAAAAGGAGCTGGTGGAAGCGCTGAATCGACTGTATACTTTTGAACAATTGGACGAACTGCGGTTGAAAATTCTGGACAGCTGACTGCATGGCGCAGGGGTGAGCACACCGTTCACCTCTGCGCTGTTTTTGTGCCCGGAACATCCCACCGCTGGCGCAGAAGTTCCAGCGCATGAGTTTCCAGACGGGAAACATAGCTGCGGCTGATGTCCAGCAGTTTTGCAGTTTCCAGCTGGGTCAGCGGCGGCTGGCCGGAAAGACCATACCGCAGCAGAATGATCTGTCGCTCCCTGGCGGGCAGGCCGTCCAGCAACTGCCGCATCCGGCGGATATCGTCCTGCGTTTCGCAGGTGTCCTCCATGCAGAAGCTGTCCTGCAGCACATCGGCCAGCGTCAGCGCAGAGTCACCATCTGATTCCAGCGCTTCCTGCAGCGAGACGGTCCCGCCGGTTTTGCGGTTCCGGCGGAACTGCATCCGGATCTCATTTTCAATGCATCGGCTGGCGTAGGTGGAAAAGCGTGCCCGACGGTCAGAGTCGAAAGTATCCACTGCTTTCATCAGGCCGATGGTGCCGATGGAAATAAGGTCGTCCTGATCGCCGGGCAGGGCGTAGTATTTTTTTACGATGTGTGCCACCAGACGCAGATTGTGCCGGATCAGTTTTTCCCGTGCGGCAGGGTCACCGGCACGCAGTGCGGAAAAGGCTTCGGTTTCCTCCCGGGCAGAGAGGGGCCGCGGAAAGCTGCCGCTTTCCAGATGAAGCGCCAGAACCAGAAACTTTGTGGCAAAAAATTGCAGAAGAGATAAAAACATGCCGACCCCTCCCCATAGTATCATAAACGGTTACTGTAATTTATGAAGGAGGGCTTGCCTTTTTTCCGGACTCCGGGGAGAGCAGCTCTGCTTCGTTGTCCACAAAATGCTGATAAGCGTCCTTGTCTGCAATCAGGTAGACAGGATTCTGCAAAATCGACTTGATGGAAAACCGGGTGAACGAACGCCCGTTTTTGTTTTGATGCCCAGCCGTCCCAGTTCTTCAATCAGGCTGGAAAAGTCGCTGATGTTGCGGCTGATGCGGTCCAGACGGTAGACCACAATGGCCTTGAATTTCCGGTCCTTGGCCGCAGTCATCATCTTTTTGAAATCCGGGCGGTTCAGGTTGCCGCCGGAAAAGCCCTCGTCCTCAAAGACAACGGTATGTTCCGCGGCAGCATCGCCGTAGTGAGTGCGAATATATTCGCGGCAGAGGTCGATCTGATTTCCGATACTTTCGCCCTTGCCGGTGTAGCGGGATTTGCGGGAATAGATGGCAATGGTGTCAGCAGTTTTGGCCATGAGATACTCCTTTCCTGTTGTCCGGTGGCCGTAGATGCGGCTATTGTAGCATGGCAGGCCATCTTTGTAAAGAAAAATAACGATAGTCATACATATTTCATCATACTACGAACGGAGGTGTCAAGGATGTGACAAGGCAGAACAAGCGAGGAAGTCAGGATGTTTGACTATTTCTATGGGCAGTCGGGCGAGATGTTCTCGTATTTCCGGGTGCCCAAAATTTTATTCCGGGACATAAAATTCAAGGACCTGTCCACTGATGCCAAAACGCTGTACGGCATCCTGTTGGACCGCATGGGGCTGTCGGTGAAAAACGGATGGCTGGATGAGCAGGGAAGGGTGTATATCATTTTTCCTGTGCAGGAAGTGATGGATGCACTGGGCTGCGCAGACAACAAGGCAACCAAACTGTTCCGGGAATTGGAAAAGTTTGGTCTGATTGAGCGCAAACGGCGCGGGCTGGGAAAACCCAATCTGATTTACGTCAAAAACTTTGCAGACCCGCGTTTCCGGAATCGTGAAAAGAACGGTTCCGGTGCCGCGGATTCAGCGCAGCAGGAAACGGCAAAATCACGAGGAAATAAGACTGAGTGGAATAAAACCGAGGGGAGTGAACCTGATCCTTTCTCTTCCGACGCGGAGGACGAATCGGATGAGCGCACACGGCTGGAAGCGTATTTTATGCAGTCGTTGGAGGTGGACTTGCTGCTCCGGGCCTGCCCGGATGAGGAGGACACCATCCATCAAATCGTGAATCTTCTGGTGGATACCTGCTCTTCGAAACGCAGAATGCTGCGGGTGGCAGGGGATGACAAGCCCGCGGAGGTCGTGCGCAGCCGATTCATGAAGCTGAATGTTCTGGAACGGCACTGCAACCAGGCCAAGATCCCGGTTATCTCGGTACATGGTCTGCGGCATACCCACGCTTCGGTGCTTCTGTTTGCAGGTGTATCTATTGCAAGCGTGGCAAGGCGGCTGGGGCATTCCAGCATGACAACAACGCAGAAAACCTACCTGCACATCATTCGGGAACTGGAAAATCAGGATATTGACCTTGTAATGCGGTCACTCTCTGGATTAAGCTGATAAAATAATCAACCATCGCTCGCGCTGATGAAGGATGATAAGAAAAACGTGGTCGTTTTGATGTTATTCATAATACAAAAAAGAGTGGCAGTGTTCAAAGCGAAATGCTGTCACTCTTTTTTAAAACTTCAACCTCTCCTGCAAAAAGCGGCACAATAGCTCCGCACAGGCGTTGTGTTGTTTTTGGGGACGGAGGAATCCGGCACAAATAGGCGGCAGACCGTCTAATATTACATCCCGGACATTGGACATCTGGTTGCTGGAAGATTTCTCGAAACGGTTCAGAGATACACAATTCTGCTCCTGCGTGCGGTAGAGTACCTGATAAAATTGCTCGACCAGCTCCAGCTGTGGGTGTGCACTGCTCTCCCGCAGTGCCTGCCACAGCGGTGCCAGGGCATCCGGGGCAAAGCCGGGCACCAGCAGGGTCTGCCCGTCCAGCTCTGCCGGTGTAATATGCGTTCGCTCCCAGAAAGGGCTGCTGCGGCAGACCATGACGGCGGCGGTATGCTGTGAAAGGGCGGTGCGTGCAAGCCCCGCAGCACAGCCGCCCAGGTCCATCACCAGCCCGGCATCCAGTGCGCCCCGTTGCAGTTGCACCGGCACTTCATCGTTGGACAGGGAAGTAAGCTCCAAGGGGATGCCGGGGTACTGCTGCCGGAATGCTTCCAGCACCTCCCCCAGATTGGGCAGATAGTCCGGAACCAGTGCCACGCTGATGCCCAGCCGCAGTGGTGCAGACTGGATGTCCTGATAAGCTTGCTGGCACAGGGCATTGAATTGCTGCACCACCGGCGCAGCCTGTGCCCGGAACCGCTCACCCTTTTCAGTAAGAGCCAGATGATTGCGGTTGTTGACAAACAGCTTGCCGCAAAGCTCTTCTTCCAGTGCAGCAATGCTCAGCCGCAAGGCCTGCCGGGACAGATACATCCGCCCGGCGGTGTGGGTGTAATTCAAATCTTCGCACAGTGCCAGAAAATAGCGCAGCTGCTGGATGGTCATGATGTGCTCCTTTTTACAAAACGCAAGTTTTACTTGATACTTATAAGGATATTATATCTTCTTTTTCTTTGTTTGTAAATGTGATACTTTTAACAAGAACGGCAATAGATTTTTGTCGATGCGAAGGATATAGCAAGAAAAGGAAGGAATTATTATGGAAAAGATCTCCCGTAAAGGATTTCTGAAGATCGCAGCAGCTGCTGCCATGAGCGGCGTGACCGCTGCCGGTCTGGCTGCCTGCAATGCAGCCAGTGGCTCCTCTGGCGCTTCCAGTGCAGCCGGTATCTACACCCCCGGCACCTACACCGCTACTGCCAAGGGCATGAGCGAGATCACCGCCACGGTCACCTTTGATGCCAACACCATCACCAAGGTGGAGCTGGACCTCTCCGGCGAGACCGAGAGCATCGGTGGCGCTGCCAAGGACAAGCTGATCGAGCAGATCATGAACGCCCAGACCAGCCAGATCGACGGCGTGACCGGTGCAACCGTCACCAGCAAGGCCGTGCAGAACGCTGTGGCAGACTGCATCCAGCAGGCCAGCGGCGGTGCCATCAACCCTGCACAGCAGTCCACCGAGGAAACCTCCTCTACCGCCGACTGGCTGGGTGAGGCACCGGAGATCGCCGAGAGCGATATCAAGCAGACCGTGGACTGCGAGGTTCTGGTGGTGGGCGCCGGTTCTTCCGGTAGCTTTGCTGCCGCCGCTGCCGCCGAGGCTGGTGCCAAGACCATCCTCATCGAGAAGTTTGGTCACGATATGGCCAGCGGCATCCGGGATACGCTGGCAGCCTGCGGCTCCAAGCAGCAGCAGGAGGACGGCGACGACGTGAGCAAGAAGGACGCCGTGTGCTACCTGTGCAACTGGAGTCAGGGATACACCCGCCGCAGTCTGGCACAGGTCTGGGCCGATAAGAGCGGCGAGACCATGGACTGGTTCACGGATGTTCTGGCCGAAAGCGGTATCGACTTCCGCCACGAGATCGACGAAAAGCACGAGGGTGACAATTACGAGGTTCTGGATGTCGGCCACAGCACCCAGTATGGCGAAGAATACAGCGAGCAGCTGACCATGGATGCCGTGCTGAAGCACGCTGAGGCAGACGGCCTTGAAGTGCAGTACGAGATCACCATGGTCAAGCTGGAAAAGGACGGAGACCGCGTCACCGGCCTCATCGCCAAGAATGCCAACGATGAATATGTGCGCTACAACGCTTCCAAGGGCGTGATCCTCGCCTGCGGCGGCTACAGCGGAAACGAGACCATGATGAACGCCCTGCAGCCCCAGAGCGTGGAGCAGACCTGCGTCAACTACTCCAAGCCCGGCGCAAAGGGCGACGGCATCAAGGCGTGCCTGTGGGCTGGTGCCATCATGGACACCACCCACACCTCCATGATCTTCGACCGTGGTGCCATCAAGCCGGACCAGACCGGCGAGTACGGCAAGGCCAGCGATGGTGCCCTCTTCTGGATGGGCAGCCAGCCGTTCTTGAAGGTGAACCTGAAGGGTGAACGCTTTATGAACGAGTATATGCCCTACGATTTGGTGCTGCACGCTGCCGCCAGCCAGCCCTACCACACCTACTGCACCGTGTGGGACAGCAAGTATGCCGAGGACTGCGAGCACTTCGCCACCCATGGCTGCAGCCGTCTGTATCCCCATGTCAACGGCACCAACCCGGTGTTCCCCATGGACTATGTGCAGGCAATGAACGCCGACCTGCAGGATCAGGGCTACATCGTGGAGGCCGACACCATCGAGGAGCTGGCCGACAAGCTGGGTCTGCCGAAGGAGACCTTTACCGCTACGGTGGACCATTACAATGAGCTGGCCGCCAAGGGCGAGGATGAGGACTACGGCAAGGAGAACTACCGCCTCTCCACCCTGAGCGAGGCACCCTTCTACGGCGTCCGTCAGGCCGGCGGCTATCTGATCTGCACCATCGACGGCATCCAGATCGACGACAATATGCACGCCATTGATCAGGACTTCAAGGCCATTCCCGGTCTGTATGTCATTGGTGACATGAGCGGCAACTACTTCTCCGGCAGCTATCCCAGCCTGATGGCAGGTGCCGCCGCAGGCCGCAGTGCCACCTTCGGCCGCCTTGCCGGTCAGAACGCTGCCGCAGGCATCTGATTACAACGTTTTCCTTCTCTTCTAATTATATCTGCACCTGAAAAAGCCGCTCCGGGTCTAGCCGGGGCGGCTTTTCTGATGAATGCGGAGAAGAAAATGTATTCTCAGGCGTGAAAACCGCTCACTGCCCTTCTTTTCCGTTCGGATGCTCGTCCTTCTCCAGAACAAGATCCATGAGATATTCAAAGGTGATAAGCACGCGCGCATAGAAATAGTTGGCGGTAAGGTTCCGGTCGTCCAGCATCTTGTCGTCCAGCAGCACAAAGGCAGGGTCTGCACAGCGGGCGATGGGAGAATTGTCGGCACCCACAAAGGCAATGATGCTCCGGTGCTGTGCAAAGGAATCCTGTACCGGCTTCAGGATGGTGCCAGTCTTTCCACTCTTGCTGATGGCAATGACCAGCCCGGCATTCAGTGCACCGCTTTCGTAGACCTCATAGCTGTTGGAGCCGATGGCGCAGTAGCCCAGAACCAGCAGCTTCCGCACCATAAATTCCTGCAAAGGGGCACAGAACCCGGTGCCTGTCACAAGGATGGGCTTTTGCCGGTTGGCGTGGAGCAGCTCCACAAAGCGGTGTATTTTTTCTTCTGGGATACCCCCGATAAAGGCGGTGATGTCGGAGGCGTGGTTTTTGTTGTCGATCTCGTTCTGGATCAGAAAACCGATGCGGTAGATCATATCGGTGTAGCCGGTATAGCCCATCTTTTTGCTCAGCCGGATCACGGCCGCGGGGGAGGTATAATTCTGCGCTGCAAACTCTCGCACGCTGCACTGACCGCCGTTTTTTGCGGTTTCCAGCACCGCCTGCAAAAGCTGCTGCTCGTTGGCATTCAGATGGTGCTGATCTGCCAGTTTATAAAGGTCGTGTTTCATATTTTACTCCGATTTTCGAATCAAAGAACGGCTTGATTCCATAAAGTATACGCTGAATCGCGTATTTTGTCAATAAACATTTCGATGTATCCAACATGAAAGCGAAACGTGTTTCAGCTTTTGCGAACAAGTTCAAAAAAAGTCCAATTCGGTAGATTTTTTTGTGCAGAGTGATATAATCAAGCCATCGAAACGGTAAGGTGCACCCCCGAAACGAAGAGACAATTTGAAAAGAGAGATTCATGGAACGTTAGGAGAACACCAATGAAACAAAAAGTTATGGATGCTATGCAGAGCTTTTCCAGAGCTCTGATGGGCCCCGTTCTGTTCCTGCCCATTGCGGGTATGCTGCAGGCGATTTCTTCGGTCATGAGCAACACGGCACTGGTGACAGAGGGCGGTGTTGTCTGGACCCTCGGCAAATTCATCAATGGCGGCGTTGGAGCAGTCATTGGCAATCTGGGTATCCTGTTCTGCGTGGGCATCGCAATGAGCCTTGCCAAAAAGCGCAAGGCAGATGCGGCATTTCTGGCACTGGTCAGCTATCTGGTCTGGCTGGCAGCCAATTCCCGCTGGCTGGATGTGGCAGGACTGACCATCGCCGGTGATACGGCAAGCGCTTTGTACGGCACCGGTCAGACCATCTGCCTCGGCTATCACGTTACTGACATGGGCGTATTTCTGGGCATGATCCTTGGCGTGGTGGTGGCGCTGGTCCACAACCGCTTCATCGACACCGAGTTTGAAGGTGCCATGGCCATGTACGGCAACAGCAAGTTCGTCTTTGTGGTGCTGCTGCCCATCGTTCTGGTCATGGCGGTGGTTGCCAGCTACGTCTGGCCTGTGGCTGCGGCGGGTATCAACGCCCTGACCGGTGTCATGGCAAGTGCAGGCGCGTTCGGTGTGTTCCTGTACGGCTTCTTGAACCGCGTGCTGATCCCCACGGGTCTGCATCATCTGGTCTGGTCGCCCTTCCTCTACTCCGCACTGGGCGACAGCATGATCATCGGCGGTGAGCAGATCGTTGGCGCAAAGCCTGTGTTCCTTGCCCTGCTCAGTGACCCCAGCGTGGCAATGATGCGGGATTCCGCACGTTTTCTGACCTACGGTCTGATGAAGACCTTCGGCGTGATCGGCGTGGCAATGGCTTTCATCTCCACCGCCAAAAAGGAGAAGAAGGCTGCCACCAAGGCACAGATCATCCCGGCTACCCTTACCGCCTGTCTGGTGGGCGTGACCGAGCCGCTGGAATTCACCTTCCTGTTTGCAGCTCCCGCGCTGTGGCTGGTGTACTCGGTTCTGGACGGTCTGTTCCAGATGATCGTTTACCTTGTGGGCATCCGGGTCTGCGCCACCAACGGCATCATTGATTTTCTGGTGTTGAACCTGCCTGCCGGTATCGGTCGCACCCGCTGGCCGCTGTATGTGCTGGTGGGTCTGGTGGAGATCGTGGTAATGTACCTCGTTTTCCGCTTCCTCATCGTGAAGATGAACCTCAAGACCCCCGGCCGTGAGGACGGCGAAGAAGTCACCGACCTTGCTGCAAACGCAGCTGCTGTCAAGCAACAGATCCGCAGCGGCGCAGCCGAAAAGACTGCTGCCAGCGCAAACGATGCACAGACCGCAGCCCATATCGTGGAAGGACTGGGCGGTGCAGAGAACATCCTGAACACCGATAACTGCATGACCCGTCTGCGAGTGCAGGTCAAGGATGCCGCTCTGGTCAAGGACAAGGAGTGGTTCAAGCCCACCGGCTCCGCAGGTCTTGTGGTAAAGGGCAACAACATCCAGATCATTTACGGCCCCAAAGTGGGAAAGATGCGTGCCATCGTGGACAGCTACCTTGGCCGCGCAGAATAAGATATCCGCTTTTATTCATCATACAAAAAACATTATAATAGGAGGCTTGCCTTATGAAAACGTTCAAACTGGTCATCGCCGGCGGCGGCAGCACTTATACCCCCGGCATCGTCAAGAGCCTGCTGGTGCAGAAGGATCGCTTCAAGCTGAATGAGCTGGTGCTCTACGATAACAACGCAGAGCGTCAGGAGGCTGTGGGTGTCATCGTCCGCCATGTGGTGGAAATGTTCGACCCGGAACTGAAGCTGACCCTGACCACCGACCCGGAAGTTGCCATGACCGATGCCGACTTCATCTTTGCACAGATGCGTGTCGGCCTGTACGCTATGCGTGAGCAGGACGAGAAGATCCCGCTGAAGTACGGCGTTGTGGGTCAGGAGACCTGCGGCCCCGGCGGTCTGGCTTACGGCCTGCGTACTATCTACCCCATGGTGGAGCTGATCGATTACTGCGAAAAGTACGCAAAGCCCACCTACTGGATCGTCAACTACTCCAACCCCGCTGCCATCGTGGCAAAGGCAACCTTCCGTCTGCGCCCGAAGGCTCGTATCCTGAACATCTGCGATATGCCGGTTGCCATCGAGCGCAACATGGCCGAGATTCTGGAGTGCGACCGTCATGATCTGGAAGTGGACTACTTTGGTCTGAACCACTTCGGCTGGTTCACCAAGGTGCGCCTGAACGGCGAGGATGTGACCGAGAAGCTCAAGAGCTATGTAGCAGAGCACGGCTATATGCCCCAGAACGCCAAGAGCGATGTGCTGCACAGCGATCCGTCTTGGCTGCACACCTACGCAAACGCCAAGAACATCTGCTCTGCTTTCCATGACTATCTGCCCAACACCTATATGCAGTACTACCTGCTGGGCGATGAAGTTGTAAAGAGCAGCGATCCCAACCACACCCGTGCCAACGAGGTCATGGAAGGCCGCGAGAAGCGCATCTTTGATGCTGTGGCAGATTATCGTGCCGGTAAGGACGTAGACCTGACCAAGTTCTTCGGCGGTGTGCACGGCGAGTTCATCGTGGACGTTGCCATGAGCCTTGCCTTCGACCTGCGCAAGCGCTATCTGGTCATGGTGGAGAACAACGGCGCTGTGGAGAACCTGCCCTCCGACGCCATGGTGGAGATTCCCGCTTATATCACCGACCGCGGCCCGGAACCCGTGCGTGTGGGCGAGATTCCCACCTTCTACAAGGGTCTGATCGAGCAGCAGGAGGCTGTGGAGAAGCTGATCGTGGATGCCGCTGTGGAGCACTCCTACGAGAAGGCACTGATGGCCTTTACTCTGTCCAAGACCGTGCCCAGCCTGCTGGTCGCCAAGAAGATCTTGGACGATATGATCGTTGCCAACAAGGCTTACTGGCCGGAGCTGCACTGATAAGTACTTCGTCAGCGGCTGATACCGGACAACTGAGCCCATAAAACATTGAACGCCTCCCCGGCATTCCTTCCAAGAAGGATGCCGGGGAGTTTTTTTGCTGTCATATTTACAAGTCAGAGGAATCGAAGAAGTCTTTTAATGTAATTCCTAAACCCTGACAAATTCTTTCAATCGTCTCTACGCTTAACTGCCCTCCCCGACGGGCGGTGGTTTGAATCGTGGAGTACGATATTCCGCATTTCTTTGCCAATACACATAGATTCATATCACGCACTTGCATCAAATCCTGAACACGCTTGATCGTATCCACGAAAACTCCTCCCATCTTTTTAGTTCAAAACTTTTCCAACGACCTCAAATCTTTGCTCTAGAGATGGAAAACCAGCAAGGATTCATTTGAAATTTATCCCCGAACAAATGAACTCTGCTATAATGCGGGTGCGACATATGAGGCCGACAGAATTTTGAAAGAATTGCCAGAGACATTGGAAGTACGTAAGTCCAGAGACTGCCTGATGATGAATCTGGAGGAGGCGCAGAAGTTCTTTGGTATCACTTTTAAGAAACCGTTATTTCCATGGCTTTCAAAGATTTTTGCATAAAATGTTTTGAAAGAGATGCTTGTTGGACATCACTTTCGATAAAATGAACCTCAGAAGGGAAAAAATATATTTCTGAGGAAGACAAAACAATGTCAAACGGTGATTATGGTTACTTCAGCAAAGGTGATACGGGCTATGCCCAGTACATGACGGCGTTCAACCGCAACTTCGGCGGTTCGTCTGGCGGCGGTGGTGGTGGCGGAAACCACAACAACAATGGCGGTGGCGGCGGGGACGGCAGCGGATGCGGCGGCCTGATCGCTATTGCAGTGGTCGTGGTGCTGATCCTGATCGTCTTGGATGGCTGAATCAATCCCTGCAGGTGAAACACAGGTTTTCCCTGTGGGGATTTTTCGAATCTGCTTGTAGAAAACGGCGGTCTATGATAGCATGAAATCAAAGAAAAACAGGAGGGCTTACACATGGTTTTACTGGTTGTGGATACACAGAAAGGTATCGTGGATGAACGCCTGTATGCGTTCGAAAAGTTTGTCAGCAACATCAGGAAACTAATCCGAACTGCCCGCGAACAGGGAATCGAGGTTGTCTATGTCCAGCATGACGATGGGCCCGGCACCGGTTTCTCCATCGGGGACGATGAATTCGAGGTCTATTCCGGGTTTGCGCCACTGCTGACTGAAAAACGGTTCGTCAAGACCGTATGCAGTGCGTTCAAAAAAGAAAGCGGTCTGCTGGAATATCTGACGGAAAAGGGCGAAAAAGATGTGATGGTCTGCGGCATCATGACCGACTTCTGCATCAATGCAACGGTGGAGGCGGGCTTTGAGCATGGCCTGCACATGATCGTTCCTGCCTATGCAAATTCCACGCAGGACAACGAGTACATGACAGGGGAGCAGAGCTACCACTATTACAATGAATTCCTCTGGCCGGACCGCTATGCCGATTGTGTGCCCATGGACAAGGCGCTGGAGCTGCTCAAAAAGTGAGGTGTTTACAATGATTCCTGAAAAAGTAAAAAATCAGATTCAAGTGGTGCAGGGTGATATTACCAAACTGGACTGTGACGGCATCGTGAATGCGGCCAATCGGAGTCTGCTGGGTGGCGGCGGTGTGGATGGTGCCATCCACCGGGCAGCAGGGCCGGAATTGTTGGCGGAGTGTCGTACGCTGCACGGCTGCCGCACCGGCGAAGTAAAAATCACCAAGGGCTACCGGTTGAGAGCAAAGTATATCATTCATACGGTAGGCCCGATTTATTCCGGCACAGCAGAGGATGCCGCGCAGCTGGCGGACTGCTACCGCAATTCGCTGAACCTTGCCAAAGAGCATGATGTCCATAGCATTGCGTTCCCGGCAATTTCGACCGGCGTGTATGGCTACCCGCTGGAAGATGCCACGGAGATTGCGGTCAAAACAGTGGCGCAGTGGCTGGAAGCACATGCGGATTACGCAATGCAGGTGATTTTCTGCTGCTTCGATGCCCGGACGGAGCGGGTGTATCAGGCAAGGCTGTAACCGGAAGAGGTGTGAGAGATGGGCTTTTTCAAAAAGCTGTTTACAGGGATCGGGTTTGCGGCAGGTTTTCTGTTCTTCGGATGCTTGTCAGTGATTGTGTATGCGTCCCGCGGGCGGCATAAGCCCCGTCATCGGCGCAGCAGTTTTTGGAATACGCTGGAACGCTATCTGATTTTTTCGTGGATCTGTGAAGGTGTGTGCAGCAGCCGGAAACGAGCGGAAAAGTCCTATTATCAGCGCACAGGCAGCGATTTCTGGCAGACGCAGACACGGGTTCGACCGAAAAGTGTTAAAAATGCTGTTCCTGCGGTGAAAACACCAAGGCCGGAGACAAAAAGCACAAGCACAGGTGCAACGCGGTCGGTAAAACCAAAGAGAACGGAGCGTCCTTCTGCGGCACAGAAAGCATCGGCAGCACAAAGCGGTGCCAAAAGCGTGTCGGTACCGACTGTACTAGGGCAAAACGTTTCGGCGGCTGACGCAGAAAAGCATAGCGAACGGTCAAAGCCTAAGCCAGAACCCAAGCAGGAGCATGCTGCGCAACAGCCAGAAGCCAAAGAATTACATCAAAAGTCCGCACAGCAATTGGAAGCAGAACGGCAGCAGAAACTGGAAACTCTGCGCACTGCGATGCAGAAACAAATTTGCGCCAGCCATGCAGATGTAGAACTCCCGGCCAACGGTCAGAATGACAGTGGGCGGCGGAGCAGAAACTGCATGTCCTGTTGTACAAGTCCACGCTGCCAGAAAATGACCTGAATCAA
>ENA-OQCZ01000094-OQCZ01000094.1-human-gut-metagenome-genome-assembly--contig:-NODE-94-length-40005-cov-10.101234_pt1 | contig 40005 bp, 42 predicted proteins | sample MGYA00242505_ERZ504594 | MGnify/ENA primary metagenome ERZ504594 (study PRJEB26092, sample SAMD00036329) | human gut metagenome | host: Homo sapiens | study: EMG produced TPA metagenomics assembly of... | reverse complement strand
ATGCCCTACGTCCCGGGCGTGAACTCGGCACTCGACCTGGTTCCGCTACCGGGCGTGTTCTTTGGCGTACTCGCGACGATGATGGCGGGGTACCTACTGCTCACGAGCATCGCCAAGGTCCTATACGTCCGCGCGCACGGCGAGTTGCTGTAGACGGCATCTCTTATGGAAGCGCTCCGGAGCGGCGTGTCCCACAGGGATGTTGAGGTTTTTCGTATCGTTTTCTCATTCCGTGAAGTACATCGCTTTTTTTGAAGGACAAAATGCCTGCTCAGCATTGCGTCTTTTTGAGATGTACTTGGCTTTTCCGAATATGAGTACGAAAAACCTCAACTTCCCCCGCACCCCTTCCTCGTGACCGCACCGTTTTGCTGCAAATCGCGGCCCGTGCCACGAGCTGATACCATACTGCCTCAGGCATCTCTTCGAAAGGAACCCATGCAGGCAGTCATTTTCGACATGGACGGCACACTCATCGACACCGAGCGCGTGAGCCAGGCATCGTGGCGGCGCGCGGCGCGGGATTTTGACATCACGATCCCCGAGGACATCTTGCACGCCTTCGTGGGCTGCAGCATCCCCAACGCCATGAGGATGATCGACGATGAATTCGGCGATCACGCGTTCACCGAGCGCCTCTTCACCCGCCGCCATGAGATCTTCGATGCGACCTGGGAGGATGAGCTCTCGCTCAAACCCGGCGCCGCCGAAGCCGTGACGACAGCGCGCGAGCGGGGGCTTGCCGTGGCGCTCGCCACCTCCAGCGTGCGCGAGCGCGCCGTCACCAGCATGAGGCGCTTCGGCCTCATGGACTTGTTCGATGCTGCGGTCTTTGATGAGGACATCGAGCACCACAAGCCCGCACCCGACGTCTACTTCGCCGCCGCCGGGTGTCTGAGCATCGATCCCGCGCTCTGCATCGCCGTCGAGGATTCCTTCAACGGCGTGCGCTCCGGAGCCGCAGCGGGCATGCGCGTGGTCATGGTCCCCGATTACAACGAACCCACAGACGAAATCTGCGCGCTTTGCGCCGAGGTGTTGCCCTCCCTGCTCGAACTGCCCGCGTCCCTCGATCGGCTGTGCGTTTCCCAACGATAGCCTTCCCCGAAAACAGAGCGCGCCCGGTCTTGGCGTATGCTAGGACGATACCGACACCGATGGAAGCGAGCATCATGCCCAAGCATCCCGCCAAGAATCCCATTCGCACATCGAACAAGAAGCGGGGCAGGAGCGCAGCCGACAGCTCCCGCACCCCTGCCCGATGTCCGGGCACCAAGGGGCGCCCGCCGCGCGAGGCGTTCCTGCCCATCTCGCGCGCAGACATGGATGCCCGCGGCTGGGACCGGTGCGATTTCGTCTACGTCTGCGGCGACGCGTACGTAGATCACCCGAGCTTCGGCATGGCCATCATCACCCGCGTCCTCGAGGCGCACGGGTACCGCGTGGGTATCATCTGCCAGCCCGATTGGACCGATCCCGCGAGCATCGCCGCCCTCGGCGAGCCGCGCCTAGGCTTCCTCGTCTCGGCCGGCAACATGGACTCGATGGTCAACCACTACACCGTGAACAAGAAACCGCGACACGAGGACGCCTACACCCCCGGCGGCGTCGCGGGCGCACGGCCCAACCGCGCCGTCACGGTCTACGGCAACCTCATCCGCCGCACGTTCAAGGACAAGCCCATCATCATCGGCGGCATCGAGGCGAGCCTGCGCCGCCTGGCGCACTACGACTACTGGCAGGACAAGCTCAAGCGCTCCGTGCTGCTCGACTCCGGCGCCGACATCCTGCTCTACGGCATGGGCGAGCACTCGATCGTCGAGGTGGCCGACGCACTCGACGGCGGGCTGCCCGTGGATCAGATCACCTTCGTGAACGGCTCGGCGTATCGTGTGAGCGGGCCAGATGCGCTCGACAACGTATGCGACTACGAGCTGCTCCCCAGCTGGGACGACCTAACGGCAGACCGCCTTACCTACGCGCGCTCCTTCAACATCCAGCAGCAGAACATGGACCCCATCACCGCAAAGCGCTTGGTGGAGCCCTACCCGAACGGCGTTTACGTGGTGCAAAACCCGCCGGCGGCTCCGCTCACCACGGCCGAGATGGACGAGGTGTCGGAGCTCCCGTACGCCCGCCACTGGCACCCCAACTACGACGCGGCCGGTGGCATCCCCGCCTTCGACGAAATCCGTTTCTCCATCAGCAGTAATCGCGGCTGCTTCGGCGAGTGCTCGTTTTGCGCGCTGGCCTTCCATCAGGGCCGCATGCTGCAGGTCCGCAGCCGCGAGAGCATCATCCGCGAAGCCGAGGCGCTCACGCGCGACCCCGAGTTCAAGGGCTACATCAACGACGTGGGCGGACCCACCGCGAACTTCTTCAAACCCGCATGCAAAAAGCAGCTCACGCACGGCGTATGCAAGAACCGCCGCTGCCTGTGGCCAAGCGTGTGCCGCAACATGGACACGAATGAGGACGCCTACGCCGAGCTCTTGCGCGACTTACGGCAGCTCCCCGGCGTGAAGAAGGTCTTTGTGCGCAGCGGCATCCGCTTCGACTACACCATGGCCGATGCTTCCGACAAGTTCCTGGTCGAGCTTTTGCGACACCACGTGAGCGGCCAGCTGCGCCTGGCGCCCGAGCACGTGAGCGACGCGGTGCTCAGCGTGATGGGCAAGCCGCGCCGCGAGGTCTACGACGCGTTCGTCGAGCGCTTCGAGAGGCTCTCCGCGTCATACGGCCTCAAGCAGTACGTGGTGCCCTACCTCATCTCGAGTCACCCGGGCTCTACCATGAAGGAGGCCGTGGAGCTGGCGGAGGCCGTGCGCGACATGGGCTACATGCCCGAACAGGTGCAGGACTTCTATCCCACGCCCTCCACCATGAGCACGTGCATGTTCTATACGGGCGTGGACCCGCGGACCATGAAGCCCGTCTACGTGGCGCGCGACCCGCACGAGAAGGCCATGCAGCGCGCGCTCATCCAGTACCGCAAGCCGGAGAACTACAAGCTGGTGAAGGAAGCCTTGCGTAAGGCCGACCGCGAGGACCTGATCGGCTACGGGCCCAAGTGCCTCATCCGCCCCGTGCCGCCCAAGCCGGGTGCGAGCGGCGGGAAGACGCGCGGCAAGACAGGTGGCAACAAGTCGGGCAAAGCCGGCAAGATGCCCACTGGAGGCGGCAAGCTCGCCGCCAAGGAAAAGCCCTTCAGCGCGCCCAAGTTCGGGGGCGCGTCCAACAAGGCAGCCAACGCCCACGCCCGCAACCGCGCCGCCCAAGGGCGCCAAGGCGCAAACCGGCACTAAGGCGGACCCATAACGGCATCGGGTGCCGCCGCGAACCATCTCGCAGCGACGCCCGAAATCCGGCTCCAGCCACACGGGCGAGCGATCAGGCACCCGGCTTGCCGTTATCGCGCTTGTCGCACAACGCACGCTCGGCGCCTTTGCGCGCGCCGAAATACGCAGCGACACATACCAGTGCGATCGGGATGATCCACTGCAGCAAAATCACTACCAGCGAAACCGAAAGCTCGGCCGTACCGATACCCGTCATCGAAGTCTCCTCTCGTCAGGGCAACCTACTGGGCCAACGCCAAGCGGACATCAAGCATGCTTTCGAAACGCACGCCACAACAGCCATGCGTTGATGGCAAGCACCAGCACGAGCAACGTGATGGAGCAGTACATGAACGCCGGGGCCGTGTCATAAAACATCGAATCGTCGCCCCCGAGCGCACTCGTTCCCATGACCGCCGCCACACACGCCAGCGACGCCATACTCAAAAAGATGGGTACCTCGGCACGCCTCGCACGATACAGGACCAGAGGGGCCACCACCGCAAGAATACCGAAACCCAAAGACCCGTACGTGAGCATCGTGCTCTCCTTTCAGTCACACGCCTTTGCGCTTGCATACCCAAAGCCGCCAATTAAACATGATTGCCCCTCCATTCAAACGGCCCACGCGTAAGAGACGCGTCGAAGAAAAGCCCACGGGCTGCACTGAGTGGTTTGCTACAACTGAAACATCATGTACGCTGGAGGCGCACTCCGGCTCCCCATAAAACACGGACAACGCAAAACCATCGAACCTGCTGGCAAGGTTCGCTTGCCATCACGTAAGATTTCCCGTACCCACCAAGGCGAAAGCCCCCGAATCCTACCGCTCGACGTCCAGACTCCTAAGAACATCTTCGCAACCAACAAGATATGCCTCCATGTCCCTGTCACTCTCTGCAACCATGTCAGCATCCTTTAGTTCGCGCAATTCCATGCTTTCCCCGACCCCCTCATGGACCATACAAGTAGGATTGCCGTCGGCAGCAATCTTGGCGAATGGCGACACTACAAGCGTCCATGCATCGCCCACCACACGATTATGAGGAGCGCGGTTGAGGAACAGCACGTATTCCTCGTCTTCGCGCATTGGAGTAGAGCCGAACTGGTATGCGTCGACTGCAACCAGACACCTCGTTCCACCCCAATCTCTCAGGGAAACGGGCTCATACACATCAATTGATACTCCTTGAAGGCAATCGTCTCCGCGCAACACCTCCATAACTCGCATTTCCGAGGCAAATGCCTTGTAACGATAGATAGAAGAAGCCTTTTTCTGAACACGAGCGACAAGCTCAGCATTGCTTAACGCTTGCGCCGTGCTAGCATCGCCCATCCCTTTCGCGTATTGCTCAAACCGTTCCTGTGAATAGGGCGCCACTTCATACGGCAGCCCATCCATCGTCTCGGGATGGGCGGACACGTCGCCGTAGCTTATGCGCGTAACGACCCCAATCACAAGTGCCGCGACCAGCATAAGCCCCCACGCAAACACCCATCGGGACACAGACCTCGGTCTCATTGCTCTACACCTCCCGTATCCGTCCATCGCCCATGATGAACTGGACATCGGCAATGCGATCGAGCTCCTCACGATCGTGAGACACCACGATAATCGTAGTCCCTCGGTCGCGTTCCTCAATCAGAACTTGTCGAATCGCCTCTTGCCCATCCTCGTCCAGAGCGTTGGTGGGCTCATCCAGCAACAACAAGCGGGGAGCATCCATGAGCGCCTGAGCAAGGTTCAATCGTTGCTTCATGCCCAAGCTAAAGCTCTTAATTCGTCGCAGATCATCGGGGTCGAGCCCCATGCGAGTGAGAGCGGACCTGAGATGATTCTCTCTCGGCCTGCCACGCAACGACGAAAGCAGCGTGAGCATCTCAAGCCCTGTGAACTCGTCCCAAAGCTCAAGGGGTTCGACCATGAATCCAATCCCCACCGGAAAATCGCCTCGCGCATCCAGCTTCTCGCCAAACACCTCGATCGATCCCTCATCGATGGAAATCAGTCCTGCAATCGCCCGCAAAAGCATCGTCTTGCCCGACCCGTTGTGCCCGCGAATTCCACTCACGCGCGCGAGGGGGAACGACGCGCTCACACCATCGAGCACACGGTTGCCCTTGATGGTCTTCGACACTGCGGAAACACGGACCCCGACGCGGCTCGCCTTGCGCCCTTCCACACCAGTATCCATAGCAACCTCCATTACGCTTTCGGCTCAAACGAAACGTTAGGCCTTGCTTAAGCCCCTGCCGCAGTCAAGATAGTCAACCTTACCCGCAGCCAGCCAAAGCAAGACGCCCAAAACCAGCGATAACGACACAAGCACTCCAGCTTGGACAACGATCGCCGCCCAACCGGCGCCGTCCGGGACAATTGCCAAGCTCCATCCAATCGGCGGGAGCCCTCCGCCCACAACATTCATGGCCATGAAATCCCACATCCCATACAAAATGCCCGTCAGGCAAGAGAACGCCGAGGAATGGAATGCCAACATAGCAAGAAAGCTCACCATGCCGGCATTGGCCAACACAACGCCTTGGAGAACCAAGTCGACGGGACGCAGCGCCTCCCACATGGGAATCGTCCCGAACCGCCAAAACAGAACAATGAGGGAAGTCACCTGTAGCAAAACGCTCATGAGCAGACCGGTCAGCACGCAATCTGCGCATATGCGCAGCGCCACACGCGAGCGGCTCCCCAAAGCCAAAGCGCATTGGGGCGAAGAATACAACTTGAGCGAGCGCATCTGGCCGACGCAAAACAGCGGAATAAACAGAAACGTGGCAAAATCGACAGCGTTCATCGAGAGATACGAATCGAAAAGCGAATCTGCAGCATGGGAAGGCCTGCCAAGCACCGTCATCTGCAAAAGACGACATACGAGAGCTGCCGCCAAGGTGCCACATGTACTTCTATTTCTTTTGACATGAACGTACAGCCATGAAATCATAGCAACACATCCCTCCCACGCTTACACGCCACGGCCATGAGGCACACCGACGGAATCAAACAAAGGCAGGGTGTCGCAATAAAACGAAAAACGCTGATTACCTGATCGTTCAGCTTGGGATACATCACATAAAAGTGCAGAAGATTACCAAGGCGCGGAGCCACTAACGGAAGCACCACGAACGCCGCCAATGAGATGGCGGCAGGCACGATCAGCGCCAACTTATTCCGGCGCATGAACATTCCCAGCGAGCACGACAGTAGCGCCGATGCCCCCGCCCAAAACGCAGCGCCACAGGTAAAAATCATGTTGTATGCATAGGGCGAACTATTCCAAATCCCAGCGAACAGCCCTCCCGGCGTTCGGAGATCGAGGTACATAGGCATCCCCAAATAGCCCTCAAACGTCCCCTCCACAGGAAAGGCAACGAGCGCAAGCACCTGTAGGAGTACCAGTGCCACAAACGTCAGCAAAAACGCTCCGATAAAGCTCGTTATCCCATAGGCGAGTACGCAGGTTGTCACAGATGTTCGCGAAGCCAACAGACAGGCAGCACCAGACCGCAAGTCCTGTCGGGCGGCATCCGCAAAGACCAGCGCTGCGGCGACGGGCATTACAAAGAACAGGTACACACGTGAGGCGTTCACCTGCATTGCGTCCATGTTCCACGCCCATGCATAGGCTGCCGAGGGCAATTCACCCACGTCTGCGCCATAGAACTTGAAGCACGTTTCGCCAAAAGCGATAAGACAGCACAGCAGGGTTACCGTAATTGCAATCCTGCATTCAGCCCGTCTGAACATACGGAGGAATAGCACCTTAAGCAGAGCCGGCATGGGCATTTTGCACCTCCCGCAAAGCCGCGGTCTCCCCTATCTCATGATACGGAAGGGGGAGACCGCGAAGATCAAGCAGAGAAGGAAACGGTTCGTCAAATCGGTTAACAGAACTTAGAAGCTCACGTAACCACTGATGTAATTGGGATCTTGCCAACCATCCGTGCAACCACGCAAATAAACATTACCAGAATTGCGGTTGTAATATGACAAGGTATATTGATTGTTACCCGTCACCAAAACGGAGTCGGTCAATCGCGTTCCAACGCTGGGAGCATCACACCATAACCAGCACTTTCGCGTACCGCCGCTGCTGACGCTCACACTAGCAGAAGCAGATCCACTGGTACGAGTACCCGCTTGGACGGTAACATTTTCTTGGAAGCCGGGCAGCGTGTAGCCGAAATTATGGGACGAAGCGTATGCCGCCCCACTGAAGCCACATGCCAAGGCCACGCACACGCCGAGCAGCGCAACCTTTGCCTTAAGGCTCTTGAATACCTTCATGGGAACCTCCTTACTCCCTTCTCTGCCTATATTTACTAATATCTTCTTAATATATAATATTGTCTATACTATACGGGAAGACGGATGTATATCGCCGGCAAACGGACAGGAACCTCGACAGCCCCCTTGGTTTATCACATGGGAAATGCACGGGACGAAAATCCCTATAACATTGTCAAGCATGGGGAACATCCACAGTTGTTCCACATTCGGCAATCGGTTAGTTCTGACTTTGCACTGATTGCCACTCATGGAAAATATGCTTAGTCCTCGGGCAACGCGCCAAACGTCTCGACATACTCTTCGTCATCCATCCAGTCGATGATGTCGCCTGGTTTGCAGTGCAGAGCCTCACACATCGCCTCAAGTGTTGAGAAACGAATACCTTTGAGGCGACCGGTCTTGATACGGGAGATGTTAACGGGAGAGATGCCGACTTTCTCGGCAAGCTCAAGGGAGGACATCTTCCGATCTGCCATAACACGGTCGAGTCGCATGACGATGGGCATTCGGCTGTCCTCCCTTTGAACGCTTTTAAATGGATATCACAGGATGTTATCGGAATCCTCCTGCAGTTTCCTGCCGTACTCAAAAACACCAGCCAGTGCGAAGAACATGATCGATGTGGCAAGCGTCATGAGGTTTAGACTGGGACCGACTGACATGGGGCCGACTGCGCCTTCGAGCAAAGCGGGAACCTCAATGGAAGGAGCGAATAGATCCAGCACAACGCGAAGTGCAAAGCAGATGGCAATCGTCAGCATTCTTTGGCTCTGCTTCCGGGAGAAGAACTCCTTGGAAACGATTGCGGCGCGCACCAACCTCACGAAAACCAAAAGCGGGATAATCACAAACGAGACAGTGATAAGTTGATTAAGAACAAAGGCGAAAAGATGACTGCCCATTTTCGCATCCAACAAGGCAGCAATACCCGTCACCATATTGACGGCGGAGAAGAGCGCGACTGCGATCAGAACGAAGCAGATCAGTCTAAGCAAAAGCGGCATCTTGCCAACAGGTAACTGGCTCATTGCACGTTTCCAAATCCTTAATACCCCACATGAATACCGAAAATATCTTTACAGGCGGTCATCGTAACGCCCTGCGCTTCAATAGTGAACAGCATTTTACCCTTCCTATCCTTGAATATGATTTATGAACGCCTCGACCGTCCGCTCGATTGCGCTGCGGTAGTACGCGCAATACGGGTCGCGCTCGGTCATGCAGCCGTGCTCATCATATGCCCGAGCCCTGCATCCACCTCCACAGAAGTATCGGTTTTCGCACGATGAGCAGCCCTCGATTTCCTCCGCCGAAGGCAAGGTGAACTGAGAAAGATTATCCGCAATCGCAGCTGCGTCATCGGTGAACGCATTGCCCAGAGCGAACTCGGGTTTATGAAGCATGTGGCAGGGATACACCGTTCCGTCCGAAGCAACGCTCACCGAGTTCTTGCCGGCACCACAGCAGGTGCGAACGGACAGTGCCCGCATGGGATTGAAGGCGTCGTCAATCGACACGGCATCGCCCTTGCTCGCCACCTCGACCATGATTTCCGCAAGCTCGGCAAGACAAGAATCGTCGGGCATGAGGTCGCCCAAGTCTGCATGCGTGCCGCTCAACAGGCTAAAGCCAACCGTGCATCCCAATTGTTTTGACAACTCGACGTAAGCGGGGACATCCTGAACGTTGCGCGCATGCAGCGTGGGCAGCATATGCGCGTGGATTCCCGCAGACTGGATGCGTTTAACGGTGTCGACAAGCACCTCGAACAGCTGCTCTCCCCTGATGAGCGCAAGGGCATCCGGGCTCGCGCCGTCGAAGGAGACAGAAACCACGTCGACGTTGCCCACGAGCTTCGCGAGCATCTCGTCACCGCAATGCGTGCCGTTGGTCAGAACAGTTATGCTCGTCATCCCCTGCTCGCGCGCATGCTGCGCGATTTCCGGCAGATCTTCGCGCAAGAACGGCTCGCCGCCCGAAATCACCAAGCGCGTGACACCCAGGCAGGCAAGGACGTCAATCGCGTGGCACAGATCATCAAGACTCGGGTCGACAGCTCGGTTGCGATTGCAGTCGGCCGAGTAGCACCCAACACACGAGAGGTTGCAGGTATTCGACACATGGAGATAGGCGGACGCGAGGTGGTTGCACCCACCCGCTTCAGCCTCTTCCGTAAACCCATGACCAGCAAGATGAGCCACGAGCTCCTTGCATCCAGCGGGAACCTCATCCATGGCGACTTCACGCTCCAACATAGCGTCGCACAGCTCAGCCCCTTCCGGCGTGAGGCCCACAAGGGCGCCGGAAGCCGTGTTGCCGATTACGGGAATGCCCCGCATATCAAAGCGAACGATGTGGGAGGCAAGTCGCATAATCACCTTCCATGCCATAGGATACTTCGTTCTTAATATAGAGCGTTGTGTTCTATATGCAAGAGCTCTTCGGTAGGCGGAAATAACATGGAACTGCTTCCCGCCGAACCTTTGCCTAGAGGGCTATCGAAGCAATTCACGGCACAGATGCAATCAAACCTTGTCGATATACTATTCTTGGTATGCATACTTTTGCAGATATACTAATCTGCATACTTTTGCATGAGGAGGAGTCCATGGACACGATGCCGATTGTCACGCCGCGCCAAGCCGGAATCTACGTACGCCGCTCCCGCGAGAGCCAGGGTCTTACGCGCGCCCGGCTCGCTGCGGCGGCGGGCGTGTCCGAGCGCTTGTTGGCATCCCTCGAGCTCGGCGACGCCACCGGCATCCGCCTCGACAAGCTCCTCGCCGTCTTCGGCGCGCTCGGCATCGGCCTCGCCGCGCAAGGCGATGACATCGGGCGCAACGTGATCGCCACAGGCGAAAAGCAAAATCATGCAATCAATCCCAGCACTAGCAGCTCCCCAATCATTCAAGCCAGAAATCGAACCAGGGCCGCACAACGCCGTCCACGCACCGATACGTCGAAATCACCAGCCGACTACGATTCCGTCTTTGACGATTTTTTGAAACATCAAGGTATAGATGATGTGGCAACGTCTTTTGTTGCAAGGAGGTAAGCCATGCCTGCACGGTCTCTCAAGGTCATCGTCTGCAACGACATAGCAGGAACCCTCGAACAGAATGCTCATGGTGCCATTAGCTTTAGTTATGACGAAGGCTATTCCGGAATACCCCTCTCGAGCTCCATGCCCATAAGCAACAGAAGCTATGACCAAAAAACCGTTCTCCCTTACCTGTTCGGGCTCCTTCCTGACAGCGAGCAGCAGCGCCGCGCCATTGCAGCCGAATACGAAGTAAGGCCCAATAATCCGCTTGCGCTTTTGGAACACATCGGTCTCGACTGTCCGGGAGGGGTTCAATTTTACAGGGAAGAGGACCTCAGCGCGGCACGCAGACGCAAAGGCTCTTACCTCCCGCTGAGCGACCAGGCAATCGCAGCACGCCTTGCCAGCATTAGGCAGGATGGCGATTCCTCGTGGATGGGAGGCGAAGAAAGTTGGTCTCTAGGAGGCAATCAGGGCAAGTTCGCATTGGGCCTACATGACGGCATATGGTGCGAGTGCCAGGGATCCGCTCGCACGACCCACATTTTCAAAAACGGCGTCATAGGATTTAAGTTTCAGGCCCTCAACGAGTACATTTGCATGGCGACCTCCAAGCGCTGCGGTGTCTCAACTTCCGATGTTGAATATCGCCTCTTCGAAGATGAACCGGCCTTAATCGTCACTCGCTACGACCGTGCCCGCCGCTCCAACGGCAACGTCGTCCGGCTGCACCAAGAAGACTTTTGCCAAGCTTTGGGAATAATGCCAAACCAGAAGTACACCTCAGATGGCGGTCCGACCACACGCGATGCGCTGGCCCTGCTATGCAGCACCAATCGCGCTCACTTCAATCTTTTGGTTTTCACGCAAATCCTGTTCTTCAACTGCCTTATTGGGGCCCCCGATGCCCACGCCAAGAACTATTCGCTGCTTCTCGGACCCGATAACGACAGGATCATAGCTCCCATGTACGATGTGGCGTCCGGGCTGGCCTACGAGAATCTGCGCCGCAAGGGGCGACTTGCCATGGCGGTCGGCGGGGAGAACCGCTTCGGTCGCGTGGGCTCGGGGGCTATCCACCGCTACATGGGCGGCAACGACCCCGCGCTCGCCGCGATGCTCGAAAAAGCCGAGTTTACGGAAGACTCTTGCACGGCGATTATGGCCGATCTTGCCCAGGAGATTCCCGTGAGCATGGCAGAGGTATTCGACGAGGCCGAAGCGAAGGGCATTCCGGGCGCCGGCGAACTGCGCGAGCGCATGCTCGGCGCCGTGTGCGAGAACTGCGCCAAGACGCTTGCGCTTCTATAGTGGGCTGCCTCCTTTACCAGGGCCGGTGCTGACGGCAGAAGCCCGCGCGGCGGCATCGTCGGTTGGCAGAACGTCACCCAGAATCGCATCGTCATCCGCCGGCGCCCCGTCCTCCTCGTCGTCCTCGGCCACCTCGACCTCAGGCAGGGCGTCCGAGACGTGCCAGGCGCGCTCGAACATGGCGATGCCTCCGGCAAGCAAGCCCCCAAAGACTGCGAACACGATGGGCGTGGGCAGCACGTTGACCATGGGAGCCAACGGCGCGACGAGATAGGACGAGGCGTTGAGGGCGAAGTGCAGCAGCATGGCGTACCCGAGCTTGCCCGTTCGCCAGAAGACCCAGCCCTGTAGGATGCCCAGGGCGAAGGCATAGCTCCCCTGGATGATGTTCATGTGGAGGACGCCGAACGCGAGCGCCTGCAACACGTTGGCGACCCAAAACGCGCGCACGGAGACGGTCCTGCGACGAGCGCGGTGGCGAGGGTCCCAACCGGGGCTCACGGCGCGCATCGCGTACTCGAGCATGACGCCGCGGCACACGATCTCCTCGTTGAGCGGCGCGAGGATGACCGTCGAGATCACCTGGATAATCGCGAACACCCCGACGGCGGAATCCTCCATGAGCTCGGCGTACTCCGCCATCGTCTCGGGGAAGAACAGCTCGACAAAACCGAGGATGCCGCTCACGAAAAACTGGGCGGCGAAGCCGACGAGCAGCAGGGAGGCGATCGTCTTCATGACGGGGGCGCCTGCGGAAGCGCCCGCCCCGCGGCGCCCGGCGAACGAGCCGAGCCGGACGCGCCGCCACCAGAGCCCGAAGATCGCGGCAGCGATGAGCTGCGATACCGCCATGACCACCTGGATGCCGTTGTCGAACAACGCGTCGCCGACTTCGGTGCCCGCGCCGCCGACCGCGAAGCTGATGGAGACGATGACCGTCCCCCCTATCAGCGACACGACGATTTGCAGCAGGAGATACAGGGCGAGCACGCCGACCATGGCGAGAGTCCACTTGACGAAATGAAGCGCACGGGAGGTGCCCGGCGCGGCGGGCGCCCCCGACGATGGCGCCGGCGTTCGCACGCGCACGTCACGCTCGTATCCCGCGGGAGGCGTCGGGCCTCCGAGACGCCCGCCCTCAATCGAACGGTCGCAAGACGGCAGGCAGCCCTTGGCAGGGTCAATGCCACGCTGGGTGTCCGAACTGCTCTGGGACGAATCCATGAGGCCCTCCTTACGCGTGCGCTCAAGTTTCCCATGACTGTACCACAGGGCGATTCAGAAGCTTGCGACCGCTCTCCCCTTGCACGCTAGGCGCGGTTGGCGCGCAGCTGAACGGCGCGAGCACACATGAGGGCCGCCGAGGGCGCGCGGGCCATCACGGGCAACTCGCTCGCGAGCTGATAGCCCGCTGCGTTTTGCGAGCCCGTCGTTGCCGCCACCCAACGGTACCCGGAGGCGTTCTCAAGCAGCAGGCTCACAAGCTCGTCACTCGTATCGCCGCCACCGAGCAGACCTCCCGCTCCGTCCTGGCCGAATGCGCTACCTTGGCCGCCGGGCCCACCTTGACCGCCGGGCTCACCCTCACCCGAGGGGCCAGCCGTCGGCAATGAGCTGTGATGTCCCGAGGCGACGGTCTCCGCCGTCCACGCAAACGGACCGGCTAGGCACGCCAACACACCAAGACCCACGCCAACCGCAGTGAGCCATCGGCGCACCTCGGCGGCGAACAGTATCGCCATGGCGGGACGAACCCACCAATCTCCTCGATTTACCTATGCGGTCCAACAATATCCCTGACGACGCCGCTGCACTCATCGCGGCACCGCCGGCGATGACGGCCAAAACGCCGAAGACGAACAGAGTCTCGCCCGTGCCCTTGCGACCATCCTCGAGCACAGCGAGCAGCATCATCAGCTGCATGGGCCTTGCGCTTGTGTACGCACTGATAGCGTGCCTTCCGGGCATGGCGATCAAGCCCACAGCGGAAAGTTACGCCAAGCAGCGGCGGTTCGTCACCGATGCAAGCCACGAGCCCAAGACCCCGCTCTCCGTCATAAACGCCAACACCGAGGTCATAGAGATAACCGACGGTGAGAGCGAATGGACCAAAGGCATCCACAAGCAGGTCGCACGCATGGCGTAGCTCACCGAACGCCTCGTCTTTTTGGCGAAAATGGACGAGGGCGGCGAGCTCGATATGGAGGATTGCGATCTCTCCGAACTGGCAAAGCGCGCCATCGCCGAGGCGCACCATGGCAAGGCCCTGTGCACGACCAACGGCGTCGACACCATCACGTTCGGCATCGTACTGCGCCCCTAGCGCCGCCGACGCGAGCCCTATGCCCGCGTGCGCTCGATCTCGACGGAAACGGTGCGCAGCGGCAAACCCACCGGCGCCCAGGGCTTCTCGAGCTTGACGCGCACGCCGTACGCGCCCGGGTAACGGTCGAGCAACATGGCGGCAACGCTTTCGGCCGCCGTCTCGATGAGTTTGAAGGTATGCACACGCATGAACTCGTCGATGGCATGAGCCGCCTCGCCGTAATGAATCGACACGGAAAGGTCATCGGTCTCCCCCGCACGACGCGTATCGGTATAGAGCGTCACGCTCACCACGAACTTCTGGCCGAGTTTGTTCTCCTCGGGAAAGACCCCATGGTTGGCGAACACCTCGAGACCCTCGATGGCGATTTTGTCGAGTGCATGCAGCTGCTCCGGCTCCAGACGTGCGAGCTGCGTGCGCGTGGCGGGCAGACCGGCATCGCGGCGGGCAAGCGTGCCGCGGTCATCGACGATGTTCTCGGGCAGATGCTTCATATCCATGTTGTGCTCCTCACGTTTTCGTGCACTTATATATCTATCGAAAGGTTCTTGCGCTCGTCTGGCCAATAGCAGGCGTCGCGGACGCAGCAGGCGTAGCAGGCGCGCGAACGGTTGTCGGCTTCTTTGATGAGATGGGCGAGTGACTCCGCCCCTTCGCCGCGATGCGTCCCACTCGCATGACGCGCACTGCCCATGTGCCCCCGGTCGTCAGCTTCACCCGTAGGGACCTCTGCAGCCCGCGGTGCGACAACGACCTCCCCGTCCGCGCACGCACCCCGATGTCCGGAGACGGCGGCAAGGATGACAGCCCGCTCATCGGCGTCGAATCGAAGGCCATCGGGCAAGCTGTCTAGGATGTCGGCGGCTATCCGTGCGCCCGCGACGTCGTGGTCCTCGCCCGTCGCGTACTGCTCAGAGCGGCCGAGGTCGTGCAGGAGGGCGGCGGCGTAGACGACCTCGCGGTCAAAGCCGAGCCCACGCTCGAGATTGAAAATCCAAGCGATGCGCGCGACGTCCAGCAGGTGCGTCATACCATGTTTGCAAAACTCCCGCGTTTGCTCGGCATCCTCGATGCGCCTCATGTGCCCGCGGAATGCGAAGCTTTCTTCTATCGCATGAACACGTCGCATGTTCGTCTCCATCAATCGCCAGCTGTTTAGCTGTTGTACCCAATCCATGCACAAAGCGGCGTGAGCGGCTTTGGTAAAACGAAACACCACCGCACCGCCCAATTCCTACCAGTCACCGAAGAAGCCCCAACCAAGCGCCACAATTCCTACAAATCTCGCTAGCATAGGCATTCGTGAGGTCTTGCCCCATTGCGTCACGGCACGTCCCCACGGGAAAGGAAGGGCCATGGGACTACGTTCTTGGATTAAGAGGCACATCGGGCACCATGATGCTCCGCAGACTTCGCGGGCGCAGCAGGCCCCCGCGTCCGTCGAAGCACCACAATCCGCAGCCGAGGCAGCGTCGAGCACGCAGGCGCAGGATGCGTGGGAACCGGTTCCCGCATACCTGCCGGTCGATGCCCGCGAACACGCACACGCATGTGTTATCGCATCGGCCATTGCCGCGGGGGACCACCCCGCGAGCGAATTTCGCGTCAAACGCGTGCTGATTGCGAATCCGGAGCACCGCACGGTCTCGATCATCGCCACGGCGCTCGCCGCCGGTGCGCTCGAGCAAAGCTCGTTCACGGTCAAGAACATCTACAAGATGAAAGAGGAGGGCAGCCATGCTGCGTAAATTCAAGATCTCAATCGATGGGACCCAGTATTTGGTGGAGATGGAGGAGGTCGGCGCCCCGACCCCGACCCCGGCGGACGCCGCACCGGCGCCTGTTCCCGTCGCAGCCCCCGCACCTGCGCCCGCACCGGCTCCGGCTCCAACGCCCGAGCCCGCTCCTGTAGCCCCCGCCCCCGCTCCGGCCGGCGCCTTCTCTCAGACCGCACCCATGCCTGGCACCATCCTCGACATCCACGTGCACGTTGGCGATACCGTCGCCGCCAACCAGCCCATCATGATCCTCGAGGCCATGAAGATGGAGAACGAGGTCGTCGCCGAGCAGGCGGGCACCATCGCTTCCATCAACGTCGAAAAGGGCGCCATGGTGAACCCGGGCGACACGCTCTTCACCCTCGCCTAAGTACACCCCGACGCGCCGCCGCCAAGGCGGCGCTTTCTTCCAGAAAGAGGCACTATGGAAATCCTACTCGACGGCGTGCAGGCGCTCATCGCCGAGCCGGGACGCATCGCGATGATCCTCATCGGCTGCGTCCTCATGTACTTGGGCATCAAGAAGGAGTACGAGCCCACGCTGCTCGTGCCCATGGGACTCGGCACCATCCTGGTGAACATTCCCGCATCCGGCGTCCTCATGACCGGCACCGAGCCCGGACCGTTCCAGATCCTGTTCGACGCCGGCATCGAGACCGAGCTGTTCCCGCTGCTGCTGTTCATCGGCATCGGCGCCATGATCGACTTCGGCCCGCTGCTCGCCAACCCGTTCCTGCTGCTATTCGGCGCGGCCGCGCAGTTCGGCATCTTCTTCGTGACCATCGTGGCCACGGGCGTGTTCGGCTTCGACATCGCCGACGCCGCCTCCGCGGGCATCATCGCCGCCGCGGACGGCCCCACCTCGATCTTCGTGGCCAACTCGCTCGGTTCGAAGTACATGGGCGCGATCATGGTCGCGGCGTACTCCTACATGGCGCTCGTCCCCATCATCCAGCCCATCGCCATCAAGGCCTGCACCACCAAGAAGGAGCGCGCCATCCGCATGACCTACCGCCCCGGCCAGGTTTCGCAGACGGCCAAGATCCTCTTCCCCGTCACCATCTGCGTGGTCGCCGGCCTCATCGCCCCGGTGTCCCTGCCGCTCGTAGGCTTCCTCATGTTCGGCAACCTCCTGCGCGAGTGCGGCGTGCTCAACTCGCTTTCCGCCTCCGCCCAAAACGAGCTCGTGAACCTCATCTCCATCCTTTTGGGCCTGTGCGTCTCCGTGAAGATGGAGTACAGCGAGTTCCTGCAATTCGACACGCTCATCATCATGGGCCTCGGCCTCATCGGCTTCATCATGGACTCCGTGGGCGGCGTCATGTTCGCCAAGCTCCTGAACCTGTTCCGCAAGGAGAAGATCAACCCCATGGTGGGCGCCGCGGGCATCTCCGCGTTCCCCATGGCCTCGCGCGTGGTGCAAAAGCTCGCCACTGAGGAGGATCCCGGCAACTTCATCCTCATGCAGGCCGCTGCCGCCAACGTCGCCGGTCAGATCGCCTCGGTCGTCGCCGGCGGTCTCGTCCTCGGCCTTTTGCTCTAGAAAGGGGTGCTGGTAATGACCAATCTCATCGCATCGCTCGGACTTTCCACCGACCTGTCCCTCGCCATCCAGATCCTCATCTTGGGCTGGGGCGGCATCTTCATCGTCATGTTCGTCATCTACGTGATCTCGCTCGCCCTCGCCCGACTCTTCCCGCCGTCGAAGGAGGCCTAGCATGACCCGCAAGATCCGCTTCATGGAGACCGTCCTGCGCGACGGCCAGCAAAGTCAGATCGCCACGCGCATGCCCATCGAGGACATGCTCCCCATCCTGGAAACCCTCGACGAGTGCGGCTTCGAGTCGCTCGAGGTCTGGGGCGGTGCCACCTTCGACAGCTGTCTACGCTATCTCAACGAAGATCCCTGGGAGCGCCTGCGCACCATCCGCGCCCACGTCAAGAACACCAAGCTCCAGATGCTGCTGCGCGGCCAAAACCTGCTCGGCTACCGCAACTACGCCGACGACGTGGTCGAGGCCCTGGTCAAGAAGTCGGTGGAGAACGGCATCGACGTCATCCGCATCTTCGACGCGCTGAACGACACCCGTAACCTCCAGACCTCCATCCGCGCCGCCAAGGAGGCGGGCGGCGAGGTCCAGGCCGCCATCTCCTACACCACCAGCGACGTGCACACCGTGCGCTACTTCGTGAGCCTCGCCAACGAGATGGCCCGCGCCGGCGCCGACTCCATTTGCATCAAGGACATGGCCGGCGTCCTCACGCCCGACGTCGCCTTCGAGCTCGTGAGCGAGATCAAGGCCTCCTGCGACCTGCCGCTGCAGGTGCACACGCACGGCACCGCCGGCATCGCCCAGATGACCTACCTCAAGGCCGTCGAGGCGGGCGCCGACATCATCGACACCTGCTCCTCCCCCTTCGCGGAGGGCACGAGCCAGCCCGCCACCGAGTCCATGGCCATCGCGCTGGAGGCCCTCGGCTACAAGACCGGCCTGGACATCGAGAAGCTCGAGGCCGTGGCAGCGCACTTCCTGCCCATCCGCAACCGCTTTTTGGACGAGGGTGGCCTGAACCCCAAGGTCATGGCCGTCGAGCCCAAGGCGCTGCTGTACAAGGTCCCCGGCGGCATGCTCTCCAATCTGCTTGCCAACCTGAAGGACATGCATGTGGAGGACAAGTACGCCGAGGTGCTCGCCGAGGTCCCGCGCGTCCGCGCCGACCTGGGCTACCCGCCGCTCGTGACCCCGCTGTCCCAGATGGTGGGCTCCCAGGCGCTCATGAACGTCATCTCCGGCGAGCGCTACAAAGTCGTTCCCGCCGAGATCAAGGACTACGTGCGCGGTCAATACGGCCGTCCGCCCGTGACCATCTCAGAGAAGATCCGCCGCCAGATCATCGGCGACGACGAGGTCATCACCTGCCGCCCGGCCGACCTGATCGAACCCGCGATGCCGCGCCTGCGCGAGGAGATCTCGCAGTACGCCCGCTCGGAGGAGGATGTGTTGTCCTACGCCCTGTTCCCCGAGCAGGCACGCGACTTCCTCGGCCGCCGCGAGGACCCGTTCTACGACGTCCCCGTGCAGGAGGTCAACGTTTCCATCGACGTGGCATAGGGGGCTCCGGACAGTCAGGCCGGCTCCCGGCCCGACGTCAAGCTCCCGGCCCGATATCCTGCTCGGCCGCCACCATGAACGCACAGCGCCCGCGGCACGCAACGCCGCGGGCGCTTTTTGCGGGCCGAGATCGGTTCGGCAAGGACGGCGTGAGCCCGAGGATAGACGGACTGGAAGCGACGTCTCTGACCCCGCAAACTCCCTCATGGAGACCACGCTTGGACACGTGCCTCGTCGCCGTAAACCGCCGAGACGGAGCTGGCCCCTCGTCTTCGACCTTAAGGCACTCGGGCTACTCGCCCATGAGCGAGAGCGGACGAATCGAGACATCCGCCGCATCATAGCCGGCAACCGAACCGTCCCGCTGCGCGACGAGCGCGCGGCCATACCCGTCGACTCCCAAAAACGTCCCCTGCGCTCGCTCCTCACCGTCGATGGCATATACGCGCACCCGCTGTCCCACAAAGGCAAGGCAAGCGTTATAAGGTGCCAGAAGGGGTGCCAGAGGACCTTCGGCGCCGCCGCGAACGGGGTCTTCCGCCCATCGGGCAATGTCATATCCCGGAACGCGCGCAACAGGCCTCCCCGACCCGCGGTACGCCGCGGTTTTCCCGTAAGCGGCCTCCCAATCCGAGGCGGCATCCAAGATGCGCTTTCGAACGAGCTCTGCCAGGTCCTCGAGCGACGGAGGCGTCATGCCCGGTGCGAGCTCGTCCAACAAGCCCGTCGGATGCAGCGCGGCAATGCTCCCCGATCGCGTCGATACGACGGGGGCTTCCATGTTCACCCCAATACCGCACACCGCGAAAACGTCCTCGCCCGTTGCGACAAGTTCGGTCAGGATACCAGCGAGCTTGTGATTACCTACCACGATGTCGTTTGGCCATTTGAGTCGAGCACGGGGACATCCCACCTCGCGAAGTGCCCCCAGGGCGCCCAAGGCGCAGGCAACGGGCAGGGCGGGCAGGGCCTCGCCCGGGACTTCGGGACGGATGAGGACGGATAGGTACAAGCCACCCTCGGGCGACGCCCAGTCGTGCGAGCGCTGCCCGCGTCCCGCAGTTTGGACGAGTGCCCTGAGCGCGGCACCATGGGGCGCACCCACGCGGCCGCGCCTCTTCATCTCGGCGTTCGTCGAGGGCACTTCAGAGCGCAGTTCGATCGGTTCTAGACTGTCCATAAGGCCCCCGCCATCTTCCTCCCCGCTGACGGCCGGCAGACCTCCCACGGATGCCCGGCCAACTGGTAGCACAACTCGACAAAACTTCGCGAAATCGGGGGGTTTTTCCTAGTTATGCTACCATCCGCACGCCAGCCGGTGTCATCTCCCCAACATGCGGAAGAAACGCTCTTCCCACTGCGCGGCCTCGACGCCGGACTCGGCACATACGCCACGACGGGCAAGCGTGGTGGTCTTGGTGCCGGGCTTCTGCACGCCGCGCATGGTCATGCACAGGTGCTCGGCCTCGATGAGCACGATGACCCCGGCACAGTCGAGATTGTCCATGAGGGCGTCGGCAATCTGGCCGGTGAGCTGCTCTTGCAGCTGAAGTCGGCGGGCGAACACTTCGACCGTGCGTGCAAGCTTGGAAAGCCCCGCCACGCGCCCATTCGGAATATACCCGATGGTCACCGTGCCGTAAAAGGGCAGCAGATGATGTTCGCACAGGGAGTAGAACGGGATATCGCGCTCTATGACGAGGCCGCTCTCGGTAACGGAAAAGGTCTTAGATAGATGCGCGGCCGCGCTTTGATCCATGCCGCCCGCGAGCTCGGCGTACATGCGTGCAACTCGATCGGGCGTCTCGAGGAGCCCTTCACGCGTCGGGTCCTCGCCAATGCCCTCGAGCAGCAGGCGAACCGCCTCGCACACCTTATCTTGATCGACCATGTTTCACTCACTTTCCGCAGATAATATCGACAATCGTACCACGCGCCGGAAGACACGAGCCGCACCATGCGGCCTCTACACCCAATGCTGTGGGTAGCGCTCCCAATAGCCCGAGTAGGTTGACGCATCGGGCGCGAAGTCGATTTGACAGAGTTTGAATACCACGTCAATGCCCTTGGGCTGCCAGTGCTCTCGATACGAATAGCGATATGTCATGCCACAGTGCTCCATCACGCGACCAGATGCCGGGTTGAGCTCATCGTGCGTCGCCGTGACGAATGGATAGCCCGCTCGGCGAGCCTCACCGAGCATCGCTCGCACCGCCTCGGTCGCGAAACCTTGGCTCTGCGCATCGCGAGCCAGGGCGTACCCCATATCATATGCGTCGCCCTCAGTGTCGATGCTCACGAAGCCGAGCAACTCGCCCGCCTCTACGCGGCCGCGCTTGCGGCAAATCGCGCAATGCATGTCGAGCGGCAGCCCATCCGAGCGGCGTTCGTCCGCGTCGGCCGCGCGATACCATCGCAGGTAATTCTCCTCAAGATAGCTCGCCGTATCTGCCACACTCCCGTGCACGGCGTACGGCAAGAAACGATTCACCTGCGCATCGCTCATCATGGGGAACAGCGCCGACGCGTCCGCCTCGGTAAAGCGACGCAGCACGAGCCTATCTGTCTCCAACGTTCGCATCGTCTCCCCTTTCCCGTGCGCCACATGCCGTGGTGACACACATCAAACGCCACCGACTGCCGCGATGCCGTGACCACCGCGCGGCCCATCCCGTCCTCGCCGACCGCGCCTACATCGAATGCGCTGCGTACACCTCGGCGTCCCTCCACAGACGCACAGCGTCCGCGGGGGCCTCCCCCGCAGCGAGCGCGGCGAGCGTGGCGGGCATGTCGATGATGCGCTGGTTGGACGAACCGCGAAAACGCAGCGTGATGTCGTGCAGGTCTTGGACGAAGGGGCCATCCACCAGCACGTCGATGCAGGCAAGCAAGCGGTCGGTGAACTCCGTATGGTGTCGCCCACCCGCCACGAGCTCGCGGTCCCATGTGTCGCCTGTAAAGCACCAGATGGTCTTGCCGCAGCTGCGCGGGAACTCCTTGCGAACGCGCTCCACGAACTCGACCAGGCCCTCTTGGTTCTCGGGCTCCATGGGCTCGCCGCCCAACAGCGTCAGCCCGTCCACGTAATCGGGGCGCAGGCTCCCGATGATCTCGTCGGCCACCTCGGCCGTGAAGGGCTTGCCCGCGGCGAAGTTCCACGCCACCTCGTTAAAGCAATTCTTACACCCACGGCGGCACCCGCTCACAAACAGCGTCGTGCGCACTCCCTCGCCGTTAGCGATGTCGAAGTTCTTAATCTCCGCGTAGTTCATGATGTTCCTTGATGCTAGATAGAACTCTCGTGTGTAAAGCGCAGCAAATAGCCGCTGGGATCTTGGACAAGAAACTCCTGCTGAGAAATAACGCCATCATCCGTCTGGTACTCAGAGGTGCGCAAGGAGCGGAAGGGTATAACGCCATGGTCCAAGACGCGCCGATAAAGGACTCCTATGTCGTCCACTTCGAGCGAGAAGTTCACGCCACGCCCCAAGGGATAGACGAGCTCACCCACATTCCAGCCCTCGTCGTGAATCTGTTCGATCATGAGCTGAACTTCACCACGTGAGAGAAACGCAAATCGTTCCTTTGGACGCTCGTATTCGACGCAAAACCCCAGCACGCCAAGATAGAACGCCTTCGACTCCTCTAGGTCAAAGACGCTCAGCTCCGGAATGAGTGGCAAAAAGGGATTGGTCATCAAACGCTCCTGAGCAAGTAGCCGCGCAGCATGTCTACAGCAGGAAGCCCGCAAGTTCCACAGCTGCGCTACGCGCGACGAGAACTGCTTGCGCAATGGGCCTTACGGGATTCCTTTGAACCTACAGATGCAGCACGCGATCGCGGATCTCCTCCGTGCGGCCCTGGTTCCAGAACTGCGTGCCGATGTAGCCGCAGGTGCGGCGGGCGACATTCAGCGTCTCCTGGTTGCGATTGCCGCAATGCGGGCACTCCCACACCAGCTTGCCGTCGTCCTCGACGATCTTGATCTCGCCGTCGTAGCCGCACTCCTGGCAGTAGTCGCTCTTGGTGTTGAGCTCCGCGTACATGATGTTGTCGTAGATGTACTGCATGACGCGGATGACCGCCTTGAGGTTGTCCTGCATGTTGGGCACCTCGACGTAGGAGATGGCGCCGCCCGGGGACAGGCGCTGGAACTGGCTCTCGAACTTGAGCTTGTCGAAGGCGTCGATCTCCTCCGAGACATGGACGTGGTAGCTGTTGGTGATGTAGCCCTTGTCCGTCACGCCGGGGATGATGCCGAAGCGGCGCTGCAGGCACTTGGAGAACTTGTAGGTGGTCGACTCCAGCGGGGTGCCGTAGATGGAGTAGTCGATGTCCTCCGCGGCCTTCCACTCGTTGCACTTGTCGTTCATGCGCTGCATGACCGCCATGGCGAACGGCGTGCCCTTCTCATCGGTGTGGCTGGCGCCCGTCATGAACTTCACGCACTCGTACAGGCCGGCATAGCCGAGGCTGATGGTCGAGTAGCCGCCAAAAAGCAGCTTGTCGATCTTCTCGCCCTTGTCCAGGCGCGCCAGAGCACCGTACTGCCACAAAATGGGCGCGGCGTCGGACAGGGTGCCCAGAAGGCGCTCATGGCGGCAGCGCAGGGCGCGATGACACAGCTCCAGACGCTCATCGAAGATTTCCCAGAACTTGTCCATGTCGCCCTGCGAGGAGAGCGCGACGTCGGGCAGGTTGATGGTCACGACGCCCTGGTTGAAGCGACCATAGTACTTGGGCTTGCCGGGCTCGTAGTTCTTGGCGCGGGCCACGTTGTCATACCCGTTGCCGGAGCGATCGGGCGTGAGGAAGCTGCGGCAGCCCATGCAGGTGTAGCAATCGCCGTTGCCCTCGGTCTCACCCTTTGAGAGCTTGAACTCGCGCATCTTCTTCTCGGAGATGTAATCGGGCACCATGCGCTTGGCGGTGCACTTGGCCGCGAGCTGGGTCAGGTAGAAGTACTCGGAGCCCTCGCGGACGTTATCCTCCTCGAGGACGTAGATGAGCTTGGGGAACGCGGGGGTGACCCACACGCCCGCCTCGTTCTTCACGCCCTCGTAGCGCTGGCGCAGGGTCTCCTCGATGATCATGGCAAGATCGCGCTTCTCGGCCTCGCTGCGGGCCTCATTGAGGTACATGAACACCGTCACAAAGGGCGCCTGGCCGTTGGTGGTCATGAGGGTGACGACCTGATACTGGATGGTCTGCACGCCACGGCGGATCTCATCGCGCAGGCGGGTCTCCACGACCTCGGACACTTTCTCCTCGGGGGCATCCACGCCAAGCTCGACGAGCTCCGCCTCGACCTGACGACGGATCTTCTGACGGCTGACCTCGACGAACGGTGCGAGGTGCGTGAGCGAGATGGACTGGCCGCCATACTGACAGGAGGCGACCTGGGCGATGATCTGCGTGGCGATATTGCAGGCGGTGGAGAAGCTGTGGGGGCGCTCAATGAGCGTGCCGGAAATGACCGTGCCGTTCTGCAGCATGTCCTCAAGGTTCACGAGGTCGCAGTTATGCATATGCTGGGCGAAGTAATCGGAGTCGTGGAAGTGGATGATGCCCTCGTTGTGGGCCTCAACGACCTCGGCGGGAAGCAGGACGCGCTGCGTGAGGTCCTTGGAAACCTCACCGGCCATGTAATCGCGCTGCACCGAATTGACGGTCGGGTTCTTGTTGGAGTTCTCCTGCTTGACTTCCTCGTTGTTGCACTCGATGAGTGACAGGATCTTGTCGTCGGTGGTGTTCTTCTGGCGCTTGAGGCCCTGCACGTAACGGTAGATGATGTAACGACGGGCGACTTCGAAGCGGTCGAGGGCCATAAGCTCATCCTCGACCATGTCCTGGATCTCCTCGACGGAGACCGTGTGGCCGGCCTCTTCGCAGCGGTCGGCGACGTTTTCCGCGGCGTAGCGAACCTGACGATCGGTGAGGCGCTCACTGCTCTTGACCTCACTGTTGGCGCCGTTGATGGCGTTGATGATCTTCTGGAGGTCAAACGTGACCTCGGAACCGCTGCGCTTGATGATCTTCATGTGACTCCTCCGCGACCCAAGCTTGCTCGTGACTTCGTTACGGGATAGGAAAGCCCCGGCCCCACGCATTTGCATATGGCAGCGGGGTCGAGGCTCATCATTGCCTTTCACAAGTATGATACGGCATTTTGTCATCAATATCTGGTGACATCCGTAAACGGAATCACTATATGTTGTGTTTTAGCAGGTCAACAGCAATGTGCTTTTTTTACCTCTCATTCACAGTTGCAAAAATCGCACGCTTAGTAGAAGAGGGCTCACCCTCCCCCACCTGCATTGATGCCAAAATGCGCGCGGGAGCCGCAACCGAGGTGTCCACAAGTTCTCCGCCAGTCGCCGACAAGTGGAACAAGAGACCCTCACCATAACCGCAGGAAGCCTATATGTTGTGATTGAGCGTATGAACTTGCAATTAGACTCATGCTGAAAAAAGGGCACCTCGTTGGATGCCCTTCTTAAACCATATGGAGGCGAAGCCCGGATTCGAACCGGGGGTAAAGGCTTTGCAGGCCTCTGCCTTACCACTTGGCCACTTCGCCTTATATGCAAAGGGCCGATTGAAATCGGCCCTGGCGCATATAATGGAGCGGACAACGGGGCTCGAACCCGCGACCCCAACCTTGGCAAGGTTGTGCTCTACCAACTGAGCCATGTCCGCTTATGGTGGGCGATACAAGATTCGAACTTGTGACCCCTACCGTGTCAAGGTAGTGCTCTCCCCCTGAGCTAATCGCCCAACTCAGGTGCGCATCAGCGCGGGGATTAATATAGCCCAGATACGAGCGTTCGGTCAACAACTTTTTCCATCTTTTTTAAAATTGTTTGAAACAGCAGTCTAATCTCGGGTTTTACGCAGATTACCGCGCACCGATCTCGAGGAGGATGCCTGCGACTCACGCAAGCCAACGAGCCCTGCGGCAAGAACTCGTCGCCGCGGCACCGGTGCGGACTTGTCGCGGCGTGCCCGTGAGGACAGGCGGTCGCTGTCTGGACGACCCCAAGGATCACCCCAGCAGCGTAAACAATCATGAAAAATGACTTGCACATTATCGTCTGATTGCGTATAGTACTTTCTCGCAAGCGGACATGGCTCAGTTGGTAGAGCACAACCTTGCCAAGGTTGGGGTCGCGGGTTCGAGCCCCGTTGTCCGCTCCATCGTTTGTAAAGAGCCGATTGAAGAATCGGCTCTATTCATTCGGCGGCTTGGCCAAGTGGTAAGGCAGAGGCCTGCAAAGCCTTTACCCCCGGTTCGAATCCGGGAGCCGCCTCCATATGATTTGATTGAGGGCATCCTTTGGGGTGCCCTTTTCCGTACCAGACCATGCTCGTCAAGAGGGGTCATTGCCCAGGCGCCAAAACAAAACCAGTGGCAACGAATGCGATCCCCGCCCCGCCGCAGGAGCATCAAGCGATCATCTTGATAAGGCGCACCTGCGTGCCAGGCGCGTCGACGCGACGGCGCACGTCGACGCTATCGACCAACATGCGCATGAGTCGGATGCCGCGACCGCGCTCTCGACTCTCTGGAGGTTCCTCGCCGTCCGCGATCTCGAATCCGCACCCGCAATCACGCACCTCGATCACCACGCGGTCGGTGTAGGCGATCACCGTCATGGTGCTCCCCTTGCCGCCGCAGGCATGATCGTAGGCATTCGACAGCGCTTCGCCCGCCGCCAAAGCGGTGTCGAAGCAGTCATCGCGCGACAGCGGCAGGCCACCCAGCAACTCAGCGATGCGGTGCCGGTACATGCCCAGGTTCTCGACGCCGGGTCGAATGGCGAGCGTTTTGCTCCACAGGGGCGGCGCATCGGGCGCAAGCACCGGAATAGGCGGCTTTTCTGCGGCCGAAACATGCAGGGCGTCCAGCAGGCGGGCGATCTGGAGAAAGCGAACCACCTGGGGAGAGGTGTTCACCAGCGAGAGCAACCCTTCGCGATCGAATAGCGTCCGCGCGCGCACGAGCAGGAACGCCAGCCCCGTCGAGTCGATGAAACTCACATTCTGGCAGTTCACCAGAATGCGCCGTACCCCGTTTTCGATGAGGGCATCGACCTGCTCACGCAGGCGCGGTACCGAAGCGATATCGATATCGCCCGCCGGGGCGATTACGGCTATGTCATTCCACTCGTTCATGTTGCTATGGTTCCCCGTTCACCGTCCACCGATACCCTCGCACGCAAACGCATCAGACGCCGCGCCGGTCGAACCTCAACGCCACGAGGGCGATATCGTCATCGAGTGCCGAACCCGTAAATGCATCGAGCTCATCCAGAACCTGTGCGCACAGGCCTTCAACGCCCTCAGCAGCGGCACGAAGCAGCACCTCACGCAAACGAGCCTCGCCAAAGAACTCGCCTGCAGCATCGCGGGCCTCGATGGCACCGTCGGTGTACATAAAGAGAATGTCCCCGGGGTTAAACGAGAAGGTACCGTTCTCGTACACCATACTCGAGAAGGCGCCCACCACACCCGACTGGACGCTCAGCAACTCCGCCTCCACGCCATCGGCCTCGTTGGCCTTCACGAGCATGGTGGGGGGATGGCCGGCCGAACAATACGTCGCGCGCCCATGGCGCAGATCGAGCTTTGCGATGAACATGGTCACGAAGGTCTCCACGCGCGAGAAACTCATGAGCATGCGGTTGAGCGACCGCGCCATACGCGCCGGGCTCGCCCCCTCCCAGGCATATGCGGTGAGTGCCGTCTTGACGAGCGCGGACATCGACGCAGCCTCCACGCCCTTTCCCGACACATCGCCCAAAATCATCACGGCGCGATCGTCGGGCAGGCGGATGAGGGTGTAGAAGTCGCCCCCCACGAGCGCTTGGCGCGTGGCGGAAGAATACAGCGAATCCGAGGTGATGCCCGGAACAACCCCAAGGTCGTTGCGCATGCCAGCCTGCAAGGTCTGGGCAATGCGACGCTCGCTCTTCTGCTGCACGGCCCCGTCCATGATGAGCTCGAAGTCATGCGCGAGATGCGTCAGGTAATCGAACTCCATATCGTCCACGGGTTCTTGGGAATCATCACGTAGCAACAAGAATCGACGGGGCGGGAGGACGGCGGCGAACGGGCCGTCGTCTTCGACAAATGCGCCCTCGTCTTGCTCGCGACCCATATCCACGAAAACGCCCTGGCACAGAAGGCCGTGACGCTCAAGCCACTCACCGACCCAGGTGATGCGGTCCACACGCGCCAAGCGAATCTGCTTGGGAGGCTCGGGCGCCGCGAGGGCACCCGCCTCGTCACCAAGCAGGTCGGCCGATGCGGGAGCGCCCACTCGGGCAGCGGGAGTCGTCACCGAGAAAAACATTTCCTCAACGTCGCAGGGAAGGTCCATGCGGCTTCCGCCATCAAAGTCAATCACGTAGGCACCGCGCTCCACATCATGTAACACGGGCAAAAGGTGGCAAGACAACTGCTCAGTGACTTCGCTTGTCATCTCGGTCCATGCCGCAATGGGGTCCTTTCCGTTCGCGTACAAAAGCTCGCGAATTCGACTAAGCGAGCGCGTGAGGGACGAGGTGCGCGCGGCACGCAGACTGCTCACCACCCCCATCAACTCAATGGACAGATAATCGCATATGACCTCGAGAACACGGACGTCGTAGATGCGCGGATTGCACGGGCGCGTCCAGCCAAGCTCAACAACGCCCAAAACCTGCGTTCCAAAGTACACGGGGACCGCAATCATGGTCTTGAATGGAGGCATGTCCTGCAGGCGCACGTTGTGCCGCACGCGGGCATCGAGGTCATAAAAGGCGCCGGGTGCCGTAGGGTCTGCGGGATCGACGGGCACCAGCGACAGTCGGCAGGCTCGTTGCTCGCGTAGGACGTGGGTGGGCACACCCGCGCCATAGGGAATGAAATCGGGTACATACCTGGCCGCAATGCCTCGGCTCACACCGCGCAGCTTGAAGCCGCCACCCTCGGCAAAGTAGATGGTCGTTCCCGCCGCATCGAGCGTGTCGGCCATGCGGTTGAGCACCGTGTCCAGCAACGTCGACATATCGCTGGAGCCCACCGTGGACATGATGACCGACAGCGTGCCCGAGAGGCGTTTATTGGCGGCTTGGAGCTCAGAAAGCAGGCGCTGCGTCTTGCGATCGTGGGCGTACTGCTCCTCGAGGCTGCGGATGGCGACCACATATCGATGCGCATGGCAGTCGCCCTTCTCCGTCTCGATGAGCTCAAGCGCACGTACGCGTACGGGGATGAAGGAGCCGTCGGGCAATTTGAGCATCAGCGTGTTCTCTTCGCCATCGGACGAAAAAGGCATCTTGTGACCGGCGGCTCGCTCAAATCCCGAACTGTAGAGCAGGTCTTTGATGTCGGCGCCGACGACTTGGGAGCGGCTCATCTTCTGGAGGACGAGAAACTGGCGGTTGACATGGCGTACCGCGCCGTCGGCATCACAGATAGCGACGGCGTCACTCGTCACCTCGACCAAACGGGCGACGTCGCTCAATTCCTCGTTGTGCATATGTTCCATGCGCCACCTCCGCCGTACCAACATAACGCGGACGCGCGAGGGGGCTGCCGGCGAATCGCACGGCCGCGTGCGATATATAGCAAAAACGCGAACCCAAACCGGGCTCGCGTTTCACATGCGTGGTGTCGGAGGCGGGACTTGAACCCGCATGACCGAAATGTGGTCACTAGCACCTCAAGCTAGCGCGTCTGCCAATTCCGCCACTCCGACGTTTGCTTTCGCGTTACCGCGTCTGCAACGAGGAAGATAATACCCCGAGTCCCATCATTCGCGCAAGCCCCTTTTTCAAAAAAGTTTTGCGAAAGGGCCTGCAGAAGACTTCCTTGCAAGAAGTACCTGCAAAGATCCCTCTGGACGCAGGTGAGAGGCGGGGCCTGGCAGTAAGAAATCCGCCCTTCCCCGCTGGGGATTTAGGGCTAGACGAGCTCTACGGAACCAAGATCGACGAGCCCGTTCGGCAAGACATTCGCCATCTGCACGCGATCAGATGCGACCTTGGCATACGCCGGATGCACCAGGGGGATCATCGGCATCGCCTCGGACGCAAGGACAAGGGCCTCCCTTGCGCGCTCGGTACGCTCCGTCGCGTCGCGCTCCTCGGCCATGGTGGTGAGGGCGGCGGTGAGCGCATCATCTTCGTATCCCGCCCATGAGCCTCGCTCAGACGTGGTGCCAAGCAACTGGGACACCACCGTGTCGATTGTGGCAGCCGCCGGGTCGAACGTGACGAGGCAGCACGCACAATCGCCCTTATCAAGGCTTTCGGCGAGGTCTTCCGCTGCCAGCGCAGCGGTCTTCACCGTCAGCCCCAAGTCGGACAAATCGCTCGCGATTTGGTCGGCGATGCGCCCCTGCACGCCCCCCTCGCGATACGTTAGGGTGAAATCGAGATTCAGCGGCTCCGCCGTCATCTCTGGAGCGTCTTTTGACTCTTCGGCAGAACCCATGGTCTGCTGGGCCTCGTCCTCCCGCTCCTGCGCGCTCAGCCCCTCTATGAGCTCCAGAGCCCGGTCAGCATCAAACGCGCACGCCTCCCACGACACCGTCTCGCCCACGCATGGGGCAACCGGGCTCATGGCGGGAGCGGCGCTGTAATTGAGCACCTTCTTGCAAAGGGCTTCGCGGTCGATACCGCAGGAAATCGCACGGCGAAAGACGGCGTTGTCGAACGGGGCCACACGCGTGTTGCACACCATGTACGTCAACCCGGCTTCAGGCCCCTGAACGAACCGCTCGCCCGGTTTCATGGTCCCCACGCTCGACGAAATGCCGCGCGCATCTTCGGCATCCTTCAACTGGTCAACGGGCACATCGCAGATATCGAGGACACCCGCCTGGAAATGGTTGTATGCGGCAACGGTGTCGTCATGAATGGCGAGTAGGACGCCATCCACCAAGCTCGCACCATATGCGCACTCGTCAAAGCGCGTGAGCCGAATGTCGCCCTTTCCCTTCCACGGGCGGTCTAACATGAACGGTCCATTGCCCATGGGCTGTTCCGAAAACATAACGGGATAGTCCTCCGCACTCGCGGGAACAGGACCGAGAGCTGGATGCGAGACAATCGAGGCGAAGGCTGCATGCGGCTCGGTAAGCGACACGGTAAGCGTGAGGCCGTCAGGACAGCGCAAACCGACCAATTCCGAGGCCCGGCCGCCAGACAGGGCATCATACCCATCGATGGCGGAAAGCAAGGATCCCCAGCGGCTACGAGGGCCCTCGCCACCATTCTCCTTGTGTGTCCGATCCTCATCCGTATCGTCGGACATCGGCTTGACCAAACGCTCCCACGCCCGCTTGAAGCAAGAGGCCGTGACGGATTCACCATTGTGGAACGTCGCACCTTCGACAAGGCTGAAGGTGAACGTGCGCGCGTCATCGGAAACGGTAATGCTGCGGGCTGCAGCGGGTGTCGCCACGCCGTCCACAATGCGCGTGAGGGGGCAAAAAAGCGCATGAAGCACCTGGAGGCCAAACCGATCGGAGACGAGCAGGGGGTCGATTGCCGAGGGCTTGCCGATACGACACGTCACCCATGAGGGCGGGACGTCATCACTTGAGCCCGCATCGCCACCCTCAACCTGGCTGCACCCGCTTAGTCCAAGCCCCATCACACCGCATGCCGCAGCGCCTAGGAATGCACGCCTGTCGATCATCTCGGCCCCTTCCCGGATCTATTGCACAGATGCACTTTCATCCCACCACTCTAAAGCAAAACCCGCGCAACCCCAACCGAGCAGTGACCATCCCAGCAAAGTCCCCTCATGCATGAGACTTTTCTCGTCCACGCTCGCGACTAAGTACGGACAGCCCTCGCGTTTCACATCCAAGCGTACATTCCGCAGAAAGCCCGCCAAAGGCGGGCTTTCGAGGACGTTTGATCGGTTGGCGTCATGAGGGCTGAGGGGCCCTTACAGGTCGATGTACGACTCCTTGATGGGGAACGGCGTCGCATAATGACAAGCACAGAAGTGGCCCGCGCCGATTTCACGGAACTCGGGCACTTCCTCGGCACATCTGCCCTGCGCGATCGGGCAACGCGTGTGGAAACGGCAACCGCTCGGCGGGTCGATCGGACTCGGCGGATCACCGGCAAGAATGATGCGCTTGCGGCTCTTCTGCACGTCCGGATCGGGGACCGGCACGGCGGAGAGCAGCGACTGCGTATACGGATGGTTCGGTTCGGCGTACAGACTCTTCCAGTCGGACAGCTCGACCATCTTACCGAGGTACATGACGGCGACGCGATCGGAAATGTGCTGAACGACGGAAAGGTCGTGGGCAATGAACAGATAGGCGGTACCGTACTGCTGCTGAAGGTCCTTCAGCAAGTTCAGAACCTGGGCCTGAATGGAGACGTCGAGCGCGGAAACGGGCTCGTCACAGATGATCAGCTTCGGACGCAGAATGAACGAGCGGGCGATACCGACGCGCTGACGCTGGCCACCAGAGAACTCATGCGGATATCGGTTAATGTGCTCGGGATTGAGGCCAACGACGTCGAGCAGCTCGCGAACGCGATCCATGCGCTCCTCGGGCGTACCGATGCCATGGATGACCATGGGCTCGGAAACAATCTCGCCGATCGTCATACGCGGATTGAGCGATGCATACGGATCCTGGAAGATGAACTGCATATCGCGGCGCATATCCTTGAGCTCGGCCTTGTTCATCTTGGAGATATCTTTGCCCTCAAAGTACACCTTGCCGGACGTCGGCGGGTCGAGGTGCATGATGGCGCGGCCGGTGGTGGACTTACCGCAACCGGATTCGCCCACTAGACCGAAGGTCTCGCCAGCGCGGATCTCGAACGAGACGTCATTCACCGCAGAGACGACCTTCTTGGAGAACCTACCGCCCAGGAAACCGGAGCCGGTGGGGAACTCCTTCGTGAGGTGCTCAACCTTGAGCAGCGGAGTATTGTTGTCTGCCATTTAGGCCTCGCCTCCCTTCGAAGCTGCGACATCCACGTTATCGGGAATCGCGGTCGGCATGGTCCCGCGGGAGCGGGAGGTGTCGGGTGCGAACTTCTTCACGAAGGCATCATCATCGGCGTAATGACACTCGGAGTAATGGCCGTTGTCCATGACGAACTTCTTGGGGCGTTCCTTGTGGCAGAGCTCCGTGGCATACGGGCAACGAGGCGCGAACGCGCAACCCTGCGGCAGGTTGACGAGCGACGGTGGATTGCCGTGAATTGGCGTAAGCGGCTTCTTCTCGTCGGTAGCCTGCTCGGGAATGGAGCGAATGAGGCCCCAGGTGTAGGGGTGGCGGCTCTCGTAAAAGATCTCGTCGGCAGTGCCGAACTCCACGGGGTGACCTGCGTACATGACCATGATCTTGTCGGCCATGTCGGCGACGACGCCCAGGTCGTGGGTGATCATGATGATGGCGTTACCGTTCTTCTCCTGCATCTCCTGCATAAGTTCGATAATCTGCGCCTGGATGGTCACATCGAGGGCCGTAGTGGGCTCGTCGGCAATCAGGATGTCGGGATCGCAGGCGAGAGCCATGGCGATCATGACGCGCTGGCGCATGCCGCCGGAGAACTGGTGCGGATACTCGTTCACGCGCTTCTCGGGCTCAGGGATGCCCACGAGGTCGAGCAGCTCAGTGGCGCGCTTGAGCGCCTCCTGCTTGGAGTAGCCGCGGTGCAGACGAAGGCCCTCCCCCACCTGACGACCGATCTTGTAAACCGGGTTGAGCGAGGTCATGGGGTCCTGGAAGATCATCGCAATGTCATTGCCGCGGACGTGCTGCATCTCCTCCTCAGACATATTGAGGAGGTCGCGACCGCGATAGGTCACGGAACCGCCCTCGATCTTACCGGGAGGCATGGAGATGAGGCCCATGATGGTCATGGCGGTCACGGACTTGCCGGAGCCGGATTCGCCCACCACGCCGAGCGTCTCGCCGCGATCGAGCGTGTAGCTCACGCCGTCAACGGCATGCACGACGCCGTCCTCGGTGTGGAAGTACATCTTCAGGTCGTCGACCTCGAGCAGATGCTGGCCCTCGGGGATCGGCTGCGTCTTGAGGTCCACGAAAGTATCGTTGTTCTTAGCCATGGTTTTACGCGTCCTTCATCTTCACGTCGAGAGCGTCACGCAGGCCGTCGCCGAGCAGCGTGAACGCGAGCACGGTGGTCAGGATGGCGATGCCGGGCATGATCATAAGCCACGGCTCGGTCTGCAGGTACTTCTGACCCTCCTGGATGAGGGTGCCCCACGACGGATCGGGCGGGACGACGCCGAGACCCAAGAAGGACAGGGCGGACTCGGTCAGGATGGCGCCACCGATGTTCATAGTGGCATAGACCACGATAGAAGCAACGGAGTTGGGGAAGATATGGCGGGCGATGATGCGCGCGTCGGAAGCGCCCATGGATCGGGCGGCATCCACGTAGTCGCTCTCCTTGACGGAGAGGATGGCGGAGCGGAACACGCGGGCGATCGAGGGCCAGCCAAGGATGCCGATGGCGATAAACACGTTCTGAATACCATTGCCGATGACCGCGATCATAGCGATGACGAACAGCGTGTAGGGGAACGCCAGGAAGATGTCGGCCAGACGCATGATGATGGTATCCCAGATGCCGCCGTAGTATGCGGCGAGTGCGCCCATGACCAGTCCGATGGCAGTGGAGATGCCCGTGGCGACGATACCGACGGTCAGCGAGATGCGCGCGCCGTAGATGACGCGGGAGAGCACATCGCGGCCAAGGGTGTCGGTGCCAAAAGGATGCTGGAGGGACGGTGCAAGGCGGGAGTTCATAACCATGGTGGCCGTGTCGGATGCGTTCGGATCGCCGAGCACACTCGGAACCCACAGGTCCGCGGTGACCGCGATGACGACGACGATGAGGATCCACACGATGGCGAACATCGCGAGCCTGTTCTTCCTCAGGCGCTTGAAGGCGTCACCCCACAGGGTGCGCGTGGGTTTGTCGGAGCCATTGGCAACGACATGGGCCTCGGCCGCGGCGGCGCGAACCTGCTCGCCCATTGTATTCATTGGGTACTGCACGTCTCTTGCCTCCTACTTATCGCTCTTGTTACCAAGGCGGATACGCGGATCGAGGAACGCGTAGCTCACGTCGACGATCAGGTTGATGATCATGACCACGATGACGATGACCGTGACGGCGCCCATGACGATGGGCCAGTCGCGGCGAGTGATAGCGGTGTACGTCATCTGGCCGATACCGGGCCAGTTGAAGACTGTCTCGGTCAGGATGGCACCGGCGAGCATCGCACCGAAGTCCATGCCCACATAGGTAACGACCGGGATCAGGGCGTTCTTGAGCGCGTGGTGGAAGATGATCGAGCGCTTGGAGAGGCCCTTGGCCTTGGCAGTGCGGATGTAGTCCTGGTTCATGACCTCGATCAGCTGCGAACGCATGATACGGGCCGTGTAGGCGGTGGATACCGCAGCCAACGTGATGGCGGGAAGGATGTAGTACATCCAGCCGGGGAACATCGGGCGCGGACCGGGGACGCCCGAGACGGGCAACGCAACGGCACCGCCGGTAGCGTCTTTAAGCCAGATGCCAAATATCAACTGGAGGAGCAGACCGAGCCAGAACGCGGGCATCGCCACGAGCATCGAGGTGGTGAGGGTCACGAGGATGTCCCAGAAGGAGTACCGCTTAATAGCCGAGATGATACCGGCGCCAATGCCCACAATTGCCTCGATGACGATGGCGACAACGGCGATCTGCACCGTGTAGGGATAGGCATCGAGAATCATGGTCGACACGTCGATGCCACGCTGGTAGGAACGGCCAAGGTCACCATGGAGCAGGCCGCTCAGATAAGTGAAGTAACGATCCCACATGGGGGTTTCGATGGTGTCACCGTTCTCGTCGAAAACGATGTCGCCGTTCTCGTCCGTCACGATTAAGCCGTGAGCGGCGCGGATGTTCATCTCGGTAACCGGGTCGAGCTTCTTCTCGCCGGCGATCAGCTTGATGGGATCGCCGGGCACGACATTCTGCATGATGAACAGAATGAGCGTGACGCCGAGGAAGACCGGGATGAACTGCAGGATTCGCTTGAGGATGTACCTGAGCACAGCGATACCCTCCCTAGTCTCTTGGACACTACACTTTGCTGCAGTATGTCGCAGCGTAAATTGCAATTATACGTCACCCGCTAAGGAATACTGCGGGGATTATGCGTAGATATACACGATCGATTCCGCACTTTGCAGCATTACCCGCCAAACAAAGGCAGGACACCGCTTGCGCGATGTCCTGCTGTTCATGCGCTATCGGGTTTTGATCCCGGTCGCTAGGCGATCTCAGCCGTCTCGAAGTGTGGGATGGTCTGAGCGTCGTAGTTGAAGTTCTTCATGCGCTCAGAGGCGACGTAGTTGTGAGCGTAGAACATGATCGGAATAACCGGCATATCCTCACCGATGAGAGCGCAGACCTTGCGGCAAGCTGCCTTACGCTCCTCCTCGTCCTGGATCTGACGGGCCTCTTCCATCATCTTGTCGACCTCAGGGTTGGAGTACTTCTCGTAGTTGTTGTCGGCACCCGTGTAGAAGTTCGGATACAGGAAGTTGTCCATGGTCGGATAGTCGGCAGTCCAACCAAGGCGGCCAAGGGAGAACTCGTCCTTGGAGAGGTTGTCGAGGTAGGTAGCCCACTCGACGGCGTCCTGCTTGACAGTGAAGCCAACGGCCTCAAGGTCGAGCTGGATGGTGGACATGAGATCCTCGTGACCACCGTCACCGTTGTAGTTCAGCGTAACCTCAAGACCGCGCTTGCCATCGGCGTCTGCGGTGTAGCCAGCGTCCTCGAGAATCTGCTTGGCCTGATCGGGATCGTACTTGCAGTACTGCCAGACATTCTCCTCCGAGTCGTCAATGGCGGTCGGCATGATGGAGGTGGCGGGCATGCGGGAACCCTCGTACAGGGTGTCCACGATGTTCTGACGGTTGATGGCCAGGGAGAGGGCGCGGCGGACGTTCACGTCGGCGAGCACCGGATCCTGGGAGCACGGAATCATGAAGTAGGTGGAGAGCTCGACGCCCAACAGGCACTGCTTGCCCGGGGTGGAGGTGTAGCCGTCCTCGGACTTGCCGTACTTGTCCACATTGTCCTTGATCTGGCCCGTCGGGATCTGAGCGAAGTCGATGGTGCCGGCCTTGAACTCGTTGTAAGCGGTGTCCGGGTCCTTCTGGATGGAGCAGTACACGCCGTCGATCTTGGGGGCCTCGCCGTGATACTCGTCGAACTTCACGAGGTTGATGTACTGGTTGTGCTTCCAGGGCTCGTCCATCTTGAAGGGGCCGTTGCCGATCGGCTGCTCGAGGAAGGACTTCGGATCGTCCACGGCGGCCTGGGGAACCGGCACAAGGCCAGGGTGGCAGCACACGGCCGGGAAGTCGGCCATCGGAGCGGAAAGGGTGACCTCGAAGGTGAGCTCGTCCACGGCCTTGAGACCGGTGAACTCATCGGTGTCGCCGGCGTTGAACTCGGCGTAACCCGCGACCGGGGCGAGGTGGTAGCAGATGTCGGACGGGGTCTCCATCTTGGGGGAGGCAACGCGCTTCCAGCCGCGGACGAAGGACTCGGCGTCGACGGCGTCACCGTTGTGGAACTTCATGCCCTCCTTGAGCTTGAAGGTGTAGACCAGACCATCCTCGGAGACGGTCGGGGCCTCGGCGGCACACACGGGCACAGCGGAGTTGGTGTCCCAGTCCCAGGTCATGAGGCCATCGAACATGGCGCGCGCGATAGCGGTGCCCTGATTCTCCTGAGCGTTGTACGGGTCGATGTAGGCGGGCTCGGAGAGATAGAAGCCCATCACGTTGTCGCCGGCGGGAGCCGCGGTGGTGCCGCTGCCCTCAGTGCCGCCACCGCCGCCGCAACCGGCGAGAGCAGCAAGGGCACCCGTGGCGAGGGCGCCGCCCACAAACGTACGACGACCCATCACGGGCTGGGTAAATTTGGTATCAGCCATGCCATCCTCCTTATAATGCAGGTTCACGGAACGCGGAGCCGGATATGCACCCCTTTGGTGCGACCGGAGGTGCGAACACGTATCGCATCCCGCTTGCTCTTCGCGAGACCGTTAGGCTGATCGGTCACGCGCGATGGTCAATACATTAGCGCACTTTTGCATAATGGAGTATGAGGTTTCTGGTAATCGGCGCACATTTTCTTTAGTTTGGCGAAGCATTTGCATGATAAACCGTACTTTAGTGCATAAAAGAACGATCAAATGGATATCTTTCGCCAACGTATTGTTTCAAGTGTGTAACACTTGATGCAGACATGCATAGGCTCCCGCTCGCCCCATGACAAAGCCCGTCCGGATTCACTCCGAACGGGCCGATGCACGCAATGTGGTTGGTGGGCGTTTGGCCTACAGACCGACGATGCCCTGTGGGAAGAAGAACATGGCGAGCACGACGCAGGCGGCGAAGACGCAGGCCACAATCACGGTGAGCTTGTCGAGATTCTTCTCCATGACACCCGTGGCGGTGCTGGCGTTGTACAGAGAGCTGGCGATCATATCGGAGACGCCGGTGCCCTTGCCGGAATGCATGAGGACGAGCGCGATGAGCAGAAGCGTGGACAGCGCCCACACGCCAAAGAGGATGATCTGGAACGGACCCACGAGGACTCCTTCTAAGCTGAATTCACGTACAGCGGGTAATGGTACCACACTCCCCCTGTTCTTCCACGAAACTTCAAACGAACAGCAGGCGAAGCCCAATTCGTTCGGCGAGTCCCCAATCTGTTCGGCGATCCCCAATCTGTTCGATTTCCCGATTCAACCAACCAAAAGCCCCCGGCCCTTTTGGTTGGCCACGCTTTCTCGCTGCCTATAAGGCGCACGCCAGCGCTTCGGCGATATTACCCCCACGGTAGGCGTTCGTTGCCGCACGCTCTGCTTCTTCGGTGGCGTTGAAGGCAATCGAAGTGCCTACCAGCTCGAACAGCGGGATGTCGGAACGGCTGTCGCCAATAGCCATGCAGGACGCAAGAGCTACGCCGCGCTTTTCACAGAGTTCACGCGCGTATGAGCACTTTCCCTCGCCCTCAAGCGCATGCGCCACGCCGCCCGTGCATACGCCATTCTCGACTTCCAGCTCCGAACCAACATAACCATCAAACCGAAAGCGCTTGCAGAGGTACTCCCCCACAATGCCCCAAGCAAGTGAAGCAATATGGGCCTCACCGCCAGCCGCATGAATCGCATCGACAGCTTGAGTGATGCCGTCCACAAGTGGCATGTCCTCAAGCATATCGAATAGCTCGCTGGCAGAGCGTCCCACATATCCCGCAGCGTCTATCCGGCAGACGTCGTCGTTTGTAATCTCGCCTCGCGCGCAAGCTGCCTCCGCCTCTTCCATGGTGTGCCCATGGCCGAGCAGATTTGCGAGATAGGCACCCGAGGTCACTCCCCTTGTAAGCGTCCCGTCGATGTCGAAGAAGACTATCCGATCCATGGAACCTCCCGGTTGGCCCAGATGCCAAGGCGTGCATACACGCCCCGCGCCCAAACGAGCATCATGGTGTTTCCGTCCTTTTTCAAGCGGCGGATTAGCATTCTGAGTGCAACGGCATGGGGCCTGCTCACGAGCGTGGCGCACTCCCGGGGGCTACGATGTTGGTTGTCTGATGTGGCAACACCTTCTTGAACAAATCTACGAGAGGATCAGGCCCGCCTCCCTGAACTCGACGGGGCTCATGTAGCCCAAGGTCGAGTGGATTCTGAAGTTGTTGTACCAGTTGACCCAATCGA
>ENA-OQCZ01000093-OQCZ01000093.1-human-gut-metagenome-genome-assembly--contig:-NODE-93-length-40203-cov-7.303024_pt1 | contig 40203 bp, 25 predicted proteins | sample MGYA00242505_ERZ504594 | MGnify/ENA primary metagenome ERZ504594 (study PRJEB26092, sample SAMD00036329) | human gut metagenome | host: Homo sapiens | study: EMG produced TPA metagenomics assembly of... | reverse complement strand
CTGCGCGGGCTGAAAGCCCAACAAGTCCCCAGCCCAGGGCAACGCCCTGGGTGCCATGTTCCCAATCCCTACGCCCTGTAAGGGCAAAAGTAAAAGTCAACCATTCGCCCATACTTTTGCCCTTACAGGGCGTAGGCGTTTATACACTGATACCCAGGGCGTTGCCCTGGGCTATGAACTGACTGCCCTTTCAGGGGCGCTCCTTTTCGCACTTTGTTCGTTTATCATGTGCGCATGCTTTGCCACTTGTTGTTTGGCTCAAAACCGCGCAGAGATTTTTCTGAATTTTGAACACCCTACCCGAAAGGTAGGATGTAGGGTATGAGGTATGGTGCCCTGGTGCTGTGGACTTGTTGGGTTTTCCAGCCCGCGCAGGGCCGCCGCAATATTCGTCCCCCTCACTTTGCGAGCAAAGTGAGCTACAGTGCTTCGCCTCAGACCTTCGCTATATATTCGTGCACCGCCCCTTGTAGCGATGCCGCAACCGCTATGCTATTTGGCCAAAAATCGCGCAGAATTTTCTTCGATTTTAAACACGCGGCCCGTCAAAACGCAGTATCAATGGGCCTCGAGCCAGTTCTTCCCTTCGCCACAATCGGCCAAGAGCGGCACGTTCACCTTCCAAGCGTTCTCCATTTCTTCAATCACGATGGCTTTCACGCGGGAGAGTTCCTCCTGCGGCACACTGAAGTTCAATTCGTCGTGCACCTGCAAAATCATCTTGGCCTTGATGCCCTCCTCTTCAAAGCGGCGGTCAATGCGCACCATTGCCAGTTTGATAATGTCGGCAGCCGTTCCCTGGATAGGCGCATTCACGGCATTGCGCTCCGCATAGCCGCGCACCACGGCGTTGTGTGAGTTGATATCAGGCAGATAACGGCGGCGACCGAAAACGGTTTCAATATAGCCCTTCTCCTTCGCCACCTCGACACTCTTGGCCATATACTCCTTCACGCCAGGATAGGTCGCGAAATAACTGTCAATTAGCTCACGCGCCTCCGTTCTCGACACTTCCATGCGCTCAGCCAAACCGAAGGCCGAGATGCCATAGATGATGCCGAAATTGGCCGTCTTGGCCTTCCGACGCTCGTCGCGTCCCACCTCAGAAATGTCCTTGTGATAAATGCGGGCCGCTGTGGCAGCGTGAATGTCATGCCCCGCGCGGAAGTCTTCAATCATGCGCTCATCGCCGCTCAGCTGCGCCATGATGCGGAGTTCAATCTGCGAATAGTCGGCAGAGAAAAACGTACACCCCTCCTCTGGCACAAAAGCCTTGCGGATTTCGCGCCCGTCATCGCCGCGAACAGGAATGTTCTGCAAGTTGGGATTGCTCGAAGAGAGGCGTCCTGTGGCCGTCACAGCCTGGTTGAACGACGTATGGATGTGTCCCGTCTGCGGATTGACCAGTTTCGGCAACGCATCAATATACGTGCCGATGAGCTTTTTCAGCGCACGATGGGAAAGAATCTTCCCAACGATGGGATGCTTGGAGCGCAGGGCTTCCAAGACCTCCTCCCCCGTTGAATATTGTCCGCTCTTCGTTTTCTTCGCCTTCTCGTTGAGCTTCAATTCGTCGAAGAGCACCTCCCCCACCTGCTTGGGCGACGAGATGGTAAATTCGCGTCCAGCGAGTTCATAGATTTCCTTTTCAAGCTGCTGCATGCGGGCCTTGAAATGCTGCCCCGTCTCGGCCAGCGCCGCCGTGTCAAGACAAACGCCGTTGCGCTCCATCTTGGCCAGCACGGGCATCAGTGGCATTTCGATGTCATTGAAAACACGCTCCACCTTGAATTTCTCCATCTCGGCCTTCAAGGGCTTCATGAGCTGCAATGTCACGTCGGCATCCTCGCAGGCATATTCATAGACCTCCTGCGGCGTGAGGTCGCCCATGTTCTTTTGCCCTTTGCCCTTCGGCCCGATGAGTTCCTCAATGTGCACCGTTTTATAGTTGAGATAGATTTCCGACATGTAGTCCATATTGTGGTGCAACTCTGGCTGCACCACATAATGCGCCAACATGGTGTCGAACATCGGAGCGCGGAGCGACACACCATAACGCGAGAGCACGTTGAGGTCGTACTTGAAATTCTGCCCCACCTTCAAAATCGTGTCACTTTGTAAGAGGGGTTGAAAAATCGCGACAAACTCACGCGCCTCCTCCGTTTCACGTGGAACAGACACATACCAGGCCTCGCCCGGCACCGCCGCGAAGCTCATTCCGAGCAATTCTGCCGAAATGGCATCAGTGCTGGTGGTTTCCGTGTCAATCGCCACGACGGAATATGTCAAAAGTTTTTCACATAATTTCTTCGCATCCTCCTTATTTTCAATAAGATGATAAAAATGTGGTGAATCTGCAATCGTTCTGAGTTTGGTGTTTTCTTTTTCCGCTGGGGCCTCGGCAGGCATTTCGTCAAAGAGAGAGGCCATCATCGGCTGACGTTTTTCAGTTTTCACCTCCTCTGGGAAGAGCCGCTTGATAAAGGCGCGAAATTCGAGCTGTTCGAAAATATTGCGTAACGCCTGCTTGTCGGGCTCAATGCGTTTGAGCGATTCCATCTCCACGTCGAGCGGCACGTCGGTCTTGATGGTGGCGAGGAAACGCGAGAAGCGGATTTGCTCCACATTCTCCTCCACCTTCTTTTTGAGAGCGCCCTTGAGCTGGTCGGTGTTGTTGAGAAGGTTTTCGATGGAGCCAAACTGTGCAATGAGTTTCTGCGCCGTTTTCTCCCCCACTCCGGGACACCCCGGAATGTTGTCGGCCGAGTCGCCCATGAGTCCGAGCAGGTCAATCACCTGCAAGGGAGACGTGAGAGAATATTTCTCGCACACCTCTTCCACGCCGAGCACCTCCATCGGCGCACTGCCATGTCCCGGGCGGCACATCTTCACATGCTCGCCAACAAGCTGGGCGTAATCCTTGTCGGGTGTGATCATCCTCACTTCCAGTCCGGCTTCTGCCGCGCGGCGGGCCACCGTTCCGATGACGTCGTCGGCCTCAAAGCCCGGCACCTCGAGGATGGGGATGTTGTAGGCACGAATAATGTCCTTGATGATAGGAACGGCGCGGCGGATGTCCTCCGGCGTCTCTTCGCGCTGCGCCTTATATTCTGGATAGGCATCGTGGCGGAACGTCGGACCGGAGGGGTCGAAGGCCACGGCGATGTGCGTGGGGGCCTGCTTCTGCAACACCTCCTCAAGCGTGTTGACAAAGCCATAGATCGCCGATGTGTTCTCGCCCTTGGAATTCATCCGCGGGGAGCGTATCAAAGCATAGTAAGCCCGGTAAATGAGGGCGTAAGCATCAAGTAGGAATAATTTCTGCATGGTGAATGGTTATTTACATGGTAAAAATACGCAAAAATATCTGATTGATGGCGTTTATTTCGTACTTTTGTAACTCAAAAATTGAATAGGAATGGATGTCTTAACCGCGATTCGCCGGCCCATCGAAGCCGAACTGTCACGTTATAAAACTCTTTTTGAAGAAGCCCTCACCCATCAGGACGATTATCTGGGCTCGGCATTGGCCTATGTGCGCCAGCGCCGAGGCAAGATGATGCGCCCCATTCTGACTATTCTCGTTGCCAAAAACTGCGGCGAGGTACAGACGGCCACGCTGCGCCTGGCTGTCACACTGGAACTGCTGCACACGGCCAGTTTGGTACACGATGACGTGGTTGACGAAAGCGACGAACGGCGCGGACAGGCTTCAACCAACGCCACCTTCGGCAATAAGGTGGCTGTGCTCGTTGGCGACTATCTGCTCTCGGAAGCGCTCCACCAGTCGGCGCTCTCTGGCTCGCTACGCTGCGTCGACACCATCGCCCGCCTGGGCGGCACGCTCTCGGAAGGTGAGGTCATCCAATTGGCAAACATCCGCAACGAGGTGAGCACAGAAGCGGCTTACTTCGATGTCATCCGCCGAAAAACGGCCGAACTCTTCGCCACCTGTGCGGAGCTCGGCGCATTCACGATGGGGGCTGACGAGGATTTTGTGGCCCATGCAAGGCATTTCGGAGAGACCATCGGCATGTGTTTCCAAATTCGCGACGACATCTTCGACTATTATGAAGACAGCGCCATCGGAAAACCAACGGGCAACGACATGCGCGAGGGCAAACTCACGCTTCCGGCCATCTATGCCATCAATACGCACGGCGACGAGGAAATCCACGCCGTGGCGAAGCGCATCAAGCAAGGCACGGCCACAACCGACGACATCACGCGCATGGTGGCCTTCACAAAGGAGAACGGCGGCATCGACTACGCCCGAAAAGTGATGGACGATTTCCACGAGAAGGCGCTCGAAGACCTCCGCTGTTTCAGCAATAAAGAGGTGGCAGAGGCGCTAAAAACGTATCTCGACTATGTCATCGGACGCGATTTGTAAGACACTGTTTTTTCTATAAACCGACAAGATATCAACAACATAATAAAAGGGGTGTTCCAAAAATCTTTGGAACACCCCTTTTTGCTACCCCTGAAAGGTAGGGTATTCAAAATTCCATAAAAATCAAGGTTGGTAAAGAGGCGACAGCGCCCCTAAAAGGGGCAATCCCCCGCACCCGAGCGGCCCGGCAATTCGTTAATTCGTTTAATTCGTTGTTACGCCGTCTGAGGCCAACCAACGAACTGCGGCGCAGCCCGCAACCCCGTTGCAAAAAATTCGATTAATTCGAACCTTCGCCGCGAGCGCCCTGAAAGGGCAGCCAGTTCTTAGCCCAGGGCAACGCCCTGGGTATCAGTGTATAAACGTCCTCGCCCTGTAAGGGCAAAAGTATGGGCGAACGGTTGACTTTTACTTTTGCCCTTACAGGGCGTAGGGAATGGGGACATGGCACCCAGGGCGTTGCCCTGGGCTACGGACTTGCTGGGCTTTCAGCCCGCGTAGGGCCGCAGACAAGGCTTTTTCCGCACAATTTCCACCTACTTAATATTTCAATTTTGAACACCTACCTATTGTCAATTTTGAATATGAGCGAAAATAATTCCAAGCCACTGCCCGCTTACCGCCTTCGCTTGAAAGCAGAGCGCAGCGACGAACTATATGTCAAGATATTGGGACATCTCACGAAGCACCGCCTTTATAGAGATCCCAACTACACCTCGCGGCAGTTGGCAATAGATCTGAAGACAAACACGCGTTACATCGCCGCTGCCGTGGCCAACAACACGGGCAGCAACTACAACGTCCTTGTCAACGGATTGCGCCTGCGCGATGCCTGCCAGATGTTGCGCAGTCCGCGCTATGGCCACATGACGGCCGAAGAAATTGGTCTGCTCTCAGGCTTCTCCTCCCGTCAGGCCTTCTATCTTGCATTTTCAAAGGTCTACAAAATAACGCCGCGTGCCTACCGTCTCTTGGACGACGGCAATCTTCCGGGCGCAGACCAGTAGAACACCATGTTTAACAAGGGCAATCATTGATTTGCCCGGTCATAAAGATCAACAACAAATACGATGTTACCAATAGAAGAACGCGATGCCATCAACCGTTTGGTTCGCGAACAAGTCATTCCAGCCATTGGATGCACAGAGCCCATTTGCGTGGCTTTGGCTGTCAGTCGTGCAACAGAAGAATTAGGCTGCCGTCCGCAGCGCATCATGGCGCGTTTGAGTGCCAATATTTTGAAGAACGCCATGGGCGTCGGCATCCCTGGAACGGGAATGGTTGGACTTCCCATTGCCATCGCCTTGGGCGCCATCGTCGGCAAGTCGGCCTACGGGCTTGAAGTGCTCCGCGACAGCACGCCCGACCATGTCAAGGAAGGGCAGCGATACATCGACGAGCAGCACATCAGTATCTCCCTGGCCGAAGATGCGCCGAGCAAACTCTATGTAGACATCACAGTTTTTGACGCCGACGGACGCGAAGCCCGCGCCGTCATCGCCGAGCAACACACCAATTTCATTCTCGTCTCGCGTGGCAGCGAAGTGCTCCTCGACAAGTCGATGGATGGCGGCGAAGAAAACACCGAGAAGCAAGAAGAGGTCCTGCAGCTCAACATGCGCAAGGTGTTTGACTATGCCACCACATCTCCCCTCGAAGAATTGGAATTTATCAACGAGGCAAAGCGCCTGAATGAAAATGCCGCTGTCCGCTCCCTGGAGGGCAACTACGGCCATTGCTTGGGCAAGGTGCTCAGCCGTCCGCTCGGACGCGGCATTATGGGCGAGAGCATCTTCTCCCACATCCTCTCAAGCACGAGCTGCGCTTGCGACGCCCGCATGGCCGGCGCCATGATTCCCGTCATGAGCAATTCCGGATCGGGCAACCAGGGCATTTGCGCCACCAACCCCGTGGTGGTCTTTGCCGAGGAAAACCACAACACGGCTGAGGAACTCACCCGCGCCCTGATGTTGAGCCATCTGACGGCCATCTATATCAAGCAGAGCCTCGGTGCCCTGTCGGCCCTCTGCGGATGTGTCGTTGCCGCCACCGGCTCGAGCTGCGGCATCACCTATCTGATGGGCGGCGGATATGAGGAAGTATCTTCTGCCGTGAAGAACATGATTGCCAACCTCACCGGCATGATTTGCGACGGCGCCAAACCGAGCTGCGCCCTCAAACTGACAACGGGCGTGAGCACGGCCGTTTTGTCGGCCATGTTGGCCATGCAGGGCAATTGCGTAAGTTCGGTTGAAGGCATCATCGACGACGACGTCGACCAGAGCATCCGCAACCTCGTCTCCATCGGAACGGATGCCATGGACGAGACCGACCGTGAAGTCTTGAAGATCATGACACACAAAACAAAGTAATTCGTGATGGCGGAAAACGGCTTGAGCAATTTTGTCAGAATCTCTTTGGCGATTCCCTCGAAGTTGCTCAAGTTGTTTCTGCTAAGTAGGTGGTCAGAATTATTTTTACATTTGAAATGTTCTATCGGGATGCAGATACGCCACCTTGTTTGAAGGAGCAATGCGGGCATTGCGACTGAAAACAAGGTAAGTAGATGCGCCCGAGAGGACGTTTCAAATGTAAGAATAATGCTCTTGGCATATATTATAAAAATAATTTTGACCACCTACTTATAGTTCCCACCAATAATATCAGTAAGGTTATGAAGAAAGGTTTATTTTTAGCCGTTGCCTCAGCCGTTCTCTTTTGCGGGAATGGCGTGGCACAGGAAATAAAGGACGGAAGTCAGAAACTCGACGCGCAAGCGCAGATCAATCTGCGCAAATATCGCTCCAATTCTCGCGCCACGCGCGGCACCGTTTCTGCTGACACTCTGCGTTTTATCGTCACAACGACCAACGCGCCACAGGCTGCCGACAGCATCCGCGCTTTGGGCGGAGAAGTAGACGTGATTGATGACAATGTTTTGACAATGCGCATCACGGCAGATAAGGTTGAGCGCGTTGCGAAGCTCAGTGTCGTTACCTCCATCAAGGCAGCACGCCGTGCAAAGATGTATATGGACAAAACGCGCAAGCTGACGCGCGTGAGCAACATCGAATCCGACACGAGTTTCGAGACCCCCTACAAGGGAAAAGGCGTCGTGGTCGGCGTCATCGACCTGGGATTCCAGTACGACCACATTGCCTTCAAGACGAAGGACAAGTCGAGCAGAGTCATTGCCGCCTGGGACCTCTATAACAACAACCCCCAGCCCTTTACGACCTTGCCCTCTGGCAGCGACGGCGACGAAGATGGCGCTGGCCATGCCACGCACGTCACCAACATTGCCGCCGGATCAGTGGTGAACGGCAACAGCTATTACGGCATGGCGCCCGAGGCCGACATCGTCATGGTGCCCAACGATCTGAGCGACGACAACATCATGAAAGGTGCCAAATTCGTCAAGCAGACGGCTGAGGCCGCAGGAAAACCCTGGGTGCTCAACCTAAGCATCGGCAACAGCATGGGTCCGCACGACAGCACCACCCCCTACGACGTTGCCATGAGCAATCTCTGTGGCAGCGGCGGCGTGATGGTGGCAGCAATGGGCAACGAGGCGCAAGACCAGCAACATGTCTTTCTCCAGTTTCAGAAGGCTGGCGACGTGAGATACATCCTCAATTCGCCCTCCGACGACCAGTGTAGCTGCTATCTCTGGGGCACAGAGGCCGACGGCAAAGCCCATGTCAAGGTCACTCCGATGCTCTTCAACACCTCGACGGGCATCTTCAGAGAAATCCCGCAATCAACGCTCAATACGGCCGACTTCATTTCCTATGGAACTGAAATCGCCTCCCACAACAACCGCTTCTGCTACCTCGTTTATGCCGATATGCCCGACCTCTGCAGATCTGTTGCTGGCACTTCCCGCACGGCCAACTTTTGTTTGGCCATGAAGGTCGAAGCGCTTGACAACAATGTCTCAGTCCATGCCTGGGCCAACAGCCGTTTCATCGCCTCTGGCGGCTACGGCGTGGCGGGCGACGGTGAATACTCCGTTGGCGAGGCAGGTGCCAGCATCGGCCGCGCCATCGCAGTCGGCGCTTACACAGGTTCAAAATCATGGGTGTCATACGAGGGCTACACCTACCGCTTGAGCGACTACACCCTCAACGACATCGCTGGTTTCTCCAACCATGGCCCGTCGTTGGGCGTCTACGTGAAGCCCGACGTGGTGGCCCCTGGCGTTGCCGTTCGTTCTGCGCTCAACGCCTATGCTGGCGTGGAAGATTCTGGGAATCTGCAAATTGGCGATGCCTATGTTGTAGGCGCGGTCGATGCAGATGGCAATATGCTCCCCGCCTCAGCCAATTACAAGGGTGTCCGCAATTTCTATGGCGTGATGAGCGGAACGTCAATGGCCACGCCTGTTGTGACGGGCGTGGTGGCCCTTTGGCTACAGGCCAATCCGACGCTCACGCCAGAGCAAATCAAGGAAATCATTAGCGAGACCTCCATCCACGACACCTATACGGGCGGCACAGACAAGAAATGGACGGCTTATGCCGGATATGGAAAGATCGATGCCTACGCCGGTTTGAAAAAAGCGTTGCAGATGGGCAACACAACGGGCATCGGCCAGACAATGACCAACGAAGAACCCGTCAGTGTCAGCAAAGGCAGCGATGCCTGGCGCATCCTCTTCAACACCTCTGAGCCCTACGCCGACCTCTCGCTCTTCGACCTCAAGGGCAAGGCCGTGTGGTCAGACCGCCTCGAGGGTGTATTGCAGGGACACGACATTTCCGTTCCCCTCGCAGGATATGCCCCCGGCGTTTATCTCCTGCGCGTCAAGACCCAGAAGGCCGTCAAGTCCTTCAAGGTGAGTGTCAGATAAATTGGCAAGTATGGGTGGTCAAACGACGTGACATGCTTGCCATGATAAAACTTTGATTACCAATTCAATGACAGACATAATAACTAACGAAGACAGACATATCAGGCAATTCCAACGGTTGGCCCTCTCTTTGGTGCCACCATTGGAACGTTGCCATCGGAATCTCTGCAACGAAGTGAATTACGTTGTGACGACGCTCAATCTCATTTCCATGCAGCATTTTGATTTCAAACTTTCAAGACAGGCAGCCATTCTTGCTCTCTATGACTGTGGATATATTTTTTTCAAAAGGCGCGGCAATTGGCGAGGAACGATTGAAAACGGCGACCCGGATGAACGTCCCTTGCCGCCAAATCTGTACGTGTATCTGAATATGGATGGCGATAAGTTGCGCTCCCTCCGATTGCTGACTATTCCTGTTCCACCAAACACCAGTGCCGACAAACTTGCGAAGTTGGAAAACATGCGGACGGCGCTGTCTGCTTTCGTTGAAAAAGAAAAAATGGATGCCTCGATGTAGAGGGCATCCATTTTTTGTATGTCCGCTGATTGTGAGTTGATTATAGTGCTGTGTACTTGGTCTTGGCTAATGGAAAGTCATCGATTCGCGGCCGCGAGTAGCGCTACCTTCGGCCGCGAGTAGCGCTACCTTCGGCCGCGAGTAGCGTTACCTTCGGCCGCGAGCAGCTTTACCTTCGGCCGCGAATCGATAACTTGTAAGGCATGGCGAAAATCTGGGGCGATAGCACTGTAGCTCACTTTGCTCGCAAAGTGAGGGCCACGGCCACGTAGCGAAAATCTGGGGCGCCAGCACTGTAGCTCACTTTGCTCGCAAAGTGAGGGCCACGGACACGTAGCGAAGTCTGGGGCATGACTTTGTTCGCTTTTCAGCTCGTGCTTGGCCGCCACAATATTCGCCCCCCTCACTTTGCGAGCAAAGTGAGCTACAGTGCTTCGCCTCAGACCTTCGCTGCATGTTCGCGCAGCGCCCCCGAAGGGTAGGGTGTTCAAAATCCAGAAAGATTAAGTAGGTGGAGATTGTGCGGAAAAAGCCTTGTCTGCGGCCCTGCGCGGGCTGAAAGCCCAGCAAGTCCGTAGCCCAGGGCAACGCCCTGGGTGCCATGTTCCCAATCCCTACGCCCTGTAAGGGCAAAAGTAAAAGTCAATCGTTCGCCCATACTTTTGCCCTTACAGGGCGTAGGCGTTTATGCGCTGATACCCAGGGCGTTGCCCTGGGCTCTGGACTGGCTGCCCTTTCAGGGCGCTCGCGGCGAGGGTTGCGGCGCACGCTGCCCCTGAAAGGGGCTCATATTTAGGGTAGGGGCTTGCCCCTACCTCTTGGGGCCTATTAATGAACCTCGCCCCTGTAAGGGGCTCATATCTCGAATCTTATTCGGGGCAAGTCCCGCCCACGATATGCGCCCCTTACAGGGGCAGAAGCGAGAATCGATGAACTGCGACGAGAGATAGGGGCTAGCCCCTATCCTGGAATATGAGCCCCTTTCAGGGGCAATCCCTGCTGCCTCCCTCCGCGCAGCAATTCCTCAATTCGTTAATTCGTTTAATTCGTTGTTACGCCGTCCGAGGCCAACATTGAATCGCGGCGCAGCCCCACAACCTCGTTGCAAAAATTCGCTTAATTCGTCCTTCTTCGCCGCCTCCCTCCGCGCCACAATTCGTTAATTCGTTTAATTCGTTGTTACGCCGTCTGAGGCCAACATCAAATCGCGGCGCAGCCCCGCAACCCCGTTGCAAAAATTCGATTAATTCGTCCGCCGCCCCTTCGCCGCCCTCCTATATATCTATATTGCTTCCCCCTCTCTTCCCCTCGCCGTCCAGAAAAACGAAATCCGAACCGCTCCCTCCGCGGTCCTTCTTCTCTTTATACACTTCGTGCATAGTTATACATTTTATTTTATCCCTAAAAACCCGTTAATTTGTAAACTTAAAGTGGGTTTCTGGTGGTCAATTAGGGCTTCTGTTCAAAAAAACGAGTAAAAACTAAACAAATGTTTTGCTAAATAAAAATTAACGTCTATATTTGCAGCAGTTCCACATCGGTATATGTATATATTTTTACGATGAATAACAGCAGACGCTGAAAAATCATACATGGTGTCACAATATGTCACACCATTGGCGACGCCAGAACTGCTTGACATATATATATAACGCAAGGGCAGGCAAAAAGTAACAGTCGTATTGTAAAAACTCTCAGATAGCGAGACGTTTCAGCCCGTCTCCGTTCCATCAAAACGCCGCGGCCGCTTCGTCGCCGATGAAAGCCGCAGCAGGCAAGCCCCCGTGCGCCCCCAGCGCCTCCGCTGCTCCTTGCCGAAGAAAAGAAGAAAAATAATGTTTAATTTAATGGTTATATTATGAACAAAAAGTTAGTGCTCTTGGGAGCCACGTTGCTGTTGACAGCAGCGGGAGCTTCTGCGCAGAAGCGCGTGACTGGTCGCGTGGTCGACGCTCAAGGTGAGCCGGTTGTCGGCGCCACAGTGCGTGTTGAAGGCCACAAGGTCGTGGTCACCACCGACGACAATGGTCGCTTCACACTCAACAGTGTGCCTTCTTCTGCCAAACACTTGTTGGTCACTTACATCGGTAAGGAATCACAGTCGGTGAGCATCGCGGGCAACGTGAACGTCGTGATGAAAGAAGCCGAGAACAGCTTCGACGAAGCCATCGTCGTGGCCTACGGTACGGCCAAGAAATCGGCCTTCACCGGTTCTGCTTCTCAGATTAAGGGAGAAAAAATTGAGCAGCGTGTCACAGCCAATGTCACCAACGCCTTGAGCGGACAGATGGCAGGTGTGCAGACCTTCACCTCCAGCGGTAAGCCGGGTAGCGGTTCAACCATCCGCATCCGTGGTATCGGTTCTATCTCCTCCTCAAACAGTCCGTTGATCATCGTCGACGGCATGCCATACGACGGTGCCCTCTCCAGCATCAACCCGATGGACATCGAGAGCATTAGCGTTCAGAAAGACGCCGCAGCCAACGCCATCTACGGTGCGCGTGGTGCCAACGGTGTCATCATGGTGACAACCAAGCAAGGCCGCGACCGCGACGCTGTCGTGACGGTCGATGCCAAGTGGGGTAGCAACCACCGTGCCACGCCAAACTACAAGCGTCTTGGTGTACAAAACTATTACGAAACGGCCTACCGTGCCCTTTATAACTCCAAAGCTCTTCATGGCGCCACGCCTGCCGAAGCTTACGCCTATGCCGATGCCAACATCTTCAAGGTTGAGAACGGTGGTGTAGGTTATCAAGTGTACACTGTTCCCGATGGCGAACGCTTCATCGGAACGAACTTCAAGATTAATCCGAACGCCACGTTGGGCTACAATGACGGACAATATTATTACACGCCAGACGACTGGTATGACGAGTTCTTCGGCGATGGCAACCTCCGTCAGGAATACAACGTCAACATTGCCGGCCGATCAGAGCGCATGAGCTACTACACCAGCGTCAACTATTTGAACGACAACGGCCTCATTGCCAACTCTGGTTTCCGCCGTTACAGCGGCCGTGGCCGTATCGAATACCAGGCCAAGAAGTGGCTCCGCGTAGGTTCTAATATGGACTTCAGCGAAACGCAATCACGTGGTTCGATGGCTACTGACTATAACAGTTCGGGCAACCTCTTCTCTGTGGCCAACTTGATGGGACCTATCTATCCGCTTTATGTGCGCGACACGAATGGTAACATTATGCACCACTCCGTAACGGGCAATCGTATCTACGACAATGGTTCCAACACCACCAATATGAAGCGTCCGTTCTTTGGTATGGCCGACCCGGGTGGCGACAACGAAAACAACCGCAGTCTTGCCGTCTCCAATACGTTCAACGGAAAATGGTTTGCCGAACTCACCCCGATTGAGGGCTTGAAACTTACCGCCAATATTTCCGTAACGGATGTCAACACACGAACCAATAACCTTTACAGCGTGTTTGGTTCAAACTACATCACTTCCGACGGACAGGCTTACGTTTCTCACTCACACACAACGGGTGTCAACACGCAATATCTGGCCAACTACAAGCGCACGTTTGCCGACATTCACAACGTGGACGTGCTCGTGGGTTATGAAAACTATAAGCTCCGCATGCAGGGCCTCTCTGGTAGCAACGACCATCTCTTCAATCCTTTCATCGGTGAGCTTGACAATGCTCATGGAAAGGACAAGAAAAGCGTTTCTTCAAGCACCAATCGCTACATGACTGAGGGTATTCTCTCGCGTTTGCAGTATGACTACGCTGGCAAATACTTCGTCAGCGCTTCTTACCGTCGCGATGCTTCCAGCGTCTTCCACAAAGACAATCGCTGGGGTAACTTCGGTAGCGTCGGTGCTGCTTGGTTGATCACGAAGGAAGACTTCATGGACGACTATTCTTCATGGCTCGACGCTTTGAAGCTCAAAGCCAGCTGGGGTGTGCAGGGTAACGACGCTATCCTTGATGCAGATGGCTATCGCGTTTACTACGCCTACACCGACCGCTACGCTGTTTCTTATTCCGACGAAACGAATGAATATTCCAAGACGTTGTCCTACAAAGGCAACAAAAAACTCACTTGGGAGAAGAGCAAGGCTTTCAACATCGGTATTGACTTCGAACTCTTCAAAGGCCGCTTGAGCGGTACGTTTGAATATTTCAACCGCAAGACTTCCGATTTGCTCTACAACAAGCCGACACCGATGTCTGCCGGTATCTTGACTGGTTCTATGCCGGTCAATGTCGGTTCGATGGTCAACCGCGGTGTTGAACTCGAATTGACGGGCTACATCTTCAAGCGTAACGACTTCGACTGGAGCGTCAACTTCAACCTCACGCACTACAAAAACAAGATTCTCTCGCTCGACCCAGCAGCAGAAGCCAACGGCGGTTTGAAATACAGCAACGTCATTCGTCGCGTAGGCGGTTCCATGTATCAGGTCTACTTGAAGGAATATGCTGGTGTTGACCCTGAAACCGGTCTTTCGCTCTATTGGAAGGACGTGACCACCACTGTGACCGACGCTGAAGGTAACACTTCAACCGTTGTCACTGGCCGTGAACTTACCACCGACTACAGCAAGGCCACTCAGTATGACCTTGGCGACCCGCTGCCAAAGGTTTACGGTGGTTTGGGTACTTCTTTGCGCTGGAAGGGCCTCGACTTCTCTTTGCAGTTGGCCTACCAGCTCGGCGGAAAGATTTACGACGGTACTTACCAAGCTATGATGCACTCAGGTCAGCAGGCTTCTGCCGGTACGGCATGGCACAAGGACATTCTCAAGGCTTGGACTCCTGAGAATCGCTACACCGACGTGCCTCGTGTTGATGCCAGCGATGCCACCCAGCAAGACCTCAGCAGCCGTTGGTTGACCAGCTCTGATTATCTGAGCTTCAACAACGTCACTTTGGGTTATACTCTCCCAGCAGATTTGACCAAGCGTTTCAGCATTGCCAGCTTGCGTTTCTACGTTTCTGGAGACAACCTCGGCGTTATCTCGGCTCGCAAGGGCTTCGACCCGCGTTCTCGCATTGCCGGCGGTAGCTGGAGTTCTCAGAGCACGGCCAACTACTCTCAGATGCGCAACATCACGGGTGGTGTGACCTTGACGTTCTAATCAACATTTTTTTGAGCCGGTTTTGGGCAACTGGCCTAAACCGGACTCAAGAAATCTTAGTTCCAATTGAACTGGTCTGGACTTTTGTGAATTTCAGGTTCTGCCCCAAGTGTAAAGGGGAAAATTGAACTTGGAAGAGGCTGAAGTAAATGAAATCACTTCGGCAGAAAAGTGAAGACGGGTTCATTATTAACCGGCATGTTTGTAGCTTTCCCTGCTACAGATATTGCTAAGTAATGGTGAAAGAATAAGTTGATCAATTTTGACCTGCATTTTTGTTGGTTTTGGAATTTGGAAGAGGGAGCATAGCGGGCTATGTGACCGATGACAAATTTCAAAAACGGCAAAAAGGCAGGACATAAGAATACTATTCCTTACTCCTCAAAATTGTTCAAGTTATTTTTTTACCATTACTAAATAATAAAAAGAACAACAATGAAATATCTCAATAAGAAATTCATCCTGGCTGTTGGTTGCTTGGCACTCACTGCATGCTCCGATATGGACGACATGACGCCCGATGGCGGTTCCATGACGGAAGCCCAGCTCGAAACGACCACAACGGCCATCCCTAAGCGTGCTAACGCCGATTTGACCGGTATCTATACTTATGCCGGAGAAATGGCCGCTGCGCTCAATAACGCTTCCTTTCACTGCGATTATGGCTATCCCTCGCTCTGCACTGCGATGGATGCCAATGCCTCAGACTTCGTAGGTGACAACAGCGGTTACAACTGGTTTACTCCGGCGTTCGACTATACCGACCGCAGCCCGAACTACATCATCCCGTCCATGCGCTACAAGTTTGTCTATACGCAGATTAAACTTTGTAACGACGTGATTGGTTCCATCGACCCGAACACGGAAGTGAAAGATTTGCAGTACACGTTGGCCCAGGCGCGTGCCGTGCGTGCGTTCGACTATTTGAACCTCGCCCCTTATTTCCAGTTCAACTACGCCACGAGCAAGGACAAACCTTGTGTGCCTATCGTGTCTCCGACAACTCCCGATCCTGCCAACAACCCGCGTGCAACGGTTGAAGAAGTCTACAAATTCATCATGGACGACCTCAACTATGCCGTTGAACACCTTGAGGGCTACTCAGCTCCGACCAAGGTGAACGTTAGCCTCAATGTGGCTTATGGTCTTCGCGCCCGTGCTAACCTCTATATGGAAAATTGGGCTGAGGCTGCCAGCGATGCCGAAAAAGCCATGCAGGGTTACACGCCAGCTTCAATTGCCGACGTGAGCAAACCGGCTTTCTGCAGCATGAACGAAGCCAACTGGATGTGGGCCATCCACACCGAAACCGATGTTATCAAGAGCTACCATTACTCACCAGTAAGCCATTTGGCATCGTTCTCAGCCAATGCCTACACAGATGGTACTGGTTCTTACAAGTGCATCAATTCCGACCTCTTTGCCAAGATTTCGGCAACTGACGTGCGTAAGGGATGGTGGGTTGATGCCAACCTCCACTCAGCCAACCTCGCCAACTGCTCGTGGACACTCAGCAATGGTACGGTTGTGACTGGTGACGACATCGCAAAGTTGGCCATCACCAACATCAAGGTGCCTTTCGTGGCCTACACCAACGTGAAGTTTGGCATGCGTGAAGGTATCGGTACGGACAAGAACGCCTACGACTGGCCTTTGATGCGTGTGGAAGAGATGATTCTCATCCAGGCCGAAGGTCTCGCCATGAGCGGACAGACTCCACAGGCACTCCAGGTGCTCAACGATTTCGTGAAGACTTATCGCGACCCGTCATACAATTTCACCAATACTTCTGCTGAGGCCATCCAAAACGAAATCTGGAAACAGCGCCGCATTGAGCTCTGGGGCGAAGGCTTCTCTATGGCCGACATCATGCGTTTGCGTAAGCCGGTGGTTCGCATTCACGGTAGCAACAAGGCCAATTGGCCAGATGCTTTCGCATTCAACATCGCACCCGACGATCCTTACCTCTTGCTCCGCTTCCCGAGTGACGAGACTAACAGCAACCGCGGTGTAACTCCAGCCGACAACAACGAAGGCACTTTGCCCCAGCCGGGACAGAACGCTGCCTTGCTCGACGGCGTGACCGACTAAAAAACAGAAAACTGGAAAGGCGGAAGCCTCGAAATGACCTCTGCCTTTCCGTTCCATAATAATCAAACAAAGAATCATCCACATGAAATGGTTTAATAAATCATATATCGTCGCCCTGGCTGCCGTTCTCTCGTTCTCAGCCTGCGACTATGAGGACGACTATACGCCCGCTGCCGCTGCCGGTGCTGACACGGTGTATTTCGAGTCTCCCGTTCAAGAGGTGGTCTTCAACGCTGCGTCGAAGGACATTCCCGTCGTTTTGAAGCGTGCTGATGCAACCGCAGAAAAGACCTACGAAATCAAGGCTGTTTGCGATTCTGCCTCTTATTTTGAAGTACCTGCCAGCGTCACTTTCGCTGCTGGCGAAGCAGAGAAGACCATCACGGTCAAGGCAACTGAAAGCCTCCCGATGAATGTTGAAGTGTCGCTCGAACTTCGTCTCGATGGAAACGCTTCTGTCAACGCTTACGCTCAGAAAATGCCTGTTGCCAGCCTCGTTGTTCTGAAGGAGGACTATGAAGTGGTTTCTCACGGCGTTTATACCAACCAGTGGACTGGAGAGGGTTGCAACTGCGTGCTCCAATATTCTCCTACTCTTGACACCTACCGTTTCGTCAATCCGTTTGGCACGGGGGTTAACGTGCTCTTCACTTACGATGCCACGACACACTTCGGTACGTCTGTTTCAAAGCAGCTTGCCACTGGTTTCGTACATCCTTCGGAAGGTAATGTTTACGCGAAGCCAGCCGCTTTAAACAAAAATGGCAACAACATCTACTTTGACGAGGCCAACAAGATTTGGAAGATTGGTCATCAGTGGGTTGTTGCTGCCGGAAGCTTTGGCGCCGATATCGACACATTCGAAGTGACAGAATAAAACCCAAGCAGGCCCTGCACCACGGCATTCCCCCTCGTCAATCCCGACGAAGCCGATGTTGCAACGCCGCCGCTTGTGCATAAAATGTATATAAAAACAGCGAGTCTTTTCAGGCTCGCTGTTTTTTTGTTAACGCCGATGAGATTTTTGGAAATCAGGTTCGCAGATGTTATTTGTTAGGGGGGTCAAAATCGAAATATTAAAGATTAGCGGTAGCGCCCTCGCAGCGGAGATTTGCGCTGGCCCGCACAATCGTCTGTTGCGGCGCCAGCATTGTAGCTCACTTTGCTCGCAAAGTGAGGGCCACGAACACGTGGCGAATATGACCAACGCTCTGGGACATTACTTTGTTGGATTTTCAGTGCCTGTCCGCCACAATATTCCTTACCCTCACTTTGCGAGCAAAGTGAGCTACAGTGCTTCGCCCCAGGCCTCCGCCAAATGTCCGCGCAGCGCCCCTTGCAGCTATGTCGCAACTTTTTTTCTGTATTTTGAACACCATGCATAAAATATGTAACTATTCAGCGAAAGGGCATGGCGAGGTATCAAGCCTCAAATAAGGCTTGAATTGCATTGAACGGAGTCTTGTTGTGTTTCTTAGCTGTTTCAACGATTGAATGTAATTCAAGAAATGCATCTGCCCCAAAATCAGAACGGAATGTGCAGGAGTTCTTCAACTTGATTTTCAACTTACGTATTCCACGCTCACTTCCATTATTGTCAGATGGTATCATTGGGTCTTCGAGGAAATTGAAGATGTAGTCACGGCATTTTATCAGACCCTTTTTGAGTGTCTCAAACTTCTTGCCAAAATTGCAGATATTCAGTTTGAGCAGGTTGTCTAAGCGTTCCAGCCACGACGCCTTGGGTATTATCGCAGATGGGTTCGAGTTTCTCTCATGTATGGCTTCACGGAACAAGCTTGCTATCTTGTCGGACCAATCCTGCTTGTCGTTCAATTCTGACAAATACTGCAACTCTCGCAGCAGGTGTGCCATACAAACTTGATTGTTGAGGAATTGAAGTGCAAAGTATGCGCTATGGCGGTCTGTCACGGCTGTCATTCGTTCCAGACTGTCGCCGAACTTGTCCGTCAATACTTTTGAGCTTCTGCCGTCAGCACGGAAGAGTAAGGTGTAATAAACTGTCTGCGCTATCCATGCCCAGTCAAGACGCCTTGTTGCAATAACATCCGCTCTCGTCGAAACCTGACGACACTTGACGACATGATATATTCCTGGATTTCTCAATGGCAGGTTGTGCGTTTCTTTTGGCTTCCTTCACCCAGTTTACAAGCGAACCTTCACTCGGAGCAAGCCCGAACACCTCACGCAAGAAACTTGCTATACGCCCATACGGAAGAAACTGCACGACACAGAGATACACGACAAGCGATTTCACGCTTGCATCATAAATAACATCATTAGACTTGCGTCTTGGTGCAGTGCGTACACGCTCACCACACTTCTTGCAAATCATCACATAGTGACGTATCTCCTTGATTACTGGTTTAAGTTCCGGAATTGATACTACTTGCGTTACATAGTCAAGCACACGCTCTGCGTCTGCGAGCGTTTCACCGCAATTAGTGCAATAGTTAGGCATGTCATCAATTATCTCGTCCGGCGATGGAGAGCAGGAAAGTTTGTGACCGTCATGCCCCGCCTGTCCGCTGGTTTCTTTCCACTTGGTTTGCGAAGACTTTTTGTTCTTCTGACTATCTCGTCTTTCATACTCTCCTTGCTCGGCGGAGTGCTGCTGTTGCTGGAATTCTTCTTGGGCTTCTCGTATTTAGACAGACGCTCTTTAAGTCTTGCATTTTCTTCGTCCTTCTTGCGTATTTGACGATTTAGAGCTTCTATGTTACGGTTAAGTTTGGCAATCTCAGCATATTGCTGATCGATGGTTTCACGCATCAACCGCATCTCTGCCGTCATGACTTGCAGCACTTTTGATATATCCGTAACTTGCTCTTTCATAAGTATAAAGGTACGAAAAATATCTCATATACGCAAGAAATAGAGACACTTTGTTTTGTCTTTTTATAGGTCGTTTTGCAGTATATTTCAATTATGGATTAAGGGTGCAGCGCTACCGCTGAATAGTTACTAAAATATTACCTGCCAACGGCAAAATTACGGACTGCTTAATCAAAGAAAGAAGTTTTTTTCATCGCATCGTCTGCTTCAGTCAGTGCAATTCTTCATGCGCTTTATGCGAACACGTGTTATAAGTCGGGTGGCACATCGTTGCGTGCTACATGTTTGGTATTCCTTATCTGCATATTTTCATCACAGTCCCTATACTTGTCAGCGAACGCCCTCCCGCGTTCAATCGCGTCTCGCCCTGCGTTTGATTGCGTCTCGTTCCACGTTCGGTCGTGCCTCGTCCCGCGTTCGCTGAAAGGAATAGGGACTGTGGCGCGAAGGTCCGTTCAAAAGTCGTTGTCCTCGCTTTGCGGGCAAAGTGGGCTGCGGTGCTGACGCCAGCGGTGTTGGCCGTATGTACGCCCAAAACTCGCTGCTTTCGCTTTTGTTCATCCCCGGTTTTTTCCTGCAGAGCCATGAAGCTGCTGGATAGCAATGAAATCCAGCAGTTGAGAGATGTGAGCGTTTTTGAAATTAATGGGATGGAGGTATTTATGTAAGAAATATATTCCAATGTATCACATTTATAGAATAAATTCATTACCTTTGCAGTATGGAAACAATAAGAGAAATTATCTTCTCTAGAGAGTTTGATGAGCTATGAACTTCGTATTTCTATCGGTCATAACGAATACCGCTCAATAATGCTTGCCATAGATCATGACAACTTTATTCAAGCACATCGTGCTCTTGTTCTAAACTCCTTTTTTGAAGAAAGATTCTAAGCAATATAAAGCAGAAGTGAGAACTGCTGAGAGTATCTTAATGAAATATATGGAGGAGTAATTATATGTTGAAACTTGATGAAAATAAATTAGCCTCGTTGCGCAGATTCGATGATGTCCTAAACGAAAAATATGGCAGTGAGAAGAGTGTTGAACGCAAAGAGTTTGATGCCAAAGCTAAAGCATGGTATTATGCAGAATTGCTTAAGGATGAGCGTAAAAAACAGAATATTACCCAAAAGTCATTGGCTGAAAAAATAGGTAAAAAGCGTGAGTATATATCGGCATTAGAAAAGGGGCAAACTGATATGCAACTTTCTACATTCTTGAAAATTGCTGACGCTCTTGGTTTGCGCTTTTCTTTAGTATTGGGTTGAAACTATTGGGTGAATGAAATGTTGTATAACGCCCATCAAAGATGCCCACAAACCATAATTCTCCGTGATAATCAACAACAAAAAAGAGGTCTCTAAGTGAATTAGAAACCTCTCAATTAAAAATCTTTCGTGATTCCGCAAGGGATTCGAACCCTGGACCCACGCCTTAGAAGGGCGTTGCTCTAATCCAACTGAGCTACGGAACCAAAACCGCTGCAAAAGTACTTATTTTTTGCGGTATGGCAAAATAAAATATGGCTTTTGTGCATGAGAGGCATGCAGAAAACGAAAAAAAGCGTCCGTGACCTTAATGGTACGAACGCTTTTGGCGCTTCAGGATGGGCTTGAACCAACGACCCCCTGATTAACAGTCAGGTGCTCTAACCAACTGAGCTACTGAAGCAATGTGAATTCAGCAATGTTTGGCGCTTCAGGATGGGCTTGAACCAACGACCCCCTGATTAACAGTCAGGTGCTCTAACCAACTGAGCTACTGAAGCAGTGTGTGATGAAATATTTCATCCTTTATTGCTGAATTGCAGTGCAAAATTAGTAGTTATTTTTGAAATAAACAATACCTTTGCAGAAAAATTCGAAAATATTTTTTGATGAAAGAGATAATAGGTATTGGAAATGCGCTGGTTGATGCGCTTTATCTTATTGAAAATGAGGATATAATCAAAGAGTTTGGCCTTGAGAAAGGCGGTATGCACTTGATTGGGGAAAATATCTTCGAACAAGTTTGTGAGCGCATGCGTGCTGCAAAACGCGAGCGCACGACTGGCGGTTCGGCCTGCAACACGGTTTTGGCCCTGGCACAGCTTGGGGCGCCGGTCGGTTTGATTGGCAAGATTAACGACGACGAAAACGGACGTTTCTTCGAAGATAGTTTTCGTCAGGCCGGTGTCCGCACCTTCTTGATGAAGGACGCACAGCCGACGGGAACGGCCTCCACCTTCATCACGCCCGACGGACAGCGCACGTTTGCCACGTATCTCGGTGCCGCCGCCCTGCTTCAGGCACCGGAAGTCGCCTCGCAGTGGCTTGATGGCTACTCCTATATATATATTGAAGGCTACCTCGTTCAGAGCCACGATTTGATAGAGGCCGTTGTTGAGGCCGCCAAAGCCAGGGGCGTGAAGGTGTGCGTTGACTTGGCAAGCTACAACATTGTGGCTGCCGACCGCGATTTCTTTGCACGCCTGCTTCGCAAGACCGACATCGTCTTTGCCAACGAAGACGAGGCCCGCGCCTTTACGGGACTCAATCCAGAGGCCGCCCTTGAGCAACTGGCATCGGTTTGCGAAACGGCAGTGGTCAAAGTGGGCAAGCGCGGCGCCTATGCCCGCCGAGGCGAAGAGGTGGCGTTTGTTCCGGCCAAGAGCGGCACGAAGGTGGTCGACACCACGGCCGCCGGCGACTATTTCTCCGCTGGCTTCCTCTATGGCGCGGCGCAAGACTGTCCGCTCGAGCAATGTCTTGCCAACGGCACGGTGCTGGCTAACGAAATCATCCAGGTGGTTGGCACTAAATTGCCAGAAACAACCTGGAGCAGAATCAAGAAAGAAATTCATACGTGTGGCAATTGACCCGCCTGCGCGATACAAAACCAATATTCTCGCCACGCGCGATACAACCCATATATAAATATGTTGACAATGAAGAACAAACTATCTGCCTGGTGCTTGCTGCTGGTGATGGCTCTGAGCTCTGTCACGATGCAGGCGCAGAGCAGCCACAATCTCGAGACGGCCAAGCAACTTGATATTTTCAACAGTCTCTACCGCGACCTCGACCTCAATTACGTTGACACGATTGACGCCAAGAAGAACATAGAGAACGCCATTCTCTTTATGCTCGATCAACTCGACCCCTACACGGAATATTTCCCAGCCAACCGCAATGAGGAAATCAAACAGATGACCACCGGCAAATATGCTGGGGTGGGGGCCATCATCGCACCGCGCAAAGACCTGCGCCGCTGCATCATCTCTACGCCTTATGAGGGTATGCCCGCAGCCAATGTGGGCCTGCGCCGTGGCGACGTCATTCTTTCTATCGGCGGCGTTGACACAGGCGAGCTCGACACGCTGGCCGCTGCCGACTATTCTTCAAAAGTGAGCAACATGCTGCGCGGCGAGCCCGGCACGTCGTTCGACATCCGCATTCGTCGCCCCGGCATCAGCAAGGAACTCACCTTCAAGGTGACGCGTCAGGCCATCGTCCTGCCCAGCATCACGTGTGCCACCATCATTTCCGATAGCATCGGCTATATATTGCTCAGCGGCTACACCGAAAACACCTCGCGCGACATGCGTCAGGCCGTCATCACCCTCAAACAGCAGGGCGCCCGCCGGCTCATTCTCGACCTTCGCGGCAATCCCGGCGGACTTATGGGCGAGGCTATCAACCTTGTGAACCTCTTCATCCCGCGCGGAAAGGAAGTGGTCAGCACGCGTGGCAAGGTGAAGGAGAACACGCAGACTTACAAAACTTCCAATGCGCCCCTCGACCTCAACATCCCCATCGCCGTTCTCATCAACTACGGCAGTGCTTCGTCGGCCGAAATCACGAGCGGCGCGTTGCAGGACTACGACCGCGCCGTTGTCATCGGTCAGCGCTCCTACGGAAAGGGCCTTGTGCAGGAAACGCGCCCCATGCCCTTCGGCGGTGTGCTGAAAGTCACGACGAGCAAATACTACATACCGAGCGGCCGTTGCATTCAGGCCTATAAATTTGAAGACGGTGCGCCCGTGCATCTGCCCGACTCCCTCTCCAAGGTGTTCCACACCGCTGCAGGACGCCCTGTGCGCGACGGCGGCGGCATCACGCCCGACGTGGAAGTGAAAGACGACAGTTTGCCCAACCTTCTTGGCTATCTCAGCATCTCCGACCAGCTCACCGACTATTGTGCCACCTATCGGAACACCCATCCGCAGATAGCTCCGGCCGACCAGTTTCACCTCACCGACGAAGAGTATGCCCAGTTCTGCCAATACCTCAAGGACCATCATTTCACCTACGACCGCCAGAGCCTTCGTGTGCTCTCGCAATTGCGCAAACTGGCCAAGCGCGAAGGCTATTCCGTGGAGGCCGAAAAGGAATTTGCGGCCCTTGAAGCCAAACTGAGCCACAACGAAGACTTCGACTTCCAGCGCTGGAAGAAAGAAATCAAGCGCCTGGTGGAGATGAACCTCGTTGGCTGCTATTATTACGACCGCGGTGCGGCAGTCTATAGCCTCGGCGACGACAAAGTTGTGCGCGAAGCCTTGCAGGTGTTGCAAAACGACCAGCGTTACCGCCAACTCCTAAAGGGCGATAAGGAGTAAATATTGGTGTAGAAACCGCATAGAGGCAAATATCTCAGGGAATACTTGGATAGTATAAAAAACTTTTTGTAATTTTGGAGTTTTGAAAGGAACGCCTTCTTCGCGTTGATGTTATTCATGCGGAGAAGACAGGATATATACAATACTATAAAACCAATATATAAAAAATGGAACCTGCAAAAGGAAAATTAGGTGTGATGTGTGTCGGCCTCGGCGCTGTGACCACCACTTTCATGACGGGTGTTTTGATGACCCGCAAAGGCCTTGCCAAGCCAGTTGGCTCAATGACTCAATATGACAAGATCCGTGTCGGACGTGGCAAAGACAAGAAATATCTTCATTATGGTGAAATCGTGCCTCTGGCCGATTTGAACGACATCGTTTTCGGTGCGTGGGACGTTTATCCTGCTAATGCCTATGAGAGCGCCATCAACGCTGAAGTGTTGAAGGAAAAAGACATCAATCCTGTTGCCGACGAGTTGAAGGCCATCAAGCCGATGAAGGCCGCTTTCGACCACAACTATGCCAAGCGTCTCGATGGCGACAACGTGAAGGATTGCGCCACCCGTTGGGACATGGTTGAAGCGCTCCGCAAGGATATCCGCGACTTCAAGGCCGCCAACAATTGCGACCGCATCGTTGTCATCTGGGCTGCTTCAACGGAAATCTATGTTCCGGTTGACGAAAACGTTCACGGCACACTTGCTGCCCTCGAAGCTGCCATGAAGGCCGACGACCGCGAGCACGTGGCTCCTTCAATGTGCTACGCTTATGCTGCCCTGACCGAAGGCGCTCCATTCATCATGGGTGCTCCCAACACAACGGTCGACATCCCTGCCATGTGGGAATTGGCTGAGAAGACCAAGATGCCAATTGCTGGTAAGGACTTCAAAACCGGCCAGACCTTGGTTAAGTCGGGCTTCGCTCCAATCATCGGCACCCGCTGCCTCGGCTTGAGCGGTTGGTTCTCAACCAACATCCTCGGCAACCGCGACGGTTTGGTGCTCGACGAGCCAGCTAACTTCCACACCAAAGAGGTTTCCAAGCTCTCTACGCTCGAAAGCATCCTCGTTCCGGAAAACCAGCCAGACCTCTATACCGACTACTACCACAAGGTGCGCATCAACTACTATCCTCCTCGCAACGACAACAAGGAAGGATGGGACAACATCGACATCTTCGGATGGATGGGCTATCCGATGCAGATCAAGATCAACTTCCTCTGCCGCGACAGCATCCTGGCTGCTCCGTTGTTGCTTGACCTCGTGTTGCTCTCTGACCTCGCTGCCCGCAAGGGTCGCTACGGCACGCAGCGCTTCTTGAGCTTCTTCCTCAAGAGCCCGATGCACGACTATACGCAGGGCGAAGTGCCTATCAACCACCTCTTCCAGCAGTATGTCATGCTGAAGAACGCCATCCGCGAAATGGGCGGCTATGAGGCTGACGAAGAAATCGATTGATATTAAATTGATATTAAGTAGTGGTGAACTTATACTTCCACCATTACTAAACCATAACAAAATAAGCCGTACCGAAGGGATTCCTTTCGGCGCGGCTTTTTTTATATCTGCCAAACCCTTGCCAAGGTGACAGGAAAAGCCTATCTTTGTCTTCAGAAACATCTAAATCCATCAGCTTATGAAAATCAAATTGATTGGCCTCATGGTCTCGCTCTTCTTGTTGGCGGGAACAGCCGTGGCCCAAACATTCATCAATCTGACGCCGCGTCCGAAGAGCATTTCGGTTAAAGCCGGACAGCAGTTGACGCTCCCCTCAAAGTTCAGCATCAGCCATTCTGGATTGGCCGAAGAGGAAGTCAACGAAGTGAAGCGCTTCGCCGATCTCTATGCGGCGGTGACAGGCGCAGAGGTCAGCGTCGTGGCCGATGATGCCGACGCCCTCTTCCAGGTGTCGAAACTCGATGCCACCTCAAAACTCAAAGACAGCGGCTACACCCTCGCCGTGACCTTCGACAAAGTCAACATCCAGGCCAAGTCCGCCACGGGCTTCTTCTATGCCTTCCAGAGTGTGAAGAAATTGCTTCCCGCCAACGTGATGGCCGGTAAAAAAGACCCGCTCGCAACGGAGCACGCCATTCCGACGTACACCATTCCGTTGGTCACCATTTCCGACGAACCGCGTTTCGACTATCGCGGCTTCATGCTCGATGTCTCTCGCCACTTCTTCACGGTCGACGAGGTGAAACGCATGCTCGACGTCATGTCGTACTATAAGATGAACGCCTTCCACTGGCACCTCACCGACGACCAGGGCTGGCGTGTGGAAATCAAGAAATATCCGAAGCTCACCACCGTTGGCAGCATCGCCCCCAATAGCCTCTTCACCGATCTCTATGAGGCCAAGCAATATTGGATTAACAAGCCCTACGGCCCTTACTTCTACACGCAAGACGAAATTCGCGACGTGGTGGCTTATGCCAAGGAGCGCCACATCACCATCGTGCCAGAAATCGACATGCCTGGCCACAGCGCTGCCGCAATGGCTTCCTATCCCGAATATAGCTGCAATCCCTCTGGCGGCCACCAGGTGTGGAGCAAGGGAGGCATTTCTTACGATGTCATCAACGTCGCCAACCCCGCCGCCGTGCAGTTTGCCAAAGACGTCCTCTCCGAAATCATGGACCTCTTCCCTGGTGAGCGCATCCACATCGGCGGTGACGAATGTCCTGTCGACGCTTGGAAAAACAATGCCGAATGCCAGGCCCTCTACAAAGCCAAAGGTTTCACCAACTATCGTCAGCTCCAAAGCTATTTCATTCAGGAGCTCAGCGAATTTGTGAAAGAGCGTGGCCGTAAGCTCGCCGTTTGGAACGAAGCCATCACCGCCGGCGGTTCCGATCTCGACGTCATCAAGGCCACCGGTGCCGAAGTGTTCTGCTGGAATCCTGCCCAGCAATCGGTGAAGCAGGCCAAGACGCTCGGTTTGCCAACGGTTTTCACCCCCTACGGTCCTTACTACATCAACCGCAAACAGGGCAACTCGGAGCAAGACCCGCCCAACGCCGGCGACGGTTCCGACCACGTGAAGAACACCTACGCATGCGACATCCCTGCAGAAGTGACGGGCGGTGTGCAGGGAACGTTCTGGACAGAAAACGTCTCCAACGCCGACTTGATGGAATGGTCGGCACTGCCTCGCCTCATCGCCATCGCAGAGCGCGGATGGTCGCCAGAGTCCAGCAAAAATTTCGTGGGATTCCAGAAACGCATGACAGCCGACACCGTTTTGCTCAACTATGGCGGCTATAAATATTGCAAATACTATATGCTCGGCGAAGAAGCGCCCGGCACAACTTCCAAGGTGCTCCCGAGAGTCAACACCGCCGACAAGAAATATTATTATCGCATTGTCTCTGGCGGAGAAGACGCTGCCCGGTCGGGCCGCTGTATCGAAGTCCTCGCCGAAGGTTCGCCGCTCATTGCCACCTATCAGGGCAACGGTGCAGCTGCCGGACGCTTGTGGACCAACACGCAGGCTGCCGCCACCGACAACAACTACGACAACCAATGGTGGAGTCTTGAGGAAGACCCCAAGACCCCGGGTAAATACGCCCTCGTCTGCAAAGCCTTCCCCGACGGTTCTGTCAACGCCATGCCAACGGCCAAAACCGTTGTCGGCCGCTGGACATACGACAAGACGGGCAAACACTATAATTTCGTGCTCGGCGCAAAAGGTTACGGACAGAAGGGCAACAACTATTACTATTCCCTCTCGAGCGATCAGACCCCCGGCCTGTATCTCAACTCATCCGTGGCCAAGCAGGGCATGTCGGTCAACATCTATTCGAATCCAAGCGACGGCCGTGGCGGACTTTGGGAGTTCTCCCCGATGGAAAACTACGGCAACGGCGATCCCGTCAACTTCGACTATCTGAAAGACGGACAGACCTACTCCTTTATCAACACCGTCAGCGGCTACGACGCCACGGCGCTCTCCGACAATAAAAAAGGCAGCTATTTGCAGCATTCCGCCGACGCCTATGCCAACAACGCATGGATCGTTGAGGCTTCAACCGTCAATGCCGACGGTTCGCAGACGCTCAAACTGAAAAATGCCGCCACTGGACGCTACATCACCTCCGTTGGCAGTTACTCAGACCGCGAAGGTTCCCCCGTCAGTGTCGGAACGAGCATCAGCAAGGCCAACGTCACGCTCACCTATGTGCCTAAATACAAAGAACTTCGCATCATGGTGGGCGGAAAGAGCCTCTTCCCGCTCCCTTCCGGACAGGTCAACGCTGGCGCCACCACCAGTGCTTCTTCCGATGCCCCCCGCGTGCAGGGCGCAGGATGGAAAGCCGAAGCCGTGAAGGTCATAACGATAAACTGCAAGGACGACAAGGGTGCCGTTCTCGGCAAGGTGTTGCGCAGCGTTCCGACGTATGTAGCAGAACTGACGGCTGAATATTGTCCTGAATACAAAAACACCAAGGTTGAAAGCATCACGCCTGTCGGCGAGAACACCTACGACGTGGTCTATAAGCGCGTGGCCTATGCCCTCACCATTCAGTGTACCGACCAAAAGGGCGCTTGGCTTAGCAACGAAACGGTCAACGTGCCTATTGGCGAGACCTACACCGTGAAAATTCCAGAGTGTAAATACTATACGCTCGCGTCGAGCGACGTGGCCGACGGTGAAACCCTCACCTTGGATGCCGACCGCACCCTCCATCTCGTTTACGCCACCGATGCCCTCACGGGCGTGAAGGCCGACGGCGAAGTCGTGACGAAACTTGAGGCTGGCAAGAGCTATCTTTTCTACGATGCCACAACGGCCCCTGGCCGCGCCGGCTATCGCGCCATCCTTTCTGGCAACGCCATCAACCGCTACACCGCCGCCGAAGGCATGCCCCCAACGGCCATCTGGACGCTCGAAGGCTCTGGCAGCAGATTCAAGGTGAAGAACGAACACACTGCGCTCTATGTGCCGCAGCTCGTCAGCTCCACCCCGACAACGGCCAGCAAAACTGGCGGTTTGTTCACCTTCGCTCTCAACGGCGATGGCACCACCTGGAACATTAAGGGCGCCAACGGCCAGTATTGGGACGGACTTGAAAGCGGCGCCCTCGTGGGTTGGGGTAGCGGAACGGGACACCCCATTCGTATCTCCACCTTCTTCGCCCAGCCGATGTACACGGTGACCATCACCTGTGTGGATGAACTGGAGAAAGTCATCTCTGAGACCACCGAACTCCTGCCGGCGGGCCAGGCTTATACCCTGACCATCCCCACCTTCAACGAATACACCCTCGCTGGTGTTTCCGGCAATGAAGACTATCAAGGAACCATTGAAGGCTACGTGCACATCACTGCTAAGTTTAAGAAAAACGTGGTCGACGGCATCGGCAGCGTGGTCAACGACGCCAAGGCTTCTCAGATCTTTGATCTCCAGGGCCGCCGCCTCAACCGCATTTCGCAGCGCGGCATCTATATCATCAACGGCAAGAAAACGCTGGTTCGCTAATTGCGGATTATATAGTAAGTAGGTGTTCAAAATCAGTTTATGCTATCCCTGCATGGATAGTATAAACTGATTTTGAACACCTACTTTGTTATCTGCTCGCGGCCGCAAGTAACACGAATCGCGGCCGCGAGTAGCGCTACCTTCGGCTGCAAATCGTGCTGCTCGCGGCCGCGAGTAGACAACTTTGATGCTTATCGTTGAGACTGATGCCGGGAACATCCTCTGCATCAGTCTTTCCCATTCTCCCGCCCCAAAAAACGCGCAGAAATATTCTGGATTTTGAACACTTGGATGGCGGATGAAAGCGGCTGCTTTTCCCCTTTGCGTGCCTTGGCCGTGTCGCCCTGCGTAGGGAAGAATCATTCTTCCTTTTTTGGGAGAGCAGCGCTTCCGCCACTCCTTCCAGTTCTTTATACCATTCCTCGCCGAAGCGTTTGATGAGTGGGTCGCGCAGGAACTTATAGACTGGCAGGTTGAGCTCGCGGCCACGTTTCACTGCTTCGCTACACACGTTCCATCGGTGGTAGTTGAGTCCGATGAGGCCGCCTGCAAAGCGTTTTTCGCGGATGGGGTAGAGATAGCACGAGATGGGCTTGCACCATGAAGTGCGTCCTTCCCGGAACGCCTTCTCTGTGGCGCAGAAACAGCATCCTTTTTCGTTGTAGCAGGTGAACACGCAGTCTTTTCCGTTGACGATGCTCGTGACGAGGTCGCCGTCGCGGTCCGTATAGGCCACGCCCTGCTGGTCGATAACGGCTTGCGCTGCCGCACTGAGGTCGGGCCAGACTTCGTCAAGCACATTCTCCAGTTCGCCTACTTCGTCGAGCGTCAGCGGAGCTCCCGCGTCGCCTTCCACGCAGCAGATGCCGCCGCAGGCATCGAGGTCGCAGCAGAAACATTCCGTCAGGATGTCGGTTGAAAGAATAACGTCGCCCACTTCAATCAGGGGCGGCAGACGGTGGGGGATATGGTTGTTGTCGTTCATAATTCGTTGTGGTGTGTGTGATGCTTATTATTTAGTAATGGGAAAAATATAGCTTAACCAAGAGTAAGGTCTTATTTCTTATGCTCTGTCAGATAGGGTGTTCAAAATCCAGAAAAATTAAGTAGATGGAGATTGTGCGGAAAAAGCCTCGTCTGCGGCCCTGTGCGGGCTGAAAGCCCAATAAGTTCCTAGCCCAGGGCAACGCCCTGGGTACCATGTCCCCATCCCTACGCCCTGTAAGGGCAAAAGTAAAAGTCAACCGTTCGCCCATACTTTTGCCCTTACAGGGCGTAGGCGTTTATACGTTGATACCCAGGGCGTTGCCCTGGGCTGAGAACTGGCTGCCCTTTCAGGGCGCTCCTTTTCGCGCTTTGTTCGTTTATCATGTGCGCATGCTTTGCCACTTGTTGTTTGGCCCAAAACCGCGCAGAGATGCTTCTGGATTTTGAACATCCTACCTGTCAGGTAAAAAAATGCTCAACTTATTCTTTCATCATTATTTACCAAACAATTGGCGTTTCCCCGTGCTGCATCAGATAATCGTTGGCGCGGGAGAAATGGTGGTTGCCGAAGAAACCGCGATAGGCCGAGAGGGGCGAGGGGTGGGCCGAGGAGAGGACGAGATGGCGCGAGCGGTTGATGAAAGCCCCCTTCTTTTGCGCATAGCTGCCCCAGAGCATAAACACCAGGTGCTCGCGTTCCTCTGCCAAGGCGCGGATGGCGGCGTCGGTGAAAGTCTCCCATCCGTGTCCGGCATGCGATGCCGCCTGATGGGCACGCACGGTGAGGGTGGCGTTGAGCAATAACACGCCCTGTTCCGCCCATCGACGCAGACTGCCGCTGGAGGGCTGGGGGCGCCCGAGGTCGCTCTCAATCTCCTTGAAAATGTTTTGCAGTGATGGCGGGAAGCGCACACCGTCGGCCACCGAGAAGCACAAGCCTTCGGCCTGTCCTGGCTCGTGGTATGGGTCTTGCCCGATGATGACCACCTTTACCGCGTTGAACGGGCAGAGGTTGAAGGCGTTGAAAATTTGGTTGCCAGGCGGGTAACAAGTCCCTTGGCGGTATTCCTGCTTCACGAAATCCGTGAGCTGCTGGAAATAAGGGGCTTCAAATTCGCCGTTCAAACGGCTGCCCCAAGAAGGTTCTATCTTGACATCCATGATTGTGGTTGTTGAGAGGGTGTTCTGAAAAGGAAACGGCCACGGGCTTCCATGAGGGTGTGCCCTGCCGCTGGCGCCTTTGTGCAGAGGCGCGTATGCAAAGTTAGAAGATTTTGCGGTAAAAATGGGCGTTGGATTATGGTTAATTTAGTAATGTTACTAAAGTAAAGGAGTTACTGGGCGTGGCGTGAGAAACTGACGGCGCGGTGTTTCCTAATCCATAAATTATGCTTATCTTTGGGAGCTAAAAAATGGGGCCGCGTCGCGCCTATTGATGGCTGGCGTGTGGCCGATGGCGGTGTGTGATTCGATACGCCTCCTGGAATCCCCATAAAAAAACCTACTTACCGAGATTTTTAAAAATGCACAAACTACTATTCTCCCTGCTGTGGGTCTTCTGTTCGTTTCTCTGCGTGAACGCCCAGACGGCAGAACCCCGCATGACCGTTGTGGCCGACGACGGGACGGAAACCGACGAGACGGCCTACGATGGGTCGGCCCCCATGAAGGCCCGCTTCACGGCCAATGCCACAGAGATTGGCAACTACACGCCTTTCTATGAATGGCGCTTCACGCGGCAAGGCGAGTCGCAGCCTTTCCTGGTGCGCTACGATGAAAACACCGATTATGTCTTCGCGCAGAGCGGCGTTTTCACCGTGGAACTCCTCATCTCTTTCGTGAATGGCAACGACACGGTGGCTTACAATATGGACACGCCGTTCATCATCACCATCAGTGAGTCGAAACTCGAATTTCCCAATGCCTTTACGCCCAACGGCGACGGATATAACGACGTCTTCAAGGCCAAGGAGGGATATAAAAGCATCGTCGATTTCAAGGCTATGGTGTTTAATCGTTGGGGAAAGAAACTCTATGAATGGAGCGACCTCGACGGCGGCTGGGACGGGAAGAGCGGCGGCAAGGATGTGCCCGACGGCGGATATTATCTCGTGGTGAAGGCACGCGGCGCCGACGGGCGTAATTATGACATCAAGAAAGTGATCAACGTGTTGCGCGGATATACGGAAAGTAATTCGGCGGTGACACAATAAAAATACAGAAAGGAATCAGTGGAAAATCAAGGTTTGACCCCAGCGGCAACCCCGGCGACCGATTTGGCCAGGGAGCGCGTTGAAGAGGGGGAAATCAATATATATGGTGCACGGGTGCACAATCTGAAGAATGTCGATGTGACGTTGCCTCGCAACAGTTTGAGCGTCATCACGGGATTGAGCGGCTCCGGCAAGAGTTCGTTGGCTTTCGACACACTGTATGCCGAAGGCCAGCGCCGCTATATCGAGACCTTCTCGGCCTACGCACGCAACTTCATGGACAACATCGAGCGTCCTGACGTTGACAAAATCAGCGGTCTGAGCCCCGTCATCAGTATCGAACAGAAAACCACCAGCAAGAATCCGCGCTCAACGGTTGGCACTGTCACGGAAATCTACGACTTCCTGCGTTTGCTCTATGCGCGGGCTGGCGTGGCATATAGTTATGTCAGCGGGCAGAAGATGGTGAAGTATTCCGAGGAGCAGATCATCGACCTCATGTTTAAAGCCTATGAGGGCCACAAGATATATATTCTGGCACCGCTGGTCAGAAACCGTAAAGGACACTATCGCGAACTCTTCGAGACGGTGCGCCGCAAGGGGTTCCTCACGGTGCGCGTTGACGGAGAAATCCTCGACGTGATGCCAGGCATGAAGGTGAATCGCTATCAGAACCACAACATTGAAGTGGTGATTGACAAACTCGTCTTGGCGGAGAAAGACCTCGAACGCATCAGAAAGAGCGTGTCGCTGGCCATGATGCAAGGCGACGGCATGATGATGGTGGCCGACCAAACGGCTGCCGACCGCCGGAGTGTGGGCATGCAAAAGCTGAAACCCAACGACGAGGAGGTGCGTTTCTTCTCCAAAAAACTGATGGACCCAGAGAGCGGCACGTCGTACCGCGAGCCAGCACCGCATAATTTCTCTTTCAACTCTGCGCAGGGCGCTTGTCCGAAATGCCGCGGACTCGGCACCGTGACGGTCATCGACAAGGAGAAGGTGCTCGATGGAGAACTCAGTGTGAAGAAGGGCGGCATCATTCCTTTGGGGAAATATAAGAACGCCCTGATTTTCTGGGAAATCGCTGCCATCTTGAATAGCTATGAAGACTGCTCCCTCGACACGCCCGTCAAGGAATTGCCAGAGGAAGCCGTTGACGAGATATTCAATGGTGTGCCAGAGCGGCTGCGTGTGCCAGCAGCCATCGCCCACACCACAGACGACCTCTATGTGGAGTTTAACGGCTTGGCCGACTATATCCTCCACATGGCCGATGCCGACATGTCGGCAGCCTCGCGGCGCTGGGCGGAACAATTTTCCTATGAAACCACCTGCCCGCATTGCCACGGCGCGCGTCTCAATAAAGAAGCCCTGTCGTTTCTCTTCGCTGGCAAGAATATTTACGAACTTGCCTCGATGGAGATGGGAGCGCTCTATGAATGGCTCGACGGGGTGGAGGAGCGCGTTGACAGTCGTTCGCGTGCCATCGCCTCTGAAATTCTGAAGGAAATCCGCACCCGCCTCAAGTTCCTGCTTGACGTTGGGCTTGAATATTTGTCGCTTTCGCGCTCCACCATGACCCTCTCGGGCGGCGAGAGCCAGCGCATCCGTCTTGCCACGCAAATCGGTTCGCAGCTCGTCAATGTGCTTTACATCCTCGACGAGCCGAGCATCGGGCTTCATCAGCGCGACAACGTGCGTCTCATTAATTCGCTGAAGTCCTTGCGCGACATCGGCAACACGGTGGTGGTCGTGGAGCACGACAAAGACATGATGCTGGCCGCCGACTATGTGGTGGACATGGGGCCGAAAGCCGGGCGGCTGGGCGGCGAGGTGGTGTTTGAAGGCACTCCCAAGCAGATGCTTGAGAGCCATACGCTCACGGCGCAGTATCTCAACGGCGAAACGGCCATCGAGGTGCCAGCCGAGCGCAGAAAGGGCAATGGCCACCAGCTCACGCTCGTCGGTGCGAAGGGCAACAATTTGAAGAATGTCACGGTGAGCCTGCCGCTTGGCACTTTCGTGTGTGTCACTGGCGTTTCCGGTAGCGGAAAGTCAACGCTCATCAACGATACCCTTCTGCCCATCCTTTCTCAGAAGTTCTATCGCTCGCTGCGGGCACCGCTTGAATATGAAAAACTGCGCGGACTGAGCCAGCTCGACAAGGTGGTCTCCGTTGACCAAAGTCCCATCGGACGCACGCCGCGCTCCAATCCAGCGACCTATACGGGCGTGTTTACCGACATTCGCGAACTCTTCGTGGAACTGCCAGAAAGCAAGATGCGCGGATATAAGCCCGGACGCTTCTCCTTCAACGTGAAGGGCGGACGCTGCGAGGCGTGTCGCGGCAGCGGCTACAAGACCATCGAGATGAATTTCCTTCCCGACGTGTTGGTGCCTTGCGAGGCTTGCCAAGGCAAACGCTACAACCACGAGACACTGGAGGTGCGCTTTAAGGGAAAAAGCATCGGCGATGTGCTCGACATGACCATCAATCAGGCTGTGGAGTTTTTTGCCAATGTGCCGTCCATACTCAATAAAATCAAAGTGTTGCAGGAAGTGGGACTGGGATATATCAAGCTCGGACAGTCGTCGACCACCCTTTCTGGCGGCGAGAGCCAGCGCGTGAAGCTCGCCACGGAACTCTCCAAGCGAGACACGGGGCGCACGCTCTACATTCTCGACGAACCTACCACGGGACTGCATTTTGAAGATATACGCGTGCTCATCAACGTCTTGAACCGCCTGGTGGAGAAAGGAAACACCGTGGTGGTTATCGAGCATAACCTCGACGTCATCAAGGTGGCCGACTATCTCATTGACATGGGACCAGAAGGCGGCAAGGGTGGCGGACAGGTTGTGGCGACAGGTACGCCCGAAGAGGTGGCGAAGAACGGGGTGGGGCACACGGCGCCTTTCCTGGCCGAAGAACTCCGCCTCTCGAAAGTGTTACAGGAAAAGCATCGCAATGCGTAGCGAGGCGTCTGGAGTTTCCTTTCGGGCTGTTCAGGTCGCTTGGTAAGGGTATAAAATGTTTTACATCATTACTAAAAGCCGTAATGCCCCTGTAACTTGGTTCTTGCATGACAAAAAGCAACCGGATGGTGGTAAAAAGCCTTGGTTCTGAGAGGTTTTGTTTGCCAAATGAAAGAAAATTCGTAACTTTGCGTGCATTTGTATAAAAATTCAGTCTGAAGAATGGGCTGAGGCTTTACCTTCGTCTATAAGTAGAACAAAAACAATCACAATAAATAATCTACAAAACAATGTTTGAAGGACAACCCAAAGGGCTTTACGCCCTCGCCCTCGCCAACACCGGTGAGCGCTTTGGCTACTACACCATGTTAGCCATCTTCACGCTTTTCATGCAGGCCAAGTTTGGCTGGACGGAAAGCACGGCAGGAACCGTTAACGCCGTGTTCCTCGCTGCAGTTTATTTCATGCCGCTTCTCGGTGGTATCGTAGCCGACAAAATCGGTTATGGCAAGTGTGTCACCATCGGTTTCATCACCATGTTCCTCGGCTACCTCGGCCTCGCCGTTCCGACGGCCAACGACATGAACGGCCAAATCGCCATGTTCGCTGGTTTGGCTTGCGTTTCAATCGGTACTGGTTTCTTCAAGGGCAACTTGCAGGTGCTCGTTGGTAACCTCTACGACGACCCGAAATATTCTGCCCGTCGTGACGATGCCTTCAGCCTCTTCTATATGGCCATCAACATTGGTTCGATGTTTGCACCATCAATGGCCAAATGGATTACCAACTGGCATCTCTCAAAATACGATATGGTTTACGATGCAGCCAACCATTCGCCCGAATATCTTCAGGCGCTCTACGAAGGCTACGGCCTCTGCTTCGGTGTGGCTTGCGCTTCCGTAGTTCTCTCTGCCGTCATCTACTATTGCACCCGCAAATTGTATAAGCACGCTGACGTTACTGCTAAGCAGGCAAAGGAAACGTCTGCTCCTGTTGAAGAACTCACGCCGAAGCAGACCAAAGACCGCATCACGGCCCTCTTGCTCGTGTTTGCTGTGGTCATCTTCTTCTGGATGGCCTTCCACCAGAATGGTTCGGCTCTGACTTTCTTCGCCAAGAAATACACTGACCTGAAGGTCGTTGGCGGCATGCGCTTCTGGTTTAACATCTTCAGCTTGGCCCTCATTGCCGTTGCCGTTTACACCGGTTTCGCCACCTTCCAGGCCAAGACAGCCAAGGTTAAGGCCATCTGCGGTGTGATCACCGTTGCCTTGATTGGTGGTGCTTACGCCATCTTCTGCGGTATGGACAATCCGACCTTCGCCCAGCCGTCAGACTTCCAGCAGTTCAACCCATTCTTCGTGGTTGCCCTCACGCCGTTCAGCATGCTCTTCTTCGGCTCGTTGGCCAAGAAAGGCAAGGAAGTTAGCGCCCCGACGCGTATCGGTTTGGGTATGTTCGTGGCCGCTCTCGGTTTCGGTGTCATCCTCCTTTCTTCATTCGGTTTGACTTCTCCGATGGACTTGGGTCAGGACGCCACGCAGAGTGTTCTTTCGCCAAATTGGTTGATCTCAACCTATTTCACCTTGACCATTGCCGAGTTGTTGCTCTCTCCGATGGGTATCTCCTTCGTGTCGAAAGTGGCTCCTCCGAAGTATAAGGGTTTGATGATGGGCGGATGGTTCGTGGCTACGGCCATCGGTAACTACCTCAGCTCAATTCCGTCACAGCTTTGGGACAAGATTCCTTTGGTTTACAACTGGGCCATCCTCATCGGCCTCTGCTTGATCAGTGCCATCGTGATGTTTGCCCTCTTGAAGAAGCTCAAGGCCATGACGGCGTAATTCCGTAGACCAATAAGTGATGGCGGAAAAATCGCCATTGCTAAGTACTTATATATAAGGAAAAGGTGTCCAAGAATTTGGACACCTTTTTCGTGCATTGTGGCAGGCGAGAGATGGATGTTTGCAGACACGCAGGCAATCGGAGCGACTCGCCGCTCAACAGTTATCATTGATTTTTCCATGAGAATAACAGACAGGAGCAAGGCGCTTTTGGCGCAGATTAGTCAGGGGAGAGATATGACGCGGCGTGACAAACTTGAACTCGCCGCATGGTTGAGCGTTCCCGCTGTGGTGGCCCAGTTCTCTTCCATCGTCATGCAGTATATCGACGCCTCAATGGTCGGAAGTCTCGGCGCTGAGGCTTCAGCCTCCATCGGATTGGTGACGACAACGACATGGCTCTTCGGCGGCTTGTGTTCCGCTTGTTCAACGGGTTTCTCAGTGCAGGTGGCCCATAAAATCGGCGCCAACGACCTGTCGGCGGCCCGCAGCATCTTGCGCCAGGCCTTCACCACCGCTTTCCTTTTCAGCATCATGCTCGCCGTCGTCGGCCTTTCCATCTGCCGCCATCTCCCCTTGTGGCTGGGTGGCGATGCCTCCATCGTGGGCGATGCCTCCCTCTATTTCGGCATCTTCTCCTTGTCCCTCCCCATGTTACAATTAAACTTCGTGGCGGGCGGCATGCTCCGTTGCAGCGGCAATATGCACGTGCCGAGCATGATGGGCGTGGCGATGTGTATGCTCGATGTCCTTTTCAATTTTCTTTTTATATTCCCGACGCACCATTTCGCGGTGGCAGGCGTGCACATCACCATCCCCGGTGCCAACCTCGGCGTGGCCGGTGCCGCCCTCGGCACCGTTGCCGCCATAACCATCATCGCCTTGGTGCAGACCTGGTATTTGTGTAACCGTTCGTCGTTGCTCCGCATCGTAGGGGAGAAAGGCAGGTTCCGTCCACAACGCAGCATCCTGCGTTGGGCCTTGAAAATCGGTTTCCCCATGGGCATGGAGCACGTCGTGTTGTGTGGTGCACAAATAATGACCACCGTCATCGTTGCGCCCTTAGGCGTCTTTGCCATTGCCGCCAACTCCTTTGCCATCACGGCTGAAAGCCTCTGCTATATGCCCGGTTTAGGAATCTCAGAAGCCGCCACAACCCTTGTTGGTCAGAGCATTGGCGCGGCGCGTAAGACCTTGGCCCGCAGCTTTGCCTATATCACGGTTGGTATGGGCATGCTCGTCATGGCATTGATGGGCATACTCATGTATGTCTTCGCCCCAGAATTTATCGGTTTCATGAGCCCAGTTGAAGAAATCCGACAGTTAGGCACCGCCGCCTTACGCATAGAAGCCTTTGCCGAACCCATGTTTGCCGCCTCCATCGTTGCCTATGGTGTATTCGTCGGCGCCGCCAACACCGTGGTGCCATGTATCATGAACGTGTTCAGCATCTGGGCCGTTCGCCTGACGCTCGCCGCGGCCTTAGCCCCCTCGCTCGGCCTCCAAGGCGTCTGGACCGCCATGTGCATCGAACTCTGTTTCCGCGGCACCATCTTCCTGCTGCGCCTCTTCCGCGGGCGATGGATGAAATAAGAGGCTGAAATAAAGAGCCGGAAATATAGGGCCAGAATAAAGGGCCGGAAATAAAAGACTGAAATAAAAGACTGAAATAAAAGGTGTCCCCTGTCGTCATCTCCGCCATTCTTTGCTTGCCCCTTCCCCACGTCATATATCAATAAGTTTTTCCACAATTATTTGTCCCTTCCAGAAAAAATCATTATTTTTGCACACAAATAAATCTGTTTACCTAACGGTAAAGCATCGGACTTGTAGCTCAGTTGGTTAGAGCAACAGACTCATAATCTGGAGGTCCCTGGTTCAAGCCCAGGCTGGTCCACGCTAATTATCAATGACTTACGAAAAATTTTCGTAAGTCATTTTTCTTTTTCGCGAACACTATGCGAACACCGAGCATTTCCACTCAACTCCTCATTTTCCCTCTCTTCGCATGATTTTTCTTGCGAACACAGTTGCGAACACGCTCATGTCGTGTTTAAAGCACGCTTTACCTATAAATCATTTTCCTCCAGTTTGGTTCAAAACTTAGGGGAAAAGAATAATTAGCATATAAAAACAAACGCTAATCAGTTGTTCGTAATATATAAAAAAGATGTATAACGAGAGTGCGGAATGTTCTGTTTGAAGTAAGGTGTTCCGTACTATAATTCTATTTTTTTGTCTACCATATTGTCATAAAAAAAGGAAAAACCAGAAATCT
>ENA-OQCZ01000091-OQCZ01000091.1-human-gut-metagenome-genome-assembly--contig:-NODE-91-length-40710-cov-9.388488_pt1 | contig 40710 bp, 25 predicted proteins | sample MGYA00242505_ERZ504594 | MGnify/ENA primary metagenome ERZ504594 (study PRJEB26092, sample SAMD00036329) | human gut metagenome | host: Homo sapiens | study: EMG produced TPA metagenomics assembly of... | reverse complement strand
CGCGCGAACGAGCTTACGCAGATGCTGGCCGTCGACGAGCTGCGTTCGCTGCAGTCGCAGTGGAACGATCTGGAGAGCCGCTCCAAGGAAGGTGCCGCCGAGCTGGAGCTTGCGCAGTACCGCATGGCTCGTCAATGTCCGACTTCTTGTTGAACCAAAAGCGTGTAGGAAATCAATGGCATTCAGCAGATTTGATTTCCCGCTGGCATTTGCTCCATATATAAGGGCAAAACGCAATAGACGCACTGTTTGGAGTTGACGTTTTACCACTTGACATTCCTCAAACGTGGTGTCTTTGGTAGCCTCAAAATTAAGGACAACCTCGTCTCTAAACGACAGATAATTCTTTATTCTAATCTCCTGTATCATGATGGTTCCATTTTAAGTAGGTGTTCTTGAGACAAAGTTACGTAAAATTCCCCAAATTCGCGAATAGTATAGCTGTGATATTTAGTTCTATTTTCGAAAATGGCAGATTTTACTCCAATCTATCGTATAGATAGCCGTATCTCATACCCCCCCTGACATTCCCTTGAGAAACCTGCCTTTGGCGGCTCTTTGAGAAACAGGGTTGAAGGAAGTATCCTGTTGGCACACGCACGGGATTTGCAACAGAAAAGGCCCAGGGCAAACCATTGGTCGGTTTGCCCTGGGCCTTTATAAAGCGTATGGTTTCTATTTCTTCTCGCCCCATTTCTTGCAGAGCTTGCCGCCCAAGAGGCAGTAGAGGCCGATGGCAACGAAGGGGATGCTGAGGAGTTGTCCCTGGTTGAGCCCGATGGCGTTGACCATCTGGATTTCCCATGCTTCCTGAACGTCTTTGAAAAACTCGACGAAGAAGCGGAAGGCGAAGATGGCCGTCAAGCACCAGCCGAAGAAAAATCCCGTGCCAACGCGGTCGCGGTGGCGGCGGTAAAGCCACAGGCCGACGAGGAAGAACACGAAATAGGCAACGGCTTCGTAGAGCTGGCCAGGATGGCGGGGCAGGAGGTCGCCGTTGCAGGCGAAGATGAAGCCGTAGTCGGTGCCAGTGTATTTGCCAACGATTTCCGAGTTCATGAGGTTGCCGAGGCGGATGCAGCAGGCTGTGATGGGCGTGGCGATGGCGATGTTGTCGAGCACGCGGAAGATGTTTATCTTCGTGCGGCGCACATAAAGCCAGAGCGCAATCATCAGTCCGAGCGTGCCGCCGTGGGAGGCCAGTCCAGCATAGCCCGTACACTTCCAGCCGGTGCCAGTATCCCTGACAGGCAGGAACATTTCAACGGGGTGGCTGAGGAAATAGCCCGGCTCGTAGAGCAGGCAGTGGCCGAGGCGTGCACCGATGAGGATGCCGATGAAGCAATAGAAGAAAAGAGGGTCGAACTGGCGTTGCGGGATGCCCTGTGCCTTATAGAGCTTATAGACCACGATGTAGGCCGCTATCAGTCCGACACACCAGAAGAAGCTGTACCAATGGAGCGAGAAACTGCCGATGGTGAACACTTCCTTCGATGGTTGCCAGAGAATGGAAAGTATTTCCATGATGTCTTTCTTGATTTGATGAGCCTGAGAGAGGCAGGCGTTTATACGTTGAAGCGGAAGTGCATGATGTCGCCGTCCTGTACGACGTATTCCTTGCCCTCAACATGAAGCAGACCAGCGTCGCGCACGGCCGATTCAGATCCAAGACGGATATAGTCGTCGTATTTGATGACTTCGGCGCGGATGAAGCCCTTCTCAAAGTCGGTGTGGATGACACCAGCACACTGCGGTGCTTTCCATCCGCGGCGGTAAGTCCAGGCTTTCACTTCCATTTCTCCAGCCGTGATGAATGTTTCGAGTTCGAGCATTTTGTAGGCCGCTTTGATAAGGCGGTTGCATCCGCTCTCTTCAAGCCCAACATCTTGGAGGAACATCTGGCGCTCCTCGTAGGTCTCGAGTTCGGCGATGTCGGCTTCAGTCTGTGCGGCCAACACGAGCACTTCGGCACCTTCCGGTGCTACAGCTTCGCGCACCTCCTCCACATAGTGGTTGCCGGTGGCAGCGCTGCCTTCGTCAACGTTGCAAACGTAGAGCACAGGTTTCGAGGTGAGGAGGAAGAGGCCCTTGGCGGCTTTCATTTCCTCTTGCGATTCAAATTGCACGGTGCGTGCCGATTTGCCCTGGAGCAGGGCTTCCTTGAAGGCCATGAGCACTTCATATTCCACTTTGGCGTTTTTGTCGCCACCCACTTTCGCAATTTTCTCTACGCGCTTGATGCGGTTTTCAACGGTTTCGAGGTCCTTGAGCTGGAGCTCGGTGTCAATGATTTCCTTGTCGCGAACGGGGTTGACCGAACCGTCAACGTGCACCACGTTGCCGTCGTCGAAGCAGCGGAGCACATGGATGATGGCATCAGTTTCGCGGATGTTGCCCAAGAACTGGTTGCCGAGGCCTTCGCCTTTCGAGGCACCCTTCACGAGTCCGGCGATGTCAACGATTTCCACCGTTGTCGGCACGATGCGTCCCGGATGCACCAGTTCGGCCAGTTTGGAAAGACGTTCGTCGGGCACCGTGATGACACCCACGTTGGGCTCGATGGTGCAGAAAGGGAAATTGGCCGACTGCGCTTTGGCGTTGCTCAAACAATTGAAGAGGGTGGACTTGCCCACGTTGGGGAGTCCAACTATACCACATTGTAAACTCATTGGTCTGTATGTTTGTTTTATTTTTTGTGTTTAAAAGTAATCACCAGTGCCGCTACGAAGAGCGCCAGGATGGCGAAGATGGCAACGTAGGCAAGGGTGTTGGTGGTTGAAACAGAGGCGGGGCGGAACTCAAACACCACTTTGTGTTTGCCTGCTGGCACCTTCAGGGCGCGGAGCACATAGTTGACGCGGCCCACTTCGGCGCTTTGGCCGTCGATGGTGGCGGTCCATCCCGGGTAATACACTTCCGAGAACACCACCACGCCGCCTTTGTCGCTTTCCACGTCGTAGTGCAATTCGTTGGGTTCATAGGCCGTGAGCGTCACGGTGCCGTTTGAGAGCGCACTGCCGTCGAGCTGTTGGCGGAATTGTTCATCGGCCACAGCCGCATGCTTCGTGTCGAGATTCGTCAGGCCCGCCATTTCAGCGTCGGCGCCCTTCACGAAGTTGAGCTTGCCGACAAACCATCCGTGGCCGTTGGCGGCAGGGTTTTTGACGGCGATGTCTTTCGTGACGATGAAATATTTCGCGTTGAGCATGTTGAGCACCGGCACGAGGCTGTCGAGGTTGAGTGCTTCCACGTCGCCCGTTTGCGTCAGAGCTTGATAAAACGCTGCATGCTCCTGATTGAGATGGCGCTCAATGAGGTCTTGGTAGCGTTGCAGTTTGGCGGCATGGTAGCCTCCGATGTTCTTGTGCCAATAGCTCGTAGAGTTTTCGCTGAAGGGGTTGCCCACCGTGTAGTTGAGCACGCGGTAGTCGGGGTCGGGGTCAGATAGAATCTGCTCGTCGGCCGCCGTTTTCTGCGCCATATTTTCGCTGCGCACGATGGGGTCGGTGAAGTTGTCGTCGTTGAGGTAGTGGCGGTTGACCGTCCACATGTCCACCAAGGCCACCAAGGCCAGCGCTCCGCAGGTGGCCCAGGCTGGAATCTGCTTGATGCGCGTGCCGAGCAAGAAGATGCCGCCGCAAACGATGAGCACGATGAGCGAGCGGAAGGCCGAGGCCGACAGCACGGCGCCACGCATGACGTTGATAGCGTCGGTGTAGCTGCCGAGGAAATTAGCGTCGAAAGCCCCCGTCTTGGCGAGGAGGTCCATCGTGGCCACTTCATCGGCAGAGAGCAGTGGGCCGAAGGCGGTCGGGGCGAGCCAGAAGAGCAGGCAGAGGCCCGTAGTCACTGTCGTTGCAACGCCCAAACCGATTTTTCCGCGTAGCGTTGAGAGCACGTCGCGGTGGCGCAGGGCGTAGGCCAGTGCCATGATGCCCAGCAGCGGCATGGTAAATTCCGCAATGACGAGGGCCGAAGAAACCGTTCGGAACTTATTGTACATCGGCAGGTGGTCAATGAGGAAGTGTGTCACGCCCGGCACGTTGTGTCCCCACGCGAAGAAGAGCGACACGAGCGTGGCGGCCGCCATTGCCCATTTGAGCGGTCCGCGCACCACGAAGAGCGCGAAGACGAAGAGGAAGCAGACGAAGGCACCCACATAGACCGGACCGACCGTGAAGGGCTGGTCGCCCCAATATTGGTTCTGTCCTGGCATGGCGCTCACGCGTGAAGCCACAGCGGGATTCTGCGAGAAATATTGTCCGATGGGGGCGATGTGCTGGTAAACCGTTGAATAAGGTTCGTCAAAGACATTCTCCTCCGTGATGGCCGACTTGGTGCCGCCGCCTTTGAAGTTGGGGATGAGGAGCGTCATGGTTTCGTCAACGCCATAGCTCCATTGCGTGATGTAGTCGTAGTTCAATCCGCCCTTCGAAGCCTCCGCCGCGTCGCCGCTCTGCTTGGCAGCAGGCAGCGGTGTCAGTTCGGAACCGCCGCGCATCGTGTGCTTCGCATAGTCGTAAGTGTGGTAGAGGTTAGGCAGGTTGGCCGCCACGCCCAAGATTCCCGCCACGACGATGACCCCCGTGGCCTTCAGCCAGCGTTTCGGAGAGAGCACACCATTCCCCAAACCATCGTCTTTGCGACGCAGAGCCTGGATGCCGTAGGCCACCACGATGAGGCCCATGACAAAGAGGAAATAGTAAGTCATTTGCACGTGGTTGGAGAGCACCTGCATGGCAGTGAAGAGCGCTGTCACGGCACCGCCCCAGAGCAGTCGTCCGCGATAGCAGAGGATGAGGCCGCCGATGGTTGGCGGGATGTAGGCCAGCGTCATCACCTTCCAGATATGTCCGGCGGCGATGATGATGAAGAAATACGAAGAGAAGGCCCAGATGATGGCGCCCAGCGCCGCCAGATAAGGGCGGAAGTTGAAGGCGCGAAGCATCACGTAGAAGCCCAGCAGAAAGACAAACACGTAGCAGAGAGCGCCCTTCGTGCCGAGGTTGTAGATGTCGGAAATGTGGGCCAGAAACTGCGTCGCACTATAAGAAGGCGCAATCTGGTAAGTGGGCATTCCCGAGAACATGGCGTTGGTCCAGCGCGAGGTCTCGCCATCGTGTGAGGCGCGGTAGTCGGCCTGCTCGCGGCCCTGGTTCATGGCCGCGTCGGAGTCGTGTCCTCCCAGCTCCATCCCTTGCGTGATGGGAGTTTGGAAATACACGAAACTGATGAGCAGGAACACCACCACCATGGCAATGTCCATCGCGGCGTTGCGCCCATACTTTTTAAAGAAATCGTTCATATATGAAAATGTTGTATTGATTTTCAAAGGCGGAGGAGCGTATGGCTTTTCTGTATGGATGTCCCGAAAAAACGGCAGCGATTCTCAATCTCTTTTCGTCTGTAAAAAGGCCAGATTCTTCTGTCGGAGGACGCCTGAAAAGGCAGGTACATGCTTCGAAATGAGCCATACACACTATTTCACTTTGCAAAATTACCACAAGACCACTGATGGGCAAAGCAAAATTAGAGTTTTTTGTTTTGCTCATCCCCCGTCAAACACTAACTTTGCAGAAACGTTTAGGGACCGGGCTGTTGTGTGTTCTGATTTTGGGTGTCCTGGAAATTCTGTAATAGTATCTTGCGGTATAAAAACTTTCCCCATCATCAATTCGACTGCCAACTCAGACCGCTCCTGTCTGTAAGCAATATATGCGAGTACTCTTAGTCAATACATCAGAAACGGTTGGCGGGGCCGCTATGGCTGCCAACCGGCTTTTGAGGGCGCTCAACCGAAACGGGGTTGAGGCCGAACTGCTTGTGCGCGACAAGCAAACCGAAAATCCGCGCGTCATTGCGCTTCGCCACCAGCGGGCTATGAAACTGAAGTTCATGGCCGAGCGCCTGCAGATTTTCTGCAACAACGGTTTCACGCGCCGCGGCCTTTTCGCGGTGGACAACGGCGGCTTCGGCACCGACATCACGTCGCTGCCAGAGTTCAAGCGTGCCGACGTGGTGCATCTCCATTGGGTGAACCAAGGCATGCTATCGCTGAAAGACGTGAAAGCCATCGTTGAGAGCGGCAAGCGCGTGGTGTGGACCATGCACGACATGTGGCCCTTCACGGGCTGTTGCCACCACGCCGCAAAGTGCGACCGCTGGAAAAACGGCTGCGGAAACTGCCCCTTGCTCAACAAGCCAGGCAACCGCGACCTCTCGTGGCAGACGTGGCACGCCAAGGAACGCGCCTACGGAAAAGGACGCATCGCCTTTGTGGGCTGCAGCAACTGGCTAACCGATCTCGCCCGGCAGTCGCCCCTCTTGAGGGGATGCCGCGTGGAGAGCATCCCTAACGCGCTCGACGCTACCCTCTTCTCGCCAGCGAGTCGCACAGAGGCACGCCGCCGCCTCGGATTGCCGGAAAATGGCAAGCTCATCCTCTTTGTGGCGGCAAAGGTGACCAACCCTTACAAGGGAATCAGCTATTTGCGCGATGCCATCGGGAACCTGTGCGCCACCTATCCCGTCTTGAAGGAGAGCCTGAGCGTTGTGGCAGTGGGGCAGGAGGCCGACCGCTTGAAGGACACGTTCCCGACGCCAGTCCACGCTGTCAACTATGTGGCCGACCCCGGCACGATGGCCGATTATTACCGCGCTGCCGACGTGCTCGCCATGCCGACGCTGCAAGACAATTTGCCGAACACCGTGGCCGAGGCTATGGCCTGCGGCACGCCCGTTGTGGCATTCGAAATCGGCGGACTCCCGCAGATGATCGACCACGGGGAGAACGGCCGCTTGGCGCAATATATGAGCACAGAGAGCCTTGCCACCAACCTCTTCTCCGTTCTCACAGATTCCCAGCCGGAACGCTTTGCCGAAGCGGCACGCCGGAAGGCCGTGAAGGAATATTCGGAACAGGTCGTGGCCAACAGATACCGCCAGATATACGAGCAACCATAACCAACCTACTTATATAATTAAATGTCTGAACCTCCGCTGAAAATAACCGTCGCGACTGTCACCTACAACGCGGCGGCACTTATCAACAAAACCATCGCTTCTGTTGAAGCGCAAGATTATCCATACGTGGAACACGTGATTGTGGACGGCAATTCCACCGATAATACGCTGGAGCTCGTCCATCATTATCAGGAGCGCAACAGCGTTGCTTCCGTGCCCCACGAAATCAATTGCATCAGCGAGCCCGACAAGGGGCTTTACGACGCCATGAACAAGGCCATCGACATGGCCACGGGAAACTATATCGTGTTTCTCAATGCGGGCGACGTGTTCCACGAGACCACGACGCTCTCCAAAATTGTTGCTGCGGCAGAGCGCTATGGCAAGGAGTTGCCAGCCGTGGTGTATGGCAATACCGACATCGTGGACGATGAGGGCCATTTCATCCGCCATCGCCGCCTTGCGCCGCCAGAACGTCTCACGTGGCGCTCCTTCCGCAGCGGAATGCTCGTGTGCCACCAGGCCTTCTTCGCCCGCACCGATTTTGCCCGCCAGTTCCATTATGACCTGCGCTACCGCTTCTCGGCAGATTTCGACTGGTGTATCCGCATCATGCACAACGCCAAGCGCCGCAAAACGCCGCTCTGCAACGCACACGTCATCGTGGCCGACTATCTCAACGAAGGCACAACCACCCGCAACCATAAGGCTTCGCTGCGCGAGCGCTTCACCATCATGCGCCGTCACTATGGCATCGTGGTCACGCTTTGGATGCACGCGTGGTTTACGCTCCGCAACTTTATCTTGAAATAAAACGCTTACATTTGTACAGACAGTGGTTGCCACCTTGTCTGGGCAAACAGTTTCCATAATCCTCCCATGCCTCTCCCCAAGAAACCCTTCACGCCTGAAGCGGCGTACACGCAGGCTGCTGCCCGGTGCGCCACGGCGGAATATTGCCTGAACGACTGGCGGCGGAAGTTCCAGATGAAGGGACTGCCGCCGCGCGACATAGAGCGCGTGCTCGACCGTCTGGTCGACGAAGGATTCATCAACGAGGCACGTTTCATTCGCGCTTATGTCCACGACAAGGCGCTCTACGACCGTTGGGGACAACTGAAAATCCGGCAGTCGCTGATGCTCAAGCGCCTGCCGCCCGCGCTCATCGAGGAGGCTTTGCGCGAGACCGACCGCGGACTTTGGGAGGAAAATCTTCTCGACCTCTTGCGGCAGAAGCGCCGCAGCATCAAGGCCGATACGCCTTTTGAGGAGCGCCAAAAACTGCTGCGCTTTGCCGCCGGACGCGGTTACGAGCCAGCCCTCATCTACCAGGCTGTCAACCGCCTTTGCGGCGAGGAAGGCGAGGAGGCCGACGAAGTGTTCGTGGAGCCCGATGACGAAATTGTCGGGCCAGAAGAGGCCGACAACGAGTTTTAAGCAATACCAAACCAGAATATGAAACATCTCTATATAGAAACATACGGCTGCCAGATGAATGTGGCCGACAGTGAAGTGGTGGCCTCCGTGATGCGTATGGCGGGCTACGAACCGTGTGACACGCTCGATGAAGCCGATGCCGTGTTCCTCAACACCTGCTCTGTGCGCGACAATGCTGAGCAGAAAATCATCCACCGCCTGGAAGCCCTCAACGCCTTGCGCCGCAAGGGCCGCAAACTCATCATTGGCGTATTGGGCTGCATGGCCGAGCGCGTCAAGGAGGGATTGCTCAACGAGCACCATGCCGACCTCGTGGCCGGTCCCGATGCCTACCTCTCGTTGCCCGACCTCGTGGCGCAGGCTGAGGCTGGCAACAAGGCCATCAACATCGAGCTCTCCACGACGGAGACCTATCGCGACATCATTCCTGAACGCGTCTGCGGTAGCCATGTCTCTGGATTCGTGAGCATCATGCGCGGCTGCAATAATTTCTGCCATTATTGCATTGTGCCTTATACGCGTGGTCGTGAACGTTCACGTGATGTACGCAGCATTCTCCAGGAGGTACACGACTTGCAGAAGCGCGGATATAAGGAAGTGACGTTGCTCGGACAGAACGTCAATTCCTATAAAGCCATTGCCGACGACGGCACGGAAACCAATTTCGCCGCCCTGCTCCGCATCGTGGCGCGTGCCGTGCCAGAGGTGCGCATCCGCTTTTCAACGAGCCATCCGAAGGACATGAGCGACGAGACGCTACATGTTATCGCCGAAGAGCCAAACGTGTGCCGTCACATCCATCTCCCGGTGCAGAGCGGTTCCGACCGTATTCTCAAACTCATGAACCGCAAATACACGCGTGAATGGTATCTCGACCGCGTGGCGGCCATACGCCGCATCGTTCCCGATTGCGGACTCTCCACCGACATCTTTGCTGGATATTGCACCGAAACGGAGGAAGACCACCAGCTCTCGCTCTCGCTCATGCGTGAGTGTGGCTACGATTCGGCCTTTATGTTTAAATACAGTGAGCGCCCTGGCACTTATGCCTCGAAGCATTTCCCCGACGACATTCCAGAAGAAACGAAGGTGCGTCGCCTGGAAGAACTCATCGCCCTGCAAAACGAACTCTCGGCTGAGAGCAACCAGCGTTGCATCGGCCGCGAATATGAGGTGCTTATTGAAGGCGTTTCAAAACGTTCTCGCGAACAGCTCTTCGGACGTACGGAGCAAAACAAGGTCGTGGTCTTCGACCGCGGCAACTGCCACATCGGACAATATGCCCGCGTTGTCGTGACGGAGGCTTCGTCGGCAACGCTGAAGGGCCATCTGGTGGAAAACGCCGAGGCGTGATGCCAATTCATCCGACAGCATCTTTTGGAGACTTCTAAAGCGAAAGTATTAGGGCCGAAAATATCTAAAAAACTGAATCACCATGGGAAAGACAATCACCATCCGCTGCAAAAATACAGGCCGCAGCCATAAAATCCCCATCGGGTTTACCTTGGAGGAAGTCTACGAAATGCTCGAAATCAAAATGCCCTTCGAGCCGACGAGCGCCAAGGTCAATAACAAGGTGGAGGGGCTGCATTTCATGTTCTTCAACGACAAAGACGTGGAGTTTCTTGACGTGACTTCGCCCTCAGGCCTGAGAACGTACACGCGTTCCCTGTTTTTCGTGCTCTACAAAGCCGTGCGCGACCTCTATCCTGGAGCGCGTCTGCGCATTGATACCCCCGTTTCCAACGGCTATTTCTGCCAACTCGAAACGGAGGGCGGCGTGACGCCCGCCGTGGTCGGCGCGTTGAAGAAGCGCATGGACGAAATTGTGGCGGAGAACTTGTCGTTCCATCGCATCACGTGTCCCACGGACGAAGCCGTGGCCCGCTTCCGCGCTGATGGTCTGGAGAGCAAGGCCCGCCTGCTTGAGAGCTGCGGTTCGCTCTACACCACTTACTATACGCTCGGCGACACCGCCGACTATTTCTACGGCTCGTTGCTCATCAAAACGAGTCAGCTCATCTTGTTTGATCTTGTGGCCTATGGCGACGGACTTCTGCTCCGCCTGCCCGACCCCAAGAATCCCCACCACCTGATGCCGATGACCGACCAGCCGAAGATGTTCGAGGTCTTCCGCGAGCAACACCACTGGCAGCACATCCTCGGCATCTCCACCATCGGGGAGTTCAACGTGGCGTGTAACGAGGGGCATACCAACGACCTCATCAACGTGTCGGAAGCCCTGCAGGAAAAGAAAATCAGCCAGATTGCCGACCGCATCGCCTCGACGCCGCAGGTGAAGGTGATTCTCATCGCCGGACCTTCGTCGAGCGGCAAGACCACCTTCTCCAAACGCCTCGCCGTGCAGCTCATGGCCTCGGGTATGCGCCCCGTGCCCATCTCGCTCGACGATTATTTCGTTGACCGCGAAGACACGCCGCGCGATGCGTCGGGAGAATATGACTTTGAAAACGTGGAGGCCATGAACATCCCGCTCTTCAATCGCCAAATAACGGCGTTGCTCAAGGGCGAGGAGGTGGAGCTCCCGCGATATAATTTCCAAAAGGGAAAGAGCGAGCCAAGTGGCAACCGCCTGCGCCTCGAACCGCAGACGCTGCTCATCCTCGAAGGCATCCACGCTCTCAATCCGCTCCTGACGAAAGACATTCCGCAGGAGGCGAAATTCAAGATTTATGCGTCGGCGCTGACGTCCATCTTGCTCGACGACCACAATTATATCCCAACGACCGACAACCGCCTTCTCCGCCGCATCGTGCGCGACTATAAATATCGCGGATACAGTGCTGAAGAGACCATCCGCCGCTGGCCTTCAGTGAGGGCAGGCGAGGAGAAATGGATTTTCCCCTTCCAGGAGGAGGCCGACGTGATGATCAACACGGCCCTGCTTTTCGAATTGGCCGCCCTGCGTTCGCAGGCCCTGCCTTTGTTGGAACAGGTGCCGGAGAATGTGCCGGAATATTCCGAGGCCTATCGCCTGCGCAAGTTCCTCCATTATCTCAAACCGATTTCAACCGACGGTTTGCCGCCGACCTCGCTCCTGCGTGAGTTCCTGGGCGGCAGCACGTTTAAATACTAATCAGACAGACGTAGAATCGGGCAGGAGAGTGGCGTACACCATCTGCCGCTCTCTGTCCTTCCTTGTCCTCCCCATTTGAATTATGAAAGAATTAGTTTTCGCAACCAACAACGCCCATAAGCTGCAAGAAATCCGCAGCATGGTTGGCCAGAAATTCCGCATCTTGAGTTTGGCCGACATCAATTGCCACGACGACATTCCCGAAACGGCCGACACGCTGGAGGGCAACGCCCTCATCAAGGCCCGCTACGTGTTTGAGCGTTATGGTCTCGACTGTTTTGCCGACGACACCGGACTGGAAGTGACGGCCCTCGGCGGCGCACCGGGCGTTCACACGGCACGCTATGCCTTCCCCGACCGTCACGACCCTGAAGCCAATACGCAGAAACTCCTGCGCGAGCTGGAGGGCGCTGCCGACCGCTCAGCGGCATTCCGAACGCTCATTGCTTTGATTATGAACGGAGAAGAACTCCTTTTTGAAGGCCGCGTCGATGGTTTCATCGCCACGGAGAAGCGTGGAACGGCGGGCTTCGGCTACGACCCCGTCTTCATTCCCGAAGACACTGGCAAGACGTTTTCCCAATTGGGTGAGGACGTGAAAAACCAGATAAGCCACCGCGCCCGCGCCGTGGAAAAACTCTTGCAACACTTGGCAGGATTGTAGTTTCCATACAACAACTTCGGCGCTCTGCCTTTGCCAAAGAGCGCCGCTGCCTTTTCTGCCTGCGAAAACGCCTTCTCTGCTCGCGAAAACGCCTTCCCTTCTTCCACCACCCCAACGTTACAACCTCCAAACGATGAAACGCATATTTTCCCCATTCGCCTTCGCGCTGTCGATGCTCTTGGCCTTTTTGCCGGCCAAGGCAGCCCTGGCTGGCCAGTGGAACTACTATCTTGCCTACCAAAACGCCACGCAGGTGTGTCCTGTGGGGCAGATGGTGTATGGGCTCTTTGACGGCAACTTGCTTTCTTACGACACAAAAACGGAGGAGGTACACCTCTTCTCGCGCAACGACGGCCTCACGGGTAAAAACATCATCCACATGGCATATTGCGCCCCTGCGAAAGCCCTCTTCCTGGTTTACGACGATTTGGGCATCGACGTGCTCGGCCGCGACGGCAGTGTCGTCTTTATGCCACAACTGAAGGAAAGTTACAGCGGCATCTCAACCGTCAACGACCTCAAAATCTGTGGCACCATCGCCCTGCTCGCCATGAACGATGGCGTGGTGATGGCCGACGTGAAGAATGGCGAATTTAAAAGCTATTACAAACTCGGCAAGGCTGTCTATTCCGCCATCATCCACAAAGACCAGTGCTTCGCTTCGACCGACAACGGCATCCTTGCCTGTCCGCTTAGCCGCAACATGGCCGACCCTTCGCAGTGGACCACCGTTGCCAGTGAGAAGGCCACTGATTTCACGATCTTTGCTGAAGCCGTCTACTATAATGTGCGCGAAGGCAGCGGAAAGGGTTTCTGGCGCTTCACCATCGACAACGACGGGAAATCTGTCACGCCGGCCAAGATTGCCGACCCCGTCTTTCCGCAGCTCTGCGCCACCGCGCAGACCATGCTGGCCAAGAGCGGCGAATGGTTGTTCGTTTACGACAAGAGCAACCCCTTCGGTGCGCAAACCGTCTTGCAGGTGCCTGAGGGTTGCCAGACGATGGCCGTTGGCGAGAGCGGTTTGATATGGTCGGCCTCTGGATTCGGCGGCCTGAAGGCCTATCAGCTAAAAGACGGCGCCTGGGTCGACCAAGGCGTGAAGTTGGGGGGATATGGCCCGAAGCGCGACCTTTGTTACTACCTCCGCTTCCACGACAACCGCCTCCTCGTTGCCGGCGGCCGCCTCGACCCTTACGATAAGTTGCACTATAGCGGCACCGTCATGGTGCGCGAAAACAGAGCGTGGCGGGCCTTTCAGGAAGACGGCATCTCCAGCACGACCTCTCTGCCCTATCGCGACATCACCTGTGTGGCGCAAGACCCCTCCGACTCCTCGCGCGTCTTTGCCTCTGCCGGCGGCACGGGCCTCTATGAGTTTAAGAGCGGACGCTTTGTGAAAAACTATAGCCTCTCCAACAGTACGCTGCTTTCCGCCGCCAAAGACGGCAACCCCAACTATGTGCGCGTCGACGGCCTGAACTTCGATGCAGCGGGCAACCTCTGGATGGTCAACAACGAGGTCGACAGCGTGGTGTCGGTGTTGAAAACCAACGGGAAATGGAAACGCATCTACGTGGCTGCCCTGCAAAAACACCCCACGCTGGAGAAAACCCTCTTCGACCGCAGCGGCCGTTTTTGGATTGCCTCACGCCGCACGGTGGCCCCGCTCATGGCCGGCTTGGCCTGCCTGGATTATAAAGGGACGATTGACAACGCGAAAGACGACGTGGTGACCTTCCGTTCGTCGGCCTATAATCAAGACGGCACGAGTTGCGACCTCTCGCAAGGCGTCTATGCCATTGCGGAAGACCGCGACGGCGCCCTCTGGATTGGTGCCGCAACCGGCGTCTACGTCATCTCCGACCCCGACGAATGGGCCGACACGAATTTCCGCATCACCCAGGTGAAAGTGCCGCGCAACGACGGCACCAACTATGCCGACTATCTCCTTGAGGGCGTGGCCGTCAACGACATCTGTGTCGATGGTGCCAACCGCAAATGGATGGCAACGCTTAGCAACGGCGTCTATCTCGTGAGCGCCGACGGCACAGAAATCATCCATCATTTCCTCTCCAGCAACTCTCCGCTGCTTTCAGACGTTGTCAACAGCGTGGCCGTTGATCCCGCCACGGGCGAAGTGTTCTTCGGCACCGACGCCGGCCTCTGCTCCTTCCAGGGCGATGCCACGCAGCCTTCTGAGGCGCTCAGCAAAAACGAGGTGAAGGTCTACCCCAATCCCGTGCGTCCAGAATATAGCGGAAACATCACCGTCACCGGACTGACAGAAAACGCCGACGTGAAAATCACCACCACCGGCGGACAGGTCGTGGCGGCAGGCACAAGTCATGGCGGCATGTTTATATGGGACGGCCGCAATATGGCCGGAGCGCGTGTGCCCACGGGTGTCTACTACATCATGTGTGCCACGCAAGACGGCTCGAAAGGCATCGCGGCCAAAGTGGTGGTGATCTGACGCGGCGGAGCAACAAGGCAGGGCCTCGTGGGAAAATACAGAAGCATCCCTAACATCCGCTTCGACACACCCCTCATTTCCCTCTTTTCTCATTGCAAAACGCGGTGCCAAACGGGCGTTCACCCCTCATTTACAAGGAAAAACGCGGTTTTTTTACATACTTGCAGAAAAAAACGCGGAAAATATTTGTATAAAAACCGCAGTTCCATTACTTTTGCCTTGTAAAACCGCGGATCATGCGCTCTGGCGCATGGAAAACTGTGGATAAGTGCCGAGCAGCCAACGCAAAAAGACGCTGTGACGCCACAATAAAAATTTCCTAAATACAACTATCTCATGAACAAATCCGATCTCGTAAATGCCATTGCTGCAGGTGCAGAACTGAGCAAGGCTGACGCTAAAAAAGCGCTCGACGCAACCCTCAACGCCATTGCTGACGCACTTAAAGAGGGTGATAAGGTAGCTCTCTTGGGCTTTGGTACTTTCGCTGTAACAGAGCGTCCTGCTCGCACAGGTATCAATCCTGCCACTAAGGAGAAGATTGAAATCGCTGCCAAGAAGGTCATCAAATTCAAGGCTGGTGCAGAATTGGCTGACGGTTTGAAATAATTGCCGAAAAGCAAAGCCCATCAATAGAAGGGCGTCCTGAAAAACCCGCTTCGGCAATGCAGCCGACATCGTCGGGTGGCCTCCGTCATCCCGATGCGTCCGAATTCTCAGAACATCCCATAAAAGAAGTCCCAGAAGTTTCACTGAAACTTCTGGGACTTCTTTGTTTAGTAATGGGGCGTTGGAGAGGAAGGGCGTTTAAAATTGGAATATTGGCTGTAGCGCCCTCGTAGCGGAGATTTGCGCTGCCCGCATAATCGTCTGTTGCGGCGCCAGCATTGTAGCTCACTTTGCTCGCAAAGTGAGGGCCACGAACACGTAGCGAACATGGCTAACGCTTTAGCGCATGACGTTGTTGGATTTTAGCCTTGTTTGGCCGCCACAATATTCGTCCCCCTCACTTTGCGAGCAAAGTGAGCTACAGTGCTGCGCCCCATTCGCTGCCGCCAGCAATCCGTGTAATTCGCCCGTCCGCCCTTGAATTTCCCTCATTATTTCGCCGCAAAACCATTAAAACCCGGAAATCATTTGGCTATCTCATTGAAAACCCGTAATTTTGCACCGCTTATAAAATACAATCACAATTAATTCTATTCACAATGTATTTAGATTCTGAAAAGAAGCAAGAGATCTTTGGCAAGTACGGAACGTCTAACACGGATACTGGCTCCGCAGAGAGCCAAGTGGCCTTGTTCTCATACCGTATTTCCCACTTGACGGAACACATGAGAGCAAACCGTAAAGATCATACAACTGAACGTGCTCTCGTTAAGCTCGTAGGTAAGCGTCGCGCATTGCTTAACTACCTCAAGCGTAAAGACATCGAGCGCTACCGTGCTATCGTGAAGGCCCTCGGTCTCCGTAAGTAATCGCAAGCACTCTTGCAAAAAGAAATCGCCCCGCCCGGCATCCTGCCGAGCGGGGCTTTTTGCATCCTCCACCACGCGCCGCACCCGCAAAACCTTTCATTGCCAATGAATACTTTCGCGCAAAAGTGTTCATTTCCAATGAATGATTTTCTGAAAAGTGTTCACTGCCAATGAATACTTTTCTGGTTGAAAGGTTGGAAAATTAACCCCGCATGGCAATGGATGATGCAACCGCAATTGCCATTATAGCCGCGCCCTGAAAGGGCAGTCAGTTCGTAGCCCAGGGCAACGCCCTGGGTATCAATGCATAAACGTCTACGCCCTGTAAGGGCAAAAGTATGGGCGAACGGCTGGCTTTTACTTTTGCCCTTACAGGGCGTAGGGAATGGGAACATGGTACCCAGGGCGTTGCCCTGGGCTCTGGACTTGTTGGGCTTTCAGCCCGCGCAGGGCCGCAGACAAGGCTTTTGTTGCATAATCTTCACCAACTTAATATTTCGATTTTGAACACCCTACCTTACAGGGGCAGAAACGAGAATCGATGAGCTACCCCGATCTCTCGCCGCAGCTCATCGATTCTCGCAAACAAGGGTAGGAGGGTGTTTTAAACTCTTTTCCTGCGCATTTTATGCTGTGTTTGGAGGTGGAACATTGGGGAGAATGAAAAAATGCCGTAGAAGGCGCGTGGCAATGCAAATAAAAACTGCCTTGCAAGTCCCTTTGTCTGAGAAAAAAATCGTATCTTTGCAAAGAATAGCAAGGACTTGAAAGTGTGGTCTTTGGCGATGGCGAAACACGTCGCAGAAGCGTCCAAAACGCCTTTCTGAAGGGCAGTTTGGTGCGTGGAAGGCGGCGAAGTGCTTTCCCAAAGGCTGGAATACTTCGTTGAAGTCGGCGGAATGCGCCGTTGAAAGAAGCGTGCCGCACTTGCAGGTTGCAAAAAAATAGAAAACAAGAAAGAGGTCTGAGACCTGATTTTGATATAAGAATATGGAAGAAATCGAAAAGAACAGTGGCAATTATTCCGCCAGTAATATCCAGGTGCTTGAAGGCTTGGAAGCTGTGCGCAAGCGCCCTGCCATGTACATCGGCGACATCAGTGAGAAAGGTTTGCACCACCTCGTTTATGAAACCGTTGACAACTCTATCGACGAAGCACTCGCAGGCTATTGCACGCACATCGAAGTGACCATCTGCGAGGATAATTCAATCATCGTCCAGGACAACGGACGTGGTATCCCTGTGGATATGCACCCGAAGGAAAACCGCTCCGCGCTCGAAGTGGTCATGACCGTGTTGCATGCCGGCGGTAAGTTCGACAAAGGCTCCTACAAGGTCTCTGGTGGTTTGCACGGCGTCGGTGTTAGCTGCGTCAACGCGTTGTCGAAACACATGAAGTCGCAGGTGTTCCGCGATGGAAAGATCTATCAGCAGGAATACGCCAAGGGACATCCCCTCTACGCCGTTAAGGTGGTGGGAGAGACCGAATTGCGCGGTACGCGTCAGCATTTCTGGCCAGATGACACCATCTTTACGACCACCACTTATAAATATGACATCCTTGCCAACCGCATGCGCGAATTGGCCTACCTCAATGCGGGTATCACTATCACGCTGACCGACGAGCGCAAGGACGACGAAGGCAATATCCGTCAGGAAGTGTTCCATTCCGAACACGGTCTGCGCGAATTTGTGCGCTACATCGATTCCTCTCGTGTCCACCTCTTCAATGATGTCATCTATCTCAATACGGAGAAGGCTGGCATCCCCATTGAAGTGGCCATCATGTACAACACTTCGTACAGCGAGAACCTCCATTCCTACGTCAATAACATCAACACGATAGAAGGCGGTACGCACTTGACCGGCTTCCGCATGGCCGTGACCCGCGTGCTCAAGAAATATGCCGAAGACACGGCCGCCAAGCAGCTCGAGAAAGCCAAGGTGGAAATCGCTGGTGAAGACTTCCGCGAAGGACTCACGGCCGTCATCTCCGTGAAGGTGGCCGAACCGCAGTTTGAAGGACAGACCAAGACGAAGCTGGGCAACAGCGAAGTGGCCGGTGCGGTGAACCAGGCCGTGGGCGAAGCCCTTTCCAACTATCTTGAAGAGCATCCGAAAGAAGCCAAACTCATTGTCGACAAGGTCATTCTTGCCGCCACTGCCCGTGTGGCCGCCCGAAAAGCGCGTGAGAGCGTGCAGAGAAAGAGCCCGATGTCGGGAGGCGGTCTGCCAGGCAAGCTATCAGACTGCTCGTCGAAAATCCCAGAAGAATGCGAACTCTTCCTCGTCGAGGGAGACTCTGCAGGCGGTTCCGCCAAGCAGGGCCGTAGCCGCTCAACGCAGGCCATCCTTCCGCTCCGTGGTAAAATCCTCAATGTGGAAAAAGCCATGTGGCACAAAGCCTTTGAGAGCGACGAGGTGAACAACATCATCCAGGCGCTCGGCATCCGCTTCGGTGTCGATGAAGAAAGCAAGGTGGCCAATATCGAAAAACTGCGTTACCACAAGGTCATCATCATGGCCGATGCCGATGTCGACGGTCAGCACATCGCCACCCTCATTATGACGCTCTTCTTCCGCTATTTTCCACAGGTCATCCAAGATGGTTACCTCTACATCGCCATGCCGCCGCTCTATCGCTGCAAGAAAGGAAAGGTGGAGGAATATTGCTATAACGATGCCGACCGCCAGCGTTTCATTGAGAAATATGGTGACGGCACAGAAAACAGCATCCAGACACAGCGCTACAAAGGTTTGGGAGAAATGAACCCGCATCAGCTTTGGGAAACCACCATGTGCCCTGAAACGCGTATGCTCAAGCAGGTGACCATCGAGAATGCCGCTGAAGCCGACTATGTCTTCTCCATGTTGATGGGTGACGATGTTGGTCCGCGTCGCGAATTTATCGAGCGCAACGCCACATACGCCAAGATCGATGCCTAAGTAATGGTTTAATTATTATGTGCTTGGCTGGTGTCTTCCGTTGTCTTGCACGATAAATCCTAATTGATTGATTTCCAGCACCGCTTTTGTCGGTGCACAACCTATATACTCAGTTTTCGCTATCAAGCGATTCATTGCTCTCGAAAGAGAACAATGTTCCATTCCACGAGCGTCCGCCATTCTGTGAAGAAGTGCTGGTGCTCAAAATGGAAGCTCTTTTAGAATTGCATAGCATCCGTCATTCTGCGAAGAAGTACGGATGCTTTTTTTATGCGCCTGCCGCGGCGATGCCCTTTGCTCTCATAGAGTAGGGTGCTCAAAATACAGAAAGATTAAGTAGGTGGAGATTGTGCGGAAAAAGCCTTGTCTGCGGCCCTGCGCGGGCTGAAAGCCCAGCAAGTCCGTAGCCCAGGGCAACGCCCTGGGTACCATGTCACCAATCCCTTCGCCCTGTAAGGGCAAAAGTAAAAATAAATCGTTCGCCCATACTTTTGCCCTTACAGGGCGTAGACGTTTATGCATTGATACCCAGGGCGTTGCCCTGGGCTCTGGACTGGCTGCCCTTTCAGGGCGCTCGCGGCGAGGGTTGCGGCGCACGCTGCCCCTTTCAGGGGCAGCAGTGCAAGGGCCACCGCGCGGACATTTGGCGGAGGCCTGGGGCGAAGCACTGTAGCTCACTTTGCTCGCAAAGTGAGGGGGACGAATATTAAGGCGGCCAAGCACGAGTTGAAAATCCAATAAAGTCATGCCCCAGAGCACTGGTCATGTTCGCTACGTGTTCGTGGCCCTCACTTTGCGAGCAAAGTGAGCTACAATGCTGGCGCCGCAACAGACGATTATGCGGGCCAGTGCAAATCTCCGCTGCGAGGGCGCTACCGCTAACTTTTGATAATTCAATTTTGAACGCCCTACCTTTGGCCGCTTTTGTTTTTTGCAAGAGCAAGGGGATAGGCAGGGCGCAAACGGCAGGCATCGCCCGTTGGTCTTTCGCAGCTGTCGCGTTCTCTATCCATCCCCCTCCGTGTGCAAAAAAATAGGCTGCAAAAATAAAAATCCTATATATATAAGGTGTAAAAGCGTTTTTTTTCATACTTTTGCGGGCAAAATAGAAAAACTGCAAGTGGGCGCTAAGCGTTGAATTTGAGATTTTCCCCGATACCTTCTTGTCCTTCCGAGACGATTTGAGGCTGTTCCTGTGACGTTGTGCAGGTTTCCCCTGAGACAGCGTAAGCCTTTTCCTGTCAGAGCGAAGTAGGAATGGCTGTCGGGGAAGTCAAGCAGGTGCCTGCCCCTTTTCTAATGTAATACTGAAACCAACCTATGCAAAAGAACTTAGTAATCGTTGAGTCACCGGCAAAAGCCAAAACCATTGAGAAATTCCTTGGCGAGGACTTCAAGGTGATGTCAAGTTACGGACACATACGCGACCTGAAGAAGAAAAACTTCGGCGTTGACCTCGAAACCTTCAAGCCGGAGTATGAGATTCCGGACGACAAGAAAAACGTGGTCAAAGAACTTCGCGCACAAGCCCGGAAAAGTGAGGCCGTGTGGCTCGCATCCGATGAGGACCGCGAGGGAGAAGCCATCTCGTGGCACTTGGCAGAGGTGTTGAAAATCAATCCGCAAGAATCCAAGCGCATTGTTTTCCATGAAATCACCAAGCCCGCCATCCTCGATGCCATTGCCCATCCGCGACACATCGACCTCAATCTTGTCGACGCGCAGCAGGCCCGCCGCGTACTCGACCGCTTGGTCGGTTTCAAACTTTCGCCGGTGCTCTGGCGGCGTGTTCGCCCGAGCCTCTCGGCAGGCCGTGTGCAGAGCGTTGCCGTTCGTCTCATCGTTGAACGTGAGCGCGAGATAGAAGCCTTCCAGAGCGAAGCCAGCTACCGTGTGACGGCCGTGTTCACCCTTCCCGAAAGCGGAAAGACCCTGCGTGCAGAGATCTCCAAGCGTTTTCCAACGGAGGAAGCCGCAGCCGCCTTCCTCGAACAGTGTAAAACGGCCACTTTCACCATCAAGGCCGTCAACACCCGTCCAGCAAAACGCACGCCAGCGCCGCCCTTCACCACTTCCACCCTTCAGCAGGAAGCAGCCCGCAAGCTCGGTTTCCCCGTGGCCATGACCATGCGTGTGGCCCAGGCATTGTATGAAGCCGGATTGATCACTTATATGCGTACCGACTCCATGAACCTTTCAGACCTCTGTCTGAACGCCTGCGGACCGGTCATCACGGAGAAAATGGGCGCCGAATACCATCAGCGCCGCCATTACCACACGCACGCCAAGGGCGCACAGGAGGCCCACGAAGCCATCCGTCCGACCGATATGCGTCGCGAAACCATTTCCGGTTCTTCACAAGAGAAACGTCTTTACGACCTCATCTGGAAACGCACCATCGCTTGCCAGATGGCCGATGCGCAGATGGAGAAGACAACGGTCAGCATTGATGTTGCCAGTGCCTCTCTCAATATTAATTCTTCAAGCAACGAATGCTTCGTGGCCAACGGAGAAGTCATCAAGTTTGAAGGCTTCCTCAAAGTCTATCGCGAGAGCCAGGAAAACGATGGCGATCTCGAAGAAGATACCTCCATCCTCCCGCCAGTGAAGGAAGGAGAAACGCTCACGGCGCAGGAAGTCACGGCCAGCGAGCGTTTCACGCAGCAGCCCCCGCGTTACACGGAAGCCTCCTTGGTGCACAAAATGGAAGAACTCGGCATCGGCCGTCCTTCCACCTACGCCCCAACCATCTCTACCATCCAGCAGCGCCAGTATGTGGCGAAGGGAGAGAAAGAAGGCACGCCGCGAGAATATCGCGTCTTGAAACTCCAGGGCGACACGGGAGAAATCACCAAGCAGATCAATACAGAAAAAACCGGTTCGGAGAAGGGCAAACTCGTCCCGACCGATATCGGCATCGTGGTCAATGACTTCCTGGCGGAGAATTTCCCAGAAATCATGGACTATAATTTCACGGCCAACGTTGAGAAAGACTTCGACGCCGTGGCCGACGGAGAGAAAAACTGGACCGAACTCATTCGCCACTTCTACGAAAATTTCGAACCCCAGGTGGAGAAAACTCTCAACCAAAAGACCGAACACAAGGTGGGAGAGCGTGAGTTGGGCGTCGATCCCGTGTCGGGTCGCGTTGTATCGGTGAAAATTGGCCGCTTCGGTCCGATGGTTCAGATGGGAGTGGCCAGCGATGAGGAAAAACCTACGTTTGCCACACTGCCGCCGCAGTTCAGCCTGTCGAGCATCACGCTCGAAGAAGCCCTCGAGCTCTTCAAACTCCCCCGCACCCTCGGCACCTTCGAAGACGCTCCAGTGGTGGTCAACGCAGGTCGCTTCGGCCCCTACGTGCTCCACAACAAAAAATACGCCTCGCTCGACAAGGGCGAAGACCCCATGAGCGTCACCCTCGAGCGGGCCGTTGAACTCATCCTTGCCAAGCGCGAGGCTGAGGCCAAGAGCCATCTCAAGTCTTTCGAGGAAGAGCCCGATATGGAAATCAAAAACGGTCGCTACGGCCCCTACATCGTCTTCAGCGGAAAGAACTACAAGATTCCCAAGGCGCAGGCCGACAAAGCGGCGGAGCTGACGCTGGAAGAATGCCGCCAGATTATCGAGCAGGAGCAGAAAAAGCCAGCCAAAACAACGCGCAAGCGCACCACCACCCGCGCCAAAAAACAATAAGCATTCATGAAGAGCATCACCCTCATCGGCTACATGTGTGTCGGGAAGACCACTGTTGGGAAAGCCTTGGCCAAAAGCCTCGGCTGCACGTTCTACGACCTCGACTGGTACATCGAAGAGCGTTTCCACAGCAAGGTCTCGCAAATCTTCGCAGAGAAAGGCGAAGAGAAATTTCGCGACCTGGAGCAGCGCATGCTCCACGAAGTGGCGGAGTTTGAAAACATCGTGCTCTCGTGTGGCGGCGGCACGCCCTGCTTCTTCGACAACATGGACTATCTCAATAGCGTCTCCGAGACCTTCTATCTGAAAGCCTCTCCCGAAACGCTCTGCCGCCACATCGCCATGAGCCGTGGCGACCGTCCGCTTCTCAAAGGCAAATCGCCCGAAGAAATCCGTGCATTTGTCGAGCAGCAGTTGCAGGCGCGTGAGCCCTTCTATGAAAAGGCCAAACACGTGGTGGACATCAATGTGCTCGACTCCTTCGAGAAGATCGACGACATTGCCAAAATCATCCGCCACACACTTAATATTTAGAGTCCCCAAAAAACGGCGTGCTGCGCCTCCTCCTTCTGGAGGGCCAGACACTTCCCGTTCATCCACTTATCTTTTTACCACTAAGTCGTATTCAGCAAATGAGAAAATGGAGAATTGAAGATTCCGAAGAACTCTACAACATCAAAGGATGGGGAGTTAGCTATTTTGGAATCAACGAACAAGGGCATGCCTATGTCTGTCCGCGCAAAGACGGTGTCAAGGTCGACCTCAAAGACGTGGTCGATGAGTTGGCCTCGCGTGACATCACCGCGCCCGTGCTCTTGCGTTTCCCCGACATTCTGGACAACCGCATTGAGAAAACAGCCGACTGTTTTCAGCGTGCAGAAAAAGAATATAACTTCCAGGCCGACCACTTCATCATCTTCCCCATCAAGGTCAACCAAATGCGACCAGTCGTGGAAGAAATCATCAGCCACGGAAAAAAATACAACCTCGGACTCGAAGCGGGTTCGAAGCCTGAGTTGCATGCCGTCTTGGCCACCAACATGGACAGCGACAGCCTCATCATCTGCAACGGTCATAAAGACCAGAACTTCATCGAGCTTGCGCTCTTGGCTCAAAAAAATGGGCAAGCGCGTGTTCCTCGTGGTTGAAAAACTGCCCGAACTCCTCACCATCGCCCGCACCGCAGAGAAAATCGGCGTGAAGCCCAACCTTGGCATCCGCATCAAACTGGCCACGGCGGGCTCTGGCAAATGGCAGGAGAGCGGTGGCGACGCTTCAAAGTTCGGCCTTAACTCCACCGAGCTCCTAGAGGCTCTCCGTCTGCTCGATGAGATGGGGCTTCACGACTGTCTCAAGCTCATCCACTTCCACATCGGGTCGCAGATCACCAAAATCCGCCGCATCTCCACCGCCCTGCGCGAAGCCGCCCAGTTCTACGTGCAGCTCCATGCGATGGGCTTCAACATCGAGTTTGTCGATTGCGGAGGCGGTCTCGGCGTTGACTACGACGGCACGCGCTCCAGCAATTCCGAAAGTTCCGTCAACTATTCCATCCAGGAATATGTCAACGACTGCGTCTACACCTTCGTCGATGCTGCCAACAAGAGTGGCATACCACACCCCAACATCATCACCGAGGGCGGCCGCTCCTTGACGGCCCACCATTCCGTCTTGATTCTCGACGTGCTCGAAAGCGTTTCCATGCCGCGCATGGACGAGAGTTTCCATCCCTCGGAAAACGACCACCAGCTCGTTCACGACCTGACGGAAATCTGGGACAAACTCTCAACGCGCTCCATGCTGGAAGACTGGCACGATGCCGAGGACATCCGCGACGAGGCCCTCGACCTCTTCCGCCACGGCATCATCGACCTCCGCACCCGTGCCCAGATTGAGAGCCTCTATTGGAGCATCTCGAGCGAGATTGCCGAATTGGCCCACCATCAGAAGCACGTGCCCGACGAGTTGCGTAAGCTCGACAAGATGATGGCCGACAAATATTTCTGCAACTTCTCCCTCTTCCAGTCGATGCCCGATGCCTGGGCCCTCGACCAGCTCTTCCCCATCATGCCCATTGAGCGTTTGGACGAAAAACCCACGCGCTCGGCCACGTTGCAGGACATCACCTGCGACTCCGATGGCAAGATTTCCAACTATGTCAACTATAACCAGCAGACCAGCTATCTGCCGCTCCACGCCATCAAGTCGGGCGACCACTATTACATCGGTGTGTTCCTCGTTGGCGCCTACCAGGAAATCCTGGGCAATATGCACAACCTCTTTGGAGACACCAATGCCGTGCATATAACGGTTGACAACGAGGGCTACAGCATCGACAAAACCATCGACGGCGAAACCGTTGCCGATGTCCTGGAGTATGTTCAATACGACCCCAAGCGCCTCGTGCGCCGTCTCGAATCGTGGGTGAGCAAGGCTGTCAAAGAAGGACGCATCACCATTGAGGAAGGCAAGGAGTTTATCTCCAACTACCGTTCCGGTCTCTATGGCTATACCTATCTGGAATAATGCCACCTACGCTTTGCGGACGAACCATATTTTTATCACATTGCTGCCACGCGGCCAGAGTCTCACGAGGATTCTGCCGCGTGGTTTTTGTGTTTACGGGCCATATGGTCAGTGACAGAAAGCGGCGGCGTGTTGAAGCGCCTCGCCGCAGGATAGGTTGGGCGGGGGAAGGCGAAAAGATAATTGGCAATGGCAGCGTATTATGCGAAGAGCTGGAAAAAGATACAAGCAAAAATAATTGCAAAAGTATTTGGTAAGGGTAGAAATTTTACTACCTTTGCAACATCAAGCAAATACTATATATAACAATGAAGTATACAGAATTTCACCGAAGAATCAAGGCCAAGGGCTGGAAATTCGACCACGCTGAAGGTTCGCATTACTTTTACACAAAGGGCGGCAAGCTTTCGCCCCCAGTTCCCTTTCATGGAGCAAAGGAGGTGCCCGAACCATTACGGCGGAGCATAGCGCGAGCGATGGGTATTTAATGTAAATGCAGAAAAGAAAGAGGTGCGTCCCCTGTCCTCCTTAAAATAATACATATAAGATAATATATAAGATTATGGCAAACGAAATTATAATGCGTATTTCGGCAAGTGCCGACAACTTCGGCGCATGCTCTGAAAACTGCCCTGGTATTTGGGCAGCAGGTGACACCGTGGAAGCCTGCAAGGCCGACACTTTACAAGCCATCGAGTTAATAAAAAATAACTTGCCGCGCGAGGATTGGCCCGAACCTCTGAAGGCAGGCGAATATGAGATTATTTGGCGGTATGATACCGAGAGTTTTTTGTACTATTATGGTAGCTTTATATCTCTTGCAGGTATGGAGCGTATCACGGGTATAAATCAAAAGCAGCTTTGGGCATACATGCATGGTCGCAAAAAACCGCGGCAAGCACAAAAAGAGAAGATAACAAATGCCTTGCACCGCTTTGCCAATGAGCTGGCGGCGGCTGTAATGCTTTAGGGTGGTCCTATTTGTTTGACGGCTTTGGAAATCAGTCCAAGTTATCCCGGCAGGGTTTGCACCCAGTCGGGATTTTTTGGATACTTTTATGTGCTTGATAATAAGGGAGAAAATAATCCTCTGGAAACCTGTGCGGCCTGCTCCTTATGTAGTCCACACGTCCGCTCTCAGATTTTTACCAATACTAAATAACAATAAAAAGTAATTTTAAAAAGGCCACTCCAAAATAAATTGTTAAATTTGCGTGATTTACAGAGTTTATAAGAATAAATCATATAAGAAAAACAACCGATGAACGTGATTACTAAGACCGTCGCGTTGCCTGATGGAAGAACCATCAGCATCGAGACTGGTAAGTTGGCCAAACAGGCCGACGGTGCTGTCATGCTGCGCATGAACAACACGATGTTGCTCGCCACAGTTTGTGGCGCCAAAGACGCTGTCCCCGGCACTGACTTCATGCCCCTCCAGTGTGACTACAAGGAAAAATATTCTGCCGCAGGCCGTTTCCCCGGCGGTTTCACCAAGCGTGAAGGCCGCGCTTCCGACTACGAGATCTTGACGTCTCGTCTCGTTGACCGTGCCTTGCGCCCACTTTTCCCGAGCGATTATCATGCAGAGGTGTATGTCAACATCACGCTCTTCTCAGCCGATGGCGTTGACATGCCTGACGCACTCGCTGGTTTCGCCGCTTCTGCTGCTCTGGCCTGCTCCGACATTCCTTTCGAAGCTCCCATCTCTGAGGTGCGCGTAGCCCGCATCAACGGCGAATATGTCGTTGACCCGACATTCGAACAGCTCGCCAACGCCGATATGGACATCATGGTCGGCGCCACTGAAGAAAACATCATGATGGTGGAAGGCGAAATGGACGAAGTGCCTGAAAGCGCTCTGCTCGAGGCTTTGAAGGTGGCCCACGAAGCCATCAAGCCGATGTGCCGTTTGCAGAAGGAACTTGCCAAGGAACTCGGCACTGACGTGAAGCGCGTATATTGCCACGAAGTAAACGACGAAGAACTCCGCCAGCAGGTGAAGGACGAATGCTACGCTCCGGCTTATGCCATTGCTGAAGCAGGCGACCACGACAAGCATCAGCGCGAAGAAGCTTTCGAGAAGATTCGCGAAGACTTCAAGGAACGCTACGTTGCTGCCCACGCTGACCTCTCGGCTGATGAACTTCAGGAAAAGAACGACCTCATCGACCGCTACTACCACGATGTTGAGCGCGATGCCATGCGCCGTTGCATCCTCGACGAAGGCAAGCGTCTCGACGGCCGTCAGACCACCGAAATCCGCCCTATCTGGTGCGAAATCGACCCACTGCCAGGACCTCACGGTTCTGCCATCTTCACCCGCGGTGAAACCCAGTCGCTTTCAACCTGTACGCTCGGAACCAAACTCGACGAGAAGATGGTTGACGATGTACTCGACAAGAGCTACATGCGCTTCCTCCTCCACTATAACTTCCCTCCATTCTCAACCGGTGAAGCCAAGGCTCAGCGCGGTGTTGGCCGTCGCGAAATTGGCCACGGCCACTTGGCATGGCGTGCGCTCAAGGGTCAGATTCCTGCCGACTTCCCTTATACGGTACGTGTCGTGAGCGACATTTTGGAATCAAACGGTTCCAGCTCAATGGCCACTGTCTGCGCCGGTACTCTGGCTTTGATGGACGCTGGTGTGCCCCTCAAGGCTCCTGTGAGCGGTATCGCTATGGGCTTGATCAAGAATCCAGGTGAAGACAAATACGCTGTTCTCTCTGATATCCTCGGCGACGAGGACCACTTGGGCGACATGGACTTCAAGACCACTGGTACTGCCAAGGGTTTGACTGCCACCCAGATGGACATCAAGTGTGACGGACTTTCTTATGAAATCCTCGAGAAGGCCCTCATGCAGGCCAAGGCTGGTCGTGAGCACATCCTCGGCAAACTGACAGAAACGATTGCCGAACCGCGTGCTGACTTCAAGCCACACGTTCCACGCATCGAAGCATTCGAGATTCCTAAGGAATTCATTGGAGCCGTTATCGGCCCGGGCGGAAAAATCATCCAGGGCATGCAGGAAGAAACTGGTGCCACCATCACGATTGATGAAGAAGACGGCGTAGGCAAAATCCAGGTATGCGGTGCCAACAAGGCTGTCATCGACGCTGCCGTTGCCAAGATTCGCGCCATCGTTGCCATCCCCGAAGTGGGAGAGGTTTACGACGCCAAGGTTATCAGCATCATGCCTTACGGCTGCTTCGTTGAGTTCATGCCAGGTAAGGAAGGCTTGCTCCACATCAGCGAAATCGCTTGGAAGCGCTTGGAAAGCGTTGAAGAGGCCGGCATCAAGGAAGGCGACCACATCACCGTGAAACTCCTCGAAATCGACGAGAAGACTGGTAAGTTCCGTCTCTCACACCGCGTTCTCGAAGAGAAGCCCGAAGGTTGGGAAGAGCGTCCTGCCCGTCCTGCCCGTCGTCCGCACCGCGAAGGTGGTGAAGGCCGCGGTCCGCGCCGCCAGTAATGCTTACCATTGTCACAGCCATGCCGCTGAAGAGCCGCATGGCCAGACATTCCACTCATGAGAAATGAATGAAATGTACACCATAGCATCAAAAGTCCCCATAGTCCGACATCGGATTGTGGGGATTTTTTTTGTTTATGCAACGTAAGGCTTTTCTGAGGGCTGAGGCCTGACTTCCGAGGACCGAAATTTGATTTTCGAGGTAGGGCGTTTAAAATCCAGCCCCCCAAAAGTTTGGTAGAGAGGCGACAGCGCCTCTGAAGGGTAGGGTGTTCAAATTCTCAAAAAAAATCCTGCGTTTTTGCTAAATAATAAGGTGCGACGAAGCCCTGGGGTGAAGCACTGTAGCTCACTTTGCGAGCAAAGTGAGGGGGCGAATATTGTGGCGGCCAAGCACGAGCTGAAAATACAACAAAGTCATCCCCCAGAGCGTTGGTCATGTTCGCTACGTGTTCGTGGCCCTCACTTTGCGAGCAAAGTGAGCTACAATGCTGGCGCCGCAACAGATGATTGTGCTGGCGCAGCGCAAATTTCCGCTGCGAGGGCGCTACCGCTAAGCTTGATTTTCTCTGGATTTTTAACGCCCTACTTTCGAGGGCCGAGGCCATTCTTTCCGCGTTGCAGTCCGCTTCCTGTGCTCCCATGTCTTTTCCCCGGCTCCCTATGCCCGTCAGCGAATCTGGGGGCAGACGCGGACGCGTCTGCTCCCAGGCACGTTCGTCTCTGCCCCCAGATTCGCTTGCGTCTGCTCCCGCGTTCGCTTGCGTCTGCTCCCGCGTTCGCTGGCAGGCATAGGGCGAGTTCTTGGAAAAAACATGGCGTTGCGTCCCGATGAGGCCCTGGCGTTTCAAAATACGTTTGTCTCCGTCCGTGTCGGGGCATTCTGCCGTTTGCCTCCTGTCTTGTGCCACGAAAACATGCCGTGCAGAAACAAACATTAAAAAAAGCCGAGATATTCCGCCAAACTCCCAAAAATTATTGTTACTTTTGCCTGTAAGTATATACTTGCGTAAAAAACATAAAAGTCATGACGCTCGACGATATTAAATCAGTATATTTTGTCGGTGCAGGAGGCATCGGCATGAGTGCCCTTGAACGTTATTTCCTTGCTGAGGGAAAGTGCGTTGCGGGTTACGACCGCACATCTTGCGAACTCACAGAGACGCTCCGCAAAGAAGGTGCCGACATCCATTACGAAGACAACGTGGAACTCATTCCTGAGTGCTGCCGCGACAAAGCCACCACATTAGTGGTATTTACGCCTGCCATCCCGGCAGACCACAAAGAATTGACCTATTTCCGCAATAACGGTTTCGAGGTGCAGAAACGTGCCCAGGTGCTCGGCCTCTTGACGCGCCACTCCAAAGGACTCTGCGTGGCCGGAACCCACGGAAAGACCACCACTTCAACCATGGTGGCACACCTGCTCCACCAGAGCCACGTGGAATGCAACGCTTTCTTGGGCGGCATCAGCAAAAACAGCGGTACGAATTTCCTGCTCTCAGAGAAAAGTCCGTATGTCGTGATAGAAGCCGACGAGTTCGACCGCTCCTTCCATCATCTGCGCCCCTTTGCCACTGTCATCACTGCCACGGATGCCGACCATCTTGACATCTATGGAACTGAGGAGGCTTATCTGGAGAGCTTCACAAAATACACCAGTCTCATCCAACCGGGCGGCGCGTTAATCGTTCATTGCGACTTGAAGATGAAAGAGGCCCTGCAAGACGGCGTGTGTCGCTACGACTACAGCCGCGACAAGGGCGATTTCCATGCTGAAAACCTGCGCATCGGTGGCGGACGCATCGTGTTTGACTTCGTCTCGCCGTTTGGCAATATCAAGGATGTTGAACTCGGCGTGCCCGTGAGCATCAATATCGAAAACGGCATCGCCGCTATGGCGCTCGCCCAGATTGCCGGTGCCACGGAAGAGGAAATCCGCCGCGGCATGCTGAGCTTTGAAGGCGTTGTGCGCCGCTTCGATTTCAAACTCAAAACCGACCGCATCGTCTTCTTGAGCGACTACGCCCACCATCCAGCGGAAATCCGCCAGAGCGTGCTCTCGTTGCGCGAAGTGTTTGACGGACGCAAACTCACTGCCATTTTCCAGCCCCACCTCTACACCCGCACCCGCGATTTCTACAAGGATTTTGCCAACAGTCTTTCGTTGCTCGACGAGGTGATCCTGACGGAAATCTATCCGGCCCGCGAACAGCCCATCGCCGGCGTGACCAGTCAGATTATCTTCGACGAACTGCGTCCCGATATGCAACGTCGCATCTGCCAGAAGACCGACGTGCCGCAAATCGTTGAAAACGAGGATTTCGATGTGCTCATCGTGCTCGGAGCTGGCGACCTCGACAACTATTGTGATGAAATAACAGAAATTTTGAAACGAAAATATTGCTGATGCCAGCACGGGCGGCACAGACCGTCTGAGCCGCGGGGGAGGAAAGCGTCTTTCAGGACCTTCCTCCGCTTGCAGCCAAAGGCACGTAAAATCCCGCAGAATTGCTATGAAGACATTCTTTAAACTGCTCGTATTGTTGGGGGTCGTTGCCTATCTCTTCTATGTCTTTGCCGACATATCTGGGAAAAGAGACAGCACGCGCTGCAAGGAAGTGAACGTGATCATCGTTGACAGCAGCTACGCGGGATTCATCAACGCCGATGAAGTGGTGCGTATCTTGAAGAAGGAGAAGATTTATCCTGTGGGCCAGTTGATGGAGGAGGTCAATGGCGACAGTCTGGAGAAAGCACTGGAGAAAAACTCGTTCGTGAGCATCGTGAAGTGCTATAAGACACCGGGAGGCCGCGTCAACATCAACATCTCGCAGCGACTGCCCATCCTGCGCATCAAAGCCGACAACGGCGACGACTATTACATCGACAACAAGGGCGTGGCCATGATGCCCGAAAACTATACGGCTGACGTGGCAGTGGCAACGGGACGCATCAGCAAACGCTATGCTGCCAAGAACCTGGTCCACTTGGCTCGCTATCTCCACACGAACGACTTTGCCAACGACCTCGTGGAGCAAATCAACGTGGCGCCCGATGGCAGGGTGGCGCTCATCCCGCGCATCGGCTGCCAGGTGATCCAAATGGGAAAGCTCGACTCGCTGACCCTGAGGACGCAGATGCAAAACCTGCGCGTGTTTTACGACAAGGTGCTGCCGACTGTTGGGTGGAACACCTATCGCGAAATCAGTTTGGAATTCAATAACCAGATTGTTTGCAAGAAATACTGACGCCTGAAGCTCCGCTTCGGAGAACGGGCGGACGCAGCGCAGGAAAACGACTGCAACGCAAAGCCGTGTCGGCACCGTGATGCTGGCACGCTGAAGAAAGACGCTATAAGTAGGTGTAAAAAAATAATGCTCTTGGCATAAATCATAAAAAGAGTTTTGACCACCCACTTGTTATTTTAAGAAAGAAACCTCAAAGGCCCGAGAGCCGTTTCGCCAAGCAATCGTCTTGCGCGTGGAAAACTCAAAGGCCAACGCCTAATAACACTCTATGAATATGACAAATGACGACTTCATCGTAGCAATAGAACTCGGTTCGTCCAAGGTGACGGCTATTGCTGGGCAGAAACAGCCTGACGGTGCCATCAAAGTCCTCGCATACGCACAAGACCCTTCGGAATCGTTCATCCGCAAGGGGTGTATCAACAATTTCAACAAGATGACGTCGTGCGTTGACAGCATCAAACAGAAATTGGAAAATGCCCTCGGACGCTCCGTTGCCAGCTGCTATGTCGGCATCGGCGGCATGGGCATGCACACCGTGGCCAACACCGTGACGCGACATCTCGGCGAGAAGCAACTCATCACCGCCGAAATGGTCAACAACGTGAAGGATTCCAATAACAGTATGCCTGGAAACGACCGCGAAATCCTCGAGGTGATACCGCAGGATTACCAGCTCGGCACACAGGTGGTGGCCGACCCCATCGGCATCGCGTCTGACGTGATTGAAGGACACTTCCTCAATATCATCTCCAACACGAGCGTGTCGGAAAGCGTTTACAACTGCTTCCGCAGTGCTCATCTCAACGTGGTGGGCATGCCCATCACGGTCCTCGCTTTGGCCGACGCCATCTTGACGGAGCCGGAGAAGCGCTCAGGATGCGCCTTCGTGGACATGGGTGCGGAAACCACTTCCGTGGCCATCTTCAAGAACAACATTCTTCGCCATTTCGCCGTTATCCCTCTCGGTGGCGCCAACGTCAACCGCGACCTCTGCACACTGCAAATTGAGGATTCGGAGGCTGAACAGCTCAAACGCAAATATGCCACGGCTTACAGCAACGAGGAGGAAGACAAGCACGAACCTGTCACGCTGGGCGACGGTCGCACCGTGAAGTATGAAGAATTCAACGGCTTGGTGGAAGCACGCATGGAGGAAATCATCCTCAACATCAAGCATCAGATAGCCCTCTCTAAATACGACGACTCGAAGCTCGTCAGCGGCATCGTGGTGACTGGTGGCGCCGCCAATATGAAGAACATCGACAAGGCTTTTGCCGCCTTCACCGATTTCAGAAAGGTGCGCTTCGTGAAGAACACCCGCTTGCAGACGCGTCTTGAAAGCAAACCATCGTCGTCTTTCAATGCCGACGGCTCATTCAATGCCGCCATCGCCCTCATCGATAAGGGCGAAATCAATTGCTGCGGCGGTGTGATCGGACAGGAGGGCAATGCGTTTGAACAGCAGACGCAGGGCGGAAATGTCCAGACGGAGAACGAATTCTCACAGCAGGGCATGCAGCAGACCTTGGCGGGCACAGGCCAGCAGGGTGTGCAGAATGTCACCATCGGTGGCCATCAGAATGCAGCCCAGACGCAGACGGTTGCTCAGGGACAGCAGAACGGCCAGACAACAGATGTCGAAACCGAGGAAACTTCTGAAAGAGAGACCAAGAAGCCTAAGCAGAAGAGCGGCATGTTTGGTCGCATCTCGAGCATCTTCAAGAAAGTGACCAATGCTGCGGGCAACCTCGTCAATGACGATGACGACCGCTTTATGGCGTCGCGCAAAGATAAGTAGGTGTTCAAAATTAGTTTATACTATCCATGTAGGGATAAGCCAGTTTAATATTGCCTTGCCGCATTCTTTTGCCCTACAACTGCCTTTCATCAGTCACGTAGCCCGCTACGCTCCTTCTTCAAGACAGCTGTAGGAACAAAATAATACGACAATTCAATATAAACTAATTCTGAGCACCTACTTAACTCACCTTCAAAAAACAATCTATCGCCATGTCTGTCAATGTTTCCATACGGCCCTTTACCAAAGAGGCCGACTTCGAAAAAGCCTTTGTAGACCTCCTTCAGCAACACGGGTGGGAGGACAACGTGATGCTGTACCCCTCGGAGGAAGACCTCGTCAAAAACTGGGCCGCCATTCTCTATAACAACAACCGCGACATCAACCGTCTGGGCGACTTCCCCCTCACCGACTCAGAGATGCAGCAAATCATCACCAAAGTTGATGCCCTGAAAAATCCCTATGAGACCAACCAGTTCATCAACGGGCAATACGTCTCCATCTTGCGCGACAACGAAAACGACAAAATCAATTTCGGAAAGGAAGTCTATCTCAAGATATTTGATGCCAACGAGGTGCGCGCCGGCCAGAGCGTCTATCAGATTGCGCGTCAGCCGCGTTTCAAAACCGCTAATCCCCTGGCTTCAAATCGGCGCGGCGACGTGATGCTGCTCATCAACGGCATCCCTGTGTTCCATATTGAGCTCAAGCGCAGCGGCGTCGACGTCAGTCAGGCCGTCTACCAAATCAAGCGCTATGCCCACCGGGGCATCTTTTCCCACGGCATTTTCTCGCTCGTGCAAATCTTCGTGGCCATGACGCCCGAGAAAACCCTCTATTTCGCCAACCCAGGGGCCGAGGAGAATTTCTTGCCGAGTTTCCGTTTCCATTGGGCCGACTTCAACAACGAGGAAGTTTTCGATTGGCAGGCCATCTGCCGCACCCTTCTCTCCGTCCCCCTCGCCCACCACATGGTGGGCTATTACACCATTGCCGACGACAAAGACGGGACGCTCAAGGTGTTGCGCAGCTACCAGTATTTCGCCACCACCAAAATCTGTGAGCGCGTGAAGAAAACCAACTGGGACGAGCATGCTCATCGCGGCGGTTTCGTTTGGCACACCACGGGGTCGGGCAAGACGATGACCTCCTTCAAGGCCGCCCAGCTCATTGCTCGCCTGCACTATGCCGACAAGGTGGTGTTTCTTCTCGACCGCATCGAACTCAGCGTGCAGTCGGTCGACGAATATCGCGGTTTTGCCAACGCCGACGACAATGTGCTCGACACCGACGACACCCACAACCTCCTTCAGGTGCTTGAGAGTGACGCCCCCAGCGATTGTCTCATCGTGACTTCCATCCAGAAAATGAGCCGCGTGAACAACAAGTACGGCGTGCCGCAGTCTGTGCTTGAGAAAATCAATCGCAAGCGCGTGGTGTTCATCATTGACGAATGCCACCGCAGCGTTGCCGGCACTGGCGGCGAGAGCGGTAGTGGCATGCTCCAGTCCGTGAAGAACACATTTCCGCGGGCCTTGCTCTTCGGCTTCACCGGCACCCCCATCTTCCCTGAAAACGCCCGTGGCGAGTTGACAACGGGAGTGATTTTCGGCGATATGCTCCATAAATACACCCTCGCCGATGGCATCCCCGATGGCAATGTGCTCGGATTCGACCTCTACCGCGTTGACACCTTCGCCCAGAGGGAAATCCGCGAGGCCGTGGCCTTGCGGGCCGTTGGTGCCAACTCGTTTGAGGAAATCAAAGATTGCAAGGAAAAGCTGGAGGAATACAACCGATGGATGAACGATAAGGAAATGATCAGCGTGGAAGATGAGGCCAAGAGCCTTTACTACTCCGAAGACCACCACCTGGCTGTTGTGCAGAAAATCGTGGAGGAACGGCCCCAGCTCAGCCGCAACGGCAAGTTCCATGCCATCCTCGCCACAAAAAACATTGCCGAGGCCATTGAATACTACCGGCTCTTCAAAAAGAAATATCCAGAATACAACGTCGCGGCCATTTTCGACGACAACATCGACAACAATGACGGCGCGGGATATAAGGAAGATGCCATTCTCGAAATGCTCGACGACTATAACCACCGCTTTGGCACCGCCTTCCGACAGTCGCTCTACGCCCACTATAAAAAAGACGTGGCCAAACGCCTCGCCCACAAAATGCCCTATCAGCAACTCAAACGCAATCAGCAACTCGACCTCCTCATCGTTGTGACACAGATGCTGACGGGCTACGACTCAAAGTGGGTCAACACCCTCTATGTCGACAAGCTCCTGCAATATGTCGACGTCATCCAGGCCTTCTCCCGCACCAACCGTCTCTTCGGCCGCGAGAAGCCTTTCGGCATCATCAAATATTTCACACGTCCCGAGCGCATGAAGAAAAACATCGATGAGGCCCTCGCCCTTTATGTCAACCAGCCGCTCTCAATCTTTGTCGACAAACTTGAGGCCAACCTCGAACATCTAAACGAACAATTCCAGGCCATCGAACCGCTCTTCATCGCCGAAAACATTGAATCCTTCGCCAGCCTTCCGAAGTCGGAGGTCTCCAGGCAAAAGTTTGCCAAGGAATTTTGCACCATGAATCGATGTCTGGAGGCTGCAAAGATGCAGGGCTTCGTGTGGGATAAGCTCGAATATGAGTTTCGCCACGCTTCGGGATGGACAAAAGTGCGGCTCAACTTCGACGAACAGACCTATAAGGTGCTCCTGCAACGCTATCGCGAACTCTTCGAGCATGGACGGCATGGTGGGGAGCCTAAAGAACCTTACGAGATTGACACCGACCTCACCGAAAGAGGGGCGGGAACCATCGACGCCGAATACATCAACGACCGCTTCATCCGTTTCATCAAAAAACTCTATACCACCGGGCCGGGCAGCGACCTCGTTAAGGCTGCCGAGCGTGACCTCCACACGGCTTTCGCTTCCCTCTCGCAGCGCGAACAGCGAACGGCTATGAGCATTCTGCACGACATCGAGAGCGGTGACCTCCACCCGATGAAGGACTACACCATCTACGACTACATTGCCGACTATCAGCAGCGCGAATGCGACCAGCAGGTCTACACCCTGGCTGAAGAGACAGGACTCGACCGCGAGGCGCTGAAAACACTTGTTGGCAAGGACGTCAATAGCCAGAATATCAACGAGCATGGCCGTTTCGACAACTTGATTGCCAGCGTAGACAAAAATCTGGCCACGGCCTTCCTTAAGAAGGTGATGGGAAGAGACATCAGGAGCCGCTTCATCGTGTCGAACATCAGCAGCCTCGTGCGCCGCTTCGTTCTCAGTCCAGCCGATCGCGAAAAAATTGTTTTCGCGGCCCAAAACGAAAACTATGTCTTCAACGATGAGCAACCGGAAGACATCCCCGAGACGCCAGAACCAGAAACTCCAGTAGCGTCTGAATCCTCAGAACAGAAGACCGACAATCAGCTGTCGTTTGAAGAAATGAAGGAAAATCTGCGCCAGCTTGTCAAATGCGACTTGCGCCGCGTGAAGACCATGCCGCTGACCGAGCAGGTGGTCGATGCTTTCTTCCACATCTTGACGCTGCACACCATTGCCAGCGTTGACGGGGTGGGGCTTGACATCTACAAGGCCATCGATGAACTCTTCGGGCGCCGCCGCGTGAACTTCATTGACAAGCACGTCCATTCTGGAAATCTCTCGGTGAAGTTTGAAGTGTTTCTGAAGAAGCTCTACTACATGCTTCACGGAAAGGAATTGCAGCCTTCGGAGGAGGGCCGCCCTGTGACGCTCATCACCTGCATTTTCGCCTTCGACTGCCTCCGCCGCCTGCGAGGAAGCTCGCAGCCAACCGAGCGCCGTTTGGCAACCTACCTCGACATCATCCGTAACAACCGCAACACGGATGAAGGCAACGGGGCACATGCCTCTTACCTTCTGACAGAGGAACAGCTCGACAGCAACATCAAGGCGTTTGCCACTCTCTATCTCTATGTGACAGGCATGTGCTACGATGCTCTGAAGGATAAATATGATTTATAAATAGGAGGGTAGGAGAGAAATGACAGGGCATAGTTTTGCCATTTCAGGTAGGGCGTTTAAAATTCAGAAGACTTCAAGGTTGGTAGAGAGGCGGTAGCGTCCCTAAAAGGTAGGGTGTTCAGAATTTAGAAAAATTCTGCGCGTTTTTTCCAAAACAACAAGTGACGGTTGCGACATCGCAGCAAGGGGCATCGCGCGGGCATTTGGCGGAGTTCTGGGGCGAAGCACTGTAGCTCACTTTGCTCGCAAAGTGAGGGAGACGAATATTGTGGCGGCCAAGCACGAGCTGAAAATCCAACAAAGTCATGCTCCAGAGCTTTGGTCATGTTCGCTACGTGTTCGTGGCCCTCACTTTGCGAGCAAAGTGAGCTACAATGCTGGCGCCGCAACAGACGATTGCGTGGGCCTGTGCAAATCTCCACTGCGAGGGCGCTACCGCTAACCTTTGATACTTCAATTTTGAACGCCCAACCTGTAAGGTAGGGTGTTCAAAATTCAGAAAAAACTCTGCGCGTTTTGGGACCAAATAAAAAGTGGCGAAGCATGCGCACATGATAAACGAACAAAGCGCGAAAAGGAGCGCCCTGAAAGGGCAGTCAGTTCAGAGCCCAGGGCAACGCCCTGGGTATCAATGCATAAACGCCTACGCCCTGTAAGGGCAAAAGTATGGGCGAACGATTGATTTTTACTTTTGCCCTTACAGGGCGAAGGGATTGGTGACATGGTACCCAGGGCGTTGCCCTGGGCTACGGACTTGCTGGGCTTTCAGCCCGCGCAGGGCCGCAGACAAGGCTTTTTTCGCACAATCTCCACCTACTTAATTTTTATGGAATTTTGAACACCCTACCTAAAGCGCTGGCCATATTCGCTACGTGTTCGTGGCCCTCACTTTGCGAGCAAAGTGAGCTACAGTGCTTCGCCTCAGATGGCAACGCCCTCGCGACCGCACAAAAAGGGTCGGGCACCCCAACGGAGTGCCCGACCTTTTTTTTATAAAACCAATCGCCAATTCCCAATCCGGTACCTGAGAACATAGCGGGCTATGCGACTGAGCCTGCTTGCGAAAAAAGGCCCAATCACACGGGAATCAAACGTTTCGGTTTATCCGCGTGGGTAAACACGGGAACGCGTAAACTCCGTGTAATTGGGCCATTGCTTCAGGCTACGCGCCTGATGGTCGCACCATTAGAGGCCCGACTTGCGGGCTTCGAGTTCTTCGTCGGCGGGACCCCAGATGTCCCATCCGCCGATGCCCTTATCGGGCTTTATGGAGAGCTGGTCGCGGTCTCCACGACTTTCATGCATTGACATGCAGAGCGGATGACACGCCTCGATGTTGAAGGTGGTCATTGCGGGTTTGATATAGGATTTCTTCATGATGGATGATAGATGATGAATGTTTGAATTTGATGATGTGGAACGGATGGGGAGGGATCACTTCACCATGACCTTGCGGCCATTGATGATGTAGAAGCCCTTCTTCAGTTCGCCCTGGCTTGCAGCGTTCACGCGGCGGCCGTCAAGGGTGTAGGCACGGAAGGGAGCGGTGGGGGCATCGGTGATCGGACGGATGGCCGTCGTCGCGCCTTCCGCCAATTCGTTGAGGCTAACGCCGCAGATAGCGACCTTGGCGTCAGAAGGAAGGGCGAGGAAGGCCTTGCCTGCCTTGTTCAGGAACGGTGCGGCGTTGTCTTCAGCCCAATAGAAACCGATGACGGAACGCGTTTCGAAGTCGTAGGAGAGCTTGTAGTAGCGGTCGCAACCCTCGGCGTAGGTCATTTCGTCGGTCAGGGTGCCGTGGAGCAAGTTGCCCTCGGGAGTATCCTCGGCCGTGGCGGCGATGGGGAGATGGAAGGCATTGCCCTTTCCTGATTTGAGCAGCACACCCGTATGGGCGGGGATCACGTCGCCTGCGTTGTAGCAATAGTCGGTGCGGATGCCTCCGTTGTTGTCAGCCAGCACGATGGCGGCCTGCATGCCTGTGGGCACAGTCATGGGCTTGTCGCTGTAGGCGGTCAGATAGAAACTCTTGGCAAAGTCGACGATCTTGCTTTCGTTCAGGCTGATAAAGTTTTCAGCATCCGTAAGGGCATCTTGCAAGGCGTCGGTTGTTTCGCTGGTTTCCTGACCGGCATCCATTTCCTTCTTGGCCTGAGCCATCGCAGTGGTCAGAGCAGAACGTTTTGCCTCGTCGAGGGCATCGGCCTTGCAGGGACGGTGGTAAGCGTGGAGTTCGCTCCAGTAGAAGAAGAGGTTGCCGTTTACCTTTTGGTTGTCAGCGGTTTCTTCCACTGTCAGGCGGACATGGCGATAGCCGTTGCCCAGGGAAAGGGGGAGGATTCCGGTCTGCGCAGATTCGTAGCCGTAGGTACAGGTCTGGATGCCGAGGTCTTCCCAGCTGTCAGCGGCATCGGGCGTGTTGGTGGCATAGACGTGGAGCTTCACAGGAGTGCCACTGTTGTACCCCTGTCGCTTCGTATACTTGAGCACAATCTGCTTGTAAGATGCACAAAGGTCCACCTGGAGGTAGTGCCAATCGCCTGTTGTATTCGTTTCGGTCCATGTGGAGTGGAAGAACGTGGAGCGGTCATTGTCAATCAACGCTGCCAAGGAACCTTCCGTCGGTTCCACAGCGTTTGATGACAGTTGCGAAGCATCGACAATCAAACCGTCGTTGGCAGTATAGTCAGCCTTGCTTTGAACTGCAGCCACTTGCTTCGCATTGGCGTTTGAAGGGATAAGCGAGGTATAATCAGGAGTGAACAGTTCAAGCGCCTGAGGGTACAGGGTGCTTTGATTTCTCTATGATTCCGACATTATTAACATTATCTCCTATGCATTTTTGATAGGCTTCAAGCGC
>ENA-OQCZ01000081-OQCZ01000081.1-human-gut-metagenome-genome-assembly--contig:-NODE-81-length-44916-cov-16.317600_pt1 | contig 44916 bp, 45 predicted proteins | sample MGYA00242505_ERZ504594 | MGnify/ENA primary metagenome ERZ504594 (study PRJEB26092, sample SAMD00036329) | human gut metagenome | host: Homo sapiens | study: EMG produced TPA metagenomics assembly of... | reverse complement strand
GGCACGGATGCGGTGCTGGTGCACACGGCCCTGCCGGAAGCACCGCCGCAGCCGGAACAGCTCAAATGGTGGCAAAAGCTGCGCGTGAAGCTGGGTTTGTAAATTTTTTGCAAAAACAGGGTGGACTTTTTTGGTGGAAGTGACTATAATAATCGCAGAAGCTTTGTGCAAAAAGCGTAAAGAAATGTGCTTTTGCGTATGATCTGAGGTTTCAAGGATGAGGAAAGGAACAGGAATTATGAAAACTCCCAAACCGCTTTTGGCGCTGCGGATGGTATTCCCGCTGGCGGCATCGCTGATCGTGCTGCTGCTGGGCGAGGGGATCGCCCGCGGGAGCCTGAGCGCAGACGTTTTTGCAAGTTTTATCTTCCCACACATCGGGGCTTATCTGCTGGCGTGGCTGCTGCTGTTTCTGGTGTGGCTGCTGCTGGACTGGGTGTTCCGCTGTCCGCCGCTGTCCACGCTGGGCATGGCGGTGCTGGGCTGTGCGCCCTGCGCGGTGAACTTTTACACCCTGCAGCTGCGCGGCGAGCCGTTCCTGCCATGGGATCTGACACAGGTGTCGGAGGCTGCCGGTGTGGCATCCGCTGCGGGCCTCAAGATCCAGCCCAGCATGGTCGTGACCATCATCGTGGTGCTGGCACTGACGGTGGGCAGCTTCTTCCTGTACCGCGGCCGTCACAAACAGCGCTGGCTGCCCCGGCTGGCGGGCAGCGCCGCCACCGCAGCGGCCCTCTGCCTGCTGGTGTTCGGCGTGTACCTGCAGCCCGCTGTCACGCAGGTGCTGGGCATTACGCCGGATGCATGGATGCAGGACCGCTACTACCGCTACTACGGCGTGATCACCGGCTTTATGACCAACCTCACCAATCTGGAGATCTCGAAGCCCGAGGAATACTCGCAGGAAGCGGTGGATGCCCTGCTGGACAATGTGGACGAGAGCCAGAAGTTTGCCACCAGCCCGCTGTACTCCACCAGCTACAGCGCCGTGACCCCCAAGGATGAGCAGGTGAAGCAGCCCACCATCATCTATGTGATGGACGAGTCCTACTGGGATGTCTCGGAGCTGGAACAGTACGGCATCACCTTTGATACCGATGTTTCCAAGAACCTGCACGCCTTGCAGCAGACCAGCGCCTATGGCCGGGCCTACAGCCCCAGCTTTGGCGGCGGCACCTGCGATGTGGAGTTTGAAGCCCTTACCGGCTACTCGGTATCCTTCCTGCCCAGCGGCAGCAAGCCCTACCAGCAGCATGTGACCAAGCCCATGTTCGCCATGCCCAATTACCTCAAGCTCAAGGGCTACCAGACCGCAGCCGTGCACTGCTTCTGGGCAAAATACTGGAGCCGCGACAAGGCTTACCCCAACCTCGGCTTTGACGATTTTATCAGCCTTGAGGATATGCATGGCGTGACCAAGGTGCGCAAGCACTACTGGACCAACGGCCTTGTCACCGATGATTCCATGGCCGACCAGATCATCCAGCAGTACGAGAGCATGAAGTCCAGCTCGGACAAGCCCATCTTCCTGCACGCTGTCACCATGCAGAACCATACCAATTATAACAAGGACAACTATCCGGACGACGAGCGCGTAAAGGTGCTGTCCCACCCGGCGGGCCTCAAGCCCAGCACCGTGGGCGCGCTGGAAGATTTTGCTACCGGCATCCGGGATGCAGATGCCATGATGGGCAAACTGACCGAATACTTCTCGCAGGTGGACGAGCCGGTCATTCTGGTGTTCTGGGGCGACCACTATAACCCCATCGATTCCAATTACGATGTCTACACCACTACCGGCTATGCCAGCGATTCCAGCGCAGACCCCCGCCTGCACCAGACCACGCTGCTGATGTGGTCCAACTACAGCCAGCAGCAGGTGGACCTTGGCACCATTGCCGCTTACGATATCTCGCCGGTGATGATGGACATTTACGGTCTGGAAGAGCCGCTCTACTTCCAGTTCCTGAACCGTCAGCTGCGTGTGGCCAGCCGCACCAATACCCGCGGAACCACCATGAATCTGGACGGCACCACCACGCAGGAGCCTACCGAGTTCCAGCAGCGGTGGTGCGCAGAGCACTGGCTTTTGCAGTACGACCTGATGTTCGGCAGGGGATACGCCCTGCAGCGCATGGGCCTTGCGGGCCTGAGCGGCGTGGACACAGGCAAATGAGCGAAAAACAGACGATTTCTTTGTAAAAAACAGAGAAAAACTCTTGCAACCGGCGTTTGTTTGTGATATTATAACAAGGCATTACACACGCATCACTATGCCCTTTTGTGCCCAAATGGGTGGAGGGCAGTCCCGAACCGTCCGATACGGCCCGGGATCACGGTGTGCGGAGGCAAAACAATATCTGGAGGTATTTTTACTATGGCAGTCGTTTCTATGAAGCAGCTTCTCGAAGCAGGTGTGCACTTCGGTCACCAGACCCGCCGCTGGAACCCCAAGATGGCTAAGTACATCTTTACCGAGCGCAACGGCATCTATATCATCGATCTGCAGAAGACCGTGAAGAAGCTGGACGAGGCTTACAACTACGTGAAGGAAGTTGCAGCTGAGGGCGGCGACATCCTGTTCGTCGGCACCAAGAAGCAGGCTCAGGAGTCCATCCGTGACGAGGCTCTGCGCTGCGGCATGCACTATGTCAATGCTCGCTGGCTGGGCGGTATGCTGACCAACTTCCGCACCATCCGCAAGCGCATCGACCGTATGGATCAGCTGGCTAAGATGAAGGAGAACGGCACCTTCGAGCTGCTGCCCAAGAAGGAAGTTGCCAAGCTGGAGCTGGAGATGGAGAAGCTGGACAAGTACCTGGGCGGTGTCAAGAACATGAAGACCCTGCCGAAGGCTATGTTCATCGTTGATCCTCACAAGGAGCGCATCGCTGTTGCTGAGGCCCGCAAGCTGAACATCCCCATCGTGGCTATCGTTGATACCAACTGCAACCCCGACGAGATCGATTACGTGATCCCCGGCAACGACGACGCAATCCGCGCTGTCAAGCTGATCGCTGGCGCTATGGCTGACGCTGTGCTGGAAGGCAAGCAGGGCAACCAGGAGGCCGCTCCCGCTGAGGATGCAGCAAACGCCTGATTTCCCATCCCACAAACAACAAAATAACGTGTAAGGGAGAATACGAAAATGGCTATTTCTGCAAAGGACGTTATGGAACTGCGCAAGCAGACCGACTGCGGCATGATGGAGTGCAAGAAGGCTCTGACCGAGGCTGACGGCAACTTCGAGAAGGCAATCGAGATCCTGCGTGAGCGTGGTCTGGCTACCGCTGCCAAGAAGGCAAGCCGTACCGCTGCCGAGGGCATGGTCTACGCTGACTACTGCCCCCAGTGCAAGGTGGGTGTTGTCATCGAGGTCAACGCTGAGACCGACTTCGTTGCCAAGAACGACAAGTTCGTTGCTTTCGTCAAGGAGGCTACTCAGGTCATCATGAAGCAGAACCCTGCTGATGTTGAGGCTCTGATGGCTTGCAAGACCGAGAACGGCGAGACCGTGGACGAGGCTCTGAAGAACCTGATCCTGGTCATCAAGGAGAACATCAAGGTTCGCCGTTTCGTCCGTTACGAGGGCGTTTGCTCTGCATACGTCCACGGCGGCGGCACCCACGGCATTCTGGTCAACTTCGAGACCACCAACGGCATCGAGGCTAAGGACGAGTTCGTTACCTACGGCAAGGACATCGCCATGCAGGTCGCAGCTGCAAACCCCGGCTATGTCGATGAGGCTTCTGTCCCTGCTGAGGTCGTGGCCAAGGAGAAGGAGATCATGCTGGCTCAGATGGCTGGCGATCCCAAGACCGCTAACAAGCCCGAGGCTGTGAAGCAGAAGATGATCGAGGGCAAGATCAAGAAGTTCTTCAAGGAGAACTGCCTGGTCGATCAGGAGTTCGTCAAGGACAGCGACCTGACCGTTGCTCAGTACACCGCTAAGGTCGCTAAGGATCTGGGCGGCGACATCAAGATCGTCAAGTTCACCCGCTTCCAGAAGGGCGAAGGCCTGGAGAAGCGTGCTGACGACTTCGCTGCTGAAGTTGCAAGCATGGTGAAGTAATTTAACTTCCAAAGTTGAATTGGGAGCTGCAGTACCCGTAACAGGGCACTGCGGCTCCTTTTTGTTTGTGTTTGGCGGGCGGATGTGCTATCATAGAGAAAACGGAAAGAAGGGAGGACGAAAAGCAATGCGCAGTGTAAACAAAACGTCTCTCCGAATGGAGAGCATGATCGGATAAGGAGAATCCCTTATGAAAAAACAAACCATGACTCTTGCGGGCATCCCTGCCATCCTGTACGGCAGCCGGAGCCGGAATGTTTACCTCTATCTCCACGGCAAGAACGGCTGCAAGGAAGAGGCAGAACGTTTTGCCGCTACAGCCTGTGAAGCGGGCTGGCAGGTGCTGGCTATCGACCTGCCCGAGCATGGCGCACGGAAAAACAGCCCTGAGCGGCTTCTGCCGTGGGTGGCTGTGCCGGAGATAGAAGCCGTATACGCCCGCATGAAGCCGGTGTGGGCGCATATCCGGCTGTATGGCGTGAGCATCGGCGCGTGGCTTGCCATGCAGGCGCTGCAGGGAGACGCGCCGGAACAGGCCCTGCTGGTCTCTCCGGTGGTAGATATGGAAGCTCTCATCACGAATATGATGCAATGTGCCCATGTGACCGAGGAACAGCTGCAGCGGGCAGGGGAGATCCCCACGGATCTTGGGGAGACCCTCTCATGGCCGTATCTGTGCTGGGTGCGGGAACATCCGCTGCACTGGCATGGCCGCACGCAGGTGCTGTATGGTGACAGAGATGCCCTGACCAGCCGCACCATGATCGAGCGCTTCCGTCAGGAAAGCGGGGCGCATCTGACGATCATGGAAGGCGGGGAGCACTGGTTCCACACCCCAGTGCAGATGGCGGTCCTTCAAACGTGGGAAGAAACGAACGTTTGATTTTTGATTTAGAATAGCCGCCGCGTGCGCTATGGCTATTTTTAGCGGAAGTATTATTTTTATATTTGCAAACCAGCAAAGCCTGCGGGCTTTGCTGGTTTGCTTTTTCACGGGAAAGGTCGTGACCGTACACTGCATTTTTTGTGGTGACTATGCATTTTATCTTTGGGACTCTTTCTGTGAAAAAATGGTTTGGAAACGACCGTAGTCGTTTCCAAACCACAATATCAAATAAATTTTCCCCTGCTTATGGCCAGAGCGCACGCGGAGGCCATTTCAAATCATAGAAGCTTACAGCAACAAAAACTGCCGCTGACGGTTTTTACGCCGTCAGCGGCAGTTTGCATTTACAGATTCAGTTCAGCAGGATCTGAAACTCAGACCTTTGCTTCGCTGTTGTGCTCAGCATTCTTATAGGCCTTGAAGGAGTGGAACACGATGTTCAGGCCCAGAACGATCAGCAGCACGGCCAGGATCAGCTGCAGGCCGTTTGCAATGAACACAGCACCCCAAGTGGTCTCGCCAGCGGGGATGGTGACAGCAGCGGCATTGCTGATGGCCTTGACCATGGCGATCAGGCGCTGCACCAGAGCGGTGAAGGTGACGCACAGCATGATGATCAGCGGAGGGAAGATCATCTTGTTGCTGCGGCCGGTGACCTTCAGGAACACGCACAGGGTGGCCAGAACCAGAGCGCTCAGCAGCTGGTTTGCAGAACCGAACAGGGGCCAGATGTTGGCGTAGCCGATCTTGGTCAGCAGGAAGCCGAAAGCCAGAGTCAGGAAGGTGGAGAAGTACACGTTGCACAGCAGCTTGCGCCAGCCCTCAGCATGCTCCATGTCGTCCACGCTGAACAGCTCCTGGAAGCTCATGCGGCCGATACGGGCCACAGCATCCAGACTGGTCAGGGCCAGTGCGGAAACGCACATGGTCATAAACACAGAGGCAAAGTGCTGGTCCAGGCCAAAGCCCACGAAGAAGCTGGCAACGCCGCGGCTGAAGACCTGGAACGGAGTGCCGTCTGCGGGGGTGCCGTCTGCAGCAGCAGAAGCACCGGCAACACACAGGGCGATGACAGCCAGCAGGCTTTCCAGCACCATGGCACCGTAGCCGACCTTCAGCATATCCTTCTCATTGGTAACGGTCTTGGAGGAGGTGCCGGAAGACACCAGACTGTGGAAACCGGAAACAGCGCCGCAGGCAACGGTAACGAACAGGATGGGGAACATGGTGCCCAGCTTGGCGTTGGTAAAGCCGGTGAACACCGGCAGGTTCATGACGGGATGGTTGACGATCAGGCCCAGAACAGCGCCCACGATCATGGCCACGAACATAAAGGTGGTCATGTGGTCACGGGGCTGCTTCAGCAGCCACATGGGCAGGACAGCGGCAAAGAAGATGTACACAAAGGTGATGTAGCTCCATGCAGCCTTGCCCAGAATGATGGGGAAGTTTGCACCCACCACAAAGGACAGCACGATGAATACGATGCTGATCACATTCTCTTTCCAGCCGGTGAAGTGCAGGTTCTTCTGCAGCAGGCCAAAGATCACGGCGAACACCATGAACATGATGGAGACCATGCCGGCAGCACCGTTGGTCTGGGCAGCCTCCACCAGAGCACCGTCAGCACCGTAGGCATTGAAGGTGCCGGCCACCATGTCGGCAAAGGCGGCAATGACGATGCCGCAGAACAGCCAGCAGAACAGCAGGAACAGCTTGCGGCCGGTCTTGCCGATGTACTTTTCGATCAGCATGCCCATGCTCTTGCCGTCGTTCTTAACGGAAGCATACAGAGCGCCGAAGTCGGTGACAGCACCGAAGAAGATGCCGCCCAGCAGCACCCACAGCAGCACCGGCAGCCAGCCGAAAGCAGCGGCCTGGATCGCACCGGTAACAGGGCCTGCACCGGCAATGGAGCTGAACTGGTGTGCAAACACGGTCCAGCCGTCGGTGGGAACGTAGTCCCGGCCGTCCTCATGGACAACTGCCGGGGTCTTGGCAGAGGGGTCGATGCCCCACTTGTTTGCCAGCCAGCGGCCGTAAAGCATATAAGCGCCAAACAGACACACGGCTGCGATCAATACGATGACCAGCGTATTCATTGTTTTTACCTCTTTCCTTTCTTGGCATCCGGCAAATGTCAGCGGCATGGGGGCGGCAGGGTGTAAAAAAGGCCCCGTCTTCCTGCGTTCGTTCCATTTGGGACGAACCATCGAAGACGAAGGCCTTCACATACACTGCACATCGTGTATGGAATACTCCGCGATACCACTTCGTTTGCTGCACAGGGCAGCCACTCCCAGCGTACATACATACGCAGCCCCGTAACGTGGGCAAAACGGCCATGCATTACTGAAAGGCGGGGTCAACGCCTTTGTTCACACAGGCTGCTCGCAGGGGAGAACGCTTTGCTCCTGACTGCTGCCCTTGCATCAGATGGGCGGCTCTCTGGGAGAGGGTGCTGCAAAGAATCATGTCCTGTTCATCGCATTTGCCGAATGATTGTCCGTATTTTAGTGCGGAATTCACAAATTGTCAATAACTTTGGAACAAGTTCGGAGGATGCACTAATTCAGAAAAGCGTTCTGCAATAATTTTTAGGTGATTTTTGTTCATGCGTGAAACGAAAAAAACTATACACGTCAACGAATGAAAAGAGTTCACGCCAAGGGCTTGACTTTCACACTTTGATGTGCTAAAGTGATGATGCAAGAAAGAACCTGAACATTTCCGGAACATTTAAAAGAGGGAACGCTCCCAAAACCGGACAGTCCGCTGCGGCGGCAAGGAGAACATTCATGGCAGATAAAAATTCCAGAAGAAACCAGACCACCGATGCACTGTTTGATGCCATCCTCAGTCTGGAAACGCGGGAGGAGTGCTACAACTTCTTTGAAGACCTGTGCACTGTAAAGGAGATCTCGGATATGGCGCAGCGGCTGGAAGCGGCAAAGATGCTGCTGGACGGCAGAACCTACGATCAGATCGTGAAGGCAGTGGAGATCAGCACGGCCACCATCAGCCGCATCAACCGCTGCATCCAGTACGGCTCCGGCGGCTACCGCGAGACCATTGAAAAGGTGCGCGGCACCCAGAACCCTAAAAAGCAGAAGTAACACCGGCGTACCCGGCAGACATAGAATGGGGCGTACACCGCCCCTGACCGGACGAACGAAAGGAAGGTTTTATCATGTCTGCTGAGAACTGTATCGATACCACCCGCTGCCCCTGCCCCTGCCTGCCCAAGGTGACGCTGGAGCAGGCGGTCATTGACCTTGTGGAGAGCATCGCTCTGCAGGAAAATGCCCTGAGCCACATCCTGTGCGCCGAAAGCCGGAAGATGGACGCCGCCATGAAACTGGACGGTCTGGACCTGTGCAAGCTGCTGGAAGTAAACGATTCGGCCACCAACATGGTGCACGCCGTGGCAAACCTGGAGCTGGTGCTCAAGGATAAGCTGGAGTTCGTCTCCAACAACCTGTACTATCCGTCTGCGGATGCCGCAGCGAAGTAAGAAGATGCGGAAAGGCCTGTCCGGATGCCGGGCGGGCCTTTTCTCTGCTTGAATGCATAATTTTTGTAAAAACCATTTGTTGGAATTGCTGATAACGGGATTCTGTGCTATACTATACAATGTATCACCATGAAAGTGAGGAAATTTACAAATTGCTGAACTACGATGCGATCCTGTTTGATGTGGACGGGACCCTGATCGATTCCGCTCCCGGTATCATAAATACATTAAAAGAAGTCTTTGCCAAGATGGGCGTGGACACCACAAATGTGAACCTGCGCCGCTACCTTGGCCCGCCGCTGCGCAAGAGCTTTGGTGAGCACTTTACCGACCCGGCCCTCATTGAAAAGGCCACCGACCTGTACCGCGACAGCTACGCCGTCAAGGGCAGCCACGAGTGCGCCGCCTACTCCGGTGCAGCAGAGATGCTGCAGCGCCTGAAGGACGCGGGCCTTGTGCTGTGCACCGCTACCTCCAAGCCCACGCAGGTCGTCACGCCCATTCTGGAAGAAAAGGGCCTTGCAGGCTATTTTGATTTTATCGGCGGCGCGTCCATGGACGAGAGCCGCGACACCAAGACCGACGTGGTGCGCCATGTGCTGGCCCAGCCCATGATGCAGGGCAGGCGGGTGCTGATGGTGGGCGACCGCAACGACGACATGCGCGGCGCTGCGGACTGCGGGCTGGATGCCGCCGGTGCGCTGTACGGCTACGGCAGCAGGGAAGAGCTGGAACCCTTCCACCCGGTGCTGCTGGCCGAAAGCTGCGCCAGCCTTGCAGACCAGATCCTGAACGGACAGGCATGACCGGAAGGCCCTGTGCCGGAAACTAAGTGAATGGTGAGAAATATGAGAAATACACGACCGGAAAAGCAATCGCTTACTCCTATGCAGAAGCAGGCTGTGCTGGTGTGCAGTGTGTGCGCGCTGGCAGCCATTCTGACCATTGCCATTACCATGACGCTGCTCAAGCGCGGCAAGACCCCTGCGGCCCCGGGGGAACAGCCCTCCAGCGAGGTGCTGGTGCCGGGCGAAGAGGATATCTCGGATCACTACCAGATCAGCGAGACCTCTGCCGCCCTGCTGCCGGAGACCGCCGACGCGGGCGAGAGCTACCAGAAGGAAACGCTGTTCCTCGGCGATTCCAACACGGTGCGCCTGTACGCCAACGGTCTGATCAGCCTGCAGCAGTTCTGCGCCAAGGAGGGCATTGGCACCCATGCCGCCCTGAACGAGGGCATCGTTACCTTTAAAAAGGACAGCAGCACCTACACCATCGCGCAGGCCGTGGCCAAAATGAAGCCCCGCCGCGTGGTCATCATGCTGGGCACCAATGATACCGGCATGAGCGTGGACGAGTTCATCAAGAACTACACCGCGCTGGTGCAGGCCATTCAGGAAAGCTACCCCTACACCGACATCATCGTGAACACGGTGCCGCCGGTGCCTGCAAACCACGCAAACTACCCCCACATGGACCAGACCAAGATCGACGACTTCAACATGGCCCTGCTGTCCATGTGTGAGCAGATGGGCCTGAAGTTCCTCAACAGCGCCGAAGCGCTGAAGGATGCCAACGGCTATGGCCGCGAGGATTACTACCAGACCGGCGATATCCACCTGAAGCCCGTGGGCCTGAAGGCCATGCTGAGCTATCTGCGCACCCACGCTTACCAGACCGACGACCGCCGCCCGGACACCGCCAACATCCCCACCCGCGCCGAGTATACCCCGAACCCCAGCTCTGCGGTGACAGCACCCAGCAGCTCGGAGGCTGCAGGCTCTTCCGAAGAGCAGGGTGTGCTGTATCAGGCCAGCTACCGGGTGGACAAGACCGGCGGCACCCTTTCCAGCGGCAGCGACAGCGGCAAGACATCCCTCTCCTATGAAGTGACCAGCGCCGCCCAGTCCATCAGCGTGACGGCTGTGCCGCAGGACGGCTATGTGTTCGTCAAGTGGAGCGACGGTGTGACCCAGAAGACCCGCACCGATACGAACTTCAAGCAGAACGTGGACGTGACCGCCGTGTTTGCAGCGGCTTCCGTGCATATCAGCAGCACCGGCAAGGCCGTGCTGGGCGATTCCTACACCTTTACCGCAAAGCTGGGCGGCAAGCACCTCACTGCCGACAGCATCCGCTGGTACGCCAACGGTGCGGAAGTGCCGCAGGCGGCGGGCAAGACCAGCGTCAAGGTGGAGATCGACCCCTCCATGCTCAATGCGACCTTTAAGGTGTACGCAGTGGCAAGCTACAACGGCTGCACCGTTACCAGCAACGTCCTGAATGTGACGGTCAGCGGCGTAAGCTCCGGAAGCTCGTCTCACAGCTCCGGCAGCACGTCGGGCAGCGGTTCTTCCGGCAGCACCAGCTCTTCCGGTGCATCGTCCGGCACCACCTCCGGGGCATCCTCCGGGGCTACATCCACCTCCGGCAGCTCGTCTCACAGCTCTTCCAGCAGTGAGAGCACGGCTTCCCCGGCAGGCTCGGCTTCTGCTTCCAACGGAACAGCCAGCTCTTCCCACAGCACCAGCTCGTCCCACGCGGACTCTGGTGAGAGCAGCTCGGCTTCCCATAGCAGCTCCGGCAGCGAGAGCAGCTCTGGCAGCTCCCATGCGGCTTCGGAATCCAATGCCAGCAAGGAAGCCGCCAACGAGCAGTCCGCATCCACGGACTCCGCGTCCTGAGGCTGTCACCCCGGCCTGCCGTGCCGCATAGGCTGGCAGGAAGGGAGGCGTTTGCATGTACTACGAGGAACCCCGCATCCCGGCGCTGCCCGGGGAAGAGAACGTGACCGACGGCAGCGTGGACGATTACGGCACCGACTGGGAGAACGTGGACAACGGCGCGCTGGAAGAAGAAATGGCAAAGTGTGCTGCCACCCCCTGTGATGTCAAAACCACCTGCCCGGACAATGACCCGGAGCAGACGGACGTACCATCGTACGAAATTGTAACAGAATGATGTGAAGCCAGCTCTGTTTACGGCAGGGCTGGCTTCTGCCTGTTGTTGAGCGCATGGCAGCTGAGGCCATGGCAGAAGGAAAAGAGGGAAGGTTTATGGCAAAATATTATTGCGTGCTGTTCGATGCAGACAACACCCTGCTGAACTTTGACGCAGCCGAAAGCAAGGCACTGGCCGAAACGCTGGTGAACTACGGAATTGAGCCGGATGCAGAAACGGTGCAGACCTACCGCACCATCAACTCGGAGCTGTGGCGGCAGCTGGAAAAAGGCCAGATCAAACGGGAAAAGCTCATGGCGGAGCGGTTCACCCGCTTCCTCAAGGCCATTGATGCCGCCGGTGACGGAGCCGAGATGAACCGCTTCTATCTGGAACAGCTCTCCACCCACCCGGACCTGATGGGGCCGGAAGTGCTGGATGTGCTGCGGGAGCTTTCCGAGGTGGCAACGCTGGCCGTTGTGACCAACGGCTTCCAGAAGGTGCAGATCCGCCGTCTGGCCGAGAGCGGTGTGCTGAACTTTATGGAGGACGTGTTCGTCTCCGAGAAGATGGACAGCGAAAAGCCGAACCGCAGAATTTTTGATGCGGCCCTGCGCGCCCTTGGCGTGGAGAACCGCGAGCATGTGCTGGTGGTGGGCGACGGCCTGAGCAGCGACATTCAGGGCGGCGTGAATGCGGGCCTTGACACCTGCTGGTATAACCCCAGCCACGCCGAGAACCCCGGCAAGGTGGTGCCCACCTACGAGATCGCAGACCTGAAAGAGCTGTACCCGCTGGTGATGGAGCAGGAAGAGCTGGCCAATGTGGGCCTGAAGAACCGCCGCCACCAGTGCTGAGCCAATAAGCGGATGGAGAACGGGATCATAAAACTATGCTGATACATTTGGAAAAACTAGGCAAGAGCTTTGGCGAAAAGATCGTGCTGCACGATGTGACCGCCAGTGTCGAGCGGGAGGACCGCATCGGCATCGTGGGCCAGAACGGCGCGGGCAAGACCACCCTGCTCAAGATTTTGACCGGCGAGTACCAGGACTACGAAGGTGAGTTCAGCGTGACCCACGGCGTGACGCTGGGCTATCTGGAACAGAACGCAAAGCTGGATGCCACGCTGGATCTCTACGGCGAGATGCGCTCCACCTTTGCCCCTGTGCTGGATGCCATGGCCCAGATGCAGGTGCTGGAACGCAAAATGGCCGCGCAGCCGGACGACACGGAGCTGCTGGCCCGGCACGACCAGCTGCAGAACATCGTGGATGCCGCCGACGGCTACAACATGGATGTGAACATCAAAAAGGTGCTGTCCGGCATGGGCTTTGCGCAGGATACATGGCAGAAGAACATTGCGGTGCTCTCCGGCGGCGAGCTGACGAGGCTGCGGCTGGCAAAGCTGCTGCTGGAAAAGCCGGACGTGCTCATTCTGGACGAGCCCACCAACCACCTGGACTTTGCCACCATGGAATGGCTGGAAAACTACCTCAAAAGCTATTCCGGTGCGGTGCTGGTGGTCAGCCACGACCGCTATTTCCTCGATAACGTGTGTACGAAGATCTGGGAGGTCTCCTTCCAGACCATGACCACCTACAAGGGCAACTTCTCGGCCTACCTGCCCCAGAAGGAAGCCGCCGATGCCCTGCGCCAGAAGCAGCACGATGCAGATGTGGCACTGGCCGAAAAGCTGCAGGACTATGTGGACCGCAACCTTGTGCGCGCCTCCACCACCAAAATGGCCCAGAGCCGCCGCAAGCAGCTGGAAAAGCTGGAGATCACCGAAGCGCCCAAGGACGAGACCAACCAGCTCAAGTTCCGGTTTGAATATGACGTAGAACCGTGGAACGAGCTGGTGTTGCTCAAGAACCTGACCATCAAAATAGGGGAGCGCACCCTGCTGGAACCCTTTACCTACACGGTGTGCCGCGGCCAGCGGCTGGTGATCGCAGGCCCCAACGGCGCGGGCAAGTCCACCCTGATGCAGGTGCTGGACGGCAAGCGCCGCCCCTCCGGCGGCATGGTGCGGCTGGGCACCGGCGCACGGCCCAGCATCTTTGCCCAGCAGCAGAACCGTCTGGGGCAGGGCCGGGTCATCGATGTGATCTGGAACAAGTACCCCCGCATGACCGAGCTGGAGGTGCGCAGCCATCTGGCAAAGCTGGGCTTCCGGGGCGAGACGGTGTTCAAGCCCTGCGAGGCGCTTTCCGGCGGCGAGCTGGCACGCCTGCGCTTTGCGGAGATCGTGCTGGAACGGCCCAACCTGCTGTTTCTGGACGAGCCCACCAACCATCTGGACATCTACACCCGCGAAAATCTTACCGAGGCCCTCATGGCCTACACCGGCACGCTGCTGCTGGTCACCCATGACCGCCACCTGATGAACAGTCTGGCCTGCCCCATCCTCTACCTTGAGGACGGCAAGGCCACCCTCTACCCCAGCTACGACGCCCTGATGGGCCGCAACGCCCCGGCACCTGCCGTGCAGAAGGCCGCCGAACCGGCCAAGACCGGCTACGGCAGGGAGCAGCGCCGCCGCCGCGCCGAGCTGCGGGCCAAGATCAAGGCCTGCGAGGACGAGATGGAAGCCTGCGGTGCACGCGAAGTGGAGCTGGACAACGAGATCAACTCCCCGGAGGTGTACAACGACCCCGACCTGCTGCGCCAGAAGAGCGACGAGCTGAGCGACCTGCGCTTCCATCAGGAAGAGCTGTTTGCCGCGTGGGAAGCTGCCATGGAAGAGCAGGAAAGCTACGAGCAGAGCCAGCAGACCGAAGAGTAAAGGAGGGTGCAGCATGCCCCAAAACAGACGCAGTTACGAAAAAACGCGCCGCATCGCCCTTTCCGGCCTGCTGTTTGCGCTGGCCATGGCGCTTTCGTTCATTGAGGGCACGCTCACCATCCCGGGCCTTTTGCCGGGCATGAAGCTGGGCCTTGCCAACATCGTGGTGATGTACGCGCTGTTTTTCATGGGGCCAAGGCAGGCGCTGGTGCTGGATGTGCTCAAGGCACTGTTCGTGTTTCTGGTGTCCGGCTTCACGGCGGGCTTTCTCTCGCTGTGCGGCGGCCTTTTGTCCCTGCTGGTGATGTGGGTGCTGTACTACCTGCTGCCGGTGCGGCCAACCTGGTTCATCCTGTCCGTATGCGGCGCACTGGCCCACAACATCGGCCAGCTGCTGGGTGCAGGCGTGATCATCTCGTCGTCGCTCTCGTTCTACTACGCGCCGGTCATGCTGGTGCTGGGCCTTGTGATGGGCGCACTGACCTCCATCACCCTCAAGGCCCTGCTGCCGGCTCTTGGCAAAATGGGCTTCTCCACGCAGGAAAAGCGGGGGGAATAACCAACCGTCCATGCATCACAGTTGCATTTTGGCCGGAAATCAGTATAATAAGGAAACAACCTGCTATTTTAAAGATAAAATCTCTTGCATACAGCGCTGCCGCCGTGGGAAAGTGCGCGGCAGCCGGGAGGTGTTTGCACTATGAGTGAAAAAGTTACCATCAAGGTGGAGCGCAAAAAGCTGCATCTGCCCACCATCGCCCTGCGCGGGCTGGTGGTGTTCCCCAACAATCTCGTCCACTTTGAGGTGGGCCGCGAAAAGAGCATTGCCGCCGTGGAGTGGGCAATGGCAAATAATTCCAACGTGTTTCTGGTGGCACAGAAGTCCATGGACACCACCGAGCCGCAGCAGGCAGACCTGTTCAGCTACGGCGTGGTGGCCGAGGTCAAGCAGGTGCTGCGCGTCTCCGGGGACCTTGTAAAGGTCCTGGTGGAGGGCAAGTACCGCGCAAAGCTCAGTGTACTGGATGCCAGCGGCGATTTTCTGCTTTCGGAGGTGCGCCCGGCCCCGGTGCGCGCAGGCAAGGCCGACGATGCCGTGGAGACCGAAGCGCTGCTGCGCGCCCTCAAGGCCGGGTTTGACGAGTACCTTGGCATGAACCCGCGCCTTGGCAAGGACGTGGTGTTTGCCATCGTTTCCAGCGACGACCCCGCCTTCCTCAGCGAGTACATGCCTGCAAACCTGCTGTTCCGCTACGAGGACAAGCAGGCTGTGATGGACGAGGGCACCCTGAACGGACGGTTGAAAAAGCTCATCGAGATGCTGCGCCGTGAGTGTCAGGTGATGAAAATTGAAAAGGAGATCGCGGAAAAGGTCAACGAGTCCATGGACAAGAACCAGCGCGATTACTACCTGCACGAACAGCTGCACATCATCAGCGACGAGCTGGGCGAGGGCGACGACACCCACGCCGAGGCCGACGAGTACCGCCGCAGGATCACCGAGCTGCACCTTGCCGAGGACAGCGAGAAGAAGCTGCTCAAGGAAGTGGACCGCCTTGCCAAGATGCAGGGCTCCAATCAGGAGGCAACGGTCATCCGCACCTATCTGGACACCTGCCTGGACCTGCCGTGGAACACCTTTACGGTGGACGACCTTGATATCAGCCGCGCACAGCAGATTTTGGACCGCGACCACTACGGCCTGAAAAAGGTGAAGGACCGCATTCTGGAAACGCTGGCCGTGCGCAAGCTGGCACCGGACGTGAAGGCACAGATCATCTGCCTTGTAGGCCCTCCGGGCGTGGGCAAGACCAGTATTGCACGCTCCATCGCCGAAAGTCTGGGCCGCAAGTATGTGCGCATCAGCCTTGGCGGCGTGCGGGATGAAGCCGAGATCCGCGGCCACCGCCGCACCTACATCGGCGCGATGCCCGGCAAGATCATCACTGCCATGATCTCTGCCAAGAGCGCGAACCCCCTCATGCTGCTGGACGAGATCGACAAGCTGGCAGGCGACTTCCGCGGCGACCCGGCCGCAGCCCTGCTGGAAGCGCTGGACCCGGAGCAGAACAGCACCTTCAACGATCATTTCATCGATATCCCGTTCGATTTGAGCCATGTGCTCTTTATCACCACCGCCAACGACCTTGGCAGCATCCCCGGCCCCCTGCGTGACCGCATGGACGTGATCGAGCTGCCCAGCTACACCCGCGTGGAAAAATACAACATTGCCCGCAAGCACCTGCTGCCCAAGCAGCTCAAGGCCTGCGGCCTGACCGGCAAGGTCACGCTGAGCCAGAGCGCGCTGTACGGTATCATTGACGGCTACACCCGCGAGGCCGGTGTGCGCAATCTGGAACGCACCATCACCAGCGTGCTGCGCAAGTGCGCCCGCAAGATCGCCGCAGGCGAGGTGGAAAGCGTCTCCGTTACCGGCACCATGCTGGAACAGCTGCTTGGCCCCCGCTTCGTCAAGCCCGACTTCCTCAACCGCACCAACGCGGTGGGCATCGCCAACGGTCTGGCATGGACCAGCGTGGGCGGCGAGACCCTGCCCATCGAGGTGCAGGTGATGGACAACGGCAGCGGCAAGATCACCGTCACCGGTTCGCTGGGCGACGTGATGAAGGAGAGCGCTCAGCTGGCCGTTACGTGGGTGCGCGTGCACGCCGCCGAGTACGGCATCGACCCGGAAAAGCTCAAGAAGTGCGACCTGCACATCCACGCCCCGGAGGGCGCAGTGCCCAAGGACGGCCCTTCTGCCGGTGTCACCCTGACCACGGCGCTGGTGTCCTGCCTGTCCGGCATCCCGGTGCGCGGTGATGTGGCCATGACCGGCGAGATCACCCTGCACGGCAACGTGCTGCCCATCGGCGGCCTGCGGGAAAAGAGCATGGCGGCCTACCGCGAGGGCATGAAAACGGTGCTCATCCCCAAGGACAACGAACCCGACCTGTATGAGGTGGACGACGAGGTGAAGAAGAACCTCACCTTCCTGCCCATGCAGAGCCTGACACAGGTGCTGAACGCGGCCCTGCTCAAGCCCCAGAACGCAAAGAAGGCCAAGGCTCCCAGCCGCACCCATGCAAAGAAAAAGGCGGCAGACGCCGCCATTGTGCCGCCCACCGCCGAAAAGCCCCAGCCCGGCGCGGTGTGCTGAGAACAATAGAAACCCTCTCAGTCACGGCTTGCGCCGTGCCAGCTCCCCCGAAGGGGGGAGCTTAAGGGATGTTTTCCACCAGATGAAAGAGCTCCCCCTTCGGGGGAGCTGGCGAGGAACGAAGTGACGAGACTGAGAGGGTTTGACGTACCACAAGAAAGGAAAGCTCCATGAATTACAACAAAGCTGATTTCATTGCCAGCTACGGCATTTCCAGCCAGCTGCCCGAGAGCGACCGCCCGGAGCTGAGCTTTTCGGGGCGGTCCAACGTGGGCAAATCCAGCCTCATCAATAAGCTGTGCAGCCGCAAAAACCTTGCCCGCGTGTCCAGTACGCCGGGCAAAACGGCCACCATCAATTTTTATTCGGTGGACGACTGCTACTTTGTGGACCTGCCCGGCTACGGCTACGCCAAGGTGAGCAACGCCGACCGTGAGCGCTGGGACGACCTCATCAACAGCTACTTTGAAGCACCCCGCCACCACACCCTGCTGGTGCAGCTGCTGGACTGCCGCCACGCCCCCAGCGCCGACGATGAGCAGATGCTGCGCTACCTGCACTATCACCAGATCCCCTATGTGGTGGCTCTGACCAAGGCCGACAAGCTCAAAAAGAGCCAGCTGGCCAAGACGCTGGAAGACTTTGAGAACCTCTGCCGCCCCTATGGCTGCCAGAAGGTGGTGCTGACCAGCGGCGAGAACGGCTACGGCATCCCGGAGCTGCAGGCGGTGCTCAATGCCGCTGTGGCCGGGGAACAGGAAGCGGAGTAAACCATGGCCTACAACGAATTTGCCTATTTCTACGATGAATTCAACGGCGAGGCCGATTATGATGCCCTGTATGCCCACATCCATGCAAAGCTCAAGGAGCACGGCATCCACGACGGCATCCTTGCCGACCTTGGCTGCGGCACCGGTGAGCTGACGTTGATGCTCACGCAGGCGGGCTATGATATGATCGGCATTGACCAGTCCGAGGAGATGCTCTGCGTTGTGCGCGATAAGGCCGAACAGCTGGGTCTTTCCGGCAGGCTGCTGCTGCTCCGGCAGGACCTGCTCAAGCTGGATCTGTACGGCACCATCCGGGGCGCGGTGTCCACCTTTGACACCTTCAACCACATCCCGGACCTCGACACCGCCATTGCCAACGCGGGCTTTTTCATGGAGAAGGGCGGGGTGTTCCTGTTCGATATGAACACGCCCTACAAGCACCGGAACGTGCTGGGCGACAACGCGTTCACCTTTGAGGAAGAGGATGCCGCCTGTGTGTGGCGCAACCACTACGATGCCGTGAACCGCCGTGTGGAGATCACCGTGGACATCGACTACCACGAGACCGGCGAGCACTTCCACGAGCAGTTCTGCGAGTACACCTATGACCTTGACACCATCCGCACCGCGCTGGAAAAGCACGGTTTTGCGCTGGAAAGCGTCTGCGACGGCGAGACCTTCGGCCCGCTGACCGAGGACAGCCAGCGCTATTTCTTCTGCGCAGTCAAGCAGTATACACAATTGGAGGGATAACTTTATGGCAAATCTGATCCGCGGCCTGTCGGAGAACGGCGGGGTCGTGTTCTGCGGCGTGGATTCCACCCAGATCGTCCGCAAGGCCGAAAAGCTGCACACCACCAGCGCCACCTGCAGCGCGGCACTGGGCCGTCTGCTCACCGGCGCGGCCCTGATGGGCTCCATGCTCAAGGACGACCGTGACCAGATCACCCTGCGTGTGTCCGGCGGCGGCCCGGCGGGCGTGGTCATTGCCTGCACCGACGGCACCGGCAACGTGAAGGGCTGCATCGACCACCCCTTGGTGGAGCTGCCCGCAAAGCCGAACGGCCACCTGGATGTGGGCGGAGCTGTGGGCAAAGACGGTGTGCTCACCGTCATCCGGGACAACCGCCTGCAGAAGGAGCCTACCGTGGGGCAGGTGCCGCTGGTCTCCGGCGAGATCGCCGAGGACCTGACCGCCTACTACGCCTACAGCGAGCAGGTGCCCACCGTCATGGCGCTGGGCGTGCTGGTGGACAAGGACCTGTCCATCCTGTGCGCAGGCGGCTTTATGGTGCAGCTGCTGCCCGGTGCCACCGATGCGGAGATCGATCAGCTGGAAAAGAACATCGCGGCCATGCCGTCCGTCACCACCCTGCTGCACGAGGGCAAGACCCCCGAGGACATGATGCAGCTGGCGCTGGCGGGCTTTGACCCCAACGTGCTGGACGAGCGCGATGTGCACTACCAGTGCGACTGCAGCGCCGAGCGCACCAAGGAGATGCTGTTCAGCCTTGGCCGCAAGGAGCTGGTGAGGATGCGCGACGAGGACCCCGCCTGCGAGGTGGTGTGCCACTTCTGCCACAGCAAGTACCAGTACGATCTCAACGACCTGCTTGCCGAGTACGACGCGCAGGCGGCGGAACGTGCCGCTGCAGAGCAGGGGACTTGACAAACCGCTAAAAAACAACTATACTACAAATAGAAAAGGCGCTGTCCGCAATGGTCAGCTTCCCTTCGGCTAAGGAGTCAATAAGAATGACCGCTCAGGTTTGGGAGTCTGGGGCGGTCATTTCTTATTGTTATGAATCTCTTTGAAGATTGCCCATGCGATCTGAAATGTAATCCCAACTGTGCCGCCAACAATGACGAACAGCTGCAGAACATCGTTCAACACCATGATGCATCCCCCCTTCCGCGTTTGCGAACGGGGGAACAAACAATAAGCTTTTACTACGTCCCCCGGACGCTTGCCGGAGGGAAGCATGACCACCTGCGCTTGCAGATAGCACCTTAACGCCACCCTTCGGGGTGGCATTTTTAGTTTAGCATCCTTTTTGACGAATTACAACGGGAACCTTTCACCCGCAGATGTCCGCTGCCACGGTGTAGGTGACGGTATAGTCCAGTACATTGCCGTTCACGGTGCAGTCCTCTTTGCGGGCGATGTGCTCCGCGTCCGGCCATGCGGCGTACAGCGCCTGCAGGCTCTGCAGCCGGGCCAGCGCGGCGGCCTGCGCTTCGGTGCGGTGCAGCGTTTCCGGCTGCTGCACATAGCGGCAGGTCTCCTCCACAGAGCAGGGCAGGGCAAGGCCCAGCAGCGGCACCTCCGGCTGGAAGTGCCGGAGGATCACCGCCGCATGTTCCGGCGCAGGCGCGGCGGGCAGGGGAAAGGTGTGCCCGAACGCTGTCACCCGGTATGCGCGGGTGCACGCGCCGGTGTACTGCTGCACCGTCTCTTCCAAGGGCACGGTGCGGGTGTCGCTCCACTCAAACTGAGCGATCACCGTTCCGGCGGCGGGCGCAAAGATCAGGGTGCCGTCCCGCTCGGCGCGGGCTGTGCCAATGAGGCCCTGCCCGGCTTCCACCTGCTGGCCCGGCTGCACCAGCATGGTACCGCTGGTAAGGTTCGTGCGCAGAACAGTGCCGCTGCATTTTGCCCGGATGCCATGCAGCGTTCCGGCGGCAATGTCCGGCTTGGGCCTGGCCGCGGCGGCTTCCACCACCAGCCGCCCTTTGGCAAAATTCAGGCTGGCCCAGGAGAACTCGCCGCTGTGCAAAAGGGCGTACTCCCCGGCGGTGAGCTTTGCCTCGGTCACAGCCGCACCGGGCTGCAGGCCCGCTTCCCGCAGGACGGCGCAGGCCCGCGCAGCCTGTCCGGTGGTGAGGGAAGAGGTGTCCGCATACCAGACGAACTGCTGTGCAAAGAGCAGCAGCGGCACAAACACCGCCAGCCCCGCCCAAAGCCCGGCCCGGCGCAGCAAGGGGCGCAGGCAGAAATACAGCCCCAGCTTCCGGCGGATGCGCAGCCGCACCCGGTGCTTGCGGGCCAGCGCGGCAAGGCGCGGGTACTGCCACGCGGCGCACCGCCCGCCAAACCCTCCCGGCAGGGCCGTTACCCCGTAGGGATGCAGCCCGGCCCGGGCGGCAGCGGTAAGCAGGGCTTCGGTGCTGCCATTGCATGCGGTGAACTCCACCGCGGCCCAAAGGCTTACCGGTTCCATGGGCACCTCCTAGTCATCTGCAAAGTCCGTGCGCACGAACCGCCCCCGCAGGGTCAGGCGGCTGGCGGTAAGGGTGACGATCTTCAGCCCGTCGCCGTAGATGGTCAACCGGCCATGGGGCATCTGCAGGCACAGCCGGTCGGGGCTGTAGGCCAGAATGCGGTAAAAGTGCTCCACCTCCATGCGGCCCCCGCTCAGGTAGACGGCAGGGGCATGGTAAAAGCCCTGCGGCGGCTGACGGAACAGCAGGGCCAGCCAGCTTTGCGGCAAAAGCCGCTTTTTGCGCTTGGCACACATCCCATTCCCTCCCATCCCGCAGTTCTGCCCGCGGCGCGCTGCTACATATATATGGATGCGGAGGGCTGAGTTATGAATCGAAGCTGGAATTTCCGGCGGGGCGTGCTGCTGGCGCTGGCAGGGTACACGGCGTTTCTGGTGTTTGCCGCGCCGCAGCGCTGTGCCGATGCCCTGCAGGCGGGGCTGCGGCTGTGCGGCGGGCCGCTGCTGGTATCGCTGTTTCCGTTCCTCATCGTATCGGCGCTGGCGGCAGGCTGCGGGGCCGGGCAGTGGCTGGGCTTTGTGTTCCGGCCTGCGGCGCGGCTCATGGGCATCCGGGCAAAGGGTGCGGGCGGCGTGCTGCTCATTGGGGCCTTGGGGGGCTTTGCACCGGCGGCGGTGGCTGCGTCCGAAGCCGTGCGCACCGGTCAGCTCACTTCCCGGCAGGCCTCGGCGCTGCTGCCCGCCTGTGTGTGCAGCGGGCCGTCCTTTGTCATCCTCACGGTAGGGCAGCAGATGCTGGGCAGCCGCGCGGTGGGGGTGCGGCTGTTTGCGGCCCAGCTGCTGGCGGGATACCTCACGGCGGCGCTGCTGTGCCGGATGCAGGGCGGGGCCGGGCAGGCTCCACCCGCGCAGGGGGAAACCATTCCGCTGCCCGCACTGGACGCGGTGATCGCGCAGGCGGCAGTGACCTACCTGAAGCTCTGCGGCTTTGTGCTGTACTTCCGGCTGCTGGCGGCAGGGTGCGGGGCATTGCTGCCACAGCCGTGGGGGGCGCTGCCCGCCATGCTGCTGGAAGTGTGTTCCGGCTGCGATCAGGCCGCCCGCACCGGGCTGTGGGCCAGCACGCTGTGCTGTGCGGCGCTCAGTGTGCAGGGGGTGTCGGTGCTTTTGCAGGTGCGCACCATCTGCCCGGCCGAGATCTCGCTGCGGCCGTTGCTGGCAGCGCGGGCGGTGCATCTGCCGCTTTCGGTGGCGCTGTTCTGGCTGGGCAGCACCGTGCCGGTGCAGGCCGTGCAGACCTTTACCACCCTGACCGAACGGGTGGTGGTGCTGCGCCGTGTCCCGCTGGACTGCGCCCTGCTGGCCTTTGCCGTGTGCTGCATCACGGTGGAGGAGTTGGCGAGGAGTTAAGGTACGGGCTGGACTGTGGGCTGGGAGTTTCTCCAGCGAATGTCCGGGAAGTGGGGCCCCGTGCGTAAGCACAGGGGCGGAACCGTGGGTTCTGCAACTGAAACGACCGCCGCCAATGGCGGAAACAGGGAGTTGCAGTTGGGGCCGCGGCCAGCGAGACGCAAGCGAATGCGACGCGGCTGCTGGGTGCCGCAACCCGTTGCTGTTCGCGGAGAAAGCTGCCAGCACGCAGCCTGCGGTTTCGGGGAACTTTATCAGGTGCTACTGTAGGAGCGTTATCTGAGCAAGTTTGAACTTTTAAACGATACGACGATTAAAAAGTAACTTTGTCAAGGTGAGAAAGTTCCATTGTTCTGAGAAAGTTCCAACTTTGTCAAATATCCGAACTTTGTCAAGCTGACAAACATCAAATTTATAACGTAGATAAGTATTTAAAATGGAACTTTGTCAGATGTTTCTCCACAGTAGCAGGTATACCAGCGATTCCTGCCATCTTTTCCACGTATCGCTTGCTTTGCGATTTGGCTGGACTTCGTGAGGTCACTGTACACACGGTTGTATGTACTGTCACTGCACCCGATCTCCCGCAGGACGGCGGCGCGCAGCTCGTTGCTGGGCATCGACCCAAGGCGGCTCTCGGACAGAACGTTCAGGATGGCGCTGCGGGTGTCCTGCCGGGTCTCCGCCGTGCGTACCCGCCGCTCCTCAATGAAGTCGGCATCCTTCTTGTCGGTGTAGCCGTCAAACACGGCCCGCGCGGTCTTTACGCCCTCCACCTCCACATCGTCGATGTGCAGCAGCACCGTCTGCTGGGGGCGGGCGTAGCTGCTTTTCTCGTGGCTGAGATAAATTTTGCCGTCGTTCTTGGCGCGGCCCATCATCAGCACGCTGCGGGCCATGTCCCAGATATCCGAGCTGTCGGCCAGACGTGCGCGGCCGGAAACGCCCTGCTTTTTGTTGGAGTGCATCACGATGAGCACCGCGCAGCCCTGCTTTGCGGCAATGGCGCGAAGCGGCAGCAGGGCACTGCGCATCTGGTTGCGGTTTGCCATCTCCACATCGGAGGGCAGAAAGCTCTGCAGCGGGTCCACGATGAGCAGCAGCGGTCCGGCCTTGGCGGCAAAATCCGCCAGTGCCTGATCCTTGAGGGTAAGGGGCTGGCCGGTCTTGCCAAAGTAGTCGTCGGCGGTCAGCACCAGCACCCGGTTCATGTCGGCCCCGGCCGCCAGCAGACGGGCCTTGAGCACCTTGCCGGGGTCGTCCTCGCCCGCAAGCAGCAGCACCTTGCCGGTCTGCTGCGGCGGCAGCGGAAAAAAGCCGGAGGTCTTGCCCGCTGTCACATAGGCAATGAGCTGTGCCTGCCAGATGCCCTTGCCGGTGCCGCCGTCGGCACCCAGCAGCGACACTTCGCCCAGCGGCAGCAGCTGCGGCACCAGCCACGCCACGCTCTGCATGGGCACATCGGCCAGCAGGCCGGGCTGCGCCGCGCTGCCCTCCAGCGCAAGCTTGCGCTGCTTTGCGTCCGCGTTCACGGCTGCCATAAAGGCTGCGGGGTCGGCCTGCCATGCCTGCTTGCAGGTGTTGAGCCATTGATCGATCTTGTAATTGACGGCGGGCAGCTGCATGTTGCAGGCTGCGCCGCGCACGTCGTCCAGCAGGTCTTCCCGTGCATCCGGGTCGGTCTGGTGGAACATTACCGCAAAGGTCAGGCGGCTGAACAGCTGCTGCTCGGTCCTGCAGGCATCCAGCATGTTCAGAAAGTCTGTGCGGTCCTGAATGGATACTCCCAAAATACATTTCTCCTTTCGCTGTGGTTTATAACTGGAAGCAAAACCAAATGTTGTTGCTATAAGTATAACTCTGAAAAAACAACGTGTCAACAAATAGTTTTTGCGCAAAAAGCCACAGCTTCCGGGGTGAAAATGCACAGGAAAATGGGGAAAGTAAAAGAGAAGGCGGGCACCTTCTCTTGACAAAACGGCAAAAAATAACTATACTACAAATAGAAAAGGTGCTGTCCGCAATGGTCAGCTCCTTCCGGTTGGATCAATAAGAATGACCGCTTACCGTTTGGAGACAGGGGCGGTCATTTCTTATTGTTATGGATCTCTTTGAAGATTGCCCATGCGATCTGAAATGTAATCCCAACTGTACCGCCAACAATGACGAACAGCTGCAGAACATCGTTCAACACCATGATGCATCCCCCCTTCCGCGTTTGCGAACGGGGGAACAAACAATAAGCTTTTACGTCCCCCGGACGCTTGCCGGAGGGAAGCATGACCACCTGCGCTTGCAGACAGCACCTTAACGCCACCCTTTGGGGCGGCATTTTTAGTTTAGCATACTTTCTGACGAAATACAATAAGAGGACACAGAAACGACGCTTTGTAAAATTTTATGGTGCATGGTTGCTTTTTGAAAAAAGCAGAGTATAATAAAAGTGAGAAAGTAAGAAAATCGCACAAAGGAGGATGAAGGATGCTGACGGAATTGAGGACAAAATCCCAGATCACCATTCCAAAGGATATTGTAATGAAGATGGGCCTGCGTGAGGGCGACAAGCTGGAGATCGTGGAGAAGGATGGCGTGATCGAGCTGATGCCGGTAGCCGTTTACCCCAAAAAGTATCTGGACGAGCTGCGCAGCGAGATCAACGAAGCAAAGGCTAAAATTGCGGCAGGGGAGCAGCCGGTGTTCGACACTGTGGACGCACTGTTTGAAGCGCTGGACGGTGCGGACGAATGAATTACAAGATCACCTACACCAAACGATTCATAAAGAACCTGAAGCGTTTGAACGCAGCGGAGCGGGCGCAGCTGAAAAAGAAGCTGGAAATTCTGGAAATGGACCCGCTGTATCCGTCGCTGCGCACAAAGCGTATTCAAGGCACGGTAGACTTGTTCGAGTTCAGTGTAAACATGGACGTGCGGGTCATCTGGCAGTACGACGGTGATACGATCATTCTGCTGTTGGACATTGGACACCATGATATTCTGAATCAATTTTAAAAGCCTGTAAACACGATAAAAAGGCCGCTGCGTTCACATGCAGCGGCCTTTCCATTTGATGGGGAGTATTCAGCGGCGGTTTACTGGATGCCGGTCACAGGGTAGTCCTGATCCTCAACGGCCTTCTTCAGCACGTCGTCGGCGACCTCGGCGTTCAGGGTGACGATGGCGGTGCCGGCCTCGTGGCTCACCACGGCCTCGTCCACCTCGGGCAGGGCTTCCAGAGCCTTCTTCACGCGGGCTTCGCAGTGGCCGCACATCATGCCTTCCACTTTCAGGGTCTTTTTCATAGCAGTGTCCTCCTTGGTACTCTCTTTATTTACAACCGCTGCGGGCTGTGCGGAGACAGCGGGCAGGGAAGCAGCATTTTTTGCCGCACGATCGTGCTTTGTGCTGTGCACGTCGAACAGGTTCAGGCGCAGGGCGTTGCTTACCACGCAGAAGCTGGAAAGGCTCATGGCAGCAGCACCGAACATGGGGTTCAGCGTCAGGCCGAAGGGGATGAACACGCCTGCGGCCAGCGGGATGCCGATGATGTTGTAGATGAACGCCCAGAACAGGTTTTCGTGGATGTTGCGCAGGGCAGCGCGGCTCAGGCGGATGGCGGCAGGCACGTCCGACAGCTTGGAGTTCATCAGCACCACGTCCGCCGCGTCGATGGCAACGTCGGTGCCTGCGCCGATGGCGATGCCGGTGTCGGCACGGGTCAGGGCCGGGGCATCGTTGATGCCGTCGCCCACCATGGCCACCTTGCCGGATGCCTGCAGCTGGCGGATGACCGCTTCCTTGCCGTCGGGCAGCACGCCTGCGATCACCTCGTCCACACCGGCTTGCCTGCCAATGGCGTCGGCAGTGCGCTGGTTGTCACCGGTGAGCATGACCACGCGGATGCCCATGGCCTGCAGCTCCCGGATGGCGCGGGGGCTGTCCTCCTTGATGGTATCGGCCACCGCGATGATGCCCAGCAGACGGCCTGCTCCGCCGAAGAACAGGGGCGTTTTGCCCTGTGCGGAAAGGGCTGCGGCCTTCTCCTGCAGCTGTGCGGGCACGGTGACTTTGGTGCCGATAAAGGACGCATTGCCGCCAAAGATCTCCACGTCGTCCAGCTTTGCGGCCAGACCGTTGCCCGGCAGGGCGGCAAAGCCGGATACCTCGGGGGCGGTGAGCTTCTGCGCGTCGGTGCAGGCCAGCACGGCCTTTGCCAGCGGGTGCTCGCTCTTGCGCTCCAGTGCGGCGGCAAGGGTGAGCAGCTCCGTCTCGGAAACGCCCTCGGCGGGCAGGATATCGGTCACTTTTGGTTCACCGCTGGTGATGGTGCCGGTCTTATCCAGCGCCACGATCTGGGTGCGGCCTGCAGCTTCCAGCGAAGCGGCGGTCTTGAACAGGATGCCGTTCTTTGCACCCAGACCGTTGCCCACCATGATGGCCACCGGCGTTGCCAGACCCAGCGCACAGGGGCAGCTGATGACCAGCACGGAGATGCCGCGGGCCAGCGCATAGCCCAGCTCCCGGCCCAGCAGCAGCCACACGATGGTGGTGACCACCGCGATGGTAATGACCGCAGGCACGAAGAAACCGGACACCGTATCGGCGATTTTTGCAATGGGAGCCTTGGTGGCGGCGGCATCGCTGACCATCCGGATGATCTGGGCAAGGGTGGTGTCCTCGCCCACGCGGGTGGCCCGGCACTGCAGGAAACCGGACTGGTTGGTGGTGGCAGCGCTCACCTTGTCGCCCGCAGCCTTGTCCACGGGGATGCTCTCGCCGGTCAGGGCGCTCTCGTTCACGGCGCTGGTGCCTTCCAGCACGATGCCGTCCACGGGGATGTTCTCGCCCGGGCGCACCACAAAGATGTCCCCCTTCTGCACCTGCTCGATGGGCACGGTCACTTCGGCACCGTCCCGCAGCAGGGTGGCGGTCTTGGGGGCAAGCTTCATCAGGCTCTTGAGCGCGTCGGTGGTCTTGCCCTTGGAGCGGGCCTCCAGCATCTTGCCCACCGTGATGAGGGTCAAAATCATGGCGGCGGACTCGAAGTAGAACTCCATCATATAATGCATGACCAGCTCACTGTTGCCGTCCACCTGCGCGCGGGTCATGGCGAACAGGGCGTAGGTGCTCCACACAAAGCTTGCCATGGAACCCATGGCCACCAGCGTGTCCATGTTGGGCGAGCCGTGGAGGAGGCCCTTGAAGCCGTTGATGAAGAACTTCTGGTTGATGACCATGACGATGCCCGCCAGCAGCAGCTGCACAAGGCCCATGGCGATGTGGTTGCCGTCGAACCAGCGGGGCAGGGGCCAGCCCCACATCATGTGCCCCATGGAGAAGTACATCAGCACCAGCAGAAAGCCCAGCGACGCAATGAGCCGCCGCTTGAGCTTGGGGGTCTCGTGGTCGGCCAGCGCGTCAAGGTCGGCGCTGGTGGAGCTGGCAGCCGCCGCGCCCGCACGCTTGGGGCTGGCACCGTAACCGGCATCCTGCACGGCCTTGATGATCTCGGCAGAGCTGGCGGTGCCCTCCACGCCCATGGAGTTGGTCAGCAGGCTTACCGAACAGCTGGCAACGCCGGGCACCTTGCTCACGGCCTTCTCCACCCGGGCGGAGCAGGCTGCGCAGCTCATGCCGGTAACGTTGTATTGTTCCATAAAATATCACTCCTACGTTGAGTATGCACGGGAACGGGCTTCTTATTTCATGAGCTTGGGCAGCAGATTCACCAGCTCGTCCAGCTTTGCCTCGCTGCCCGCGCGCAGGTCGTCCGCCACGCAGGTGGAGATGTGCTGGGCCAGCAGCTCCTTGGAAAAGCTGTTCAGCGCCGAGTTCGCCGCCGCCACCTGCACAAGGATGTCCACGCAGTAGGCATCCTTTTCCAGCATGCCGCGGATGCCGCGCACCTGCCCCTCGATACGGCTGAGCCGGTTCAGCAGGGCCTTGTGTTCCTCCGGGGTGCGGTCCTTGTGGCGGCAGCAGGAGGGGGTGACGCTTTCGGTGGGCACAGCGGATGTGTCAATGGCCGGAGCCGTGGCAGCTTCGGGCTGGGCGGGCGTGCCGCAACAGCAGCAGGGCTTTTTCTCGTTGTCCATAAAATATCTCCTTTACCCATAGGGGGTATACGTCTTACAGCATGAGTATAGCACAGCAAACCCGATAAATCAAGTAGGGAATTGAAAAATACAAACAAAAAGAGGGAAGGCACTGCAAATGCCTTCCCTCTATCAAATCACTTTTACTTCTCCAGAATCCGCGGCACAAACAGGCCCAGCATCTTGCCCCACCAGTACCACTCGTGGGAGACATCGCCGCCCCAGACCTCGAGGTGGGCGGGCAGGCCCTGTGCGGCCAGCACATCGGCCAGCGCCTGCGTGTCGGCTTTGGCATCGTCCTCGTAGGCACCCTGACCGGCGCAGAGCATCAGGCTGTTCTCCTTGGCCTTGGCCAGAGCCAGCTTGTCGGCGATGCCGTTCTCGGCCAGATACTGCAGGGGAGAGCAGCGCAGCACCAGATCGTCGGCTTCACTGCCCCAGAAGCGGGCCAGATCGTAGATGCCGGAAAGGCCGATGGCACCGGCAAAGAGCTTGGGACGGCGCAGGCGGCAGTTGACGGCGTGCACAGCGCCAAGGTCGATGCCCACACACCACAGCTTGGCATCCTTTGCGGCACCGTTCAGGGCCAGCACCCGGGGAGCCAGCTCGGCGGTAAGGTAGACGAAGTACTTTTCCTCCATCTCGGCGCGGCGGCGCACCGGGATGTCGCCGTTCAGTACGGCCTCGCCGTCAATGCTGTCGGCGCAGAACAGCTGCACCTTGCCCTCGTTCAGCAGCGGGGCAATGGCATCGGGCATACCGTTGTTCTCCCAATCATAAAAGCGGCCGCCGCGGGCAGGCAGGGCCAGAACCGGCACACCGGCGCTGCCGTATACCTTGAACTCCATCTCGCGGTTCAGCACGCTGCTCCACTCTTTGTAATAGGTACCCTGGATCATAAATCAAGCACTCCTTGTTTCTATATTCACCGGCCCGGGCGCAGTCGCTGCACGTTGGTGCCGGTCGTTAGCGATCAAAAGAAAGCTTTCTCTGGAAATATCACACGAACTGGTTGCGCTGGGCATCGTACTCGTAGCCCACGGCCCGGAGCTTTGCGCAAAGGTCGGCCTTGTCGGCATCCATGTCTTCGCACAGAGCATCGAGGTTTTTGTAAAAATCACGCAGCTTCAGGTTCACCACGCTCAGCAGCATGATGGGATCATTGGGCAGAGCCATGTGTTTTGCCTCCTTACAGCAACAAAAAAAGCCGGCCACTCGACAAAGTGACCGGCCACATACACCAAATTAGACAGCGCGGGTAACTTTGCCAGCGCGCAGGCAACGGGAGCATGCGTAGACGTACTTGGGAGAACCCTCAACGACCGCCTTGACACGACGGACATTCGGCTTCCAGGTACGGTTGGAACGACGATGAGAGTGAGAAACCTTGATACCAAAGGCAACACCCTTGCCGCAGCATTCACATTTAGCCATGGTACTTGCACCTCCTGCAGTGAAGTAAGGAATCAAAATAATCAGCTTGACTATTGTAGCAGATTGCCGGGCAAAATGCAAGCCTTTTTTCAAAAAATATTGCGGTTTTTTGGAAAACTGCCCCGATGCACTCAGATGCTGTTTTTTGTTACGACCCCTTGTGTGAAAATGTGATTTGGAGCAGCCCGCAGGCTGCAACGGCGACGACCGCCGCCAGTGGCGGAAACAGGGAGAAGCTGTTGGGGCAGCGGCCAGCAAGACGTGAGTGCCGTTCAAGGCACGAAACGAATGCTGGGTGCCGCAACTCGTAGACAAATCACGAATTAAAAATAAAATTCCGCTGAAATGATCAGAGCGAAGCGGAGATCATTTTAAATCGTCTGGACACCCCTTGTCTAAAACCTCAAAAAATAGTATTATATATGGTATACTGAAAAAAGGCAGGAATATCGAATGACCTCTCAGGGCATCTATTATCTCATCCGCGCGCTGGTGGCGCTGGTGGCCATCCCCTTCCACGAGTGCGGCCACGCGCTGGCAGCATGGCTGCTGGGCGACGACACCGCAAAGCGGCAGGGGCGGCTTTCGCTGAACCCCTTTGCCCACTTTGACCTGCTGGGCACGCTGTGCATGGTGTTTGCGGGCGTGGGCTGGGCAAAGCCCGTCTCCACCGACCCCCGCAATTTCAAAACCCAGTGTGGCATGGCCCTCACCGCGCTGGCTGGCCCTGCGGCAAACATGATCCTTGCCTATGTGGGCATGGTGTGTGGAAGCTCATGTACTACTGGGCACCGGTGAACGATGCCACCATCTACATTGCCATGTTCCTGCAGTACCTTGTGCTGATGAACGTGAGCCTTGCCGTGTTCAACTTGATCCCGGTGCCGCCGCTGGACGGCAGCCGCATCCTGCTGGTGGTGCTGCCCCGGCAGATGTACTTTGGCCTGATGAAGTACGAGCGCTATATCATGATCGCCCTGCTGGCGGCAGTGTGGTTCGGCGCACTGGATACCCCCCTGTACTACCTGAACAACATCGTGTGGGAGCTGCTGGGCAAGGGCACCGGCTACATTGATAAGATCGCGTATTCCATCTACTATGCCGGCCTTGGGACGGTGGTGTGAGCGTGGCAGAAGAACTGACCTTCCATCTGGAAGATTTTGACGGCCCGCTGGAATTATTGCTGGCGCTTGTGGCCAAACATAAGATGGACCTGCACAACATCCCCATTCTGGAGCTGATCGACCAGTACACCGCCACGGTGGCGCGGGCCGACCCGGACCCGGAAGCCGCCAGCGCCTTCATCGAGATGGCCGCGCGGCTGGTGGAGATGAAAAGCTACCTGCTTTTGCCCCGCAGCGAAGAGGGCGAGCGCATGAAGCAGGAGTTCACCGGCCAGCTGATCGAGTACGACCAGTGCCGCCGCATGGCTGCGCTTTTGCGCCAAAAGGCCGAAGCTGCGCCGGTTTTTGTGCGTCCGCCCATGGAGATGGAGTTCGATAACACCTACGACCTGCACCATGCGCCGCAGGTGCTGGCGGATTACTGGGCCGTTCTTTCCGGCCGCACCAAGCTGCGCCGGGAGCCTACCCAGCAGCAGTTCGAGCCGCTGGTCACAGCGCCCATGGTGTCGGTGACGAGCCGGGTGGTGTACATTCTGCGGCACCTGATTGCCGGTACAGCGGCAAAAATGAGCCAGCTGTTCAGCCGCCAGCAGACCCGCAGCACCAACGTGGCCACCTTTCTGGCCTTGCTGGAGCTGGTGCGCGGCGGCCGCGTAAAGCTGGACGACGAGGGCTGGCTGACCATGCAGCGGGGCCGCATCCAACGTGATAAGGAGAAGGAATGAACCAGAAACAGATCCGTGCAGCCGTGGAAGCCATGCTGTTTGCCAGCGGCGACCCCATTGGTGCCGACAAGCTGGCCCAGGCGGTGCAGCTGCCGCAGCTCAGCGTGGAAGCCGCGCTGGAAGCCCTGCGGGAGCGCTACGCCCGGGAGGACAGCGGCCTGTGCCTGCTGCACCTGAACACCCGCTGGCAGCTTGCCACCAAGACCGAGTGGGCCGACTGCATCCGCTGTCTGCTGGACAGCCGCCGCGCAGTGCCCCTTGGCCCCGCCGCCATGGAGACCCTGACCGTGATCGCCTACAACCAGCCGGTGTCCCGCGCCTTCATCGAGCAGGTGCGCGGCGTGGATTCCTCGTCCAGCGTGTCGGGCCTGCTGGAAAAGGGCCTCATTGAGGAAGCCGGCCGCCTTGACCTGCCGGGCAGGCCGGTGAGCTTCCGCACCACCGACACCTTTTTGCGGGTGTTCGGCCTTTCTTCTCTGGCCGACCTGCCGCCGGTGCACGGACAGGAAACGGAAACGAACGCATCACCGACAGAAAGTGAGGGGTAACGCATGGGAGCATTCCTCGCCGCGCTGGGCGCAGTGCTGCTGTTCATCCTCCGGGTGATCGGCATTCTGCTGCTGGTGGTGCTGATCTTACTGGTGCTGTTGCTGCTGTGCCCCTTCTGCGCAGACCTGTGCTGGGAGCACGGCGTGCTCACCGTAAAGGCCGGTGCGCTGGGCATCACCTTCCCGGTGTTCCAGTACCCGAAGCCGGAGCCGCCGCCCGCACCGGAAAACCCGGAGCCGCCCAGGGGCTTTGGCAAGGTCAAGGCAAAGTTTGCCGCATGGCGGGCCGAGCGCAAGCGGAAAAAGGCAGAGGAGAAGGCCCGCAAAAAGGCCGCCGCCGCTGCCGCCAAGGCGAACAAGCCCGCCCAGCCGCGCAAAAAGGCAAAGATCACGCTGGAGATCCTCTGCACCATGCTCAAAGGTGCGGGCACTTTGACCAAAGCTGTGTTCGGTGCGCTGCGCATCACAAAAATACAGGTGCGCCTTGGTGTGCGCGGGGAGGATCCCGCCGCCGCTGCCCGCAGCTACGGCAAGCTGCAGGCGTGGCTGTACCCGGTGCTGGGCGTGCTGGACCGCTTTCTCTGGCTGCAGTTCGATGAGCTGCGCATCCTGCCGGACTTTGGCAGCGGGCAGCCCACCGTGGAGGACCGGGTGTCCTGCCGGGTGAGCGCACAGGCACTGTTCATCGTCCTTGCGGCGGTGCGGGTGCTGTACGAGTTCTGGCGCAAAAAAGTATTGGACATCTTCCTATAATGTGGTACACTATAAGTGTATCCGGATCTGCAGACAACGGGCCTTTGCCCGAATCAAACCGATAAAGGAGAGCTGTTTTATGGCTGAGCATCCCATTCAGGGCCTGATGAACGTTACCATGGAGAAGATCCACCAGATGGTGGACTCCAACACCATCATTGGCAAGCCCATCATCACCGAGGACGGCACCACCATCCTGCCGGTTTCCAAGGTGAGCTTTGGCTTTGCCTCCGGCGGCACCGACTTTGACGGCAAGAACGCCGCCAACAAGGACCTGTTTGGCGGTGGCTCCGGTGCGGGTGTGAACATCCAGCCGGTGGCCTTCCTCGTGGTAAAGGACGGCTGCGTGCGCACCATCCAGCTGTCGGACAACGCCGACACCATCAACCGTGCCCTGACCATGCTGCCGGAGCTGGTGGACAAGGTTGCCGCCCTCATCAAGAAGGACGAAAAGAAGGAAGAGCCTGCTGCTCCTGCGGAGCAGTAAGTGGAGGGCTTGGCACCGGACACTCCGTCCCGCCTGCGCTCGCCAGACCACCAGCGTGGTGTAGCCCTCGCACTTCCCGTCGGGCTTTTTTGTCGATTTTAGTCGCAGCCTGCACTTTAGACATGGCTTCGCGCATCTTGCCGGAGTATCCGGTGCCGATCCCGGCAGGACGGCAGGGAGTTTCTCCAGCGAATGTCCTGGGGGTGGGGCCCCGGCGCGCAAGCGTTGGGGCGGGACTGGAGCCCTGCAACGGCAACGACCGCCGCCAGCGGCGGAAACAGGGAGTTGCCGTTGGGGCCGCGGCCAGCAAGACGCAAGCGATAGCGAAGCGGCTGCTGGGTGCCGCAACCCGTCGCTGTTCGCGGAGAAAGCTCCCTGCTGGCCTGCTAACTACTATCGCCGTAACTGTGAGCTTCCAACTCACAGTTTTGATACAGGCGCACCCGCACCCCAAAGCAGGGGAGAGGTGCGCGTTTTGAGCGCCGGGAGGCGCACAAGGAGTTTAATTATGGCAGAAGAACGTATTCAAAAGATCATGGCTGAACAGGGTCTGTGCTCCCGCCGTGCGGCAGAACAGATCATCGCCGAGGGCCGCGTGAAGGTCAACGGCCACCCCGTCAAGGTGGGCGACAAGATGGACCCCAACCGCGACGTGCTGCACGTGGACGACGAGCGCATCTATATCCGCAAGGATCAGCAGATGTACTATCTGGCCCTGTACAAGCCCCGCGGCTATGTGACCACCGCCAGCGACGAGCTGGGCCGCAAGACCGTGATGGAGCTGGTGAGCGATATCCCCGCCCGCCTGTACCCGGTGGGCCGTCTGGATAAGGACAGCGAGGGCCTGCTGCTCATGACCAACGACGGCGCGTTTGCGCAGGCTGTCACCCATCCGTCGGGCGGCATCTCCAAGCTGTACCGCGTCACCGTGCAGCCCCGCGCCGATGAAAGCCAGATCCTGAAGCTGAGCAGCGGCGTTGTGCTGGACGACGGCACCAAGACCATGCCCTGCGCCATCAACGTTGTCACCGACGAGCCGGGCCGCACCGTGATGGAAATGACCCTGAAAGAGGGCAAGAACCGCGAGATCCGCCGCATGTGCGAGACCGTGGGCCTTGAGGTGGTGCGCCTGAAGCGCAACGCCGAGGGCGTGGTGAAGCTGGGAATGCTCAAGCCCGGTACCTACCGTGAGCTGACCAAGGCAGAGATCAACGGTCTGCGTGCCGCTGCCGCCAAGGGCCGCGCCCAGACCCGCAGCGCCGCAGTGCAGTCCAAGGCTGCCGAGCGCCGCCCCCGCGGCCCGGTGGGCAAGGGTAATGCCCCCAAAAAGCGCAAGTAAATACACCTGTAAAGGGGAGAAGTGTCCAAAGATGCTTCTCCCCTTTTTGCTGCTGGGTGGAAAGATGAATAACTGTCAGCTCTTCACCTTTCAGGTGAGAAAAATTGCACCCTGCCGCAAATACACCGAAAACGGACGCATCTGCAACGAAAATTGCGGTACGACCCTGCGGCAGGACGGGCTGTGCACGCGGGAAAGACAAAGAATACTTTTGACAACAAAAGTTCATCTCACTGAAGCGCCCCTGTTCTTCGACCAAATTTGTGCTATAATACAAAAGCAACGCTTCGCCCGGCCCCGCAAAGGGCAGGGCAGAGCAGAACGGAAAACAAGGAGTTTGGAATCATGGAAAGAGAAAAACTGAAGTCCCGGCTGGGCTTCATTCTGCTTTCGGCGGGCTGTGCCATCGGCATTGGCAACGTGTGGAAGTTCCCTTATATTGCCGGTCAGGGCGGCGGCGGCGCGTTCGTGCTGTTCTACCTGATCTTCCTCATCATTCTGGGCCTGCCCATCATGACCATGGAGTTTGCAGTGGGCCGCGCTTCCCGCAAAAGCCCGGTGCGGGCCTATCAGGCACTGGAAAAGCCGGGCCAGAAGTGGCACATCCACGGCTACCTCACCCTCATTGGCTGCTATCTGCTCATGATGTTCTACACCACCGTGGCAGGCTGGATGCTGCACTATTTCTACATGACCGCCACCGGTAAGCTGGCAGGCCTGAACGCCGATCAGGTGGCTGGCAAGTTTACCGAAATGCTGGCAGACCCCGGCGTGATGACCTTCTGGATGGTGTTCGTGGTGGCACTGGGCATCTTTGTATGCGCCAAGGGCCTGCAGAACGGCCTTGAGCGCGTGACCAAGGTCATGATGATCGCCCTGCTGGTGATCATGGTGGTGCTGGCCGTCAACAGCCTGTTCATGCCCGGCGCAAAGGAAGGCCTGAGCTTCTTCCTCGTGCCCGACTTCGGGCGCATGAAAGAGGTGGGCGTGGTCAACACGCTGGTGTCCGCCATGAATCAGGCCTTCTTCACCCTGAGCCTTGGCATTGGCGCAATGTCCATCTTTGGCAGCTACATCGGCAAGGAGCACTCCCTGCTGGGCGAGTCCGCCCGCATCGTGGTGCTGGATACCTTCGTGGCCATCACCGCCGGTCTCATCATCTTCCCGGCCTGCTTCACCTACGGTGTGGACCAGACCAGCGGCCCCAGCCTGATTTTCATTACCCTGCCCAACATCTTTGCCAACATGGCCATGGGCCGGTTGTGGGGCTCCCTGTTCTTCCTGTTCATGGCCTTTGCAGCGCTTTCCACCGTGCTGGCCGTGTTCGAGAACATCATCTGCTGCGGCATGGAGCTGACCGGCTGCAGCCGCAAGAAGTCCAGTCTGGTGAACTTCGTGCTCATCACTCTGCTTTCGCTGCCCTGCGTGCTGGGCTACAACGTGTGGGCATGGGACGGCTTTGCCGTGTTCGGCGGCGCTGTGCTGGATTTGGAGGACTTCCTCGTGAGCAACCTGTTCCTGCCGCTGGGCAGCCTGGTGTACCTGCTGTTCTGCGTTACCAACTACGGCTGGGGCTGGGACAACTATAAAAAGGAAGTCAACACCGGCAAGGGCCTCAAGATGCACGACTGGATGCGCGGTTACCTGACCTGCGTGCTGCCGGTGATCGTGCTGTTCATCTTTGCTTTTGGTATCTACGATAAATTTTTTTGCGTAAATAAAACACTCCTTCAGTCTCGCATTCGCTCGACAGCTGTTCCCCTTCTGGCACTTCGTGCCACCTCCCCCGACCGGGGGAGTCTGTCTCATGGAGGGAGCCTCTGGCGAAGAGGGAAAGTTTGCCGCCATGCCAAAGCCTCCCTCTGGGAGGGAGGTGGCACGGCGCAAGCCGTGACGGAAGGAGTTCCCGGCTCCTCTTATTCCATAAATAAGAGGGGCCTTTTGCGGCAGAAAGGAACCTTCCATGCATATCCTGATCTGTGACGACGATGCGGCGTTCGGCGCGCGCATGGCAGAATATGTCACCGTCTACTTTACCGCCCGCAGCGTGCAGGTGCACACCGCCGTCTGCACCAGCGCAGCCGAGGTGCTTGCAACGCCGGGGCTGGAGCTGTATCAGCTGGCGTTTCTGGACGTGGACATGCCCGGTGCAAACGGCATGGTGCTGGGCCGTCAGCTCAAGCAGAAGTGCCCCGGCCTGATGCTGGTGTATGTTTCGGCCTATCTGGAATTTGCGCTGGAAGGCTACACGGTGAACGCCTACCGCTACCTGCTCAAGCGGGACATTGCGCGCACCCTGCCCAAGTGTCTGGACGACCTGCTTGCCGCCCTGACCGACCAGCGCAAGACCCTGACGGTGCACCACAACCGCACCGAAACGGAAATTCCGCTGGATCAGATCTATTATCTGGAAAGCGACCTGCGCCAGATCAACGTCTACGGCGACATTGCCCGCCGGCCCATCTGCACCTACTACGGCAAGATCGCCGACCTGCCGCCCATGCTCTACGAGAACGGCTTTTTGCAGGTGAGCCGCAGCGATGTGGTGAACATGAAATATGTGCGCAGCATCCGCAGCTACCGCGCCCTGCTGAAAAACGGGGTGGAGCTGAGCGTGAGCCGCGCAGGCTATGCGGCCATCCAGAACGCATATCTGGAATGGAAGGGGCAGTATGTGGATGAGTGATGCATTTGCGGAAATGATGCTGGGGCATCTGGTGTGTCTGGTCCAGGGGAACGCCTTTATTCTGGTGGAGTGGGCCTATCTGGGCAGAGGAAAACTGCGCTGGCCGGTTCTGTGGGCAGAGCTGCTGTGTATGGGGCAGCTGGGCCTGTCACTCGCAACAGGAATGTCATTTTTCAATGTGCAGAGCGTCCTGCTCAATGTGCTGTACCTTTTTGTTACGGCGCAGCTGTTTGGCGGAAACTTTGCCGATAAGCTCACCGCCTGCCTGATCAACGGCACCATGTGCCTGCTGGTGGAGAACACGGTCAACTATACCTACTCCTGGTTCACAGGAGTGCGCACCGGCGAAGCATGGCAGCACCCCGGCTGCCTGATCGCTCTGTGCGCCGCGAACCTTATCGTGGGTGCAGCAGTTGCGCATTCCCTGTACAGCTGGAACCAGAAGTGTGCTCTGCAGCCGCTGCAGGCGCTGGTGATGTCCTTTTTCCCCGGGGTGGCTGTGGTGCTGAACATTGTGCTGATGGTCACAGGGACCCAGCAGCCCGCTACCCGGATGACCATGCTGCTCACCTTTGGCATGAGCGTGGCGGTGCTGGTGCATATCGCCATCGTGCAGATGTTCAACGATCAGGTGGTGCAGCGGCAGAACTCCCGCTACCGTGCTCAGCTGGAACAGCAGCGTGCCGAAGCCCTGCTGGATTCCTACACGGAACAGCGCCGCCTGACCCACGAGTTCACCAACCACATGACAGCCCTTACCGCCCTGCTGGATCAGGGAGATCTGAAAGGCGCACAGGCCTACATTGCCAGCGTGAGCAAAACGGTGGCGGCGGGCACCACCATCATGGATACCCACAACCCGCTGCTGGATTCCATTCTGAGCAAAAAATACGAAGAAGCGGCAAAAGTTGGCGTGAACATTTACTTTGACCTGTGTGATCTCAAGCGGATGCCCTTCGACAGCATGGATATGGTCATCGTGCTCTCCAACCTTCTGGACAACGCCACCCGCGCCGCAGCGCAGGCCCTGCCGCCGGAGGTGCATGTGCGCATCCGCAAAACGCCGGAAGAATATCTGATCTCGGTGCGCAACCGCGTGCAGCAAGACCTGCTGCTGGAGGAGGGCAAGCTGCCCGGCACCACCAAAAAGGAGAGCGGCCACGGCATGGGCCTTGCCAACGTGCAGGACGTGCTGCGCAAGTACGGTGCCGAGTACACCGTGAGCTGCCGCGACCGGTGGTTCCGGTTTACCTGCGCCATCCCGTGCGCAGTTCATGACATGAGCACCGACAATTTATGACATGTTCTGTGCAACAGGCACGCAACAATGCTATACTAAGGCCAGTAAAGGTGACCTCCTGCCGGGGCAGGGCGGATTTGCGGCCAAAGGAAGACCTGGTGAAGCTTTGCCCCCTGTGCAGTGATCCGGGCAGCGGTGCGTGTTAAGCTGCTCTGTTTTCCCTTTGCTCTTCGCTGTGCAGTCCTCATGCGCTGCGCAGCTCATCTGGCGGGGCTTTCAACGGCGAACTTTGGGGTTTGCTGCTGATAAAGTCACTCGGTACGTCGCATTTCTGTCCGGCAGGTGCTGCTTGTGGGAATGGAGCATCTGCCGCACAGGGCATTTGCGTCGGTGAGAGTTCCGTCAGATTTTTTATTGCAAAAAAGAGCTGCTGTACGGCAAAATTGCCTGATACAGCAGCTCTTTTTCTGTGTCGTTATTCCGGCTTTACCTGCAGCTCCTGCTCGCAGTAGATGCAGCGGTATTTGCCGTTGGAGCTCAGCTCAAAGATCTGGTCGCACTCTTCCTCAATGGAGGAGATGCAGCGGGGGTTGCGGCATTTTACAATGTTCACAAGGCGCTTGGGGGGCATCGGCTTTTCCTTGCGCACGGCCTTGCCGTTTTCAATGATGGTCACGCTGATGCCCGGGTCAAGGTAGGCCAGCACATCCAGGTTCAGCCAGGAAGCATCGCCCTCCACCTTGATGATGTCCTTGCGGCCGCTGGCGGTCTTGCTGCTGCGTGCATTCTGGATCAGCGCCACGCTGGCGGTGCGGTTGCCCGCAATGCCCAGCAGGTCCATCAGGCCAATGGCGGTGCCTGCCTTGATGTGGTCGATCACGATTCCGTTCTGAATTTCATCGATGTTCAGCATATCAGTTCTCCTCCTTAGGTGCCTTGGGGTCGCGCAGGCCCAGCAGGGTCATGATCAGTGCCATACGCACATACACGCCGTTCTGCACCTGCTCAAAGTAGGCGGCGCGGGGATCGTCGTCCACGTCCAGTGCGATCTCGTTGACGCGGGGCAGGGGATGCAGCACAGCCATATCCGGCTTTGCAAGGCTCATCTTTTCCTTGGTGAGGATGTAGCTGTTCTTCAGGCGGATGTAGTCCTCCTCGTTGAAGAAGCGCTCCTTCTGCACGCGGGTCATGTACAGGATGTCCAGCTCCGACATGGATTCCTCCAGACTGCGGGTCTCCTGGTAGGGGATGCCGTTGGCCTCCAGCACGTCCTTTACGATGTAGTCCGGCACGCGCAGCTCTTCCGGGCTGATAAGCACGAACCGGATGTTCTTGCAGCGGGCCATGGTCTTGATGAGGGAGTGCACGGTGCGGCCGAATTTCAGGTCGCCGCACAGGCCGATGGTCAGGTCATCCAGCCGTCCCATGCGGCGGCGGATGGTCATGAGGTCCGTCAGGGTCTGGGTGGGGTGCTGGTGGCCGCCGTCGCCCGCGTTGATCACCGGGATGCGGGAGTAGCGGGAAGCGCGCAGCGGTGCGCCCTCTTTGGGGTGGCGCATGGCCACGATGTCCGCATAGCAGGACACCACGCGGATGGTGTCGGCAACGCTTTCGCCCTTGCTTGCGCTGGACACGTTCTCACTGGGAAAGCCCAGCACATGGCCGCCAAGGTTCAGCATGGCTGCCTCAAAGGAGAGGCGGGTGCGGGTGGAAGGCTCGTAGAACAGGGTAGCCAGCTTTTTATGCCGGGCCACCTCCTGATACGCGGCCGGGTCGTCATGGATGCGGTCGGCCAGGTCGAGCAGAGTGGAAATTTCCTGCTGGGTAAAATCCAACGGGTCGATCAGATGTCGCATGGGTGCATACCTCCGTCAGTTTTTTTGGTTTAGAGCAGCTTGCGTAAAATGGAAAAATCAAAGAAGTTTGTGTAGTAGCTCAGCGAACGCATCACCGGGCGGCACAAACGATTGAAACACACTTCGTCCAGCAGCAGCATGGCCTCGCCCGGAGCAAGGCGCATGGCGGAGCGGATGGCATCGTCGCCGCAGCTTGCCTTCAGGTGGGCGACGTTGGAGGAGATCTGCTGGTGGCACTCCCGTTCCAGAATATCGAACACGCCGCCGGTCAGATCGATGCGGGTGTAGTCTCTGGCACCGAACAGTGCTCTGGGCAGGTAGTCGATGGAGTAGATCACCGGGGTGGTGTCGGCCAGAATGCGCTTTTTGATGCAGATCACGTCGTCGCCCGGCTCAATTTCCAGATCGCGGGCCAGCTCTTCACCGGCACGGATGGGAAATACCTGAATGCCGTCGGCGTGGGGATAGCTGCCAAAGCTGCGGATCAGCGGGTAGTATTCCAGCTTCTGGTCCAGCCGGCTGCGCAGGCTCAGCACAGCGCGGTTCACCACCGTGCCAATGCCGCGCACGCGCTCCACATAGCCTGCGCGTTCCATCTCGCTCAATGCATCGCGGATGACGGTGCGGCTCACGCCCAGCTCAGCGGCAAGATCTACCTCGGCGGGCAGACGGTCGGCCCGGGCATAGCGCCCGGTGCGCAGCTCTTCCAGCAGACTGGCAACGATGCGGTCGCTGATCACAGCACCGCCCAATCGGTTGGAAGAGGTAAGTGCAGATTCCTTCATGGTTCGGTTCCTCCGTTCACGGGCAGGGGATGCTCCCCGCCGGGACTTGAAGCCTGCGCCGCACGGCACCTTTGTGACCACGCCATACGCCGCAGACCCCTTTATACTTTATTATAACATAAATTGACATTTATAAAAGCGGCATTTATACTGGAAACAGCGAAAAAGTATGATTTTATTTTGGAGGGAAACGCAAGATGGAAGTTTTTCTGCACAAGATCTGCGGCCAGCCGGTGCAGCCGCCGGTGTCCATGCAGCTGCGCCGCTGCACGCCGGAGCAGGCCCCGGCGGTGTACGCCTTGCAGAACGAGGTGCGCGCCGCCATGCCGGACCCGGAGCAGTTCGTGCCGGACACGCTGGAAAACATCACGGCCTATGTCCGCAATGACCTGTGCATCGGCGCATGGCAGGGCAGCCGCCTTGGCGGGTATCTCATCGTGCGCTTCTGCGGGCACAGCGCACACAACTATGCGGCCTTCATGGATGTGCCGCGCACCGAGTGGGAGCACTGGGCCAATGCGGACAGCGCCATCGTCCACGCAGACTTTCGCGGCAACGGCCTGCAACGGCTCATGCTGGAAGCAGCGCTGCCGCTTTTCCCGAAAAAAATCACCCATATCGGTGCTACCGTCAGCCCGCAGAACCAGTACAGCCTGCACAACGCCCTTGCGTCCGGTTTTGCCATCGTCTCCCGGCGGGAAATGTACGGCGGCCACGACCGCTACCTGCTGGCAAAAGACTTGTAAAAAAACAGGGCTGCGTTCCCAAATGGATGCAGCCCTGTTCTTCAGTCGATAGAAAGTTTAAGCTTGTTTTTCATCTTGTGCCGCACCACCAGCAGGCAGGCCAGATGCACGGCAGCCGTCAGCACCCAGCTGATGGGGTAGCTGATGTACAGCATGAACGGTGTGCGGTTCAGCTGGAAGATGGTGGCGATCCACACCAGCCGCAGCAGGCAGCTGCCCACAAGGCTCACCACCATGGGCAGCACGCTGTAGCCAAGGCCGCGCAGGCTGCTGGCCAGCGTATCCATGATGCCGCACAGCAGGTAGGTGCCGCAGATCACCCGCAGGCGCTCGTATCCGGCAGCGATCACCGCCGCATCCGAGGAGTAGAAGTGCAGCAGCTGGGTGCCTGCCAGCACCGCACCGCCGCCCAGCACCACGCCGGTCACGATGGCGCACAGCAGGCAGTTGAGGACAACACGGTTCAGGTTCTGGTACTTGCGTGCGCCCATGTTCTGGCTGGTAAAGGTGACGGCAGCCTGCGAAAAGGCGTTCATGGCGGTATAGACGAAGCCCTCCAGATTGGCGGAGGCCGAACTGCCTGCCACCACCGTGGAGCCGAAGGAGTTGATGGCCGACTGGATGACCACGTTGGACAGGCTGAACACGGTGCTCTGCAGACCGGCAGGCAGGCCGATAAGCAAAATCTGCTTCAGGGCACCCATGTGGAAGCCCAGATGATGCAGATCCAGATGCAGCGCGCCCTCCTCCTTCATCAGCATCCGCGTCACCATGCAGGCGGAAACGGTCTGACTGATGATGGTAGCCAGCGCCACGCCTGCCACGCTCATGGAAAAGCCAATGACGAACACAAGGTTCAGCACCACATTGATGAGACCGGCTGCTGCCAGACAGTACAGCGGGCGCTTGGTGTCGCCCACGGCGCGCAGCAGCGCACTGCTGAAGTTGTACAGCATGGTCATAGGCATCCCGATGAAATAAATTTTAAGGTACAGCGCAGAGAGGTCGATCACATCCTCCGGGCAGCTCATCAGCTCCAGAAGCCCCCGGGCTGCAAAGAACCCCACCACAGCCAGCAGCACGCCGCTGACAAGGCCCAGCGTCACCGAGGTCTGCACCGTGTCCTGTACGCCGCGGTCATCTTTTGCGCCAAAGCAGCGGGCCGCCACCACGTTTGCGCCCAGCGAAAGCCCTACGAACAGGTTCACCAGCAGGTTGATGAGGGAGCCGTTGGAGCCGACGGCGGCCAGTGCGGTGCTGCCCGCAAAGCGGCCCACGACCACTACGTCCGCAGCGTTGAACAGCAGCTGCAGAATGCTGGAAGCTGCCAGTGGGATGGAGAACAGGATGATCTTTTGGAGCATCGGGCCGCTGGTAAGGTCAGCGGAGCGGCTTGTCTGAGCCATGAGAAAAGTACCTCCTTTTTATCGTTTACGCGGAGAAGCCGTTTTCCGAAGCATTGCACACTGCTTAGGAGGACAGCATCTGAAATGTAAATTTTTCGTAAATAAAGGGAACCGAAGGCATATTATAACGCGCGGCGCAGAAAAATACAAGAGGCACCGCCGAAAAAATGCAAATTCCCGGCGGTGCCGCTTATAAAACGATCAAAAACATTTCTTGAAGCACGGCAGAAGAGTTTATTCTTCCTGCAAAGCGTCCCGGAACAAAACCCGCAGATAATCCCGCCCGCCGTAGAGGACGCGGTCAATATAAATATCGTTCCGAAAAGCATGATAAAAAATCAGATACTTTCCGCTGACAAGAAAGCGCTCATCCAAATAAAGTTCATGATCCAGCGGAGCTACGGAAGAAAGCAATGCACCGCTTTCCGGGAACAGCTTTAATTGTTCAGCAGCATCCATGATGCGGTTCAGAATGCGCTCTGCAGAAGGCAGATTTTGCAAATCGAACGAGATATAATCCCAGATGTCGTCCAGGTCCTGACGGGAACGAGTTGTATAAATGAGGTTATTTTCCATTGGCTCTTGCGCGGAAATGCGCCCTCATTTCTTCCGGAGTGTAAAGCTTTTCCGTCTCACCAGAGCACCGTCCTTTTGCAATTTCATTCATAAGTCGGATGGTAGCCTGCGTTTTCTCATAATCTTCCATGTCCAGAATGGCATACTTTCCACGGCCGTTTTTGGTAAGAAAAACCGGCGATCCTGCTTCCACATCGCGAAGGACTTCGTTGTAATTCCGCAGGTCAGAAATAGGTTTGATGTTCGGCATAAGATCAACTCCCTTCATCTGTAGTATAACAAATTCTGCTGTGAAATTCAACGTAAAATTTGCAGCTGATAAAAGTGAGATCCTACAAAAAAACCGCCGTCCTGTC
>ENA-OQCZ01000078-OQCZ01000078.1-human-gut-metagenome-genome-assembly--contig:-NODE-78-length-47702-cov-7.518403_pt1 | contig 47702 bp, 70 predicted proteins | sample MGYA00242505_ERZ504594 | MGnify/ENA primary metagenome ERZ504594 (study PRJEB26092, sample SAMD00036329) | human gut metagenome | host: Homo sapiens | study: EMG produced TPA metagenomics assembly of... | reverse complement strand
GAGGAGACTGGGCACTGGGGTCACGGCACCTACTACGATTCCCTCGCCAGCGCGGCGGCAGACCTTGAGGGCCGCGCCATCTCCCGCGCCGGTGAGGAGGTCATCTGCCCCGACTTCTGGTACCGCGCCGACATCGAATCCGCCCTTGAGAACGCCGGTGTCGAAGTGAACGACGCGAACGTGAATGTCACGATAAAAGAACTCGGTCTTGACGGCGACTGGTTCAACAGTCATTTCCACGACCGCCTCGCTGAGATGGGCAACGAGATGATTTCAGATGTGGTGGATAACATTGCGCCAAGCGACGCTGACGGCGATTCCCCCGATGCTTTCGTCGATAGGGGCATCTCCCTGAAAACCGAGGCCGAGTCCATGCGCAGGGCATCTCAGGCGCTCTCCGCTGACGGGTCGGTCGATGAGCGCGAGCCTTCCTTCACCCCCGACCTCTCTTAGGAGTCTCCGATGATGGACGTGAACTCTGGGTACATCGGTCACTCGATGTCACGACGCGCCGCCGAGGCTTACGAGGACGGCGAGATGCCGAAGAGCAAATGGACGAAGAAGGCCATGGTCGCAGCCATCCAATCCTATTGCGATGAGTTCGACATGTCCTTCGACCCCGATGTGCTCAAGGGCATGCGCAAGGATGAGGTGTTCGAGCAGTTCTTCCACAAATCCTCGTGGCACCACACCTCCAAGTTCTTCAACGAGACGGATTTCTACAAGCTCGATGAAGATGCAATTTGCGAGTCGTTTCGACCGATGACCCAGACCGAGGTCGCGGAGCGCGATGCGGTGCGCAGACAGGCCATCGAGGAAGAAAAGACCGAGCGCGAGGCCATGCGGGCTGCGAGGTTTGAGCAGTTGGAGCGTCATCGCGCATATCACGAGGAGCATGGCTTCGTCCCCGACACGGTGGCCGCGTTCGCCCATGAGCACCCCGAGTGCTGCCAAGAACACGTGAGTCGCAAGGGCAACCGCATACTCTCCTACATCGACTACCTTGGGCATGAGCAGGTGTGTCCCATCGACCGAATCGGCGAAACCCATCTCTACGGTTTCGATGCAACCGAACCGGGCAGCTTCGACAGTGCCATCGAGTGTCACCAGTTGCACAGTACGCGCGGAATGCCCGGTAACGACCGCATCACCCTCGGGGGCGAGGCTCAGGCCATGAAGGCCGCGTCAGCTGAGATGGCGGATGGTACGGAAAAACATGACATCGTGCTAGATGCCCGATAAGGAAAGGATGTGATGGAACATGCTCACCGATTACGAGCGCTATCAGCTCGAATGGATGATTGAACACGGGCACAGCCTCAAGGAGTTCGTGCAGGGACTCGACCTCGTTGACCGTGACGGCATCGACAGCCTTGAAGAGGCCTATGCCATCTGGGAAAACGACTACGGTTTCGGCGGTGAAGTCTTCTCCAACGAGCGCGAGTTCAAAGAGGAGGACCTACCAGCCATGAACGTCGGGGCGCATGGCGAAACGCTCCGCCAGATGGTCGCTGACACCAGCGAGATGCCAGTTAAGGCCGTCGAGCTAATCAAGGGCCTCTATGTGGTCGAGGGCGCTATGGCGCAGGACCATGGCATCGACTATCTTTTCGATAACATCGGAATCCTCACAGCCAGTGTCCGCGATATGCTCAGTCGCGAGGCTGAGCGCGGTCAGTGGGAGGGACAATACAAGAGTCTCATCGACAAATGCGAGGAGATGCGCGGCGATGAGGAATGGGATTGCAGGGACACCGACACCCTCGTGGACGGCTTCGCGAAGGCCGTTGAGCACGAGGCGGATGCCGCATTCGAGGTCGCCCGCATCAAGGGCGAGCTGTCGATGTACAACGCCGCGTACTACAACCCCGAGACCGGCGACCTCATCGTGAGCTACCTCACCGATTACGAGGACCCGACGGTCGAGGTGTTTTCGTATACCCCTGATGAACTCCTCGATGAGATAGCGAGGCAGGGCGGTGATTTGGAGAACCTTGAGCTGACCGCGCACGACATCACCGCAGACGGCGATTACAGTCATCATGTCGCGACCTACCACTCGACCGACGAACTCGCCGAGTCCGGTATCTTCGGCAAGGGAAACCTCATGGATGTATCGGGGGAAATCTCCCTCGCCGAAACGATGTCGAGCCTGAAATCTGACAAACCCGTCCCCGAAGGTCTTCTGAATATCGACAACGTGCGCGAGTGGTATACATCCGCCTTCCCCAACGATGAGCTTGGGGCCGAACTCAACCCCGACCTTACCTTCGATGACGCCCTCGCGGCGATACCGTCGGGTACCGGCTTTTACGATTCCATCGGCGCGGGCGATTCCGTGGTGCGCGAGCGCATCTTCGAGGAGCTGTGCAACCGCTATGGATACACCTACGATGAGGTCTATGATAGTTGGCTCAATGAGTCTCCCCTGCCCTCCCCCGCCATCTCGCAGCAGCCCGAGAAAATCGCGGTCGCAGCTGGTTACCGCTTCAACCTCGTGGACACGCGTGAGACCTCCGGCATCGACCTCAAGGGCTGCGGCACCGTGGTCACGGTGGACGGCCATGAATACGAAGTCATGAAGGGCGCGACCTACGAGGACTCCCGCAAGGTCGACGACCTGCTCGACTCCCATGGGGACAGGCCCATCTCCGATTACCGCAAGCGTCCGCAGGGCATGAGCCTCAAGCAGGCCGTGAGGGAGTCCCGCGAGGCATCCGCCAAGCTCGCCGAGAATAACAGCGGCACCGATGCACCCGATGGCAAGGATGAGCGCTAGGAGGGATGCCAGATGGGACTTGAACGCGACACCTATCTCGACGCGGATGACATGTCCGTCTCCGTCACCCAATCGCTCCTCGACGCGCAGGCACCCTCGCATGACGATGGCGATGCGCATGAGGATGGCCGTGCCATCCTGCGCGAGGCGGTTCAGGTGACCTCGCATGGACGCGTGGTGTCCAGTGCGGTGCATGAGCGCCCGGTCTCCATCCATGGGGAATCGACCCGCGCCCGCGCGGCGGCTGCCGCGTTGACCGCGCATGTGGATGCCGAGGATGAAGTCGAGGAAAAGGACGACAAGCGCAGGAGCCGTTAGGGCAACCGCTACCCAGATGGTGTGGTTTCCCTTCACCACCTGCCGATTGATATACAATATAGGGTGTCTTAGGCACTCTATGGACAGAAAGGATGAGTGATAGACATGCCAGAGAACGCGAAGTACGCCAACGTCAAGATGCCTGCGGCGTTCCTCACGCCGCACGAGTTCACCGCCAAGGACGGTCGGACCTTCGAGAAGGCCTACGTTCATTTCCCGGAGGGCACCAAGGTCAATGGAATCGACCTCGGCCACTACTCCTGCGATGTATTCCTCAACGAGCGCATGAAGCAGCAGATGCTCTCCGGCGAGCAGGTCACCATCGGCTTCAAGGCCGATGAGCCTGTTCAGGTCTGGACGGGCAAGGCCGGTGACGAGCAGAACCCGTACAAGAAGTACGAGGTCAAGCCTTGGGATTTGGTCAAGGGCCTCAAGGCCGCCAACGAGGGCTTCAAGGCTGAGAAGGCAGCTGAGCGCGAGGCTGCCAAGGAGCAGGGCGCGACCCTCAAGGGCGAGTCCGAGCAGATGCGCGAGTCCTCCGCCAAGCTGGCCGGGGACAACACGCCCGAGGAGCATGCCAACACCCGCTAGGGTCCAAGGAAGGGGGAATACGGTAGATGAAGGTCGAGGTGCTTTTCAAGAGCCACCGCTACGAGGAGTTCGATTCGTCCACGCAGACGTGCTCGGAGCCGTATCGCGGCAAGGGGCTGAACGTCCTCACCGACTGGAACCTCTATCTCGGCTCCCTTGAGGAGAACGGCATCATCCTCGTGCAGCACTGGTATGACGGGAACCCGGCATCCTCCCAAGGCAAGGTGACCTTGGAGGGGGTCGAGGTTCCCGCCTCCGTGCGTAAGGTCGGATGCGCCATGCTGCTCGTCTCCCCTGACGAGCTGGACGAAATCGTGTGGCTCAAGAAGGATGGCGAGAAGCTGCTGTGGCGCGAGGGCGAAGACCTCATCAACGGCGAGCGCTTCTTCGCGCAGGAGCAGCTTTGCTACTCCGATGAGACCACCAAGTCCATCAACCGCCGCGCCGTGGCGGTCTACGATTATCTCGCGAATGCCCACCCGACATGGGACGAGGAGGAGGTGGCCGAGAGCATGGGCTACACCGCATCGGCCATCCGCCGCATCCGAGATGCGGAGCTATGCCAAGACCCCGAGTTCATCGAGGTCGAGGACGAAGATGACACCGAGGAGGCCGACGTGGATGCCGAGGGCGATATCGGCGGCTACAACTTCGGTTAGAGATAACAATCAGGCAAACCATCAAGCAATCAAGAAAGGAGTCTTTCATGGAACGAATCTTCTGCAAGATTAAACGCGTGAAGCGCAAGCTCGATGGCAAGCGCATCACCGCCAAAGTCATGTCAGCCGTGCTCATCGCCAGCTCCATGCTCAATGCGTTCGCGCCCGTCGCGGCTTACGCAGCCGAGCCTGAGCTTGCGACCGTCTCGCTCTCCGAGACCCAGCACGGCAAACTCTCCTTCGACGGCACCGAGGACATGACGCTGGCCGTCGAGGTCGGCACCGATGTCACGGTGAACGTCACCCCGGATGAGGGGTACTTCTCCGACGGCATCACCGTATTCAAGGGTGAGGAGGACGGCACCGCCGTCGATGTCAAGGACGGCAAGGCCACCTTCACCGTGGAGGGCGACACCATCGTCACCTCCACCTTCTATGAGAACGGCAGCGCCGGTTCTGCGGCATTCAAGTCCGTGGATGTCGATGAGGGCAAGGCCGTCACCAGCGTCGAGAGCTACATCCGCGACCATGCGGATGCCCAGTACGTCGGCGAGGGCGATGAGTTGACCCGCGCGGATGTGCTCACCGTGACTACCTCCGTGGTCGATGGCAGCAAGCTCCCCGACGCGACGCTGGACAAGCTCTGGGCCGATGAGGACGGCGACGGCTTCTCCGAGCACTGGGACGCGCTGCTATCGCAGCCGGTCTCCCATGCCGTGCTCTTCGAGGTTGACCCGGATGCCGACTACTACGTCGGCTGGGCCGGTGCGGACATCGCGAACGCCAAGCTCACCGATTGGGGAGCTTCCGATAACAACGCCGACGCGAAGATGCGCGAGGGCTTCATCGTGGTCGAGGCCACCGGCCTCGTATATGTGCCCAAGTCCTATACCGAGCTGAACGACAAGGGAGAGCCGATGGTGGCCTCCTCTCGAATCCAGCTCGTCTATACCGTCGAGGGCGAATCCGCCGAGGCCGTCTTCGACTTCAACAGCACCGCCACCGATGTTCGCGGCGATGTGGCCGGTAAGGGCAAGGTTTCCCTCCCCGTTACCGCCGCGTCCACCAAGGTGACCCTCGCGACCGATGATGTGGCGCTTGATTCCCTGACCGGGCGCACCATCGACAGCGTGACGGTCAACGGCATCGAGTACACGCCCGACATGGGCATGTGGCAGTACGACGCGGATACCGGCTCGCTTGAGTTCGCCATGGCTCCGGCGGGCATCCATGCCATGAACGTGAAGATGTCCGATAACTTCGGCAAGGGGGTCGCCAGCTTCTTCCGGATGCCCGAGCCTCGCATGTCCGTGAACAACATCGGCACATGGGAGTTCAAGAGCGCCCCATGGGCCGGTATGACCTTCCGCACGCAGGGAATCAACCGTTACACCACCAGCACTGCCGGTCGCCATCTCCCCGCTGTCGAGAACCCCAGTGGTGGAAAATATGAAAACAAGACCATCTTGCAAGCCATGGGTTGGCAAGGCGTGGACCTCTCCCGACTCGAAGCCGGTAGGTACTCCATCGAGCGTGGCTGCGACATCTTCGCACAGGACACCGGCACGGTGAAAATCAACCAGCAGGCAAATCTTGCTCTCACTTGCGGTCACGTCGGTGTCGGCACGAACTTCGAGAACAATCCCAACGCCAACATCAGGGGCGATGAGGATGGCGACGGCAACGAGTACACGGACCGTTACGGTCAACACATCCGCGTCTTCTCCGTCTCCGGCGGCGAGGCCATCATCGGCGTGACGGTTCCCACTAGCCATTCCCAAGCCGGTGCAGGTTTCTTCAAGATTGGCTGGCGCGTAATCGCCGGTCACATCAACCTGCACAAGACCAGCGCCAACCCCGACATCACCAATGGCAACGACTGCTACTCCCTTGAGGGCGCGGAGTTCACCGTCCTCAATGCGACCGGGCAGACCATGGGTGTACTCACCACCAACGCCAACGGCGACACCAACACCCTTGAACTCCCCGAGGGCACCTACACGGTGCGCGAGACCAAGCCGCCGAAGGGCTATCTGCCCGCCCCCGACCAGCAGGTCACGGTCCACGGCGGTCAGACCACCACGGTGCAGGTGCAGGACAAGGCATCTTTTGACCCTGTGATGATAGCCCTTGGTAAGTTTGATGGTGATAAGGAATACAACGCCAATAACCTTCCCCAAGGTTCCGCTTCCCTTGAGGGTGCCGAGTTCACCATCGAGTACTTCGATACCGTGGACTACGACAGCTACGATGCCCTCAAGAAGGCCGGCGTGAAGCCGACGCGCACTTGGGTTGTTCGCACGGATGAAAATGGTCGCGCGTTCCTTGATAATGATTCACTTGTATCCGGTGATGAACTCTACTATCAGGATGGTGTTCCAATCCTTCCTCGCGGTTCTCTCGCCGTGTATGAATCAAAGGCTCCAACTGGTTACAAGCTGAACTCGAAGGTTGACTTCCAGAAGATTCAGGACAACTATCTTGAAGGTGTCACGACCTTCAATATGCCTGAAATCCCGGAGACGGTGATTCGCGGCGGCGTGTCCGTCCAGAAGCTCGACTCCGAGACCGGGCAGACCCCGCAGGGCGGTGCCGATTTCAGCGGCATCACCTTCTCCATCATCAACGACAACCCCAACGCGGTCACGGTCGATGGCAAGAGCCACAACCCCGGTCAAACGGTGAAAAACATCGTCACCGATAATAAGGGCGTCGCGAAGACCCCTGCGGACTGCCTGCCCTTCGGCAAGTACATCATCCGCGAGACGGCGACCAACGACGATTACCTCAACACCTCCAATGAGATGCGAGTGACGGTCTCCGAGGACGGAAAAATGTATTCCTTCACCGCCAAGGATGACATCGTGCGCGGCGGCGTGAAAATCACAAAGCACGACATCGAGACCGGCACCGGCGACCCGCTCGGCGGCGCGTCCCTCGACGGCACGCAGTTCGAGATTAAGTCCCTCAACGAGAAGCCCGTCATCGTGGGCGGCGTGACCTACACCAAGGGTCAGGTCATCCAACCCACCCTGACCATCAAGGACGGCGAGGCGAAGACCGGCGAACACTGGCTGCCCTTCGGCCTCTACTCCATCCAGGAGGTCAAGGCCGGTGAGGGTTACCTGCTCACCGACGGCGAGCCGCATGAGTTCCGCATCGCCAAGGACGGCGTGCTGGTGAACCCCTTCGACGGCGCGTTCGAGAATCAGGTCATGCGCAGCGACCTTGAGTTCACCAAGAAGGGGGATGACGGCCAAGACCGCCTCGCCGGAGTGGCTTTCAAGCTCACCTCCAAGACCACCGGCGAGAGCCATGTGGTCGTGACGGATGAAAACGGCTACTTCTCCTCCGCCTCCTCTTGGAACAAGCACACCCATGAGACCAACGCCAACGACTGGGCGCTGGATGCCGAGGGTGTCATCGACAGCTCCAAGCTGGATGCCACCGCAGGTGTCTGGTTCGGCGGAACCACGCCGGATGACTCCAAGGGAGCGCTGCCCTACGACACCTACGACATCGAGGAACTGCGCTGCACCGCAAACGAGGGCTACCAGCTCATCGAGACCTCTGTCATCGTGAGCCGCGACGGCAAGGTGTACGACTTCGGCACCCTCACCGACGTGAAGGCCTCCATCACCACCAAGGCCTACGACCCGATGGACGGTGACTCGAACATCGGCATGGGCAACTTCATCACGATTGAGGACAAGGTGGCCTATGCCAACCTCTTCCCCGGTCGCAACTATAAGCTCGTCGCGGAGCTGCACGATGCCAAGACCGGTGACGTGCTGTTCGACGGCAAGACCGTGGAGCACACCTTCACGGCTCAGGAGCCTAGCGGCTTCGAGGTCATCCGCATCGACGGCATCGACACCCTCGGACTCGCCGGTAAGACCATCACGGTCTATGAGAAGCTGTACGATGCGGGCGGCTCCCTCATCGCCAAGCACACCGACAAGGACGACGTGAACCAGCAGGTCACGGTCATCGTCCCCGAAATCGGCACCACCGCAGTGGATGGCGCGGACGGCGACAAACTCGTCTCCACCGACGATGCCGCCACGGTGGTCGATACCGTCCATTACAAGAACCTCATCCCCGGCAGCCGCTATGCCCTCGTCGGTGCGCTCTTCGTTAAGAAGACCGCCGAGGATGGCGAGGTCACCGGTGAACCCCTTATGGTCGATGGCGCTCCCGTGGTGTCCCACACCACCTTCACGCCCGAGACCGCAGACGGCGATGCCGATGTGACCTTCACCTTCGACTCGCTGGCCCTCAAGGACGGAACCCAACTCGTGGCCTGCGAAGTCCTCTTCGGCCTCGGCTTCGAGCCTGAATCTTTTACTGACATCGAGGCTGCGACCCTTCTGGATTTGGTGGAGGAGCCTGACACCGGCCTCGACGGCCTGTATCCCCTCGCCTACCACGCGGATATGGAGGACTTGGGTCAGACGGTCACCATCAAGAACCCCAAGATTGCCACCACCGCACTGGACGGCATCGACAACGACAAGAACGTGGTCACCGACAGCGAGACGGTCATCGTGGATACCGTCGAGTACCACAACCTCGTCCCCGGCAAGGAGTACACCCTCAAGGGTTCCATGCAGGTGAAGGGCGAGAAGGACGGCAAGCCCGTAGCGACGCCCCTTGAGGTGGGCGGCAAAGCCGTCACCGCAGAGACCACCTTCACCCCCGAGGCCGCACACGGCACGGTCAACGTGACCTTCGCCTTCGACTCCCGCGACCTTGAGGACGGCACCCAGCTCGTGGTGTTCGAGAACCTTGAGCGAAACGGCAATGTGCTCGTGACCCATGAGGACATCGAGGACATCAACCAGATGGTGGTCGTGACCGTCCCCGGCATCTCCACCTCCGCACGCGACGGCATCGACGGCGACAAGGATGTGGTCGTGGATGACGAGACCACGGTCATCGACACCGTGGAGTACAAGAACGTCATCCCCGGCAAGACCTACACCTTGAAGGGCAGCCTCCATGTGAAGGTGACCGACGAGGAGGGCAACGTCACGGAAAAAGGCCCTTGAGGTGGACGGCAAGCCCGTCACCGCAGAGACCACCTTCACGCCCGAGAAGGCTGACGGCAAGGTCGAGGTGACCTTCACCTTCGACTCCACCGGCATCCCGCAGGACACCGAGATGGTCGCATTCGAGAGCCTTGAGAAGAACGGCGTCGAGCTTGTGGCCCACGCCGACATCGAGGACGGCAAGCAGACCACGACCGCCCATGTGACGGGCATCTCCACCACGGCCACCGACGGCCTCGATGGGGACAAGAACGTCATCGCGGATGCGGAGACCACCATCACCGATGAGGTGGCCTACGAGAACGCCCTGACCGGCACCGGGTACACCATGACCGGTATCCTCATGGATGCCGAGACCGGCCTTCCCATCCTCACGGGCGATGGCAGCGAGAAGTACACCGAGGCGGAGGTCGCGGCGTTCATGCAGCAGCTCCTCGACGTGCTCGGACTCTCCGCGCAGGATGAGGATGAGGGTATCGCCGACATCGTGGTCTCCGATGAGACCGCCGAGGACGGTTCGGTGAAGAAGTCCCAGACCGTGCGCGTCCATGCGGACGGCACCTTCGAGGTCATCGACACCACCTATGAGACCGATGAGGACGGCCTGACCTCCGCCACCGTGGACACCACCGGCAAGGTGGGCTACGATGCCCTGACCGATGAGCAGAAGGAAGCCGTCTCCGACGTGGCCGTGCTCAAGGACTCCGGTATCGTGCTCAACTACTCCGCCACCGGCGAGCTGCCGGTGTCCATCGACATGGATGCCCTCGGCAAGTTCATCGCCGACAACGAAGACCTCATCTCCCATCTGGTCTACCAGACCGCCGAGTTCACCCCGGAGAAGTACGACGGCACCGTGACCATGGACTTCCACTTCAACGCCAACGATGTCATCGACCGCCTCGGCGGCGAGACCAAGGACATCGTGGTGTTCGAGGTCATGTCCAAGAACGCGGTCGCGGATGAGGAGGGTTCCGCCCCCGTCATCGTCGCCTCCGAATGCGACCTCGACTCCGAGGAGCAGACCGTGAACCTCGCGCCCACCGTCATCGGCACCACCGCCACGGACAAGTCCGACGGCGACCACACGCTGATGGCCGGTAAGGATGCGGTAATCACCGACCGCGTGACCTACGAGGGCCTGATTCCGGGCAAGGAATACACCCTCAAGGCGACGCTCATGGACAAGAAGACCGGCGAGATGCTGTCCATCAACGACCAGCACGTCACCGCCGAACTCAAGTTCACGCCCAACAGCCAGAACGGCACCATCGACATCGACCTCGGCAAGTTCGACGCCTCCTCCCTCGACGGCCACGACCTCGTGGTGTTCGAGGAGCTGTACAAGCAGACCGAGCAGGGCAACGAGGCCACCGAGGTTCTGGTCGCCGAGCACAAGGACATCGACGATGAGGGGCAGACGGTCACCGTGACCACCACGCCTCCCGGCGGGTTCTTCGGCAAGACCGGCGGCAACGACTTCTTCATCGTGGTCTCCATCGCGGCACTCGCCGTGCTCGCGTGCGGCTGCGCCTACTACGGCATCAAGAACCGCCGCGCCGCGAAGGCCGAGGATGCCGCAGCCGATGAAGGCGACGACACTGACAACGGGGATGTCTCGGGCGACTCCGAGGCCTAACCCACTGCACATGCTGCGGGCGCTCCGTTCATGTAAATGGGGAGCGCCCGCCCTATCCCAGAAAGGGGGACACCCATGGATGACAAGAACCGTCTGAACGACGGAGAGAAACCGCAGGCCCCCGCCGACCGCGAGGCCAAGGCCAAGCGCCGCATCCTCGTCGGTATCGCGGCGGGTGCCCTGCTCGTCGCCGGTCTCATCACCGGCGGCATCTACCTGTCCGGCAGGCAGGGCGGCACGCCCACAGCTCCCGGCTCCGGCACCCCGACCGGCCAACAGGAGCAAGTCGATGGCGAGAAGCCCTGCGAGCACGACTGGACGGTCACCTACAAGACGGTGCATCACGACGCGGTGACCCACACCGAGAACGTCCCACCGGTCTACGAGGCCAAGACCGGCTACCACACCGTGTGCAACGACTGCCAGCAGACCATCGACGGCATCGCCGATGCGCATATCAAGGACACCGGTCACTCCGGTTACTCCACCAACGTGCCCATCACCGGCGAGGTGCTGGTAAGCGAGGGCTTCACACGCGAGGTCACCGATTCCCCGGCCTACGATGAGTCCGTGCCGGACAAGCTCGTCTGCACGCTCTGCGGCGAGGAGAAACCGGCGACTGCCGAGTAGCAGACCTCTCCTTTCCAAGACCCGGCATCCTGCAATCGGGGTGCCGGGTCTTTCTCATGGAGGCGATTCAAAAGCCAGAAACGACGGATGATATGATTAGAAGCTAGGAGGTGAACGGAATTGAAGAAGAGAACAAAATCACGCATAGCTTTCGTGGCCGCAGCGGTTTTCCTGCTGAGCGCCGCAGCGATGTTCGCCTTCCTCCTCTATTGCAGGCAGGCGGCGCATACACCGCCCTCGCCAGACGCGGCCCACGAGTCCACGGTGGAGGACGGCGATGGGTTTCCTGCGGTCGATTGGGATTACTGGCAGGACATCAACCCGGATGTCATCGGCTGGGTCACCATCCCCGGCACCACCGTGGACTCCCCCATCCTGCAAGCCCATGGAGACGCCCCCGGCTATTACCTCAAGCACGACGTGTACGGCAACTACAACCCAGCCGGTGCCATCTACCTTGATGCCGATTGCGAGGAGCTGGGGCTGTCCAGCCGCAACGCCGTCATCTTGGGGCATCATTTCTGGAACGACAAGAAGGTGGCCCCCATGGGAACCGTCGCCGATTACAAGGACGAGGACTTCGCCCGCGAGCACGCCCGCGTGCTCATCCAGACTCCGACCGCGAAGATGACCTACGAGGCGCGGTTCGCGCAGATAGTCAACGGTCGCGAGCGCAACAAGCGCATCGACTTCGAGGGTGAGGCGGACTTCCGCGCATGGTACGGCGAATCGCGTGCGAACGCCGCCATGGTGCTCGATTCCGAGACGGAGCCGGAACAGGTCATCTCGCTCGTCACCTGCTCTTACAACATCTGGGTCGATAACGAACGCACCGTCCTTGTCACGAGTATGCAGGAAACAGCCAAGAATCAAGCCGAAAATACGCAAATCGCGCCAGACGCATCCTGAGACCGTTCCAGGCGGTTTACCATGTTGCCGGGGGCTGGACACGACACCATCCTCCCAAGACCCCGCAGAAACGATTCTGTGGGGTCGTTTTTTCTTCAACCACCGAAAATCGGCGTCAGGTGGCCCGCCACGCGCGTTGATATAATGATGCCATCGGCTGACGCGGAAAGGACTGAAATGAAAGAGCAGAAGAAATCGAAGTCGCTTGAAATCGTGGAGAAGCAGCGGGCGCTCGTGGTCGAGAAGATTATCGAGGACATGAAGCGCGACGGACTCCATTGGTCGGAACCCTACATCCCCTCCCTCAGCCCGCACAACCCTGTATCCGGCACGGTGTATCAGGGCGGCAACCGCTTCCATCTCGGTTTCGTGGGATACATGCGCGGGTTCACGGACAACCGCTGGTGCACCTTCAACCAGATTCGCGATAGCGGCTGGCACCTCAAGAAGGGGGCCAAGGCCGCGCTCATCGAGAAATGGCGCGAGTTCTCCATCAAGGAGGAGAACAAGGACACGGGTGAGAAGGAGGTCACCGGCCACTACCTGCGCTGCGTGGGCTATTGGAACGTCTTCAACGCCAGCGAGATTGAGGGCATCCCCGCCCCACCGGTACCGGAGCATGTGAGCGACCGCACCGCCGCCATCGCAGACGACCTCATCCTCTCCTCCCGCTGCCCCATCGTGGAATCCATGCGTTATCAGGGGAGCGCCGGTTACGCCCACGGCTCCGACCGCATCCTCATCGCCCCGCGCGAGACCTTCCTATCGGATGAGACGTTCACCCGCGTGCTGCTGCACGAGATGACCCATTCGACCGGGCACCCCTCCGCCCTCAATCGCGGCTGCAACACTGACTTCGGAAGCCCCGAGTACGCGCAGGAGGAGCTTGTGGCCGAACTCGGCTCCCTTTTCCTCTCCGCAGACCTCGGCATCCAGAACGCCGACTACGAGGGGGAGCATTACGAGAACCACGTCTCCTATCTGCAATCGTGGATGCACGCGCTGGAAGACGACCCATCATACCTGTTCAAGGCGGCGGCGAAGGCCGATAAGGCGGGCACCCTCATCATCGGGCGCTACAACGATGTCTTGGAGAAGCGCCGCGACCGCGACGTGGAACGCGCGCCCGAGAAGGTGTCCCTCAAGGGTGAAGTCGCAGCCATGAAGGGCGCGGCGAAGAGCCATGATGAACAGGCCAAAGCGCCTGAAATCGCGGTCTCCGCGCGGTAGAAAACAGTTGTGGAAATGGCTAAAATGTAGTATAATAGTAGTGTAGAAAGCTATCAAACTTTAGATATAGGAAGGAAATAAGAAAGAGGTGAAGTAGGATGAAATACTATGTCGAAAGCGGACTCAAGATTCCAACGTTTACGAAAGGATGGAAATTAGGCAGATTCATCACTGGCATGGTCTTCGGCATCTTTTCCATCTGGCCCACCTCCCACTTCTATAAAAAAACATGGCCGAACATTACGACAGTGAGAAAGGTCGCGCTCAGGTACACATGGTTGGGCGCAGCAGTGAATCTCATTCTCTTCGCCCTGTCTTTCAATGTCTAATCCATCTGGGACGACAAAGGTTGATGGAATCACCTATAAGGAGGCAATCAATATGGAGAACACATTAAAACCAGTGCCTTGGCACTTTACCATCGTATTCGATGAAGACAAGGCGAAGCGCAACGGGTACGACATTCAAACCCTCTACGACTACACCGACAGGAACGTCTCTCGGTACGGATGTGTCCGCATCGCGCAAGGGACTTGGAGGGCGGCGGAGGGCAACGAGGTTGAGTCCCAGTGCCTTGCGTTGTCGCTCCTGTCCAGAGCCGGATGGGTCATGCGCAACATCAAGTCCATGACCGCCTTCGAGGAAGACTGTGATGAGCAGGTTGACTACCTCGATGTCTTGCGCCGTAACAATCCAGAGCGTTTATACGCATGACGGCGATGATGTACCATGTCGCACAAACGCAAGGCGTTCAATTTCGATTTGGATAACGGGAAGTTGGAGGAGTTATATCCTTCTCCTTCCGACAGTACCACGAGTTACAACAACGCATGGTCGAAAATCAAGGCTTTCATGGAGGCCAACGGATTCGAGCACTCCCAGTATTCCGGATACGAATCTATCCATGGAATGTCCTATGCCGACGCGTTCTCGGTTTTGGAAAAATTGCAAGCGACATTCCCATGGTTCAGGGAATGCGCCCAAGCCGCCACCCTCACCGAAATCGGCAAGCGCCATGATGTCCTTGAGCATCTTGACCATATCAATGATGAGATGGAACTTCCAGATGAGCCTGAAGCTCATGTATCCCTTCAATCTGAGATGAAGGTCATGAGGGAGGCGGCAAGGGCATTAGAGAGTAATAGCGGGCGGAATCAAGGACCGCAGGTAAAGAATAACGAACGATAATGAGTAAGCGAGGTGAAGACAGATGAAATATGAGATGCTTGATGGACGTTACAAAGTTCCCGTACTGACAAAAGAATGGAAGGCGATGTGGTTCGTCCTAGGAATGTTTTTTCAATACATCGCGGTCATCTACGCCCTCATCTTCTATCGTCTAAAATATAGAAATCTACCGACTGTTGCAAAAGTTGCAACCAAATGGTCTGCTATCGGCTCATGGCTAATGTTCGGAACTGTGCTTTGCGGATACTTTATTTTCGCTCTATGCCATTAAGGGCATTCCAACTAGATACAACTTCCGTTCAAGTCTCCATATAACCCTGACGAAACCCCGATTGATTCACCGGTGCGGAGCTGTTGTCAACGGGAACGTGGAATACCGGAGCCTTGGCGAGGATATGCCGCGAAAGCCCGTTTACAAGAGGCTCACGGGGAATCCTCTTGGTGAAGGAAAGGAGGTCTCCTGCTTTCCCTGCCCTCCGGCGAGGATGGGTTCGGGTGAAACCCGAGATACGGGTCAAGGGACGCGTCCCTTGCGGGGTTCGGGGTGGAATCCCGAGGTGGATTGCATGGCGTTGACATGACGAAGCCCCCGGCTGATAACCGGGGGCTTTTTCTTTTACAGACATGAGGTGTGATAATCTACGAAGGTATAAAGTCAGTAGCTTACTTAGCCGCACCGCAACCAGAACAGACGTAACCGGTGGTAATCGTCTCGTCCCATGCAGGAGAAACTTCAACAGTCTCGTCCCATGCTTGCTCTAATACTATATTGATAGTATGATAGCCCATGCAATTAGTGTTTCCACTGTCTAGTTGAGAGTTGCAATGTGCTTTCCAAGCTCCATACGAATCAAACTGTGCAAAACATCCGTTACACTCGACACCGGTTCCATATACCGCATCATGATGGATGGTCTGGTACTGCGCATCGTGATGCACAACCGTGGTCTGGGGAACCCAGTTATGGGTGTGCTGCGGCTTGCTTCCGCCACCGCTATTGCTCGACCCACCGTTGGAGCCGGAATTTCCACTACTACCGGAACCGCAGTTGCTGCCACCGGTCTCGGGCTTGGAAGCGCCCGTGTTCCCGCCTGACGGTTCGTCGGTCACGCCCTCCTCGGCCTTCTGGCTCTCCTCATCGACCTTGTCCTTGTCGGCGTTCGGGTTTGCCTTGGCGTTCTCCTTGACCAGCTCGATGACCTTGGTGCCGTTCGCGCCGGTCAGGGTCTCATCGCCCTTCTTCACGGCGTCGCCGACGGACTTCACGATGGCGTTGAGCGCATCCGTGTCGGACTTGTCAGCTGCGATGGGCTTGAACTCGAAGGGCAGCTCATCCCCCCTCGCCTTCCCATCCTTGTCTTCGGCCTCGGACTTCACCTTGGCGGTCTTGGGAACCTCGTAGATGGAGCCGTCCTTGTCCACGGGGCTGATGAAGGAGACCTCGTACTCGCCCTCCGCTGGCACGTCGAGCGCGTGCGGCTCGTTCGCGTCGTAGGCGTGGTAGTAGTCCACCTTCTCTTCCTTGTTCACGATGTGGGCGATGACCGGCGAGGACTCGCCCTTCACCCAGCCGTCCGCCTTGGCACCGAGCTGGATGACCTGCTGCTCCTGCTTCTCAGTCTGCTCGATGGGCGTAGGCTCTTTCGGCTCCGGCTTTTGCGAAGCCGCGTACCAGACACCGCCTCCGATGAGGGCGATTGCCAGCATCCCACCGAGTCCGGCCATCACGGCCTTCTTCTTGTCGAACTCATGGCCGAAGAGCACGATGGTGCCCTTCTTCTCATCCTCCTCCCCATCGGTGGGGACGTGCGGCATCTGCTGCGTGCCTATCTCCTTCTTATCCTTATCGAAATCCTTCTTGTCTTCCATGACCATTCTTCCTTTCAATCCCGCGCCGCGAGCGCGGCGCATTCTTCAATTTGAACCTATATGTATGCTCCAGCATCATCCGCACAAGGCGAAATCATGCGCATCTTCGAGCCTGCGTGTCACGAGAACATCTGCCAGGCGATGTGAACCAAGATGAACAGCACGAGCATGAGCGCCGTCCACTTGATGAAATGGAACATGCGGTCGGCAGGGTGACCATCGCAAGGCGCTCGATGCGCCGCTTCGACTCCAAGACCATCGTGTCGATGGCCTTCTTGCTGCGCTGCGTCGCCTCGTCTATATTGCGGAGGGTTATCTCCTGTGCCTTCTCCTGTGCCTTGTTCACGCCGTTGAGCGCGGCCTGCTCCGCTGAATGGCTCTCGTCCCGCGCATCCGTGTAGATGCGCTCGACCTCATCGACCAGACCGCGCATCTCATAGAGAATCTGGTTCATCCTCTTCACGGTCTGTGCAACCTCGGCTTTCTGTGCGTCCACACTCTCTTGGAGCTTCTTCACGGCACCGGAGAGCCTGTCGTAATCGTCGATGTCCTTTTCCTTGTCATCGTCCTCGTTCACCAGCTTGCGCCCTGCGGCACGCATCTCGCGAGCCGTCTCGCTGAGATTCCTGACCCCGCTGATGTGCGGCTCGACGCGCTCTTCGTCGCGTTCCATATCCTCCCCTTGCCCTAGAGATTCCTTGAGGTACTTCGCGCTATATGCCATGCCGTCACGCCTCCTTCTCGCCCACCAGTCTGGTGCGGGTGTGGAAATCATCGCCTATGAGACCGGTTCGCATGAAGTTCTGCAAGGCATCGGCCACGGTGATGGCGGTCTGGCCGTCATCACATTGGGCCACGCAACACCAGTTGCCCGGTCGGTGCTCCAATGCGTGGGCGCGACGCACCTCCACGACCCACTTCTCCGTCGCCTGCTCCTTACTCATAGAACTCCTCCTGCTCGTGATAATCCTCGCAACTGATATATTCCGGGCAGTTGCGAGGGTCGATGCGGCATCCATCCAAGTCAGTGTATTCGCATCCCAGATTTCTGCCGAGCCAATGGGCGCAATCCGCCTCCCTGCATTCTTTGTTAGCCATTCGTTCTCCTTTCCAGCAATAGTATTATACCATACTATATCAATAGTAAACTACTTTTCTCCAATTTTACCCATCTCCGACCGAAGCTCGAAGATGTTCGCCAAGATGAAGGCGATGCCGAAGTGGGTCATGCCATCCGCCCCATCGGGTCCGCCGCTGAGCCACCGAGCTATCGCGATGAGTGCCCAGATGGCGGCTATCGCGTACCAGAGGATGCTTTGGATGAGGTCGCCGTCCACCTTACTCATCGGTGCGGACCTCCCCGTTCTTCCTCATCTTATGACGCATCACCTGTATGGCACGCACGCTCCTGCCGGTCATGCGGGAGATTTCCCTATCGGGAATGTCGTGTTCCATAACCAGCCTCCTCTCCCAATCCCGCCACCTCGTATGGCGGACCTCATCGTCACCGGGGCACAGGGCGTAATTCCTCTTCCGTTGTCGGTTGCGGTACTCCCTTGCCCTCTCGCTGTCCGCGAAGTTCTTCAATGTCTTCGGCATTCACGCCTCCTCGAACTCGCCGCACCAGTCGGCATCGGCGCTGTACACGTCGGTACCCGTGGTCCGGTCGCAGGTGGTCAGGTGGGTGCATCGCGTGCAGGGGAACAGGTGCGCCGCAGAGCACCTGCGGCTGCGAACCAACCCGCAGTGCATGAGGCAACCGCCGGTGCAGGAGCACCGCCCATCGGTCAGCCCGTCATAGCCGTTCTCCTCAAGCCAATCCGCGACCATATCCACCACGGTGGCCCCATCCTTACCCATGGACAGCATCTCGTCCCTCCCCCATAACACTCATACCGCAGAACGGGCAGACATTAAGCGGCAGCTCGGTAGCCCCGGCATCGGTCTTGTTCTCCGCATACTCCCTATCGCAGCAATCGAAATGCCATACGTCGTAGACCGGCCCGCTCTTGATGAGGGTTCTCACGCACGTCCGCTCCGGTTCAGGCTCGATGAGGTCGGCGAGACGGCGATACGATGCGTCGGCCAGAATTAAATCGAAGTCGCTTCGTTGCACGCCTATGATGTCCTCAACATCCTGCCCCGTGAAGAGAGGCTTGCCGATGTGCTTCCACAGCCGCGCCGCCACATCGCGGCGCTCCTCGTCAGACACCCCTTCCATCACCTCCTTATCAATGGAAGCCGTCGCAGCGACTCGGGCGTTCCATCGCCGTATCAGCTCGGGGACGAACTCGTCGGTCATCTCGGCACCGCAATGGATGCAGGTGATGCCGAACAGGGGCGGATGCTCGCGTGTCGCCGGCCTGACCTCGCCGAACATTGGTTCATGACCGCAGAAGGGGCAGGGTTTCAAATCGCACTCAGTCATATTTCCAATCTCCTGTCCATCCTCAGTTGACGTTGAACTGATACTCCCCGTAGCTGCCCTCCGGCACATGGATGCGGGTCTGATGCTCGACCTCTCGGCACCTGCCTTTCATATCGAAAGCGAAGAAGGGCGAGCGTGTGACATCGTAATCGCGCACCACATCGACCTCCTCGACGCGGGCATCCTCCTCAGTCGAGTCAAATATCACCTTCACCTCATCGACCCCATAACGCCTCTTCTCGTAACCGCCGTTCCCATCAGAAACCATCACCGTATAAGCATCGTCTTCCTTGATTTCACCGCTCGCACCGCCGGTTCCCATGAACGAATACCCACCGATATGTCCTGAGATGTAGCTGTTCCCATCGAGGGCCGCAATCTGAACCGACTCCTCGACCTCGACTCGCTCGTCCTTCAACTCGAAAGCCTCGGTCACAGAACCCGTCAAGATGAACAAGACCGGCACGGCGCTGGTAAGGCAAGAGAGGTGCCATAAGCAAACGCCAGCCCTCCTCGCATCATCGGATGCGCAATGGCGCGCATCGTATGTAGATTCATATACGCATGCGAGTACGAGGGCAATAAAGCCCAACACCACCACGGATGCGAGCATCCAGTCCGGCTCTCTCATCTTCAATCACTCCTCTTCTACCAATATTCAGGCGTTCGTCTTCTCGGTACCAAATGTCCTTTTTGGTGCCCTATTGTTGAACTTCGCGAGTGTCGCCTTGGCTTCCATTTCCAGCTCCACGCGGCTTCTCTCAATCGACGTCTCATTCTGTTCCTTTTCCGCCTCGATTTCGACGATTTCTGCATCGCTTATGAAGAAGTGGCTCAGGATGTCATCTCGAATCGACGGGGGCATATCGTCGAAAGTCTCCTCCTTGAACCGCACCAATGCCAGCGCTCCCGCAAACACCGATGTCAGTGCAACCGAGTCCATCACGTTGCGAAGCGGGCGCGGTACCTCCTCCACCAATTGCGGCATACTTATATGCAACACCATGTAGGCTGTCGCAAAGGCGACGCAGAACAGTGCCCACCGCGCGGTCGCTCTACTTCTCTCACCCTCTTTCTCGGAAAACCAGCGCCGCGCCGCCACCCAATCGCATCGGTCAATCGCCGCCTTGTACCCGTACAGGCACATATACGCCCGGAACGCCTCGGCGCGTTCATCGCTGTATGCAGGCTCAACCACGACCTACTCCTCTTTCATCTAATTCCAGTATCGGAAAGGCTCGCGCCACATCTTCATGACCACGGCTCCGATTGCCCTGTCCGGGCACACCTCAGCGAACAGCCGCTTCGACGGCCTCACCCCGTCCCGCTCCCACAACTTCCTCAAAACCCCCATGGTGACGAGCACCGCATCCAGGGCATCGTCTGGCGTGAGGAAGTAATCTTTGCCGTAAAGGGTCTCCCCATAGATGAAAATGGTGCCGGTGGAGGCTTCACGAATCACCTTGTTCATGATGACCATTGTGGCATGTGCCCACGCTTTGCGTCTGCGCTTCTCGATGATGTTCACAATGCCTCCGCTCTAATACATGAGGAGAGAGCCGCACTTCGGGCAGAAGGTCGGCACGTCCTCGGCCAAGATGTCGAACTGCGGCTCCGTCACCTCGTCCAAATCGGTCATGTCCTGCGCGATGACACCGGCCCAGCCGCAGTGCGAGCACCAGATGCCATCGACCGGGTTGGCCGAGGACTTGTTGGCGGAGTTCACGCGCGGCACGACCTGCGGCTCTTGAAGCGCGAGGACTCGTGACTGACCTCGATGTGCTCGGGCCACTCGTCCTCGCGCCAATTACCGGGAAGAATCTCATTCAGATACATCAACGCCCCTCTCATGGTCGTGTGTGCTGCTACCATTGTAGCATACCATAAACCTACCAATGTGGAGACGTTGGGTATCTTCACGGGACCGCTACTTAGCGCACGTCCGGTCGCTCATGCCCGCGCTCATCCTTACCCATGGACGGGGCCTCACGGCGCGGCTGGCTGCCGGACCCGCTCGTGCCGCCGCCCTTCTTGGGCTTGCGTGCGTAGGGGACCTCGGAGGCCATCTCGACGCGCAGCTCGTCGGCACCGCGACGGTACGCAAGCCACAGGCGCTTCACCTCGGGGTCGTCCACGACCTCCTTGGGCGGGCGCTTGAGTTCGAGTTTCGGGAACGCGGCGAGGGCGGTGCCCTCCAAGCCATGCGCCTTCTTGCGATAATCGAGGTAGGTCTTCCGCATCTCCTCTAGGTAGGCATCGCGGATGCCGGTGACGCGCTGGCGCTCGGCCTCGACGGCTGCACGGGCCTCGGCGATTTCCGCACCCTTGGCCTCGATGTCCGCCTCCACGTTCTGCAAGAACCGCTCCTCAAGGCCGTTCGCGTTCAGGTCGGCGTCGAGCTTCGCGAGGGAGAAGGAGTATTTTGAGTTGTCGGTGTCGGTGACATAGAGCTTACCCTTGCGAAACTGGGTGTCAACGCCCCAGCCCTCAAGCATCTCCCGGTACTCGTAGATGTTCTCGGCCTTGTCGGCTGCGAGTCGGCACAGCTCGCGCAGGTTCATCTTGTAAGATTCGCCGCCGCGTCCCTCTATCTCCTTCTCCACCTTCGACGGCTGCTTCTTGTGAATAGAGGAATTGCGCTCGTCGCGCTCCACCTGCTTCAAGCCCCATGCCTTGTCCATCTTGCGGATGCGAGAGGCACGTTCGACCTTGGCCTTCTGTCCTCGCCCCTCGTTAAGCCGCTTTTTCGTCTGGATGTCGGAGCGATTTATGACCATATGAACGGCATAGCGGTGGGTCTTATCCTCCTTGCAGTATTCGTTGTGCAGGGCGAAGACCACCTCTTGGTTCGGGTAGAACTTCGCTGCGTACTCCTTGGCGTAAGCCATGCACTCCTCTGGTGTGAGCTTGCCGCCGTTGATGTCGCATTCATCCGGAAGGAAGGCGAGTATCTGATGGTACATAATCGTGTTCCTCGACGGCCTCAACTCACCCGTCTTCTTATCTCGGACCATTCGCGATGCCTTATCGTGACCGAAACGCCTGCGCGTGGCCTCCATGAAGGTCGCCCAGCGCTTGATGTTGGTGCATCCATCCATGTTCTGGGAATCACGTAGGAGAACCTTCTTGTCATCGTTGATGTAGGCACGGAGGTTGCGCTGGTGCCCCATCTCGGTGACGGCTCGTTGCTTGATGATGGTCAATGCTTATGCCTCCTTTCATAGTTACAATCTCTCGGTATCTCCAACTCGGTGAAATCAAGTCTATGACACGGCTAATGTGAAGCCTTCTCGACACTTGAATGTGTGTGACATCTCTTACATAGCAGAGTCCTTCTCATTCGCGTACTTCCAAATGACATTCAGATAAGGCTCATCCTTCTCGTTGTAATGCAGCCGCGCCCAAACCGACTTCATACCGACTCGGCTTTTCAAGAACTCGTACTTTGACCGCCCGTACATCCTCTGCCCATCGTGATAGCGGGCTGAATCCATCACCTGCCCGTTGACGCGAAACTCGATTGACGGATTCTTGCGCCCCGATATGGGGACGGATGCGTATTCGACCTCAATGACACCGAACGGAATGGGCAGGGGCGATTCGACGCGTGGAAGATATAACGTCTCGTAGAAGTCACCATATCGAACATCCAGACCGCTATCGCGCCGGAACAGAGACAGCTCTTCCATCTCCTTTTCTGTTCTACTGTCAATCTCGACCATATCAATGAACGTCTCTCCATCAGACACCGCGCCATGAGCTATGCAGCGAACAGCGGTATCGTGATAACCCGTTCTTATGAGTTCGGAGAGGGACTGCCCGAATGAGCTTGGTGCCTCCGCGAATTTGTAATTCCGACCGGAACGAGTCAAACCAAATCCGTCATACCCATCCATCATCTCGGCATCGAAAGATTCACCTACCATCAAATCGCTCAACGCCTCTGGTGCATCGACCTTGATGAAGTAATTCGAGCGATAAACGGTCTCGAACCTGAATGGGCTGAACCTATATGGATGTAAATCGGAATACCAGACGACGGCCAAATATAGGAACTCGTAATTGTGATATCCACCTGCATCGCAGAACAGAATAGCGTTCTCGCTAACATCACCGATGTGAGTGCGAATATCCCCAGCCGCCCAATCATAAGAGGCGATTTCCGCCAGCACCTTCATCTCTGCATCATATAGAACGACATCAAGTTTCTCAGATGGCGTGTTCTGGAAATTCGGGGTTCTATCGACGCCAACGCGCACTTTCCCCTTGTAGACATCACCGAACCGCAAGCCGTGATTCACTTCGGCGCGGCGGAAACGATATGTGTGAACGCCGACATCGAGGGGGAGCTGGCGATGCCGGTCAGTCTCGCGTAAATGAGTCCATAAGATTGCTCTGGCAGCTGAGCACGATTGCAACTTCCCATACCCGCCGAACATCTCATGCTCGATTCCCATATCGCGCAATATCCCCCGTGTGAAAACATCGCTGACATCAACGAGGTAATTCTCATCATCCTGATGTTCGCTCTCGTCTTTCAATGCCATACGAAGTTTCATTGCGTTAAATGCCATTTCCAACTCCAATCATATCCGCCCGTTCTGAAACTCGCTAATCATCGACAGCTTCCCAGTGGAACCCACCGGCTTTGTTATTTATAGCGCGGTAGATATCCTTGCGGTTAATTCCCGTCTTCTCCATCGCCTGCGTCGAACTCTCGAATACCTCACCTGTCTCGATGCAACGAACTTTCACCGCCTTTTTCCGTGGATGGTAGAAGAACTCCTTAGGTGGTTGCGGTTTCTCAGCATAGAAATAGTGATGCCCCCGTGCGGCATGTCCATCTGTTATCGCGCTGTAAAGAGATGAAGGATGGATACCGATAATCCTTGCACACTCACTGAGCGACTCGAATTTCTCGCCGGTCTCCAAGCAGATGACAGGTTGTTTCTTTATCATTTTCATCCTTTCGCAAATCATCGTTTACGTGAATCAGTATTCAGGACTCATCACTATCGCCCTCGCTGAAATCATGGGCAGTGATATAGACCTTTCGCCGCGATGCCTCATCGCAAAGTTGACCGAGCACATCTGAGACTTTCAGGAACAGTTCACCCTCACGCGTTAGGACGCGAAATGTCTCATCTGCGTTATAGGCATCAACACCGTATGTGTTCAGGAATTTCATAAGCTGGTTCAGGTTCACGCCCTGTTTATGCAACTCGGTCGCAATCTCCTCGATGGGTCCCACATCAATCATCGTGATGTTCAGATTGTCGGAATGGATGAGCGCCGTGCGCACATATTCCGAAACTGTCATCCCCAATTTGGCAGCCTTGCGTTTGATGATTTCCCTTTCCTTATCTGTCACACGGATGAGAATGTTTCTCTCTTTCTTGCTCACTTCTATCTATGCCTCCTTTAGGAAAATGAATATTTGATTTTGGAAACGGTGCCGCCGCCGTTTCCAAAATCACGAAAAGCCGCCTTTTCGCTTAACCGAAAATCGGTGGAATGGTAACTTTCGTTAGGTACCCGACAACCGATTGGGGACCCCCTTTTGGTAGGCTCCTAAAGCCGCACAAAAGCAAGATGGAAGGGGATATACAAGTGCGGTTTTACCGCGATTGTATATACACTTCCTACATCTTGCAACTCGAAGAGCGACCTTGGTCGGTGAGCACTGCTATTGTAGCAGTGCGAGAGCCTTCCCGGACGGGAAATAGGGGTGCCGCCGCCCCTATTTTCTGGCCGGGAAGGCGGTGTCTCCCGGAGCTTGCGGAGGGAGACAGAAAGGTGGGGTGCCGCCGCCCCACCTTTCTCAAATTCGCGAAACGCAGACAGATAATTTGGTTTTTCCCGACTTGGCAGTCATGTATTTTCAGACGCTCGCGAACGGATGAATGCCCTACGCCTCGGCATGAGAACGCCACTCCGCGAACCGACAATCGTGTGATTCTCAAAATCGGTCGCGCCGTTTTCTGGATGGCGGCGAACCGGAATCTGCGAAGGGCAGTAATGCGAAGCGGCGTGTCTCAGAAAGTGATAATCAGAATTACTTGTCGAGGGCTTCGGCGAAGACGCAGCAGCGGTAACCCGCGCTCGACATGTCGCCCTCCTTGGGCGGGTCGTTGTGCTTGTAAAGCACAGCACGCCTTCCGGGCCAGTAGTCCGTACCGTCATCGTTCTTCTTGGCCCACAGCCATTCGGTCACCTTGCCGTATCGGAAATCTCCGATGAGCGGAGACGGAATCGTCTCGTCCTCGTCCTTCCCGAACGTGCGGTAGGTGATTTCGTATTTGTCGTAACCGGTCTTCGTGGAGACACGCTTCACGCCGACGATGGTGCAGTGAATCTTGGTCGCCATCGCCACGCGATAGGCTAGGTTGTTCTCATCCTCGGCATCAACGATTGCCCTTGCGCATAGACCTACTTCTACGGGTCTGGGTTGACGGCCCTTCTCGATGGCGGCGGTCATATAGGCCATCGGAAGAATCTCGCGATAGCGTTGGTCGGTCATCTTGTTCTTGCGCTCGTCCATATTGCGTCTCCCTTCGTCGCGGACGGCTGATATGGGAAACCGCCCACACGGGCGGCTCCATATTCCTACTTCAACTTCGCGACCAACTCGACGATTCCCTCGCGCTGTCGGCTACCGAGACCCTGCACGCGTCGGTTCTCCGCGATGCCGAGCTTGCGCATGATGTCATCGGCCTTCGCCTTGCCGATGCCGGGGATGCACATCAGGAACTCGTGGACGCGGATGCGCTTGGCGCGGTCATCTGCAAGGGCGTCGGCAAGGGAAATCTCCCCCGTCTTCACGAGTCCCTTGAACTTCGTGCGCTCGCGGCGAGCCTCTGCGGCACGCTCAAGCGCGGCCTTGCGCTGCTCGTCGGTCATCTCGGGCAGGTTGTTGTTCTCCATCTTGATACTCCTCACTCTCCGGCTAAGCCGGTCTGCTTGTTCTCAGATGCCGCCTTGCGCAATCGCCAGCGGCGGTTCGAGATGGACTTCATCGAGCGCTTGATGATTCGTGAAAGCTCTCTATCGGGAATCCTTTGGATGAGAACCAACTTATCCTCGTCTTCCGTCCACTTTCGCCGCTCGTACTTGAAGGCGGTCTGGGCGTAGTAACGCTTGTGCTCGGCGCGTTTGCGGTCATGCCGCTCCGATGCACTCAGGCTACCTCTCATCTATGCCGTCCACTTCTTGACCTCGACCACGTTGGTGGCGCAGTTGAACATGCGTCGGTCCATCTTGCCGTCGGGCATCTGGTACGTGCCCATGTACGTCGCCCCATGAGTCGGGCCGTAGAGCTTCCCGCGTCCGCCCTGTTGGTTGAATATGGGCTTATCGGGCTTCGACATCCGTCTCCTCCTTCACCTCGACCGCGACGCCCTCCTCGGCTGGCACGAGCCATGTGCGCCACTTGGAGACGACCACGCCCCCCTCGCGGTAGGCCGCGCGGAAGTTGCAGACGACGCATGTTCGCCCATCGCCCCCGCGTGCTACGCCGATGACCGTGCCCAGACCGAACTTCTGGGAGAGGATTCGACCCCCGATGTGATAGCGGTTCCCGTAGGCATCGCGGGGGAGCGCATGGATGTACTTGTACACCCCGATTCGCTTTCCCATCGCGCACCGCCTACGCGAACTCGGCTTCGAGGAGGCGGTTGATGAGGACGGTCATATTCTCACCCGTCTCCACCTTGTGATATTGGAGCCTCGTGTGCATGGACTTCGGGATGCGGACGTTGATGCACACCAGCTCATCGACCTCCGGCTGCGCGTGCTGGATGGAGGCCTGCTGGCGCTTGGACTTCTTCGCGGAGGCCATGAAGGCGTTGCTGTTGTTAGACATACTTCTTCTCCTTCTCGTTGATGATGGAATCTGCCAGCTCCTCAAGAGCCGGGATGACGTGGCTGTGCGGACTGTGCTCCGCGACCGACTTGCCCTCGGCTGCGGCCTGCGAGAGCGCGACCGCGCGGGGCACCTTCGCGATGACCGGAACCTGCTCTGACTCAAGGAACTCCACGAGCTGCTTGTCGAGCTTGCCGAACGCGTAGAAGTTGTTGACCACGAGACGTATCGTCGCGTCCGTACCGGAGTCCTTGGCGATTTGGTAGGTGCGCATGGTCGGCTCCACATCGCGCGTGCTCGGGAGCATGGGGATGAGGATGACATCGGCGGCGCGGCACCAATCGCCCATGCCGTCGTTCAGGACGCCCGCCGTATCGACAATCTGGTAATCGCAGGACTCGGCGTAGTCCGGGTCATCGCAGACCTCGTGGACGGAGCCGCCCTGCGGGTCGGTGGAGACGAACGCCACCGTGGAGCCTCGGCGCTCAAGCGCGAACGCCAGCTCGTCGGCGAGGGTGGTCTTGCCGACACCGCCCTTCTGGTTGAGGAACAGAATCGTGAACATATACATCAGTCCTTTCTCGTCTTGATTCATGAGTTGCTTAATCCGCGAGGCCGCTCTAGCGGTATTCCAAGCAAAGGGCGCGAACCGTCACGGCATAGAGGGTGAGAAGCAGGGTGAAACCTACCGAAACCATGACCACGCCGGTGGTGTTCAAACCGACGTAACAACCGAGTGCCAAGGCGACGATGACCGCTAAGGGGACTGCCGCTGCAACCGCGATGGTCAATCCAACCCCTTTTCTGCCAAAGCCTTTGCACGGACGTTCGCGATGAAGGCCCTTCGAGGCCATCGGCATCACTTCCCTTCCGATTCGTCGGGACCGCACCCGTCTGAGACTGCGGCCATGCAGCAGAACGCATAGGAGAACAGGAGCATGAGCGCCACAGCCGCCACGGCACCGAAAGCCCATCGCGGACCTCCCAGCGACCATGCCAGCGCGGCTATGGCGATGAACTCCACGGCGAAGATGAGCGGGACCATATAGCGCACGATGCACATCGCGACCTTATCCGACCTTGCCATCCGGCACCTCCATCAACCTAGGAACGATGCGAGGAGGAACATGACGGCCATAAGCGACAGGAAGCCGATTTGCAGCGCCCTCTTGCGAGTCATCTTCCTCCTCGCGAAGATGTACGTGGAATCGTGGGAGATGCTGGCGGCGGCGAGGATGACCGCCAGCATCAGGAAACCCCAGCCGACTGCGAACACGACCGGCCTCCTCTCGAACCCTAGAACGGGATGTCCTCGTCATAGAGGTCGAGTTCAGGAGCAGGCGCATCGCCGGTCTGCTCGCGCTTGCCGCCGCTGAACTCAAGCTGGTCAACGATGACGCTCAGCTCATGGCGCTTCTCATCGTCCTTGGTCCACTGCGAGTAGCGCAGCTTGCCGTCGATGGTGACCTTGGTGCCCTTGAGGAGGTACTTGGACAGCTTCTCGGCGCGGGTGCCGAACAGGGAGCACTTGACGAACACGGGGGCATCGACGTACTCGCCCTCGGCGTTCTTGCGCTTCTCGTTAACCGCGACGGTGAACCCTGCGACCGCGAGGCCGCTGGCGGTTGCGCGCATCTCCACGTCGCGCGTCAGGTTGCCCTCGATGATGACTCGGTTGATTGCCATGCCTGAATCCAATCTACTCGGATGTGACTACCTGCCTTATCGGCACTACCAATATAGCAAACTACAATGCCAGTATAGCTGGAATGTAGTATCCTCCATATCTTCTACACGCGGCGAACCCGCCACATGCCAAGGAGGGGCCGCCGGTCTTCCGGTGCCCCTCCCATGCCGCGCCTATCGCTTCCAAAAGCTCGTGACCGAGAAATAGTCCCCATTGCCGACGGTCTTCCGCACAAGGTAATAAATCCCCTCTGCGCACGTCCCCTTCGCTATGACGACATCCGAGGGCTTGACGTTCTTCCATCCGTACATTCCGCGAACCCACTTGTCGAGGAACGCCTTGGTGGGGTGGAACGAACGGGGAGAGGAATTGCGGTAGAAGTCGCGCCTCGCCCTCTCGCGCCTCTTTGCCTTCGCTCCATCCGCCTCACGGGCATCATCGACGTACCAGTCACCATCGACTTTGAAGAACACGCGCTCGCTGATGACGTTCTCAGGCTCGACCCAATCGAAGGACCCCTTCGGGGCGCGGCACTCGAACAGGATGCGCGAGTCCAGCCCCTGCAAGTTCGCGAATCGAGCGTCACCGCTCACCTCCTTTAACTCCGGGCGGCGGATGCCGACCGCGACGCGCTCGCGGCCACGGGAGAGAAAATGCACGCCCACGACATCGCTGTAACTCGAATTACACATCTCAAGGACCCATCCGTCCTCGATGTAGCGATGCACGATGCCCGTGATGATGGCGTTCAGGTCGTTGCGCTTCATGGTGGGTTTCCTTCCCTCGCGGTTTGCGTTGCCTTAATTATAGCAACCTACAATACTACAAAAGTGGTAATACAGTATGCCACATAGACTCTCCATAAGAATAGGGGCACCCTCGCGGATGCCCCTCTTGCCGCCTAGTCGAAGATGAAGCGACCATCTTGGACGTGCATCTTCTCGCCATCGAACGTGTATCGCCAGATGCGAGGGTCCTTCTCCTCGGCCTCGTCCCAGTTCTCCATGAACATAAGGACGGAACCCGCCCCGATGACGGGGGCGCAGGCCTCGAAGACGGCGCGTCCCATGTCGTCCCTGTATGCACCGTACCCGCTGTCTTCAAAGCAGACACACTCCAAGCCCCCCTCGGTCTCATCCGCCGAGAACCCAAGCCATTCGAGGATGCCGCGCGGCCCCTCCTTCTCTGCATCGAACCAGAACTCGCCGGTCTGCGTCTCCTCGTCGTAATCCCCGGCAAGCGCCTCCCTCATGCCCGCGTCAAGCGCCAGCTCGACGAACCTGCCGTAATCCTCGCGCTTGATGGAGAGGATGCCCTTCAACAGGACCGTCCTGTCCTCCCACTTAATCTTCCTCCACCAGTCGCACTTCGGCTCGAACATATCCGGTTCCTTTCTCTCGGTTGCCTGTGGCTTAATTATAGCAATGTGCCGTACTACCAATGTAGTAGACTATAATACTACACGCCCTCTCCACAAAGCCGCCCCCGCAGGGAACATGGGTCATAGGGGCTTGCCCCTATCCTTGCCCTCTTCCATCCGTCATCCATGCGAGCCAGCCGCCATCTCTGCAACATCGCCCTTCTTGTGACCGTCACCCCCTCCTCCTCTCTCCCTGCCTTCCCACCGTCTCGATTCGCGGCTCCGACCACGGCGCAGGGTTGAGAATCTGAGAGTATCGTAGTATAATAGTATGATATATAACTATGTGAAAGGAGGAACGGTCGCATGGACACGACTGGTATATTGAGACCCGACGAACTGCCGTTCGAGGTCCCATACGACCTCGAACTCGCGATAAACGAGTTGCTGGACGCTTGGGAGCGCGACGAGGTGATGAACCTCGACTGCTACCTCAACGAGGTGCAGGCATCGGCGCGGAGCGTCAGCGAGGAGAATGACGCATGGGTACGCTGGTACTACGTGCAATACGGATGGAGGCATGGGCATGATTGATTTCACGGGTTGCAAGGTTCTCGTCAACAGCTACGAGGGTGCCGACTTCAAGAGGAAAATCATATACGATGGCGACGTGTACATGTTGAAGTTCGGACAGAAGCTCGAATCGGATGAGCACAAAAAAACGACCCCGCAGAATCGCTCCTGCGGGGTCTTGAATGTCACCCATGTCCAAGAGACCTATGTCGGATGATGCCGCCTTGAAACGGCTCTCAGCGCGTCAGATAGGAAATGAGCAGGTAATGACATCACTCCCGCGCATCGCCATCCGCATCATCCCTCCCGAGCCTGTACGCGTACGCGAGGCAACCGACTGCCGACGCTCCGAGCGCGGAGATGACCGGCGCGAGACCGATGCCGCCGGTCTTGTCGTAACTTCCCGCCTCCTGCTTCTCGCCATCGGACTCGGCGGCGCGGATGGTCACCTGAGTGGTGTCGGCGAAGGCGGTTCCGGCATCGACGGCAACCGGTGACATGAGCAGGGCAACGGCCATCGGGACTGACAGCGCGAACACCGTGATTTTCTTTACCATATCGGCTTCCCCCTTATCTGACCGTCAAGGTGTTGGAGACCAACTGACCCTTGTATTTTCCAGATGTGTCGGTTACGACGCAGTAATAATCCCCTGCCTCGGACACGCCAATCGAATCGGATGCAGCCCCCGCGATAAGGGAGTCCTTATCAGATGTGATGCGCACATAGGCGGTGTGCGCCATCGGGTCGGTATTCTCTATCCTTAAGAAATACACCCCAGATGGGGGAATCTGTATCGTCACCGTACCAAGTTCGACAAAAGTCTGTCTATAAACCTCACCCGAGTCGCCCGTCACGACAATCGTATATCCGTTCCTCACTGGATTCGAGTCCATCATGCTGACTTCGATATAGGCGTTCTCGCCCACGCTGATTGTACGCTGCGCAGGTGTCAGCATCGGAATATCCCAAGTGAAGGAATCCGTCACCGTCCTCTTCCTATGCCACTCGAACGCCAACTTCGCATCGCTCTGAGCACCCGACACCTTCGCCTTGAGGCCGTTTTGCATATCCCCTGTGATGTTCACCGAGCCGTGGAGATTCGGGTCCCATGCGGTGTAGGTATCCGCGACGTTGGATGGAATCTTATCCGGTGTGAACCCGACACCGCGAGAGTTGTACCATTTTCCGTCGGCCCCCGGAATATAATTCTTGTCAGGACGTGGGAAATTAGCTATGCAGTTCCTTCCAACCTTGATGCGCTCTAACATTCTGTTATTAGAAAAAGCAGATAATGCCCCTGCATTTGTTGCCAAGTTTCGAGTATCAAAACCTGTCAAATCAAGAAACTTAATCTTTTGACAATCTGCAAACATCCACTGTATCCCAGTGGGTTATATGGCGACCCCGGTTCAACGTTACTCGTGACGAAACCGCTTACGTCCAACTCTGTCAGAGTCGAACAACCGGAAAAACATCTCTTTTAGCGTATCCGCTTTGCTCGTATCGAAGCCACTCACATCTAATTTCTTAAGACTCGAGCAATCCTTGAACATAGACCATAATTTAACAGCCTTGCTGGTATTAAAACCACTTACATCTAATTCCTCCAAACTTGAGCATCCATCAAATCATTGAGTGCATTCGCAGTAACATTGCTCGTATCGAAGCCACTTACATCTAGGGTGCGCAGGCGAGAACAAATCAGTAAACATTGCACCCATCTCAGTAACATTGCTAGTGTTAAAGCCACTTACATCTAGCTCTACTAAGTTTGAACATCCATGAAACATTGACGCCATAGTATCGACGTTACCAGTATTAAAGCCACTTACATCCAGAGTTCGCAGATCTTGAACAATCCCAAAACATCTGGTCCAATTTTTTTTACAGTTACTGGTATCCAGCTTTCGTAAATCGACAGATATGAGATTTGAACAATCCTTAAACCAAGAAGTCGTATATTCTGGTTGAATTACGTCAACTACCTTGGTACTCCAAATCGAAGCACTCCGAGAGTCCCATGGACGCTCGTATCCAAACCACCTATTCGTCTCAATTCCAGTATAAACCTCAGTAGCCGTTTTGCCTTCAAATCGAGTGCCAGCTTCGGGAACATTGGGGCGTTTATAGAAGTTTAGAGAACTATCGTCCGCGCTGAACACGGCAAAGGCCACCGGCTCTGGTTGCACAGGTGTGATGACGTTGCTGGTCAATACTCCGGAATACCTGCCTGACGAATCGGTCACCTTGCAGATGATTTCATGACCGGCATCAGCCTCTACGGTCGTATATGTGCCACCCGTCGCCCCCGGAATCGCGGAGCCGTCACGGTACCATTGATAGCTTGGCTTGGCATCGGCTTGAAGATTTGAGGTGGTCGCGGTCAGTGTGGAACCGACAGTCGTATCACCCGAAATGGAGACAACGCCCTGCAACGCCTTCTCACTGAACTTGAAACCCAGCTTGAGCATATCCGTACCGCCGCTTGACGCTTTGTCCATCAGCGCTGCGTTAATCTTGCGGTCGAGCTTGGATACCTTGAGACGCAGTTCCTTGCTTCCAGATGAGAAGTCGATACCACTTGCGGGCGCGGTGTCCTTTCCGCCAGAGCGGCTCAAGGCGCGGGTGCCGCCGATGTCGAGTGTGAAATCCACCGCGTTGCCCATGGCGTCCTCTGTATACGCATCGACCACGACGGCATCGCCGGAGTTCACGATGGACAGGTCGGACGGTGCCACGACCGTCCCGTCGGCCATCATGGTGCAGGGAATCGTGGTCGGCACGGTGACGCTGATATTGGACGTGTCCACGGAATCGGTCACCTCACCTGCCGCGAAGGCCGGGGATGCGGTGCCCAAGGCGATGGCGATGGTGGCCGCGAGGCAGGTCACGGCGCGTGCGAGGAGACCGGCCTTCTTGGTCTTTCCCATATTCCTCCTTCCTAGAGAAAAATGGCGCTACCGCGAGCGCCATAGAGATTAAGAGGACTACTTACGACCGTTCATTATTCAGCCGCGTTACCGGCGGCGAACGTCCAAGTGATGGTCGCCACGGTCTTGTCCTTGGCGATGTCCTCCTTGACGTTCTTCGCGTCGCCCTGCGCCTTGAGGGTCAGGGTCGCACCGGCGGCACCGGTGGGGGCGAGGTTATAGGAACCGGCCTTGGCGGTCGGGTTGGCCGCGTCGATGAGGGCGGAGTCCACGCCGAACTGGAAGTCCACCGCGTTGTCCTCGCTGGCCTTGGCCGCGTCGGCCACGATGTTGAACGGGGACTGCTTCGCCACGGACACGCCGGAGACGTGGATGCCGAAGTTGGAGCCGTTCACGATTTGCAATGCGCCCGAGGACGCGGAGGTCAGCACGCCGTCAGCGCCCATGATGAACGGGATGACCGTCGGCACCGTCACCGTCAGGTTGGAATCGTCGGCCTTGACCGTGGCGGTCGTGGTCTTGTTCGTGGCGGCGAAGGCGGCGGCAGGGGTGCCGATTGCGGTGGCGAGCATCGCGGCTGCCATGATTCCTGCGAGGCCCTTCTTGAACTTAGGCATGTCATGCCCCTTTCTCCCCATCCGGGGTGTCTATCCGCTCGCGGGTCCATCCCGCGAAGTTACGGCTATTCAGATGCGGCGATGGTGACCTCGAAGCCGGAGGGGTTGCCGGACGGCTCGCCGTCCTCCGTGGCCTGAACGGTCACGGTCGCGGCACCGGGCTTCGCACCGGTCACGTCAATCTCGTCCAGCTTCTCACCGGGCTTGAGGCCCTTGTAGGAGCCAATGACCTTCCCGTCCTGCTCCACCTCGATGAGCTGGTCGAAGCGGTTCTCCTCGACGTTGGCGACGCGCACCGCCAGCTTGGAGCCATCGGCGGAAAGGGTCGGGGTCATGTCGAGCGAGATGGTCATCATGGACTCGGCCACCTGACGGTCCAGCTCCGCCTGAATCTCCTCTTTGGACATGTCATCGTAACCGCCCAAGGTGGCACCGCCGGTCTTGCCGCCCTTGAGGGCGAGGCACGCGCCGCCCGCGCAAAGCGCGAGTAGGAGCACGCCCACGGCGATGAGTGCGCGGCGCTTCCTCGCCACGCTGTCCGTCTGGTCTGTCATCTGCATCATCCTTCCATGTAATCAGGAGTATATCTTATATGGGCGGGCCACGGTGCCGTCGAGGCCCCATGACCCGCCGTCATCCTATGAGCGCATCCCCGCCCCGTCGCTCATTTCCTTTCCATCTCCCTTCGTATCGGTACGTTGCGGTGCGAATCCACTGCACGTCGTGTCTTGGCACTGCCTAGCCATCGCTATTCCACCCTCCTCTTGTCCATTCCTTTCCGTTGCCAGTCGCAGCGTGTCCTTTCCGTCTCATGTCATTGCCGACATAGCCTCGCCTCTCCATCTCGCAGCCATGCTCTGCATTTCCTCTCCATTTCATTGCGTATCGCAACTTTTCTATTCCGCAGCTTCGCCGGTCTTACCCGAGGTGCCGTATCTGCGTATGTGGGCCACTCGGCTAGTCTCGGGCGACCTCCTCCCACTCGAAGCGGCCCTTGCCGCTGTTGCGCCACTGGAACAGGCCGCGCAGGCGACCGTAGTCCAGCCACTCGCGCACGGTCTCCGCGTCCTTGGGGTTCATCACGAGGATGCTGAACTCAAGCACGGTCCCTGCGGGGACGGTCTCGGATGCGGCCAGCGCCACGCGCTCGCCGGAGGCGGAACTGGCGCGAAGCGGGCGCTCGCAGCGACCGCATTCGGCACCATCGGGGAGCTTGAACGGGATTTTGCGCTGCTCCACGAACACCGTGCCGTCGATGACCTTCTTGAAGGCCGTCAGCTTGCTCGAACGGTACCGGGCACCCGCGCAGGACGAGCAAGCGTCCTTGAAGAAACCCTTGATTTGGTAGTCCCAGCAGAAGGGCACGCCATCCTCCGTGCGGGGGAAGCAGGTGGTCGCGTCCTCAACGGCCTCCATACCCTCGATGACCCCGACCTCCTCAGCGCCGTTCTCCGGCTCGGGGCCTTCGAGGCAATCCAGTTGCCGTAAATCTCGGGGTCGCCGGGGGTCATGCCCAGAGCCTCCTCAAGCAGGGTCAGGCGCACGGCGATTCGCTCACCGATGCCCTCAAGGCGGTTCCCGTCCTTCTTCATGATACGTACCATCCTTCCATGGTCCTCGGCACCGTCCCTCCGGTGCCGTCTGCTATCTACAATCATAGCAAACTACAAAACAAAATGATGGAAACATTGAGACGCATAATTCCATCATGACTTGGGAGGCCCTACCCCCGCCCCTCATGGCCGAACTTCTCACGCAGGAGCCTCATGCGACTCGTCAAGGCGTTGGCGAAGACCTCCTCGGCAAGGAAGTCGTGGAAGCCATCGCCGACATCCGTCACCCGCCTCACGCGGTAGGGCTTGACGGACAGGAAGCCCTCGCCCACTGCAACGGCCATATCCAAGGTCGGGTACGCGCCGATGGCGGACCAGCGCCACCGCTCCCCGTCCGCCACCCAGACCTCCAAGCTGTAAACGGTGTCCATGCCAGCCACCGCGACCGCCTACTCCCCAATCTCCTCGGCGATTTCACCGGCGATGCGCAGAAGCTCGCCACGGCAGTAGTCCATCTTCCGGGCGTAGGACTGCATGATGACCGAAAGCTCGGCGTTCAAGACCGCAAGCTCGTCATAGCAGTCCGCCAGTGCGCGGTGGGCATCCGTGCGCTCGATGCCGAGGATGCCGCGCAGGCTGTCCATGGAGCGTCCGGGCAGGTCGGGCCACAGCTCCCTCGCCGCCTCCAACGTGTCGATGACATAGGGGTAGATGAAGACGCGACCGGATTTGGCGGCTGCGTTCGCCACGAACGGGATGTCGAACGAGACGATGTTGTGCCCAGCGAGCACCGCGTCATCCCCGATGAAATCGAGGAACGCATCGAGCGCGTCGCCGATGGCGGGAGCGCCCTTGAGCATATCGTCGGTGATGCCGTTGACGCACCCCGCCGCCTCGGGCATAGCCCCCTCAATCGCCACGAGCGTCGAGAACGTGCCCTGCGGCAGGCCGTCCTTCACGCCGATGGCGGCAATCTCGCAAATCTGGTCGCTGTCGGGGTGCAGCCCCGTGGTCTCGATGTCGAACACGACGTAATCGTACTTGGATTCCATGACCTCTCCCTCTCGGGTCGAAAAAGGGGCCGCGCCACCTGCGGCACGGCCCCGCAACCATATGAACCGGCCCGCTATTCGCGGACGACCTTCTCGAACATGACGATACCCGGCGCACCCTCGTTACCGCTGACGGGCACGGCGCTGAGATGCACCGAACCCTCCTTCACCGCTGCCAAGAAACCGGCGATGGCGAGTTCTTCGATGTCGCCGCGCAGGACATGGGCGGCATCCACCCAGTCCTCACCGCGCACCCACACCGGGAACGGCGTCGCCGAGACCATGAACATGCGCAGGTCCCCATCACCGGGCAGCTCGTCGGAGTCGGTCGGGCCACCGCCCTCCCGATGGAGCGGGCAACCCTCGCAATCATCGTCACGGAACAGCTCGCAGAACAGCTCCTTGATGATGTCGGGGGCACCATCATCATCGTCATCTTCGCAACGCGCCTCCTCAGCCAAGGCCGCGGCAGCCGCACGGGCGTTCGCAGCCTCCTCGGCGAGCGTGGGGCGGTGGATGGCATCAGGTTCGCGCAAAGCGTCGCTCTTGACGGTCTCCATCAGCGCGACGGCATCCGCGACCTCCACTGGGGAGAAACAGGAGGTGAGGTTCAGCAGGTCATGGCCGCACCCGCACGTCCATTCATCCTCCTTCCGCACGACCACGGTCCTGCCGCAATCGGGGCACCAGCCCACCAGATACATCTCGTCCTTCTTGTCAGCCATATCTCAATCCTTTCCCTTGATGGCTAGATGACCTCGTCCCTCAGTATACCTTTCGGGTTCGGGTAGCAATCGCGCATCGCCCAGCGCTGGGACACGAACTCGACGCAATCCCGCATCTCAGGTAGGAGCTGCGCAACCGCCTCCTCCTTGCTGTGGGCGCGGCAAACTGCGGTGTCCATGCCCAGCTTGTGCTTCCGCGTGGGCACCTTGCGGCGCAGCTTGATGAAGAAGTAGTAATCCATGATGTCGTTTCCTTCCCTTCTCCTAGTAGTTCAGATGACGGACGCAGGTGTTCTCATACGCCCGAGCCATCAGCCAATCCGGCACATCCTCACCGAAAGGCTCGTAATAACGCGCGACCTGACCCGGACGCGCCACGAGGACGGTGACGAGCTTGCGCGAATGCGCGTTGAACACGAGAACGATTCCCGTGCTCGTGAGCACATGGACCTCGCAACCGGCGCGGTGCCCGGTGTCCACGAGGCACTGGCGGACGATGTGGCCGAAACCCACCGTCTGGGCGATGCGCATAATGCGCTCATGGCGGTCGCGGTGGAAGTGCCCGCTCTCGCGGAGACGGCCAAGCTCACGGCGGAACGCGTCGAGGTTCCCGCCGACCTTGCGCTCGATGACGTGGAAGTAGCTGCCCATGGCGTGTCCTTTCCGTTGTGCCGCTATTATCATAGCAAACTACCAACCCACAAACGTTCTCATCCCTGCTCGCAGGAAAGGCCTCATCTCCGAATGACGCCAACTCGCGGAGCATGGCGACCTGCCCGCTCTGACCCAGATGCGCCACGTCATCGTCACTGTATGGAGCGCAGTCCTCGTGGTAACCGTTGAAGACGTACTGGCTGATGCCGCCGTTGCAAATCTGGTAGTCCATGTCGATGACGGAGCTGAGAGCGCTGACCTCGTGGAACTGGGTCGGCGTGAGCGCGGCCTTGTCGCAGGTGAGCAGCTTGTCAATCCAGTCGGTGCCCTCGTCGGTCTCCATGACGCGGCTATGCGACAGCTTGACCTTCTTGTCCAGACCCTCAAGCTCGATGCCCTTGTACTTCATGGTGGAGTTCCTTCCCTCGCGGTTGCCTGTGGCTTAATTATATCAACCTATTATGCTATCAATATAGTAAACTACATTCCTACATATCCTCTCCATGAAAAAGGCACCCTCCCGGATGCCCATTTCAGCTCTTTCACTTCATATGCAACTCGCGCCAAAAGGCGTACTCGGGCACCTCTTCTGTGATTGCCGCGAGGAACCCCGATGTGTACCCAATCATCTTCCTCAACCCGTGACGGATGCCGTAAGGGTCGGTCGTCCCACATATCTCACTGTCCGCCACGAGCATGGAACCACACGAGTCGTAATCAGCCTGCCAATTCTGCTCCGAATCGACTTCCCAACCTTCCTCGAATGGGTCGGAACCCTGCATGATGGCGACCCATAACTGGGCCATGTAGTGAACATCCCTGTCATACTCCCCATACAGGACGGACCGCCCTTCATCTAAGAGGAACAGGTGCAGCCCACCACCGTTGTCCTCGTAAAGCTCGGCGGTGCATTGCTCGCCACCGTATCGCGGCCCGATAATGTCGTTGATAGTGTAATGCACGTCCGCTCCCTTCTCTTGATTGACGCACCTTAATTATATCAACCTGCCATACTACAAGAGTGGAGGTAAACGCCCATCTTCTTGTCAGGCGTGGTGATTACCGCTCTGTTGCCCATATCCGGTTCCCTTTCTCTTGGTCTTACCGTGCCTTAATTATATCAACCTATCATGCTACCAATGTAGGAAACTACATTCCTACACGCCCTCTCCACAAAGCTGCTCCCCGCAGTGAACATGGGTCATAGGGGCTTGCCCCTATCCTTGCCATCCCCCATCCGTCACCCATGCGAACCGCATCACCGCGCCTATTGCACCGCCCTTGCCATAGCCGTCACCCTTCTCTCCCCCTCCTTGCCTTCCATCCACACATGAGAAAAGGGGCCGCGCCGAGCGCGACCCCTTCCGTGCAATCTGGTCACTGCTTTACAGTTCGTAGCACCACTTATCTTTTCCATCGCATCGCCGGTCTTACCCGAGGTGCCGTATCGGTGGAATCGAGGCAAATGTGGCTACTCGACCGCGTAGCGCTCCGGGTCGGCCTCCATGAGGGAGACGGTGAGTTCGTACTTCTCACAATCAAGAAGGTCGGCGATACGCCCCTTGATGTCACGAGCCACCTGACGATATAGCTCGTCGAACAGGGGGATGGACTCGTCCATCAGCCCGCTGCCTTCCATCTCATCCAGCCAGTCGAGGACCATCTGACCACAGTGCGTGAAGCCCTCCATCCTCGCGGCATCTTCATCCTTCATCCAGCAGTTTCTCCGGGTCGTACACCTTCGGGTTGTATCGAGTCACGTCTTTACCTTCCTCTCCTGAATCTTCTGGACGTTCCGATTATACAGCGCTTCCCGAGACTTCCATCAGCGCGTCGATGTAGCCTCGCACGCGGTCGGCAATCTGCACGGGGCACTTGATGTATACCATGCCGTCATCAGTCCGCCCCGCCTTGTCCGTAGGCGCGGGCAAAGAGTCCGCAGGAGCATCCGCATCGAACAGGGTGTCTTGCGACGGTTCGGGCGCTTTCTCAGCCTTGGCGGCGAGGGAGTCGTAGAACTCGATGACGGACTCGTTGGCGTAGAGGCGCTGGCGCTCTATCTTCGGCCACACGGTGAGTCCGTCGAAGGTGGTGCAGCGAGACAGGGCGACGTAGAGCATGCCCGCGCCGAACACCTTGGAGTGGACGGCGCAGCGCTCGAAAGTCTGACCCTGCGACTTGTGGATGGTGATGGCGAACGCGAGGCGCAGGGGAATCTGCGTGAACGCGCCCACCGTGTCGGTGACAAGCTCCTGCGCGGGGTTCCCGTCATCACCGATGATGTCGCGAACGGAGGATTTCAGCACCTTCCATTCCTTCTCGCTCACCTCGACGGGGTACCCGCAGTCATCGAAATCGACCGTGACGCAATCCACCCCGGCCTCCAAGACCGTCCCCAGCGAGCCGTTCGCGAGGCCATGGTCGGGCATGTTGGCGAGCAGCATCACGCGTGCGCCCTCCACGAGGCGCAGCTTGTCATCGGTGGGCTTGTCCGATGGCTTCACATCGCCGTAGGAGTACGCCGTGTACGTCCGCGCCCTCGCGCCCATGCGCTCCAACTCTCCCACGCGCTCGTCGTTGATGGTGGATGCCATGCGGTTCGTGGCGCACAGCCACAGGTCATCCCCCGGTGCCCGCTTGCGGTCGGAGACGGAGCGCTCGTTGAAGTAGCCGATGCAGTCCCTATCGCCGATGCGGGCGCGGTTGAGCTGGCCGATGAACTCCGGGTCGCTCTGGCGCACCACCTCGGTGAGGACGTGCGGCTCGAAGCCCATGCCCTCCCACAGCGGGGACTTGAAGGCGTATCCGTCATCGTTTCCCGGCCACAGCTGCATGAGCACCTTGCGGTCATCATCGGTCACGACCGGCGGGAGCTGGAAGAAGTCGCCCACGAGCACGACCTGCTTCCTACCCGAGACGCGCTTGGCGGCGAGCACCATGTTCATGACGCGCTCGAACAGGTCGATGCGGCACATGGAAACCTCGTCGATGATGATGACCTCCGCCTTGTTCAGCACCTTGCGCGTGAGCGTCTTGCGGTTCTCGTCATGCGGGTCGAGCACTCCGAAGCCGACCTGCAAGGTCCGGTGGATGGTCGTGCCGTTATGCAAGTTCTGCGCCGCTATCCCCGTGGGTGCCATCGCGAGGTAGGGAACCTCGCGCTCCTCAAGCTCCTCGATGAAGGCGTTGAGCACGTAGCTCTTACCCGTACCGGCGTTACCCGATAGGAACACGTTGCGGCCAGACAGCAGGGCGTCCATCGCCTCCGCCTGACCCGGCGTGAACGTGCGCTCCTCCTCTTCCATGCGACCCCTTCCAAGTCGAGATGATGCTATATGGATATGATTATATCAGACTATAAAGCAACAATGATGCGAATCCACAATACCATGAGATGCGCACATGGCGTCTCAAGCGTCACGGCCACCGACCTCATGGACGGTTCCCTCAAGCTCCGCCCTCCGCCACTTGCGGGCGTTCTCCGCATCCCCGAGGCATCCCGCATCCTCGTGCTCGCAGATTTCCTCAAGGTAGTAATCCTTCACCTGACGGCACTTCTGCTTGTACTCTTCCTCGCGGCTCATATCCGGTTCCTTTCTCTCGGTTGCCTGTGGCTTAATTATATCAACCTACCATGCTATCAATGTAGTAAACTACATTCCTACACGCCCTCTCCACAAAGCCGCCCCCGCAGGGAACATGGGTCATAGGGGCTTGCCCCTATCCCTGCCCTCCCCCATCCGTCACCCATGCGAACCGCATCACCGCGCCTACTGCACCGCCCTTGCCATATCCGTCACCCTTCCTCCTCTCTCCCTGCCTTCTCATCATCCCGGCATGAAAAGACCCTCCCGTGGCATCGAGCCGCCGAGAGGGTCTTTTCCTAGCCTTTATCGGGTAATCAGTAGAGCATCGCCGGGAAGGGCAGCATGGCGATGTAGCCGATGACCGACAGCGCGATTCGGATGCCGAGGCCGATGAGCGCGAACTTGGTGCAATCCGAGCGGTACGGCGCGTCGATGTTGCACAGGGATGCCAAGATGGCGCATCCCGCGCCACCGAGCAGACCGACGAACAGGTAGCCCGCCTTCTGGGCACCGGTCAGTTCCGTCTTCCGCGTCACGAGCACTTGGTCGTTCTGGTTCTCCATCATGTGACTCCAATCAGACAAGGGGACCGAGGGCATCAAACATCCCCCGGTCCCCACATGCAACCACCGTCAAGAAAGGAGACGGCCCGACCATCGTAGCACATTCAGCCGCGATACACGGCCTTGTTCTCCCCGTACCATCGGCGGGCATCCTCGACGGTGCCCTCGCCGAAGTGGCCCACGACCTCGGCACCCTCGTACAGGCAGTCGGCGAAGAACGGGTGGCACTCATCGCAGAAGCCGCGAAGCCCGCGCTCGACCCACGACGGGTTGCAGGCGTTCACCCACAGGCCCTCCTCGCCCTCGATTGACACGAGGTAGTCGCGACCGCCCCCTCGTACTCGATGATGTCCCCGGCACTGTACATGTCCCTCAAACCCATGGATTGAACTCCTCTCCCGACGGGCACCTGCCTGTAAACGGCAGATACCGTATATAAAACAACATTGCTAGTATACCACCATACTACAATGATAACAAGGCAACCACCTCTGTCGGTTTTCCACGCTTTCAATGGCCGAAGGGTTCCCAACCCGACCCGCAGGCTGTTGGAAGGGTGGGAAACCGACTCTGGCATATAATGGAGGCTCATGTCGGCGAATAGACGGAAAGGACTGAACATGCCAACGGTATCTGAAATCGACGGGAAGCTCGATGAGTTGAAACGGCAGGCCGCAGCGCTCAAGGAGCAGCGGAAGGTAGCCGCCGCCAAGGAGCGCGAGCAGGCGAGGAAGTGGAAAGCCGCGACCCTCGCGGCAATCGGAGAAACCGTCCTCAAGACCCTCGGCGCGGATTGGACCGCCATCGACCTCGAAGGGCTGCAAGGCTGGCTCGCCGAGAGCGCCGAGGACATCCGGCTCATGGCGGTCACCGACACGCGCACGCCCGTGGAAGCGAAGGAGGCACTGGACGCGTTCAAGCGCTCCTCGAAGCCGAAGCGCACAGGGAAACCAGATGCGGTCGATGATGTGACCGAGATGCCGGAAACCATCGACATGGCCGAGGATGAGAAGCAGGCGGACTGGTAGGCCGCAAAAGGGAAAAACCCGCAGCGGATGGCAGATGCCTCCCCCTGCGGGTCTCCCGTCTCTGCTGCAACTCATCAAGCAGAAAGGACTGACTCGATGATACGACACCTCGGCGCTTTCGGCACCCACATTTCACATTCCCGACCGATTTGGCACTCGGCGACCCCTCGCGCGTGTCCCTATAAATAATTAAATGGGTGTGTGAAGGATACGTGGAGAGCGATATGTCATATTGCAAGCATTGTAGGAGACTATCTTACTACAAACATGGTGAATATATGGAGCCTCCATGCAGCGTGCATCCCATCGCCGAATGGTGTATCCTCGGTATCGAGGTTTATTGCGGAACCGGACAACTTAGCTTTCTCAGCCCTCGTGGCGGGAAATATATAGAAATACCCCGTGGTGTCCGCAATCGCCACGGGGTATTGTCGTTTGGAGGCACTTACATAGAGGTCAGTTTCGATGCTGACGTGGCGATGGAGCACGGCATCCGCGCCGCAGTCGTGCTCAATCATATCGCGCACCTGATGCGATTCCCCGACGGGTCGCAGGTCGGTTATTTCAAGTCGTGCGGTCGCGCTTACGTGCATGTATCGCCCGAGCACCTTTGGAAGATGTTCCCCTTCATGAGCCTCCGTCAGGCGACTGCGGCCTTGAGGGAGCTTCGCGAAGGCGGTCTCATCGCCGAGCGCGAATATGACGGTCTCGACCCCGATTGTCGCAACTGGTACACGTTGACGGAGACGGGAAGCGCCGTCGCCTGACGGACCCTTCAAGGCACCAAAAAGAAGGAAAACATCTATGGCGGTTCTTCGTAAAGCACACAAGAGCAATTTCACGGTCATCGACAACCAAGTTTTCAAGAGCAACCTGTCGCTCAAGGCTCGCGGCCTTCTCTGCACTATGCTGTCGCTTCCAGACAACTGGGAGTTCAGCGAAAAGGGGTTGCAGATGATACTCCCGGCTGACGGTCAGACATCCGTGCGCACGGCCATCAAGGAGTTGGAAGGCTCCGGCTACCTCTCTCGTACACGTCTGCGAGATGCCAAGGGCAAGGTCATAGACTGGCTATGGACATTCTCAGACTACCCTCAAGAAAATCAAACACTGGTCGAGACAAACGTGCAGGTCACGGGATTGCCACAATGTGATTATCCAAGTTTGGAAAATCCAAATCTGGATAAGCCAAATCTGGATAAGCCAAACTTGGAGACTCAACGACAATTAAATACAAAGCAATCAAATACGAATGAAGAAAGGAAAAAGGGAGCAAGTACCGATGAATATGCGACCGCCCCGGCGAAGGCTGCTCCCGAGAAGAAGGGCACTTATGGGTGTTACGGCAACGTCAAGTTGTCGGACACCGACCTCTCGAAGCTCAAGGCCGAGTTCCCCGCAGATTGGCAGGAGCGCATCGACCGCCTGAGCACGTACATGGACAGCAGCGGCAAGAGCTACAAGAACCACCTCGCCACCATCCGCACCTGGGCAAGGAGGGACGCGGAGCGAGGAATGACATCCAAGGCCCAGGTGCAGGCCCAATCAACGGCACCTGCCCGACCGGAGATGAGCATCGACGACATCATGGAGAAGCACGGGGTCGATTACATGACCGCCATGGAGATGCACTTCGACGGCACGTATTGATGTGGCTGCAAGGCTACGAGATTGGATTTGCGCGGATTTGCCGACCATGTGCGAGAAGTACGCAAGGCACCCGTTAAAAGCCCGAGAAACGGTTCTCATCGGCTGTGGGAAGAAAGGAAGAGGCAGGACATGGAGAAACTGAACGAGACGCTGAACCGGGTCGATGTGACCCAAACCGCACCGAAGGAGAGCGGAAACGGAGACCATCGCAATGAGGAAGGCCTTCTCATCTGCGGAAAGTGCGGGACACCGAAAGAGATGAGGCTGACCTGCGAGGCGCTTGGGCGCTCAAGCATCGTGCCCATCCCATGTGAATGCGCGAAGGCCGAGGAGCGCGAGCGCGAAGAGCGCAAGAAGGCCGAGGAGCGCCGAGTGAAGGCGGAGCAGATGCGCAAGGAGTGCTTTCCGGCGAGCGGCTTCTACCGCGACTGCACCTTCGAGGCTGATGACGGCAAGACCCCCAACACGTCGTCGCTGTGCGAGCGCTATGCGGCTACCTTCGACCCGAAGGACCCCTACGGCCTTCTCCTGCTCGGCGATGTCGGCACCGGCAAATCGTACATGTCCTCGGCGATAGCCAACCGCGTCATCGACCTCGGCTTCTCCGCGTTTCAGACGGATGTCCGCTACATCGTGAACCTCATGGAGGAGTCGTTCGACAAACGCCAGAGCAAACTCGACCGCGTGCTCTCCTACGACCTGCTTCTCATCGAGGACTTGGGTGCTCAGCGTAACACGAGCTACATGATGGAGCAGGTCTACACCATCATCGACGGGCGCTACAAATCGGGCAAGCCCATGGTCATCACCACGAACCTCGACCCGAGGCGAATCAACGACGCGTCCGGCGATGAGGCTTGGAAACGCGTCTTCGACCGCATCTTGGAGCGCTGCTATCCCATCGAGTTCAACGGCTCGAACCGTCGCGCCGCAAAGAAGATGGAGATGCGCGAGGCCATGCGCAAGCGCCTCGGCCTGTGATATACTCGTAATCGCCTTGCGTGGATGGCCGGGTCGTACCCGAACCGCAGTTCCCCGTCATCCCTTCCACTCCTCCCAGATTCCTTCCTCTGGGGCGAAGAGACCCCCGGTGCCTTCTCCACACCGGGGGTCTCTTTCTGTCTCTGCCATATTGATAGTCTGATTACATGCTTCAATGCCATGAATGTGGTCTTATGGGGGTCTCTCGCATCCCAAGGCCCTTCCTCAAAAGTAGTAATCCGGTAGTAAAACCGACCCCTCGACCCGCCGCGATGCCCTTAAACTGGACGTTCCCGGCGATTATGCGTTGATTTTTAATAATTCATGCACAAAAAAATCAGAAAACAGTCTGTCTGACACATTTTCTGATTTTTCTCTGTTATACCGTTGTATCTTCTGAAGCATTCTCTTCACAAACCAATTTTTTTTGCCTGCAAGATCTGCATAAACTCTTCTCCTGTGATGGTCTCGTTTTCATACAGATACTTGGCAAGTTCATGCAGCTTCGTCTCATTTTCTTTTAAAATCTGAAGTGCTTTTGTATGTGCCTCTCTCACGATCTCTACTACCTTGGCATCGATCTTCGTCTGCGTCTCCGGAGAACAGGTCAGGGATGCATCCCCTCCCAGATACTGATTCTGGATCGTCTCCATCGCCACCATATCAAATTCATCACTCATACCGAACTGAGTCAGCATGGCTCTTGCCAGCTTGGTGGCCTGCTCAATATCATTGGATGCGCCTGTTGTCACTTCTTTGAAAACCAGCTCTTCCGCTGCTCGCCCGCCGGTAAATGTAGTGATCTTGTTGAGCAATTCCGATTTTGTCATAAGGAAATGCTCGCCCTCATCCACCTGCATGGTGTATCCCAACGCACCGGATGTACGTGGAATAATGGTAATTTTCTGAACCGGCGCGGAATCCGTCTGTTTTGCCGCGACCAGTGCATGCCCGATCTCATGGTAGGCAACTGTCAGTTTTTCTTTCGTAGACAAAATCCTGTTTTTCTTCTGATATCCGGCAATCACTGTCTCTACACTTTCTTCCAGATCTTCCTGCATGGTCACTTTACTTCCACGGCGTACCGCCCGAAGAGCCGCTTCATTGACAATATTGGCAAGCTCCGCTCCGGAAGCCCCTGCAGCCGTTCTTGCAACTGCTGCAAAATCCACATTATCAGAAAGCCGGATTTTCTTTCCATGGACTCTTAAGATTTCTTCCCTTCCTTTTAAATCCGGGAGTTCTACCGGAATCCTGCGGTCAAACCGTCCCGGACGCAGCAGCGCCGGATCCAGTGAATCAGGCTGGTTGGTCGCCGCCAGGATCACAACGCCTTTCGTGCCGTCAAATCCATCCATCTCTGTCAAAAGCTGATTCAGAGTCTGCTCTCTTTCATCATTTCCGCCCATATTGCCATTTCGTTTCTTTCCAATGGCATCGATCTCGTCAATAAATACAATACACGGCGCAAACAGAGAATGTACGGAAATGTACGCCAATGCCAACATTTCCGGTACCCAGCAAGGTACCCGAGTTGGGTGCCCAACAAGACAGCCGACGACTGCACTGCAAATAGGCCATCGTGTCGG